>Ga0247844_1000202_pt1 | contig 130308 bp, 103 predicted proteins | sample LaCtaG_FD_192421 | JGI IMG/M metagenome (GOLD analysis project Ga0247844, IMG submission 192421) | Freshwater microbial communities from meromictic Lake La Cruz, Castile-La Mancha, Spain - LaCruzMarch201714.5m_1 | ecosystem: Environmental > Aquatic > Freshwater > Lake | place: Spain...
CGCGAGAATAGTAACTTGGCTCACGGAGCGGTGCTTTTGCTTTTTTCGTCATTAGCAAAATAGGGGAACCTCCCAAAAAATCACCGCTCCTTTTTTTGGCTACTGAAAATCGTTTTGGACGGATGTGACCCACAGTAGTATAGACTACCGACGGATCGAAGCAAGGCGTTCCCCCAAATTCGCTCGCCACCCGAATGGCCCCCATATAATAATGCTTGGTGTAGTCCATCCAATCTTGAAACGGAGTCACCACAAGATACGGATTTACATAGACTTTGTATTCCGTCAACACAGAATTGCCCAAACCTTGGTTGACCGATTGGCCGTTGACCGCAGCGTTGGCACCCAAAACACTGGCTTTGGCCACAGTTGTTTTTTCCACCGATCTTAGAATGCTCAGGGCGAGAGGACTCGCCCAACAGCCGAGTTCCTGCGCTCAGCTGTGCTTTCTTCAAGCCACGCGAGAGGACTCGCGCGGCAGCGGGGGAACCTCCCAAAAAATCACCGCTCCTTTTTTTGGCTACTGAAAATCGTTTTGGACGGATGTGGGATGTTGGACAATTATAACAGATTCACGCGATGAGGTTTATTCGGTTGAAACGCTGTTTGATCTCTCCTCCCGAATAGTCGTCACTCGCTGAAAGCGAGCGACTGTGTGAAAGAAAAACAGTCGCTTGGCTGTGCCGAGTGACGGTTATTGCGGCCCGTATGGTTCAGTCATAGCGATGAACCAATGGGTTATTGTACGGAAAGGGCATGTCAAAGCATCCATAATTTAGATTCCAGTTCACGGTTGAAGCACTTCGAAAGGGGAATCCGGGGAGGCGCTGCTGTAGTGCCAGTAATCAGCTTGGGTCACATATCCCGCTTCTACTGGATTATTATGTATATAATCGCATTTCTGTATATAAACACTGTCATAGCTCAATTCTATGGGATAACTCGTTTTCTGCCAAAAGGAAAATCGTTCATTTTGCTTCTGGTATTTCGCGTGGAATTGCAACATATGGATCAACCAAGCCCTTCGACTTTCTCCTGGATCGGTTTGAATTGATTTGATTATGGATTGGGCTGTAAAGCGTTTAAAATCACGTAGGGTCTTGTACAATTCACCATTGGCATTGCGGACAATAAGATGAGCATGACTCGGCATGATGACATAAGAAAACACTTCTAACGATTTGTTTATTGAACAATACCTCAAACTATCAATAAGTATATCGCAGTAGCGTCGTCGGGTAAAAATGTCTAACCATCCGACTACTGTTAGCGTGACGAAATACGCGGCATTGGAGTTGGCTTTTCTCAGTTCAGACATGAGGGAACGAATTGGGTTTAATCGTAGGCAGTTTTGGATAGGGAATGAAATCCCCTGGAACTAACCTGGCTGAATTGCACAAGATGATTGAACCAAAACGAAGAGCGCTGTAATAACGAATCGGACAGTTAAGTCAAATATAGAAGAATATTCTTACATAGTGCAAAGTTTGTTTCAATGATGACATTGCTTTTCCCAGATAGTCGTAACTCTCTGAAAGTGACCGACTGTATAAAAGAAAAACAGTCGCTTGGCTGTGCCGAATTACGGTTATTGCGGCCCGTATGGTTGGGCTGTCTGATGGTACAAAAAGAAGTGAAAGACTAGGGCAATTAGTATGGATGTTGGACAATTATGACAGATTCACGCGATGAGGTTTATTCGGTTCAAACGCTGTTTGATCTCTCCTCCCGAATAGTCGTCACTCGCTGAAAGCGAGCGACTGTGTGAAAGAAAAACAGTCGCTTGGCTGTGCCGAGTGACGGTTATTGCGGCCCGTATGGTTCAGTGAATTGATGGGACAAATAAGGTGTCCAACTACCCCTCCTTCCTCGCACTCCGCAACCCGTGCCTCAAAATCCAAGCAGTTTCTGGCGCCAAGGGTTCGCGTTCCCAAGTCCGGGAAATTTCTTGGAAACGTTGTGGGGCCACTTTCCACAGGTCGTTGAGGTTGTTCCCGACGCTCTTTTGCACAAACTTTTCTGGAGATGCTCGGAGCTCGGTCAAAACGGCGGCATAGGCCTCGAAGTGATCGAGCACCACGGTTTGTTTTTTGGCCCAGGGCAAGGCAATCCGCACCCCTTCGCTCGACCAACGCCGGATGTGCACATTCGGATCAAGGCAATGCGTGTGCATGCGTTTTAGGGTTTCTTCGGGATGCGCGATGAGCAGGGGACGGACCGCAAATTCGGCCGTATGCCGTTTGGTAAACTCGGGCAACAAGGCAAAAGTGTGTTCGTAGTCGAGCAGGGCGTGGCGTTCGAGATAGCGCCCCACAGGCCACAGCCACCATCCCTCCGTAAACATGCCCTCGTGGGTCTGGAGTTCAGGGCCCAGAATGCGCTCAAAAAGGGCCAAATGGTCGGCGTAGGCGCCCGGGAGAAATCGCTCGAAGCCATCGGCATAGATGTCTTGACGGGCGAGGAATTCAGCGGGTCCAATGCGCTCCAGCACATACGCCTGAAATCCTTCGGCATCGAAGTTCTCCGCGGCCCGAGAGAGCTTGTCTGCCAGCAATTGAGCCGTTTCGGCTCCGTAGTAGTCTTTGAGTTTTTTGGCCATACGAGGTTGAAAGTATGTAGGAATCCCGTTTCGCCGAAGAGCTGAGTGAGCAAAACCGCGTACGTGACTGGGCCGTTTACTTTGGTCGATATGATTCCCCAAGGTCACTCGGCAGGAACAGTGCGAAGGAGACGAATTACTTCAACTGAAAGATTCGTCTGTCGAACGGGAACGGAACCATCTCGACCACCGAGATCCTCGGAAAATCGGGGTGTTTGGGATTGATTAGAAAGTTGAAATCGCCTTGGGTCACTACAGAGGGCAGTTTGAGAAGACCATATCGATTCTCACTCAAAAACTGACGACCGATTTCTTGGGTCGACATCGGATGGGGGAATTGATTCCAATCCTCGGGCAGTTCGCTGGGTGTTATTTCTTGAATGCTGACGTCCTCGGGCACGTGAATCGTCAGCATCACATAATCCGTCGGCAGCGTCGCGAGGGTGAAATGGACCGCGATCTCCGCCATGGCCAGCGACCGATTTTGCGCCGTGTAGATGACTTCCGTTCCGATGGGATTCCATCTGGCCCCGCGAAGAGCCGCTCCCCATCCCGACAAGGGCAGCGCGAAGCGCTCCCGAGTAAGCCGAAAGACCTCCATTTAGACAAAGATGCCGTGGTTGATCCGCGTGAGTTCCGCGATCACCATTTCTTTGCCGTACGAATCTCTGAGCAGTTCCAGAGGCTTGAGGTTCCCCAAAGCATAGTTTGGGGTGTTCAACCAAAGTTTGAGTTTTCCAAGTTGACCGAATACGTCGACACCTACCTTGGTCACCTCCGCCATTTCGAGGATTTTTTCAGAGTGCAGGGATTTGAAACGGTAGTTGGCTGTGGCCCGATAGCGTTGCAGCGATTTGGTCGAAATATTGAGGAAATCGGCCCATTCGCTTTCAGTAAAGGGCGTAATCTCTTGGATAATGTCGAATAAGGAATAGGAGATCCCCGCTTTAATGGCTGAGATCATGAGCATTCTGTCTTCCAAGAAAGCATCATAGGACACGGGTTTGCCCGTTCCTAAGTGATGGGCCGCAAAAAAGCGGGCAATTTCTTGGTTGAGTCTTCCTTTGACTTTGTCGGTAAGGGCTTTCACGGAACACCAAATTGGACAATTGTCTACTAAATTAAGACAAAAGTCTCAAACTTGCCCAAAATTCCTGTTGGCTTGGGTCGAAAAGGTGAAGCCAGTGTCGCCCCCCGTGTTTGTCGAAAAGGGTCCCAAGGTCCTTCGGCAGGAACCGAGCGACGGAGAAGCGAACGATACAGGTATAAAACTCAAAAAAAAACCCCGCCGAAGCGGGGCTTAAAATCGGTCTAAGAGGTCTTAGCGAACCACGAAGCGGGTGCTGGCAGTGCCGCGCTCCGAAGAGACGCTCATCACATAGATGCCGGCGCTGTAGTCGGCAGCGTTGATCGAAATCGAACCGCTGGCGTTGTCGAATTGCGACAAAACGCGGCCGTTCAAATCGAGTACGCGCACGCTGTACGAACCTTGGCCGAGGTCTACGGTAGACACACCGGTAACGGGGTTGGGGTAGAGGTTGAAGCCGTTGAGGACAAACTCCTCGCTGCTCAAAATCTCGGTGCAGGTGTTGAACACATAGCCCAAGGTGTGGGCCATATTGTCGGGACGGGTGTAGACCCGGTTCCAGCCGCCGAGACCGTTGGGCTGAGCGCAAGCGGGAGTCTGACCGGGGAAGCCTTCTTCAACAAACGCAGGGTTTCCACCCGGACGGGGGTCGCCATTGACATACTTGTAGAAGAACGTACCGGGGCACATGGTGTAGCTGGCCTCATAGAAACCGGGGTTGGCCAAATCGGGCATCAGCTCGATGGCGCCGGCCTGCCAAGAGGGGCTCGTAAAGTCGCCGATTACAAACACACCGGTGGCATCGGGGGCTTCGTTGGTCATATCGACGCGGAAGGTGATGGTGCCGGGAGCGGGAATCGGGGTGCAGGCTACGGTTTCGTTAAAGCAGGTCGCAGGGATGCTCATATCGGCATTGATCAGCATCATGCGGTTGGCAATGCCTTCCCAGTTGACGTTGCCCTGATAGTAGCGGCGGAACTTGAATTCGGCATCGCCGGAGTCGACGGGCAAGGTGATGCTGTACACCCCGTCTCCGTCCGTATCGTCCATAATGTAGGCGTTGCCTCCGCTCCATCCGTTGATGGTACCGGCAATGTCGACGCTGTCGAAGTCGCAGGTGGTGCCCATATCGACGTTAAAGACCACGTTGTAGGTCGGGATGGTGCCCGTGGGGCAGGTGGTGCACGAGTTCAAGCAGACCGTGGGCTGGGTAACAGCGGCGCCGGCTACGGTCACACCGCGGTTGCTGTTGACTGCACAGCTTCCAGGTACGCTTTCCCAACCGCCGGGGCCGTTCAAGAACTTGTACTCGTAGCTTCCGTCGGGAAGGCTCAAAGTGATTTCCCATACATTGTCTCCATCGCCATCGGTCAAAAAGATCGCGGTGCCGGGATTGTTCACCCCATCGTTCCAATCCGAATAACCCGCCACAGCGCCTAAACTACCCGCCATCAACACCTGGGTGGGAAGGGGGTTCTGGGTGTTCATGTCCACCGAAAAAGTGACGGCGTTTTGCGCCATCGCGGCCGAGCCTGCAAAAAGAAGACCGGCCAGAGCGTAGATTTTGTTCATTCGAGTCGAGGTTTTGGTTACTTCGTGTACTGTTTACAGTTTGTAAATATACCAACTCATGAAACGTCTTGTACTGATTTTCGTCAGTTCTTTCAGCCTTTGGGCGAATTCGGGAAAACTCCTCGCCCAGACCGCCACCCGCATCGACCCTCCGCATTGGTGGGTGGGGATGGGCTACGATACGCTCGAATTGCTCGTGTATGGGCAAAAACTCGATCAACTGCAGGCGGTCAGCACCGATCACCCAGGCGTTCAGGTGCTGGAAACCGAGCCCCTGCCCAACCCCCACTACGCCTTGGTGCGGGTGTATGTGCAACCCGGCGCCCAACCCGGCCCCGTCGAATTGCGGCACGGAAAGCGCGCTAAAACCTTGTTTCGCTGGCAACTCCACCCGCGCACTGGGCACGTTCCCCGCTCCATGGAGCCCCATGATGTGGCCTATCTGATTACCCCCGATCGGTTCGCCAATGCCTTGCCCGAAAACGACGTGGTACGGAATATGAAACAAAACACCGTAAACCGCAGCGACGAATGGGCGCGGCACGGGGGCGATATCGAGGGCATAGTGCGGCATGTGGACTATCTGTACGACTTGGGCATCAGCACCCTGTGGAGCTCGCCCCTGCTCGAAAACAACCAAGACCAGGCCAGCTATCACGGCTATGCCATTACCGATTTTTACCGCGTCGACCCCCGCTTTGGGCAGCAAGGCGATGTGAGGCGGCTGAGCGATGCGCTCCACGAGCGCGGAATGAAGCATATGGTCGATGTGGTCTACAACCACTGTGGCAAAAACCACCCCTTCGAGACCGATCCCCCCTCGGCCGACTGGATCAACCGTTGGCCTGAATATACCCAGACCAACTACCGGGCCGAGGCGTTTATCGACCCCCATGCCTCCGATTGGGACAAAGCGCGGTTTCAAGACGGTTGGTTTGTGTCCGATATGCCCGATTTGAATCAAAACAACCCCCATTTGGCGCGCTATCTGATTCAAAACACCCTGTGGTGGATCGAAGAGGCCCACATCGACGCCCTGCGCATCGATACCTATGCCTATCCCAACGCGGTCTTTATGAATCGTTTGATGCGCACGGTTCAGGCCGTCTATCCTGGATTCTACGCAACGGGCGAATTGTGGGTACACGGGGGGCAGATTCAAAGCGGGTGGACTTCCAATCCGATGCTGCGCGATAAGGCCTCGGCTTTGCCCTCGGTCCTCGATTTTCAGTTTTGCTTCGGGCTTCAGGAAATGTTTCGGCAAAAGCCCGATTGGGCCAAGGGCATGGGGCGTTTTTACCTGAGTCTGGCAGGCGATTGGCTCTACGACGACCCTTTCCGCATGATCACCTTTGCCGACAACCACGATATGGGGCGCATTGCGGGCGTGCTCAAAGGCGATGTAGACCGGATCGAAAACGCGCTGGGGGTGTTGCTTACCTCGAGAGGTATTCCGTGTATTTACTACGGAACCGAGGTGTTGATGGCCGACACCACCAACCATGGCAAGATCCGCCAAGACTTTCCCGGGGGCTGGGCGGGCGATCCAAGCAATGGCTTTACCGCCCAAGGCCGAACGGCCGATCAAAACCGCATCTACGACTACCTCCGGGCGTTGGCGGTGTTCCGGCGGGAACACCCGGGTTTGTTCCAAGCCCGCTTTGTGCAGTTTGTCCCGATCGAGGGGGTTTATGTGTACGGCTGGCGGAGCGAAACCGAGTGCGCGTTGGCGGTTTTAAGCCGCTCCGACAAAGACCAATCGCTCGCGCTCGACCGCTTTGACGAGGTGATTTCGGGCATGGACCTAGGTCCGTTCCCAGGGCTCAACGAGGGAATGGTGGGTCTATCGCCCCAGACCCCTTCGATTGCGGTTCCGGGCTCGAGTTTGCAGTTGCTCTACGGGAAGGTGCGGTAGGGGCATGCACCCTTCAAAGTCGCTCCAAGACTACGGCCGGCGGTAGATCGTCTTGCCCTCTTTGAGCGTTTGCACCACCTTGATGTCTTTGATCGCCTCGGGATCCACCTTGACCGGGTTCTGATCGAGCACGACCAAATCGGCCAGTTTGCCCACCTCCAGCGTGCCCTTGTTCGACTCCTCTTGGTATTGACGGGCCACGTTGATCGTCATGGTTTGCAATCCTTGGTAGGCGGAAATCCGCTGATCGGGTCCGATCACCTCGCCCGAACGCGAAATGCGGTTTACCGCAGACCAGAGCATAAACATTTGGTCGAGCGGAGCCACATAAAAATCGGTGTGGTTGGTCGGGCGGATACCCTTGGCCCAGGCATCGGCCATGGGGCTGATGTAGGCCGCTTGTTCCGGGCCGCGATTGGTTTTGTGTGCATCGGCAAAGTAGTAGGTGTGCAGGGTGTAGAACGAAGGCAACACCTTGTAGCGAACGTATTGATCGAGCTGGTCTTTGCGCGTAAACTGGGCGTGAATAAGGGTGACGTGTCGCTCTTTTTCCAAATCGTCCGCGGCGGCCTTTTCGTGCGCTTTGAAGAAGGCATCGATGGCCCCGTCTCCGTTGGCGTGGAGGTTGAGGGGTACGCCGAGGTCGTAGACCCGCTTCACCATCTGTTCGATGGTCTCTTGCGGAAACGTAGGCTCGCCCTTCCATTCTTTTTCGCCCCCGGGTCCTCCCGTCAAATAAGGCGTGGAAAACATCGCCGTCTTGCCCTGGGGCGATCCGTCGATGGTGATTTTGACCCCGCCCACCTTGAGCCCGTTGTGGTAGGTCAGCCACTGATCGCGCGGAATGAGCGCCAAAGAAGCGTCGAGGTCGGTAATAAAGGGATAGGCAATCAGGTCGATGAGGTTTTCCCCGGCCTCAGACACTCTTTTCATAACGGCCAGTTCATGAGAAAAAGTGGCCCCTTCGTGGGCCGTGGTGATGCCCTGCTGGGCATAGAGCATTTGACCCGCCTTGGACCAAGCGATTTCTTCTTCCGGCGTTTGAGGTTTGGGCAAATTTTTGTGAACGGGTTCATAGGAGATTTCCATAATCAAACCATAGGGCTCGTTGGTACCTGGTTTGCGGACAATCACCCCTCCGGGCGCGGTTTCGGTCTTCGCACTATAACCCCATTTATTGAGCGCCATGGAGTTCAAAACACCCCCGTGCATCGAAACGTGGCCTACCACGACAATGTGGTTCGGAAACGCGGCGTCGAGGTCGTCTCGGTTGAGGAGTTTTCCTTCGGGCATTACATTTTCATCGTATCCATAGGCTTGGACGATGCTTCCCTCGGGAATCGCGTTTTTCTCGATGTGGTCCGCAATGGCCTGTACAATGCTCGGCACATCGGCACCGGGACCTGCAGGGGGCGCATACACATTGACCTGATTGGCCACCGTCAGAGAAGAGATGTAATGGCTGTGGGCATCGAGAAAGCCCGGCAGCAGGGTTTTGCCTTGCAAATCGACGGATTCGGTCGAGTCGCCGACTTGTTTAAGCGCCTCGGCTTGGCTTCCGGCAAAGACAATTTTCCCCTCTTTGACCAACAGCGCCTCGACATAGGTGGGCTCTTCTCCGGCCATAGTGAGGATATCGCCCCCGAAAAAGTAGAGGTCGGCGGCATCTGAAGCGGGACCTTGGGCAGGGCCTCCGCATCCGAACAGGGTCAGGGCCCAAAGGACGGAGAGTCGCAGAACAAGCGGGGCAAAAGGGCGTGTTTTCATGGGTTTAGGGTGCGTTTGGCCCCCCGAAATAAAGCGAACTTTTTCAATGCCACAACGCCCACTGACCCGTGATTCCTTACCGATTTCTCCGCACCAGCCCGAGCGCAAAGTCGCGCAATACGGTCTGTTCATCGGACCCCAGACCGCTGTGGGTCAGCCGATGCAGGGCGGCGTCCAGATGGGTTTCGGCCAGGGTTTGTAACGCCTGATCGAGTTGGTGCGTACGCAGCGCGGCCAGCCCTTCGGTCACGCGTTCCTCGGCTTCGAGGGTCAACAACCGCGCGCACAGCGCCGGGTCGCGTTGTTCGAGTTGGATCCAGAGCCAGGTGCGCTTGGCTTCGCGCAAATCGCCCCCCACTTCTTTTCCGATCAAAGCCTGAGTGCCAAAGCAATCCAGCCAGTCGTCCATCAGCTGAAACGCCAGCCCGACCTCGGTTCCGTATTGCCTCAGCGCATCCGCCTGGGCCGCAGTGGCCCCCCCGATCAACGCCCCGATGTGGAGCGCGCACCCCATCAGCACTCCGGTTTTGGCCTCGATCATCTCGAAATAGATCTGCTCGGCTTCCGGACCCCGGGCGGCACCGTCCATATCGAGCTGTTGGCCTTCGCACAGACGGCGCCCCATTTGGTTAAACGACGCAAGGACCGGCTTGAGCACCGATTCCGGACAAAGGGTCAAGAGCCGATAGGCCTCGACCAAGAGCGCGTCGCCTGCCAAAATAGCCGTGGCCGTACCCCAGCGCGCATGCACCGTGGGTTGCCCCCGACGGAGCGGAGCCGCATCCATAATGTCGTCGTGGACCAGGCTGAACGTGTGAAAGGTCTCGATGGCCAAGGCCGCGGGTAAAGCCGGGCGGTGATCGCCCGAATACAGCGCACAAGCCGTAAGCACGAGCACGGGTCGCTGCCGCTTGCCGCCCAACGAAAACAAATGTCCGGCGGGTTCGTACAGCGTGCGGGGTTCGCTGCCTACGGGGTGTTGCGCCCGATAGGCCTCAAAATCGACCCGAAAAGACTCCAAACGGTCTGCGTTCATCGCGCATCGCGCAGCAAGTCCATCAAATAGGCGCCATAACCACTTTTGAGCAAGGGGCGGGCCCGTTCTTCGAGTTGGGCATCGTCGATAAAACCTTGGCGCCAGGCCACCTCTTCGATGCACCCAATTTTAAGCCCCTGTCGCTCCTCGATGACCTCGACAAATTGGGCGGCTTGCATCAGCGAGGCAAACGTGCCCGTGTCTAACCAAGCAGTGCCCCGGTCCAACACCCCAACCTGCAACTTTCCAGCTTCCAAATAGGCCTTGTTGACATCGGTAATTTCGTATTCGCCCCGGGGCGAAGGCTTGAGTGCCCGCGCTATGCCGACCACCTCGTTGTCGTAGAAGTACAAGCCCGGAACCGCAAAACGCGATTTGGGCTGGGCGGGTTTTTCTTCGATCGAAATGGCTTTCATATCGCGGTCGAACTCGACCACCCCGTACCGCTCTGGATCGCTTACCCGATAGGCGAACACCACCCCGCCTTGGGGCTCGCGGCTCGATTTGAGCAGCCCTTCCATTTCCGATCCATAGAAAATATTGTCGCCGAGAATCAAGGCCGAAGCGCTGTTCCCGATAAAATCCGCGCCCAACACAAAGGCCTGCGCGAGTCCATTGGGCTCGTGCTGAACCGTATACTCAAATACACAACCCAATTGCGACCCGTCGCCCAACAGTTTTTGAAACAGCGGCATATCGTGGGGAGTGCTGATGATCAGGATTTCCCGAATGCCCGCTTGGAGCAAGGTCGAAAGCGGATAGTAGATCATCGGCTTGTCGTAGACAGGCATGAGTTGTTTGCTCACGGCCAGGGTAAGCGGGTGGAGTCGGGTGCCGGATCCACCGGCGAGGATGATGCCTTTCACAGTATGGGTAGGGCTGGTTTGTCGCGAAGATACAGGGTGGCGCGGGGCCGGATATAGAGAGGCGCTTATTCCGCGGGTTCAATTTCGGAGCCCCCGTCTTTCACATTGAGCTCGATGGTTGGGCTGGCAAAACTGCGGGCGGTGATCAGTTTTTCGAGGCTCATCAACAAAGTGGGCAGCAAGATGAGGTTCGAAATCATGGCGATAAAGAGCGTGATCCCCACCAAAAGCCCCAGTGATTGGGTGCCGCCGAATTCGGAGGCGATAAAGATGCTGAACCCGAAAAAGAGCACGATCGAGGTGTAGAGCATACTCACGCTGGTCTCGCGGATGGTGTTGAGAATCGAAGCGCGCATATTCCACTGGGTGCGCTGCAACTCTTGTCGGTATTTGGCCAAAAAGTGAATGGTGTCGTCGACCGAAATCCCGAAGGCAATGCTGAACACCAAGATGGTGCTGGGCTTGAGCGGTATGCCCGAATACCCCATAATTGCCGCGGTCAGCACGAGGGGTACGAGGTTCGGAATCAGACTGATCACAATCATTCGGGCCGATCGGAACATCAAAGCCATCAACAGGGCGATCACGGCAATGGCCAGGAGCAAGCTGGAAATCAAATTGTTAATCAGGTAGTTCGTGCCCTGAAGAAACACAACCGAGGCTCCTGTGATGTCCCAGTGAAAGCGATCGTTCGGAAAGTGTTCTTTGAGTTTTTGATCGATTTTTTCGCGCAATACCTTCATTTCGTTCGTGCCGATATCGGCCACCTGTAAACTAATTCGGGCGCGGGTTCCCGTAGAGTCTAAGATGCCGGGAAGCGCTCCGTCATTCCATTCGCCCTGGGGTAGGGACGAGAGCACAAAATCGCGATCCATTTCGTCGGGAAGCCCATAGAATGCCGGATCTCCGTTGTAAAATCCCTGACGGGCAAATTTGAGCAAATCGGCGGCCGATAGACTTCGACTCAGCTCGGGAAAGGTGTCGAGCGCCCTTTGGAATTGCTCCATTTTGCGCATCGAAGCCAGCGATTTCATCCCCCCTTCTCGCTCCGAACGCAGATCGATTTCGAGCGGAACGACTCCCCGATAGCGGTCTTCAAAATATTTGAGGTCCTTATAAACGGGGTCGTGCTTCTGAAAATCGTCGCTCAAATTGCCCGTCACCTTTATGCGCTGAATCCCAAAAATGCCGAGGATCAACAGACTTGCCGAAAAGAGGTAGATCAGCACCCGACGTTCGGTCACCATATGGATAAGCCAGCGGTTCATGGCGCGCACCCAATTGCGTTCAAAGTGCTGATAATGACGACTCAAAGGCGGGCTGATAAACGTATAAACAATGGGGATTACGATAATACTCAAGACAAAAACAACCATCACATTGATACAGGCCACCAACCCAAATTCGCGAAGAATGACGCTCTGGGTCAGCATAAACGAGGCAAAGCCCAACGCGGTGGTCGTGTTGGTCATCAGGGTGGCATTGCCGACCTTGATGACGGTGCGCTGGAGCGCGAGAATCTGATTGCCGTGTTGTTTGAATTCCTGATGGTACTTGTTGATCAAGAAGATGCAGTTCGGAACCCCGATTACGATAATCAACGGAGGGATGATCGAGCTCAAAATGGTGACCTCGAATCCAAACAAACCAATCAACCCGAACGACCAGATAACCCCGAGAACAACCACGAACATCGAGATGAGCATAGCGCGAAAGCTCTTGAGAAACAGGTACATTAGTAAAGCGGTTACCCCCAAGGCCAATCCGATAAACAAATAGACCTCTCGTTGAATCTTGAGCACGTTGGCCATGCGGATGTAGGGCAATCCACTGAGGTGGACGTCCAGGCCCGTGGTTTTTTCGAAAACCCGACTCCGTTTTTTAATCGCTTCGACAATGCGCAGCACATCCGAGGTGTACAAGGCTTCCTTTCGGATTTGGACCATCAATAAGGTGGAGCGGCCTTCGGGGTCCATCAGAAGCCCTTTGTAGAAGGGGAAGCGGTCGAAATCGGCCCGAGCCTCTTCGGCCGACCGAGTGTTGTAGGGTCGCTTTGGCCGGACATTGACCAAGCGGAGCTTTTGGTCTTCGCCTTTTTGAAGATCGTAGTACGAGGTGATGCCCAACACCGATTCAACGCCCTCTATTTGGGCGAGGCTATCGGAAAACGAACGCCATAGGTTGAGGTTGCGGCTCTCGAACAGATGGGTGGTTTCGACCCCGACCACTACTGCATTGCCGACGTCTCCATAAGTTTTCTTAAAATCCTCGTAGACCAGATGCGTCGAATCCGTCAGCGGCAATATGCGCGAAAACTTATACGAGACCCGCGCATCGCCCCCTTTCCAAGCCATAAACGCCGAGGAGACCAGCACGGCACCCAGCAGCGTCCAACGATTTTTCAGAATGATGCGCGCTGCCCTAGTCCACATAATTCCCCTTGCGGCGATTGCAATTCATCAAATTAAAGACAGTCTGCGGGAATAGACACATTAAAAAGGGGCGACAAAGGTCAATTTGAACGCCCAATTTTCGATTGATTCGGTCCGCGCATAGGCGCCATAGCGGTAATAGACCCCAATACCCGAGCCTCTATAGAGCGCATTCAATTCCAAACCGGATTCAAAAAAACCTTCGTCCATGGTGCGAAACACCCCTTCGTAGTCTTCGGCCCGATTCAACCAACCCCAGCCCATCCCTTGGGTAAAGGCCAGCCGAGGGCGCCAGTTTCCGATTTGGGTCCAACGCCCAGGGGCCTCGTGTCTAAAGTGCATTTGCACCATTCGTTCGAGCATAAACTCGTTGTTGACCATCGTTTCAAAACTCATTTCGTTGGCAAAGCCCAATTGCTCGCGGTTGCTGGCGCGGAAGTTGGAATTGGGCGACAACAAAAACCCATAGGGCGCGCGTGCAAAATCGACGGCTCCGGCCTCTAGATGGAGCTTGGAGTCGCCCCAGCGGAGGTTTTTCCATTGCCGTTGGTAGCGTCCCCACAGCGTGAGCACCTCGCTGTCGAGCGCTTGGAGCGGAGCGTTGAGATCGGGGGTGGCATAAGATACCGAGAGGTCCCAGACCGGATAGCCTTTGCGAATGCGCTTGCGCCCATAGGGCCCTTCCGAAAACCGATCGTGGGGCGCCCAGTTGAGATCGAACGAGAGGGTGTAGAAGGTGGAGCGCAATTCGACCGGATCTTCTGGAGGGTTGATGGTGCGGTCAAAACTGTTGACCCGAACCTCCCAAGCCCCACTCAGCCGGGTGTTGAGATTGGGAAGCACCTCCCAGCTCACATCGGTTTTCCAGCGCTGCACCCGGTCGTAGAGTTCGACCGTATAGGTGCTGTTGGTCATATCGAACAGGCCTTTGCGCCGTTCGAGTGCATAGCGGGGCGCTCCCGTTTCTTCGATCTCTTGTTTCCAGCCCACCCCAAAACTCAGCCGGCCGTTCGGCTGTGGGCTAAACCGGGCGTCGAGCCCCGCCTTCCACGCCTTGTCTCCAAAACCGTAGCCCACAAACCCCCCAAAGGTCCAACGGGTCGAAAACTGCCGATTGGTCTGGGCGCCCACACCGAGCCGCGCGATTTCGAACACATTGAGGCGGAGAAAGCGATCGAGTTCCAAATCGACCGAACCCAACCGAATTTTTTGATCGAGCAAGGCCTGACCAAACGTAACCCATTGGTCGAATTTGAGCTCTTGGCCTACGCTGTCGATAAACTGGTAGGTTCCCTGCTCGACGGAATCGAGCGGAGCGGGTCGATATTGCTCCCAGAAGGCGTCGTCTTTTTGATTGCGCTCCCGGTCCAGACTCAAATCGATCCGGGGGATTTCCTTTTTGTTGAGCGGCTCGTTGATCTGAATATCGCTCAGATACGTACGGCCGATGCCCACCAGGGGTTGACCGTTGATGCTGAGGCTGTTCAGGCTGAGGTCGGTCAACAGTTGCGTTGTAAACCAATGATTTCCAAAGCGTTCATAGCGTTGCTGAACGTGGATGTTGAACCCCGAAGAATCGAGAAATTCGGCCTTGACATTGCGGAGCGACCAATCGCCCGAGCCGATGTAGAGCGTGCCTTTCATCAGGTCTTTGCGCTTGGGGTCGGCGGGCCCAAATTCGATGCCAAACACCGTATCGGCCACCGATTGGGCCAGAACGCCGGGTTCGGTTTCCCGCGTTATAGTCCTGACAAGGCTGTCTCGAATCTGGTACCAATAATGTTTTGAAGCCTCGGGTCCAATAGGATTGACGAAGCGCACAAACAAAATCTCGAGCTCGTCCGGATAGAACGATAGCGATTGCAGTTGGGTGCCAATCAGCGCAAAATCAGCCCTCTGCAATCCGGAAATCCGCGAGGCCACCACGCGCTCGTTGTCTCGGCTGCCTTGAATGTAGCGGCGTTCGGTGATGCTCTCCATCAAAAACAAATGGCTGCGGTCGCGGAACTTGTGTATTTCGATGGCCGAACTGTCCGGTTGCCCGAGCGAATCGAGCAGGGGAATCGAATCGGCGTTGAACGTAAACAGGAGTTTGTTGTAGCTCTGATACCGGAATGAGTTCAATCCCAGTGGATTGTTCTTATTGCGGTTTTTTTCGGCCGAGCGAATCAGCCGCAGCGCTGGGTTGAGCCCGGGGGTGACGAGCATTTCGTTGAGGACTTCGGTGTTGCGTTGAAGCCGCACCACCGCGGCATCGGCCGCCGATACGCTCTGTTTTACATAACCCACACAACTCACGACCAAGCGAGAATCGGGGCGGTTGACCTCCAGCGTAAATTTTCCGTCCAGATCGGCAATCACCCCGTTTTTGGCGCCGTCTACCATCACAAAAGCGAAGGGAACCGCCGATTGGTCCTGCGCATCGACAATCTTGCCCGAAATCGTGGTTTTTTGGGCGCTGAGCGAGGCAGACAGCGCTAGGCCACCGATCGCCGCAACGCATTGCAACAGGAAGGGTCTAGAGCATCGACGAACAAGAGGCACCGCTTTCGGCATCGGCAGGGGGATCGATGCTGAAATGTACTCCGTCTGGGCCTTACAGAATCAACATGGCATCCCCATAAGCCAAAAAGCGATATTTCTCTTTGATGGCCTCTTGATAGGCGTGCATAATGAGTTCGTGACCGCAAAAGGCTGCTTTGAGCATCAACAGGGTCGACTGAGGCTCCTGAAAGTTGGTGATGATCGACGTGGGGATGTTGAACTCGTAGGGGGGGAAAATAAAGCGACTCGTCCAGCCGTCGTAGGGATTGACCGTTTTGGTGGTCGAAACGCTGCTTTCAAGCGCGCGGACCACAGTGGTACCCACGGCGCAGACTTGTTTTTTTCCGGTGATGCTCTTGTTGATGATGTCGGCGTTTTCTCGGGTAATCCAAAACTGCTCCGAATCCATCTTGTGCTTGCTCAGATCTTCGACTTCGACCTGTTTGAACGTGCCCAGACCGACGTGCATGGTGATCATCGAAAAATTGATCCCCTTGATTTCCATGCGCTTGACCAATTGCTTGCTGAAGTGCAAACTCGCCACAGGGGCGGCTACGGCGCCTTCGTGCTTGGCAAAAATGCTTTGATAGCGCTCGGCATCTTCGGGTTCGACCGGGCGGGTGATGTATTTCGGGATCGGGGTTTCGCCCAAATCCTTGAGCTTTTGGCGGAAGGCCTCATAGCTGCCGTCGAACAAGAACCGCAGGGTACGTCCGCGCGAGGTGGTGTTGTCGATGACCTCGGCCACCAATTCGTCGTCTTCGCCGAAATAGAGTTTGTTGCCAATCCGAATTTTGCGCGCGGGATCGACCAAGACATCCCACAAACGGCTTTCCGAGTTCAGCTCGCGGAGCAAGAACACCTCGATCACCGCTCCCGTTTTTTCCTTGTTCCCGTACATCCGGGCGGGAAAGACGAGGGAGTCGTTGAGAATCATCACATCGCCCTCGTTGAAGTAGTCGAGGACCTCGTGGAACATCCGGTGTTCGATTTTGCCACTGTCTCGGTGCAGGACGAGCAACCGGCTGTCATCGCGATTGATGGTGGGATGCTGTGCGATGAGTTCGGTCGGCAGCTCATAGCTGAAATGAGACAGCTTCATTTTCATATCGATGCGGGCTTGGGGTGAAGGGGGTGCAAAAGTAGGCTTTTGACAGGGGGGCTGTCAAGGGGGGATTTTGGGGGTTCCCTAAAACCCTGATTTTCTTCCCAAACGAACGACCTACCCCCTAAAAAGGCTCGTAGCTATAGGTGCGGAGAATCACTTCGTGTTCTTGTCCGTCGCTCGGGGGGCCTCCGTTCAGCATCCAAAAGTTGATGCGCGCATGGGTGGTACTGCCCGGTGCGGGTATCACAATGGGTACCGAGTTGATGCCGTTTTCGGACTTGACCCGAGCGGGGTTGTTGAGATCGAAGGTCCAATAACCGATCTGATCGGGCGAATCGGCATAGTTCTTCCAACTGGTCCACGTAATCAACGAGTCGGTCCACACCATGCGGTGGGCGGTGACCCCGTTCAAGGCACCTGGAGCGGTGGGAACGCGAAAGGTTCGCTCGGGATAATACCCCCCAAACCAAACAGGCTGCACCGAATACTGCAAAAAATCGGTGGCGTTGGCATCGCCCCAACGGGCCACTTCTACGTCGACCTCGCTGTTGCCTGCGCTCACCAGCGTATTGTCGTCCCAAGTAAACAGACCCAGCACCGTATTGGCGGGCAGTTGCTCGAGATTGCCCTCGACCACAAACGTATAAATGCCATAGCCCGTGGTGTCTTCGCTGATTACCTCGGTCGAATACCACTTCCCGTTGTGTTGGGTCAAGCCCAGGTGCAAAAAGCCCATGTCGTCGACAAAAACGTCTTCGGGTCGGGCGCTAAAGAAGTTGTCGCCGGGGCCCCAGGTGTAGTTTTCGTACTCTTTGACATTCCAGCGACGGCCCGAGAAATAGGTGGGGTGATCGCATTTGCAGAGCGGCAGCGGAGGGAGTACACAACCCGAGCAACTTTGCCAGCAAACCGTGGGCAACACCGCGGGCCCATTGACCGCCACAATCCGATTCGTGAACTGACCCGTGGTTTGGGTACAGGGCATTCCTTGGGCGAAAAACTCCTGCTGCGACCAGCCGTCGAGGGTGAATTTGTATTCGATGTTGCCGTTGGGAAGAGACAGGCTGGTTTCCCAAATACCATCGCCATTGGCGTCGTTGAGCGGAGTGCAGGTGCCGCACCAACCGTTGAAGTTGCCGTTGAGATGCACGGCATTGAAATTGCCCGTAAAGGCATTCATATCGACCCGAAAGGTTACGGCGTTTTGGGCGTGTAGGGCCCAAGAGACCGTTCCCATCAGGAGGACCGAGAGAAGTTTAGAAAGGGACATATTCGAACGAGTCAATGATGATTTCGTGGACCTGACCGTCGGAAGGCGGAATCCCGCCCAAAAGCCAATAATTGATTCGTACATTGGTGTTATTGAGGGGTTTAGGAATTACGATGGGTTGAGAGGCCGCCCCGCCCTCGTTTTTGACCCGGGGGGGATTGTCGAGTCCGAAACTCCAGGTGGCGATGGGCTCAGAGCCCAGATCGGTGCCATTCCAACTGGTCCAGGTAATCAGGGTGTCGGTCCACACAAAGCGGTGGGTGCTGGTGCCGATCAACTCGCCCGGTTCGGTGGGGGCGGCATGGCTGCGCTCGGGGTAATACGGTCCAAAATTGACCGGCTGCACGGACTGATGCAGGGTTCTGGTTTGATCGGCATCGCCCCATTTGGCAAATTCGATATCGACCTCGCTGTTGGCCGCTTCAAAAAAGCTCTGGGTGTTCCACGTAAACAACCCGAGTACGGTGTTGTCGGCAATGTTCTCCAAATCGCCTGTAACCACCCAGGTATAAGTGCCATAGCCCACGGTGTCGTAGCCCACGACCTCGGTCGAATACCAGGTGCCGTCGTGTTGGGCAATCCGCAGGTGCAAGCGGCCTTGGTTGTCGAGAAAGACATCTTCTGGCCTTCCGCTAAAGTAGTTTGGCCCGGGGCCCTGCTGTCCGCTCCCCGTTTTGACCCACCAGTCGAGGTTCGAAAACCGGACCTCGTCTCCGTTGCGGCCATAGGGAGGCGGGTCTTGGAGTTCGCAGGCGAGGCAAGAGAGCATCAGTCCCCACAAAAACAACCGTTGAGGGGATGCACACCAAGCAAAGGCGGACAAAGGGGGGCGAAATTTCATTGGGGGCGGTATTCTACAAGGGCTTTTTGACCTTCCATCGAAAGGGTAAACCAACCGGGCTCGGTCGTCCAGCGGAGATTTCGATCGATAAAGGCGAGATCGCGGGGGTGGAGTGCAAAGCGAAGACGGCGCTCTTGTCCGGGTTCATAAAAGTGTTTCTGAAAACCCCGAAGTCGCCGGTGCGAAGGGGTTACACTCGCGGTCGAATCGGTGGCAAACAACAGCGTGGTGTGCCACGAAGCATGGGTGGAGGTGTTGCGCACGACGCAGTGCACCACAAGACTGTCGGAGCCCGCCCAGACCGAGTCGGACAACACGAGCGGGCCATAGGCGAATTCCGCATACGAGAGCCCATGTCCAAACGGATATTGCGGGGCAAAGGCGTTCATGCCAAAACCGGGGTCGAGGCGTTCGGTCGCTTTGTGGTCGTAGGCGAGCAGGGCGTTCGAAGCCTTGGGATAGGTATAGGGCAGTCTTCCCGAAGGACTGAATTGACCCGCCAACAATTCGGCCACCGCTTGGGAACCGAAGGGTCCGGGTTGCTGGGCGAGCACAATGGCATCCGCAAAGGGTTCCAAGGTTCGCACAATCCGCGGACGGTTGTGCAACAGCACCAAGACCACCTTGGCGTTCTTTTTTTGTCGGAGCAGGGTCTGTATGCGCTCCAATGGCTCGGGATCGGGGTCGAGATCGTCGATGTCGCCCGGTTTTTCGGTCGAGGGCTTTTCAGTCATCAAGACCACCCACACGGGTGCGGCTGCGCTGCTCGAGGTTGTGCGGACTACGGCTCCCGTAAATACCGAGTCGAGCGCGGCTTCCAAATCGGGTTGCCCGGGGGCGGCGTCCCATCGGGGGTCTGTTCCTTGCCAGGTACGGCTCCAACTGCCGTTCCAATGCCAGGGTTGTTCCGGTTCTCCAAACAACGCCAAGGGGGTTTCGGCCGACAAGGGCAAAAGACCGCCTTCATTTTTCAGGAGTACGAGACTGTGGCGGGCTGCGTCAAGACTGGCCTCGCGAAATGAATCGCTCGCCGTCAACGGATAGTCTTGAGCGCTGGGCGGGCCGGGGTTTTCGAACAGACCCAGACTAAACTTGACGTGCAAAATCCGGTATACCGCTTCGTCGATGCGCTTTTGGGGCACCTCGCCGCTCCGTCCCAACTCGATCAGCGCGTCGGTAAAGCGATAGTCGTTGGGCACCATAGCCATATCGATGCCCGCATTGACGGCCATTTTCACCGCTTCTCGGTAGTCGGTGGCCACCCGGTGTACGCTTACCAATTTTTCGAGGTCTTCCCAATCGGTTACGGCCAACCCGCGAAAACCGAGTTCGTCGCGCAGCAACCCCGTAAGCAGGGCCGAGTCGGCATGGACGGGGATTCCGTTGAGCTCGCCGCTGTTGATCATCACCGTGAGGCAACCTGCGTCGACGGCTTCTTGAAAGCTCGGCAAGAACCACTCCCGCAGTTGACGATCGTGCACATAGACGGGGGTGCGGTCCCGCCCGGTCCACGGCATCGAATAACCCAAAAAGTGCTTCATGGTGGCAGCCACCTTGCCATGCTCGGACGGATTGCTGCCTTGGTAGCCTTCTATGGCGGCCCGGCCCAGCGTTCGGGCCACGAGGACATCTTCTCCATAGGTTTCAAAAAACCGCGACCACAGCGGTTGCCGCCCCAAATCGAGCACGGGCGAAAAATTCCACGGAACCCCGCTGGCCCGGGTTTCGTAGGCGGTGATGGCAGCCAGCCGGCGCACGAGTTCGGGATCGAATGTAGCGGCCTGCGCCAAGGGCTGGGGGAACAAGGTGCCTTCCTGCACATAGTTGGCGCCGTGTATGGCGTCGATGCCGTAGAGCACCGGAATGCGCAATTCGGTTTGCGTTGTGGCCACCGATTGAATCTGCCCGATGATGTCCCTCCAGTGTGCGAGCGGATAGGCGTGGCCCCCCACGTTCAAAATCGAGCCGACGTGCCGTTCCACGAGGGCGTGGTACAGCTTGGTGCTGTCGAGCCGATGGGGTTCTTCGAGTTGGTAGATCTGGCCTACGGAAACGACGTCCAGATTGAGCTGGGTCATTTGACCCACCTTTTGTTCGAGGCTCATTTGGGTCAACAACCCCACGATGCGGTCGTGATGCGGGCTTTGCCATTCAGAAGAACTCGGGGTTGACGGGTGGCATCCGTTCATCGCGAGGGCCACCGCGACCATTCCGCCCAGCCCAGCGCTGCGGAACGCATTCTTGAGCGTTTTAAGCGAGGAGAAAGAGCTCGGTTTATTCAATCGTCGATTCATCGGTAACGCGTACAAAACCCCACACCTGGGGATTTTCGGGTTCAAAGACGGTAGGATTGTTCCACGACGAGGTAAACGAGGCTCCGTTGGCGGTATAGGCAAACCGCACGTCGAACAACAATTGGGTATTGGGCGCGCAACCGGCATGCCGGAGGGCCTTCAACGGAATCAGAACTTCGATGCGCCCGGTTTCTCCGGTTTCGGAAATCACGGTGGTGGCGTTGGCCAGTGCGCGGTTGAGCCGCACGTCTACCGGGGCCGAAGAGGGTTGCACCCGGACCACCGCATCGCTCATCAGCCGCTTGCCCCGGTCGGCCTCGGCTTCGGGATTGCTCGAAATCAGCCAGTCAATTGCGTTGAGGGTTTTTCCGTTGCGCCCTTTGGGCCATTCGGCATACAGTCCCAATACGCTGTCGTTGGCGAAGATCCATACTACTTCTCCCCCCTCGAGGGTCAAACTCGGAGCGCGTTGAATCGCTGGATCGGCCAAACCGTCTGCGGTCAGCGCGTCGGGCGTCAAATACAACATACCCTCTTTGCGCGTGGGTGCGGGGCGTCGTATCAGTTCGATCCGCTCCAATAACACAGCCCCTTCGGCCTCGAATTGAACGATGAGCTGTTTGAGATTGCTCGGATTGGCGTTTTGCTCTTTCCAATTGAAGTCGCGAAGCGGAACCACCACCTGCCCCCAATGCACGCTGTCAAAAGTGCCTTCCATGCGGTCGGGAGAAAGACCCGCCCAGGCTTGCTTGCCCGCATAGTCTTCAAAACACACCGCCAAAGGAAGACCCTTGAGCGAGCCGTGAACCGGTTTCAACCGGAAGCTCAGAGCGGCGCTGTCGACAATGCTGTACAAATCTTTGGCGGCCCAGTTGTCCCAGCCGATGCCGAGACCCATCCAGTCCGAAAAACAGCCCGTTTTGAGCTTGGTCCATTCGAGGAGCACGGCATCTCGGCTACCCGGCTCTACTCCCGATTTTTGTTCTACGCTCAAACACGGGGTTTCCGAATACCAGACCTCGCTGCTGGTGCGCCCGTTAAAGACCTCGAGTTGATAGACGGGTCCTATGTGCGCGGGGAGCGCCTCTGCGCCTTCGTACAGCGATCGGTTTCCCAACCAACTGCGATCGGCCTTGACCTCCACTTCGCGCAGGGGGGTCGGCTTTTTTTGGGCCCGGAGTTCACCGGACCAAGCCGTGGCAAGCAGTGCGGCGCACAGCCCCCAGGCCAAGGAGTTTACGGTTCCCATGGCCCATTGGTAGTAAAGACGACATAGTCGAGATAGACCTGGCAATAGCCTGAGCTCGGATTGGCGAGGAACAGGAATTCGACTTGGTGGATTTTGTCGGGTTCGCGAAGGCCATTGCCCGCCGGGGTTCCCGGTTGTCCATTGACCAGGGTGACGAGATCGGTGTAGGGGATCGAAATCGAATTCCAGCCCGCGGGAAGCTCTTTGAGTTCGATCGCATACTGGTCTTCGTTGGCTCCGTTAAAACTGCCGTTCAGATTGTCGTCTTCGTTGACCCGGATCAACAACACCTCGTTGTTGATGCCATCGGGAGAATACACGGCCAAATTCAAATACACCTGATCGGGATTGCCGGGCAAGAGCAGGGTATTGTTGGGGGTGCGCATCGAGTCGGGATAGGCCGCTGCGGGCATATACAGATAACAGATCAGCCAGTCCCAGTTGACCGTGCCCCCCATGTCGAAATAGTATTGTCCCTGGGCCGACGGATTTTGGTTCGAGCGCGCAAAAGTCATGTTGGCCCCCGATTGGGCGAATTTGAGCCAACCTGCCGGATCGGCTTGTTCGAAATCGGCCATCACCAGTCCTTCAAACGGCTTGGGACTCAACACCTGAACCGTGTCGAAGAGTTCGAGCGAGTCTTCGGGCACCCACAGTCGGGCCACGACCGTTTCGGCTCCAAACACCGGAAACACCGAGGTCGAACCGTTCCACAGCGTATTGGTCTCGTCGAGCGAGCGGGTTTTGCCCGTAAATCGCTTGATGGCGCCCGTGGATAGACCGGTAAGCTCGAGCTCCCAATTGGCGGTTTTGTTGAAGCGGGCCGAAAAATAAACGCGTTCGCCGCCGGCCAAATCGACCGAGCTACTGCTGACCTCGAGGGGTTCGATCAAGGCAAAGTCTCCGTAGAGGTCTTCGAGCAAGGGCCCTTCGACCGATCCGGGTTTGGCGCAGGAAAGGGCCAATACGCCCAACAAGAACGAAAATCGAAAAATGGGTTTCATAATCAGAGTTGCATGACAAAGTTGAACTGCCAATTGCCCCAGTTGTAGGCGGGGTTGCCGTTGAGCGGGTCCTCCCACGAAAACTGCTGATAGAACAACTGGGCAAAAATTTGCTCGTTGAAGGCATACTGGAGACCGCCCCCCAACAGGGTTTCGGTTCCCTGAGACTGGAACTCGACAAAGTCGATAATCTGGCTGTAGTCGTTGCGCACGGCAAGTTGTTCCCTCCCGTCTGAACGGTAGTTTCTCCACTCGGCCAAAAGGCTCAACTGCTTCCAAAAGCCCCATTCGGCGTGTACATCAATGAGTTGGTTGTCCAAATCGATCGATTCGTAGACCGGGTCTCCGTCTCGGCGGGTCGATTCCCGATTCCACGCCGCCCCCAATTCGAGAGTGCGCTCCCAGCCAAAGACCTTGTGCAGCCGAACCACCGCGTTCGATTGAATCGTCCCAAATTGGCGCTTTAAATCGGTTCCCTGACCGGAACGGTCGGTGAGCATTGCTCCTTCTATGCCCAATTCCACCATTTCGGCTGCATCGCTCCAGCCCAATCCCAGGTCGACCCCCTGACGGTTCGGGGTGGCTGTCCCATAGGGCAGTGCATTGCCATAGCGCGGGTCAAACTCCATCAGTCCGGTTTGCAATTGGGTGTTGTACAGCGAGGCATCGCGCAGCAAATCATACGAACTCAAACCGCGCAGCACTTGTTCATTTCCATAGCGTTGATAGGCTTGGGGGGCGGCACCAAACCGAATGCGCTTGGTCTGTGCTCCGGGACTCCGAAAATTGGCACCTACTTGCCTCCAGCCCAATTCCAAACGAACCCGGCTCTTGCGATGCGTCATGCCCAAGCGGACATCGGCAAAACCGTCTTCGAGTTCGGGGGCTTCGGGGTCGCCTTCCCACGTAATGCGCGATTGACCCAACTCGGTTTGCGCCCAGGCGTCAAAGTGCTTCAAAGTGCGCTCGTGCCGCAACAACACACTTTGAACGGGGTTCGAAATGGAAACGGGTGCATTCGAGGTATTGGCCAAATCGAAGAGATTGGCATAGTGGTAGCGCAGATGCCATTGCTTGGCGGCCGTCAATTCGACCATCCCCCCTCCGTAGATGCGGTCAAAGGGAGCCCCGAAGTCGGAGGCGGCTACGCGGGTGGCAAAACCGCTCAAGTTGATGGCGTCGATCCACCGTTTGACCTGAAAGCCTGTTTCTGCGCTGATTCCCTGCTGCCGCCACGTTTCTTCCGAGCTTTGGAAAACATCGTACCGGACCATATCGAGCGGGGTCTGACTCATGGTGGCCGTACCCTGTAGCATCCATTCATCTTCGTTCCGGAAGGTGTACGGACTCATTTTGTAGTCCAGATCGCCGAGCTGAAAGCGAATTTTGTTCGCGATCACGCCCCGAATCCAGAGTTGGCGGAGGTCGAAGGTCACGCCGCTGCCCCAAAAACCGCCGTAGTCGTTGCGAATCCGAATCATCCCGTGGATTTCAAGGTCTTCGGTCGGTTGCACGTGAAGCCCCAAATCGACCAAGGCTTGGCCGTTTTGCGTATTTCGGGCGGTCGTGGTGTCGTTTTGACCCTGGGTTTCAAACTGGTCGGTCGAAATCAAACCCCGGGCATAGCTCGAGAGCCAGAGTTTGCGGCCCTCTTGGGCGTGGAGGGCCAAGGTGGAGAGCCCGATACAACAGAAGGCGATAACGATGCGCATCAGAAGAATACTTTGAATTCGACCAGGGTTTCCTGACCTGTGAAGTGGTCTAAGGCGAAGCTGCGATCCTCGAAGGCATACCAACGATGGCGCACAAACAATCCGGCATTGCGCCCGAGCGATTGGTCAAAGCCAATGCCCAGCCCCCAACCTTCTTGGTCGCGCGGCTTGTAGGTCAGCACGTCGATGTCGGTGGCATAATTGCCGAGGGTGCGTTCGTAGCCCGCATACCCGTTTAGGAAGAAGCCCCTTTGGAGCCGCCAATACACCTCGAGTTCGCTGCTGTATTGACGGAAATACACGTCTTTGGAGGGAATGGGGACGGGCGACCAAAAATCCTGAACGCTTTGATAGCGACCGAGAAAGAACAAATAAACCGGGCGGACCGCATGCGTCGATTTGTACTTGAAGTGGGTTTCGAGGGTCGAAAAGTGCTTGATCTGGGTCGGATTGTTCGGGTCCCCATCGTTGACCGTCATGGTTTCGTACCCGTCGCGGAAAATGTCGTTCCACCGGCCGTAGGGACCGACGTTTGATGGGAAATCCCAACGCCAAAACCGAGAGCGAATCAGGCTGTTGACCGGATGCCCAAAGGTGATTTGGTTCGAAATGGCCTCGACCTCAGATGCCCCTCCGATTCCGAGCCCCATATGCCAACGCCCCCATTCCCATTGGGTATTGAGGTTCAAGCCCTGCCGATTGTTGGTCATCAACCCCAACGGAAGCACCGAACTCGCGAACGGACGCAGCAGGGTGTTGCTCAATACCCCTGTGCCGCTGGTATTGGGTTGGGCTTCTTGAACCGCCACGTTCCAATAGATCGCGTTGTTGTTGACGACGCTCGGGTCGAGGCGAAACGCGGAAACTTCGATCGGGATTCCGGTGAGGTTCTTTTTCGTGAGCAATTTGATCTGGACCGCTTCTCCCCAAGGCAGGTCGACGCCCGGAGCCGAATAGGTGCCCACACCGGCTTCGACATGGACCGAAAGAGGGCGAAAATCCCATTGGACTTCACCTGTAAGAACATGATATTGAATGCTCTGGGTGTTGATGCTATCGGTAAACGTAATCCCGTTGATGGTGTTGATCGCCACCCAGTCTTTGCTACCGAAGCCTTTTTTGACTTGCCCCCCGTAGGTGTTGTTCGGAATCGTGAGAAACCCGCCATTGAGCTCGGACTTGCCATAGAGCAAACGGAGGTCCCAGCGGTTGGGGAGCTCGAGCGCTTCGACGATCAATCCCTGAAAAGCGCGTTCTCCAAATCGGGTGTCCTGGTAAATGGCCCCGAGGCTATAGAGGTCTTCGTAGCGCTGGTCGACCGATCCGTTGATGGGGTCCCAGGGGTTGGGCTCAAACAATCCAAAGCGGTTGTAGCCTTTGAATGAGGCAAAAGTGAGGTCTGAAAGCGAATACCAGTGGATTCCGCCCAACCGAAAATTGAAAATACCAAAGTCGGAGCGGTAGCTGCCCATCAGGTTGAGTCCGAGCAACAATCCCATATTGGGGGCCAGACGCGTTCCGCCGATGGGGTCGTAGATGGTGGGCAGATTGTCGCGCTCCACCTGTCCGCTGTAGGCGGGTCCAATACTACCGCTCAGAAATTGAAACGCATAGAGGTCAAACGCCCACGAGAACTGTTCGCTCGGTCGACCGCTGACGTTGAGCATCAAATTCGGCAACTGAGAATCGTCTCCGATAAAGAGATCTTCTTTGGGCAGGGTATAGGCCCCATCCGCGGTGAGTGGATAGGCCGTCTGGTATTGGTTGTAGGTCGCGTAAAAGCGATAGTAACCGCTCAGATTCCAGCGATAGAGCCGCGGAAGCGATTTTTTGGGAAACAAACCGGCCGAAAGGGCCCGGGCGTCAGACAGCGGCGGCGTGCCGACGACCGAATCGGTTTGGGCCTCTAAGGCCAAGCTCAGCACCGTGGCCAAGCCCGCAATCCAGGGTTTAGCGGAATACATACCACAGAATTGCGATGACAACCAAGAGAATCGCACTGAGGATGAGATTGCGCGGAGAGGATTTGAATTCGAGCGTATCGCGCTGGTACATCACCGAACGCGCTTCGACCGAAAGAGGCTGGGGGGCCCAGTGGCTCACCGCGATCAACACGAACGAGCAAAAGAGAAACAGCAAAACGGCGAAGTGCAGGAAGTTGATCTCCACAAAAGCCAACCCCAAGCCGCTCAGCTGCCCTTTGTTGAGCTCCATCACCAACCGCAAGGTGCCGATCGCCGCACCGGAAAGCAGGGCCGCTTTGGCACCGTTGGCATTGATTTTTTCCCGAAACAAACCGAGCAAAAACACCGAGGCAATCGGGGGCGATATATAGGCTTGTATGCTCTGGAGCTTTTGAAACAGCCCGCCTTCGATGATTTGAAGCATCGGAATCCACAGCAAGCCGAGTACCGTCATGGCTACCGTGGCCAGTTGGCCGACAATAACCAATCGGCGTTCTGTGCTCTGCGGATAGTATTTGCGATAAATGTCCATCGTAATCAACGTACTTCCCGAGTTGAACACCGACGAAAGCGAGCTCATCAAGGCGGCGAGCAGGCCCGCGACCACCAGCCCTCGAAGACCCGCGGGAAGAATCTGCATGGTGAGGGCAGGTAGGGCTGCGTCATAAACCGGTTTCCCATCGACAATCGGGAATTGGAGCATGCCTTTTTGGGCTAAGGCGAAAGCAATCACTCCCGGAATAACGAACAGAAAGAGTGGAAGAAGTTTTAAGTAACCCGCAAAAATGGTGCTCTGCCGCGCTTCCTGAAGGTTTTTGGCCGACAGCACGCGCTGCACGATAAATTGATCTGTACACCAATACCATACACCTAGAATAGGCGCACCGAGTAAAATACCCGTCCACGGAAAATTGGGGTGGCTCGCGGGCCTCCACAAACTCAGGGCTTCCGGGCTCGTGACCGCGCGCACTTCGGACCAACCCCCTACCGCATGGAGGCCAAACCAAGTCAAGGCCAAAGAGCCCCCGAGAAAGAGGAACATTTGGACCATATCGGTATACACGACGGCTTTAAGCCCACCGAGCACGGTATACAATCCTGTGGCCAATACGACAAACAAGGCGCCTGTCCAGAAGTTGATTCCCATCAGAGTGGTGAAGATGATGCCCCCCGCGGCAATGGTGACCGAAATCTTGGTGAGGATGTAGGCCACGATCGAGACCCACGATAAATAACCACGAGACCAAGAATCATAGCGCTTTTCGAGGAATTCGGGCATGGTAAACACCCCACTCTTGAGGTAAAATGGCACAAACAACCACCCCAAAACCAGCAAAATAATGGATGCAATAATCTCAAACTGGGCGGCGGGGAAATCGCCCGAAGCCCCCGAACCCGCCAGTCCAATGAGGTGCTCAGAACCAATATTGGAGGCAAACAGGGATGCGCCGATGGCAAACCACCCTAGAGAGCGCCCTCCCAAAAAGTAGTCGGCCGAGGCCTGTTCGCTGTTTCGGTCACGCTTTCGAGAGTACCAATAGGCGACCCACAAAATCAAAACGAAATAACCAACTACAATGGCCCAATCGAGGCCTGCCAAATGCTGTGTGACTTCCATAAAAGTTTTACGGTTGAATGAGAGACTGGTCTTTGGCTACGGGAGTCCATTTGAGCCACTGTCGCTGAGGACTCCCCACGGGTTTGGGATAGGCGTAAAACGGAAGATTGGCATAGGCCACGGTACCCTCCGGACTCACTACTTTTACGCAAAGCCGATAGCCGCCTTCCAAACGAGGCACTTCGATTTCGGCTCCGTCGGTGCCCGAGTGTCGAATGAGCCCGCTTATGGCGGCCACGCTCTTTTCCGCATCGCCCCCGGCCTTGGTGTCGGTGGCTTCGGGCACCAAACTCCACTCGACGGTGTAGGGAATGCGCTCTGGATTGTCGATCGAGAGACTCGCCTGTAGACGATCTTCGCAGAAGTACATTCCGCTGTTGGGATCTACTTCAGACCCCTTCAATCGGAGTTCCTTGAGCACCGGAGCTTCGGTTTGGGGAAGCCGACCCGACCAGTTGAGTTCGAGCATATCGACCGCACGCGTAGGGCGTCCTTGCACATCGAAAACCCCATACCAAGTTTCGGTGGTTTCTTGTTTTTGACCCCAGAGAAACACATAGCTTCCGAGGAGGCCGTCTGCTTTACCCGGTTCGATATAGTCGACGAAGCGGCTGCGGTAGACGGCTGCTTTTTCTTCGCTCGTTTGTTCGATCGGCGCACCCCAGGCGGTTTTGGTTACCTCCCAATGGCCATTGGGTCCCCATTCGGTAATCATATAGGGTCCTGTCCACCCAAACTTGCGGATGTTTTGGGGCACTTGGCCCAAATCGCCGTAGGTATTGACCCCGTAGATGTCGATATCGGGACAGCGCGTTCGAATCAAATAGACCTCGTTGGAATCGAGCCCAGCGGTCACAGTACTCGTAGGGTGGTTCGGATCGACTTCGTGGATCATGCGGGCCACGTCTTGGACCGCATCCCACACCCGGGTATTGGTGTAAAACAGATCGACTTCGTTGCCAATGCCCCACAACAGCAAGGCTGGATGATCTTTGAGTTCGCGCACCGCCGCTTCGACAAATTCAAATTGGCGGCGCACCGCTCCAGCGTTGTCGTAGTCCATGCCGTGGCGCTCGTGGCCCATCCAGATCCCCATCATTACCGTCAGTCCGCGGGCATGGGCTTCGTCGAGGACGGTTCGGGCATCGTCGACGCTCCACGTCCGAATCGAGTTGCCCCCAGCAGCCACGAGCCGATCGAGCTGGGTTTGACCTCCGGCTCCTTTGATATAGTAGGGCGCCCCATTGCGCAGCAGTACCGTCTGGCCTTGATGAACGCCCAGAGAGACGGCGATGGGTTGGGCCCGAGCACAGAGCCCCAGCGCCAGAAGAAGGACGAGTATTCGGGTCTTCATAGTCCGAAGGAAAATCCCCGTTCTCTCAAAGCGGCATAACGCTCAGGATCAAAGCGATACAGTCTCGCGGGTCGGTGGGCGACATTTTTTTGACTTTCGTTGAGATCGATGAGCAAATTCATGCCCAAGATCTTTTTGCGGAAGTTGCCTTTGTCGAAGCTCTCGCCGAGGACCACTTCGTACATTTTTTGCAATTCGTTGAGCGTGAATTTGTCGGGAAGCAATTCGAACCCCAAAGGCTCGCGCAGCACCCGGACCTTGAGTTTTTCGATGGCTTTTTCGAGAATGCTGTCGTGGTCGAAGGCGAGATCGCGTGCCTCGGTCAATGGGTGCCATTGGATGCGATCGGCCCAGCTCATCGGTTTCGGATCGTAGCGTTCGATGCGGATCAAGGCGATATAGGCCACCGTGATAACCCGACCCAACGGATGCCGGTCAAGGTCGCCAAACGACTTGATTTGTTGCATGAAGATGTCGTCCAGACCGGTGAGGTCGTGCAAGACACGCTTGGCCGATTCCTCGAGATTTTCGTGCGGATAGACCAGATCGCCAGGCAAAGCCCATCGATGCCGATAGGGCTCGACCCCGCGTTCAATCAAGAGGACTTTGAGTTCGGAACCATCGAATCCAAAGACCACACAGTCCACGGAAACCGCGAGCGTAAAGAACTCCGATAGCGGGATCGAATACTTGGGATCGCGGGGTTCCTCGGCCCCTTCGGGATTTGGAATTCTCCGCTTTTCCAGAGAGATGGACTGCGCCAACAATTCCCAACGCTCGCTCATGGTTTCGGGTTAAGGACGATTCGACTTCATCCAAATTTGGCTGGCACGGCGATTTGCCTGAGCCACCTCGACAATGTAGGCGCCTGAAGGCCAACTGGAGGCGTCAACACGGATGGTTCCGCTGGCATCGGCCGGAACCTCGGCAACCGTTCGTCCAAGCACATCCCGAACCCAGATGCGGTCGATTTGTCCCTGAGCAGCGGTCAGCGTGAAACCTTCGCTGCCCGGGTTGGGAAACAGGTTCAATCCCATCCGCGCCCATTCGTCCAGACTTACTTGACAGGCATCGCAGCGCGCCCAGCACACCACGGGCAGTTCGGTATCGCCCGTTACGTTGTAAATCCGATTGACAAAAGCCCCGTCCGTAAAAGTGCAGGGTGCACCCGAAGTCAGTTGCTCATCGGCCGTCCAACCGTCTGCGGTGAATTTGTATTGGATGGTGTCGATCGGCAACGTGACGTCGATTTCGAAAATCAAATCGTTGTCTGGGTCGAGCATCACAGCGCAGCTCCCGCACCAGTTGTTGAAGGTGCCATTCAGGTTTATCTGCGTATAGCTACCGGTATAGGTGCTCATATCGACTTTAAACGTCACCAGAGCCGAGGTCGGACCGGCGGTACAGCTTTGGCAGCTACCCCAGCAGACTGCGGGCACAACGGTATCGCCCGTCAAAACGAGTTTGCGGTTCGTAAAGCCCGCGTCAGAGAACGTACAGGGATCGCCGGCCAGGAGCGATTCCTGATCGGTAAAATTGTCGACCTCGAATTTGTACAGAATGCTGTCGAAAGAGATGGGCACGGCGACCAAACCGCTGTAGATGCTATCGCCATCGGGGTCCATCAACTCGTTGCAGATGCCGCACCAGTTGTTGAAATCGCCAGTAACGAAGACCTGTGTATAGGGCTGGGTGTAGTCGCGCATATCGACGTTGAACGTCACATTGGTGCTCTGGGGACCTCCGGAGCAGGGTGAACACGATCCCCAGCACACCACGGGCAAAGTAGCGCTGCCACTGATGGTATGCGTACGGTTGGTAAAGGTGCCGGTGGTGATGGTACAAGGCGAACCCGGTGTTAGGAGTTCTTGACCGGCCCAATTGTCATACGAAAACTTGTATTCGATGGTGCCAAACATCAGGTTCGGAATCACCGCTTCCCAGATGTTGTCTCCGTCGGGATCGCTCATGGGATTGCACGATCCGCACCAGCCATTAAAGGTGCCATTGACTTCGGGGGTGGTAAAGTTCCCCGTAAATCCGTTCATATCGAGTTGGAAGGTCAGGGTGTTTTGGGCCTCGAGCGTGCCCAATGCGAGCAAGCCGCTCACCATACACCAAACAATGCGTTTCATAGTTGTAGGGACAGGGGTTAAGTGAAAAGGAGAAAGAGGGAGGGCACGGGGCCCTCCCTGGGTTCTCCATGGAAATTACGCCTTTTTTAAGGCGATTAGAGCTTGATGATCCGGGCCGTCTGCACGGTTCCGGCTACTTCGGCGCGGATGGCATAGACCCCCGTGGCCAAAGAGCTCAGATCGAGGCGGGCTTCAGCAACACCGACAAAGGTTTGGCTCGAAACAACCCGTCCGTTCAGGTCGAGAATGTCAACCGTAGCGGTTTCCCCGTTCAGGCCAACGAAGACTTCGTTGCGGGTGGGGTTGGGATAGACGTTCAGCGAAGCAGCCGCCTCGTCGATCGCGTCGATGCTTCCATCGCCGTCCTTGCACAAAGGAGACGGTCCTTGGTTGTGTCCAACAACCGCAGCACAGCTCGCGGCCGAAGTGGCCGGAGTACCACCGAGGTTGTAGCGCACGTAGACGACAATTTCCTTATTGCCTTTGCACACATTCGTCAAATCGAGCACATAGCTAGTGCTGCTTGAGGGCAACAAAGGGGAAAGGGTGTAGGGGTCGGTGCTGTTGCGAACGCGGTAGCCTACGCGATAGCCCACGATGGTTGCGCCATTGGGCAGGGTCGGGGTGAGCCAGTTTACTGTGAACAAAGCGCCCGACTTCACCACTCCATTGAGCGTAGTAGCATACTGATAGCCGTTGGGCTGAGGCACCGTAACGGTATCATAGGCTTCGCACCCATAGGCGTCGGTCACAGTGACCCAAGCCATGGTACCCGCATTGTAGGTGGTGTTGGTGGAGGTAGAACCATTGCTCCACAGAACGGTGTACGGTCCTTGGGTCCGTCCATAGCGGGCGCGCAGATCTGCAGGGCCACCAGCGCACTGAGCCGATTTGGGGAAGGAGATATAGGGTTCGGTACTCAAGCAAGCGAGCTGCAGGTCTTTGTCGCACGAATAAACCATGCCACTTCCGGGGTTGTAGCCCACGCGATATACGTAGGCATCGGGACCGGGAAGGGTGCGGGTAAGCTTGGTGTTGCCCGTGGTGAATTGGGTAAAGGTGTTGTCGGAAGCCTTGCGGTACTCGACAACATACTGGCTTACACCCGATACCGCGTCCCAATCGAAACTGACCTCGTAGCGGGTGCCGGGGGTAGCAGAAGGATCGGGAACAGGTACACAAGTGGTGGTGCTGTTAAAGCACACGACGGGAATCGACACGGCTCCGGCTACCGTATAGCTACGGTTGCTGATGCTTTCCCAAACCACAGTGCCATTGACCCATTTGCGGAACTTGTATTCTTTAAAGCCCGGGGCCAAATTCAGGGTTACGGCATAGAGTCCTCCGCCTTGGTCGCTCAACGAGGCTCCGGCTCCATTCGGCCAGCCGTTGAAATTGCCCGCTACGTCGACCGAGTCAAAGGCGCACTCGTTGCTCATATTGACTTGGAATGTCACGGCAACGGGGGCCGAGGCGGCACACGTCAGGCACGAATTCCAGCAAACGACGGGCAAAACGGTGTTTTGGGTCGCGACCAGATAGCGGTTCGTAAAGCCACCCGTGGTCAGGGTGCAGAAATCGCCCGCGGTCAGGTTCTCTTGATCCGTCCAGCCGTCTACGGTGTATTTGTATTCGACGCCCGCAGTAGAGATGATGGCCGAGAATTCGTAGATGCTGTCGTTGTTGGCATCGGTCATGGTCCAACAGCTTCCACACCAACCGTTAAAGTTGCCGTTGAGGTTGACGGTGGTCCACGTTCCTGGATAACCCCGCATATCGACGCGGAACGTCACATTGGCGGTGGTCGGAATGCCTACGCAGTCGCTGCAGCTGTTCCAGCATACTTGGGTGAGGGTGGTGTCGCCTTGCAATTCGGCGAAGCGATTGGTAAAGCCAAACGAAGTCTTGGTGCACGGAAGCGCTGCATTTAAACCTTCTTGATCGGTCCAGCCGTCGACAGAGAATTTGTATTCGATCGAATCCGAAGTAAGGGGCAGGGTTACGCTCCAGACGCCACCGCCTTGGTTCGTCATGGGGTTACAGCCGCCACACCAACCGTTAAAGTCGCCGTTGACGAAAACGCCAGAAAATGTCCCGGTGTAGTCGGACATATTGACTTTGAACGTGACCAATTTGGTCGCGGGGGCCGAAGAACAAGGGCTGCACGATTCCCAGCACACCGCGTCAAGGGTCACATCGCTTACAACGTTCAAGAATCGGTTGGTAAACCCGCTGTTGGTCATGGTGCAGGGCGAACCGGCAATCAGGTTCTCTTGGTTCGTCCAAGCGTCTACGGTGAATTTGTAGTCGATGGGCCCGGCCGACAGGGGCAGGGTTACCTCGTAGATGCCGTCGTTGTTGGCATCGTTCATAGGGTTGCAGCCGCCGCACCATCCGTTGAACGTTCCGTTCACGTTGACAGTCGTATAGGCCCCCACATAGTTGTTCATGTCGACCCGGAAGGTGACATTGACGGCTTGCGCTGCCAGCGAGGCAAATGCAAGAGCCGCCATCAGTAACACTCGTTTCATTGAAATGGGATTTGGTGTTTGTTAAATCAAACATAAAGTAAAAATCACCATAAGCAAATAGTATTTGAAACTATAAGTAGTATACAGAGCTATGTACTTCATATACAGTTAAAAAAAGAACCCGATCAACGGTTTAAGTCGTCGGGTTCTCACAAAAAGACAGGGCCGCACCGAAGTGCAGCCCTGATAGCCGACTCTTGAAAGAGACCGACTATTTACCCCCTTTGTTCAACGCTAGAGCGGCGGTTAGGGGCAACCGACCTCTCCGGTTATATCGTACGCGACGCGTTCCTTGCCAAAGGCATAGTCCTTTCTGCGCACAATGAATTTATAACTTTTAATCGAAACTGGGTTCGAAAAGTTAAAAATTTCCTCAAGAAAGAACATTTTCTGAAAAACCCCTTCGCCCATATAGTCCATTTGCAAGTCAGGGTTGTTGCCTACCTGCAGATACACACTGGGACGGTAAACCACGCCCGCTGTATCGGTGCATTCGACATAGAGGTAGCAATCGTCTGGGGCGAGATTCTGCATATAGACGGAGTCTTCGCGGAAATTCTCGTAGGTGACGATGACCGCGTCATTTTGTTGCGGCAGTGCGGGGAACTTCCAAGCGGGCAGGCGGTCTGTGGCAGGGGGATCGATGGGTACGCTCAGGTCGTCTGATTTGCGGTCGGGGGCCCCATAACCGCCTCCATCTTTGGGTTTGACCAAAAAGAACAAGTCGTTGGAATAAGCGGTGGCCGCGTCGGTTTCATACCAGGCCACCAAGGTGGGCTTGAACGTAAAGCGATACTTCCGCTCGGCGACCTTGGTCATTTTCAACAGGTCGTTCGAATTTTTCCAAGGGGTGGTGCCCTGTCCGTTTTCGAGGGGATGCCCTGCAGGATGCTCGGCGGGTCTCCACGTCCAAATATGGATATCCAAACCGGCATCGGCGTCGGCAATCAGGTTTTGAACGTATTCCTGGCTCTGGTCGAGGGCGTTCAAATCGACTTCAATGACCAAGCTGTCGTTGGGATCGACTTTTTCCGGGATGGTTGTTACCTGGGCCTGCGTGACCAAGGACCCAAGGGTGCCCAGTACCATCCATGCGGTGCGTTGGAGCGTTTTCATTGGCGGATAAAGCTATAAGTGTAGGTCAGGTTGGCATCTCCGCACAAATCGGAGTGGAGCTTGAAGCCCATCTCAACATCGATAGAACGGACCATTTGGGTCAGTTCGACCTCAAGGGTGTCGCCCCCGGTGGGATACAGACTCATGGCCGAAGGAAACTCGGCGTTGTTGAAGGCAAAATTGCCCCCGTTCCCGATCCAGTCGCTTCCGTAACCGGGATCGGTCACTTGATAGGTTCCGGCGTTGTAGTCGAACTGGACGGTCATGGGATCGGCCAAAAAGAGGTTGGTGACATCTTTGGTTTCGGGAATGGGTTGGGTCTCGTCGGTCAACTCCATTCCAGACAAGGTCCAGGTGCCACTGATCCCTTCGACCAGCGAATAGTCGGGACCAATTTCCTTAAACGGATCGGGCTGGCAAGCCGCGAGGAGCAAAAGGGACCCGAAGGCCAGTGCAGTATTTCTCATGCGTTTTAAAGTCTTTGGGTAATCAATTAGTTGCAACCTCCCGTTTCGTTGAGTTCAAACAAATCGGTTTGTTCTACGATCGGAAACTGAAGGACCATTCCAGGACAATTCCATGGCGCGTTTCGAATGGTCGTTATGTCGCCAAGAGCCCCGAGCCGCTTGAGGTCTTGCACCCGATCGCCCTCGCCCAGCATTTCGATGCGGCGCTCGTATCGTGCCGCTTCAACCACGGTGGCGGCGCCGACCCCGCTATTCAGGTTCCGGCTGTTGTTGCCAAAAGCCCGTTCGCGGATGTCGTTGATGTCCTGAATAGCCGTTGACAAGTCCTGATTCAGCCGACCCAAAGACTCCGCCCGAATCAGCTTGATGTCGGTGAGGTGCAATACGGGAATATTGAAATAGTCCTTATTGAACTTGGTGATCGCGACATACTGATTGGGTTGACCGGGATTGCGGAGCTCGATCCAGCGGCTGCGCAAATCGGTGGTGTCGAGACCGTAGGTGTTGTAGAATTCCAACGAAGCCCGGAGCGTCGGGTTGGCATTCGATAGATCAGAACGGTAGTTGCCCGACAGCGTTCCGCTGCGTTGGTCTTCGAACCGAGAAATGGTGCTGAAAATGGCTTCAGAACTCACCACATTCTGCAAGAACCGATCGGTGGAATCTTCGAGCGTATAAAGCCCTGTATTGATCACTTTATTGGCATATTCTGCCGCCTTGGCGTAGTCGTTCATTTGAAAGTACACCTTTGCCAACACGGCTTGGGCGGCCGATTTGGTGGCATAGACCCCGTTGTTGTCGGGCAGTTCGGTTTCCGCTCTGAGCAAATCGGCGATGATTTGGTTATACACCTCTGCTACACTGTTCCGTCCGCCGAGGATCGGTTCCGAAGAGGTCTTCAGTTGGATACCCGCGTGGCTGTTGTCGGAAGTATAGCCAAAAGGCTGCGCCCATCCTCGCACCAATTCAAAGTGCGCCAATCCCCGCAGAAAATGGGCTTCGCCCGACATGCTCGTTTGGCGTTCGGGGGTGAGTCCCGAGCCCGAAATGCGTTCGATGAGCGTATTGGAACGATAGATGATGATGTAGGGTTCTCCGTAGGTGCCTCCGATGGTGCTGTTGAAGAACAGCATATTGCGGTTGTATACCTCGTTGTAGTCGGAATTGTTATTGGGGGCCGATAGATTATCGCCCAACAATTCAAACAGATTTTGCAACCGACCATTGTAGGTATTGGCAGCTACATCGTAGCAGCTGTTGAGCAGTTCTTCATAGTCTTCCGGGGTCTGAAGCGCGTCTTGCTCGAGCAACACTCCTTGAGGGGGGACGTCGAGAAAATCTTCGCAGGAAAACAAAGCGAGACCCGCGAAAACAACAAGGGAAATGCGAAGTGAATTCATAGTGCGGGCAGATTAAAAGCTAAGATCGATTCCGAGGCTGAAGGTGCGCTCTTGGGGCGCCGTCAAGTAGGTAATGTTGGGACTCATATTGCGGTCCGTGGCATTTTCGAAGTCCCGGGCAATCTCGGGGTCGAGGCCTGGATATTTGGTGAAAGTCAACAGATTGGTGGCTACGACATAGACGCGCATGCGATCCAATCTCCAACGGTTGACTTGTTCGGTCGGGAAGTTGTACCCGAGTTGGACATTGCGAAGCCGCAGATAACTGCCGTCGTGCAACCACAAATTGGTGTTGATCCAAGGGGTGGTCGATCCCAATTCGGAGTTCAAGGTGGTGAGTTTCGGATATTTCGATTGGTCGCCGGGTTGCTGCCAGCGGTCGTAAATGTGGGGGGTGTGGTTCCACAATCCATCGCCCAAACTCATCGAACCCAATTGGCGTTTGCTCGAGCTGTCGTAGATATCGCCCCCCATCACGAAGGCAAAGAGGAAGCTAAAGTCAAAGCCTCCGTAGGTAAAGGTGTTGTTGATTCCGCCGACGACATCGGGCAAAACATCACCTACTGCCACCCGGTCGTCTGGGGTCCATTCGTAGGTAGGATCGCCATTGATGTCGAGATACACTGGACGTCCGTTTTCGGGGTCTACATGGCTAAAGCGCACCAAGTAATTGGTGCCTACAGGCTCTCCGACAATTACTCGGGTGTCGTTCGTTCCCCCGCCTACGGCATCAGCGCTGTAGCCCCCGATGCTCAGCAGTTCGTTGTAGTTGCTCGCAATGTTGAATTCAGTGGTCCAGCCCAAGTCTCCCACAAGGTTGCGGGTCTTGATGCTGAATTCGAAACCGCGGTTGACGATTTCAGCCACGTTGTCCCAATAGTTGGAAAAACCGGTCGAACGGGGTACGCTGATCGACAGCAGAATCTGGTCGCTAAACCGATCGTAGTACGCGATCTCGCCTGTAACCCGATCGCGGAACAGGCCAAATTCCACGCCAAAGTCAATGACGCGGCTGTTTTCCCACTGCAGATTGGGGTTTTCGTAGTTGATCGGGTAGAGAATGGGAGACCCATTGTACCCCACCGTTCCCCGACCCCATGTACCCCTCCATTGATCGCCAGGAAAGGCGGCGTTCCCGGTATACCCAATGCTGGCCTTGAACTTCAAATAATTGAGCCATTCCACCGGACGCAAAAAGTCTTCTTCGCTCATAATCCAACCCACCGATAGCGAAGGGAAGAACCCGATGCGCTTATTGGGACCGAATTTGGACGAACCATCGGCCCGCAAGACCAATTGAGCGAGGTATTTATCTTGATAGGCATAGTTGACACGGCCAAACCAAGAAGCAAACGTGTAGCGCTCTTCAGGGATAATCGTGTCAAACGGATTGTCGTTCCGAATCACATCGTCTTGATAAAAAGTACCCGTGGCATTCTGAATGCTGTTGCTGGTGGTTCCATTGCCTGTACTGAAGGCTTCACGGAAGCGATAATAGGACTGCAACTCGCTACCGATCAGATAGGTAAATACATTCGAAGAGTCGAGGCGGTGCAAATAAGCGGCAGTGACGTTTGCATTCCAGTTGCGCACGTGCCGGGGAGTGCGCGTTGCCGTGCCTGAAGTAGCCTGATTCGAAAACGATCCCGGCTCAAACACATCCTCGGTGAGATTCATATAGTCATAAGCCCCTGTAGCCTTCAGCGTCAGCAATTTAGTCGGGTTATAAGTCAGACTCGCATTGGAGATGGACCGCAATTCTTGAATTCTCCATGTTTTGAGTTCGCGCACGGCCACGGGGTTGTTGTTGGCCCCGGCGTCGAGCCAAAAAGTGCCATCGGGGTTGTAGATGGGATAGATGGGCAGAGCGGTACTCATGGCGGCGCCGAGCCCCCCCGACCAGGCGTTGTCGACCCGGTTGTTTCGGCCTCGGGCCAAAGAAGTTCCCAAACCGATGGAAAGCTTATCGCTCAACTTGTAGTCTCCGTTGACACGGCCCGACAAACGTTCATAGCTGTTTCCGCGCAAATAGCTGTCGTTGAGGTCGTAACTGACCCCACCGTAGATATTGTACTTTTTGGTGGCTTTTTGAACGCTCAAATCGTAGCGCTGCTTAAAGCCGGTGGTGATCGTTTGATCAACCCAATCCGTATTCGTAGCCTGAGCTTCTGCCCAAGTCAGGTTAGCGGGCAGTTCGGGAACCCCCACTTTTCCGTCGTTGGTCCATGCTTCTTTGTAGAGTTGGAGCCATTCGGAACTGTTGAGCATCTCCGGACGGCGCGTGGGATCTGAGGTGCCCAAGCGGGTGCTAAAGTTCCAGGTGAGTTTGTCTCCTTTACCGCGTTTGGTTGTAATCAAAATAACCCCATTGGCGCCGCGTGAGCCATAAATAGAGGTGGATGCGGCATCCTTGAGAATTTCGATGTTTTCAATGTCGTTCGGATTGAGCGAGGCGAGGGGATTGTTGTTGAACGCCCCTCCATTGCCCGTAATGAAATAGTCTTGGGTAATCGGAATTCCGTCGACGACATACAATGGGTCGCCCCCAGACGAGACCGAGGCCACCCCGCGCACGCGGATCAAGGAGCCGGAACCGGCCACACCCGAACCTGTAATAACCTGAACCCCGGCGGCTTTGCCCTGAATCGCGCTCTCAAACGAAGGCGTGGGCATATCGTCCAATTTCTTAGCGTCGAGCTTCACAATAGAACCTGTAACTTCTCTTCTTCGCTGGACCCCATACCCCACCACCACGACCTCGTCGAGGTTGTTCTGTTCGGGAGCGAGTTTAATAGCGCCCAAATCGACCGTTTGTCCTTTGGCCACGCTCACCGTTCGCTTCTGGGTAGTATACCCCAAATAGCGGATCTCGACGACCATATTGTCGGCCGGCCGAACGGTGACCGCAAAATTGCCACTGTTGTCGGTCGTGCCCCCGGTGCCTTGGGAAGCCACGACCACCGAAGCCCCGGGCAATCCCAAATTGGTCTCGTCCAACAACCTTCCTTTAATGACCTGGGCTGAAGCCGACCCAGCGGCGCCTAAAGTCAATGCGAGTCCCAATGCTTTCCAGAAGCCGGGAATCCCGCGCGAGTAACGATTCATCATGCGTGCGCGTTCAAGTTGTTAAGCAAATGTAAAAGAGTCGTGAAGGTGTGGATATGACACGCATCAGTTTTTTTGTCCCGATTTGAGCAATTTGCCCGAACCCAGTTGTACACCGCCTTGGTTGAGCCGATATACATACAGACCGGCAGCCAGTTCGGCGGTCGGAATCTCAATGCGGCCCTCGGCGGCCTGACCTTCGTAATAGGCCACCCGGCGTCCATAGGCGTCGAGCAATTCCATCGAAACGGGCAGCGTGCTCACGGTAGCGGGGTATTCGATCCAAAGCGCAGTGCCAAAGGGATTGGGATACGCTTTTACCCCTGAGCGGTTGTTCGACAAGGGTTCGTCGGTGCTCAAGGGAACATCGGCGGCCACATACCAGCGTCGATTGGAATAAATGTGGTATTCGCCTGGAGCATAGCTGAGAGTGACATTGGGATCGCTGACCAGCAAGCTGTCGCCGCTGAGCAAATCGTACCACCATCCCGTGGTCGGGAAAAAGGGTTGGACATTGGCCGAAACGGCGTCAAAATTGCCGTAAACCATAACATGGTCGCCGTTGTCTTCGAGTTTCAGGTATTTGGTGTACCCATTCAATCCCATAAAACTCGGGGCTTTGCGCATCACATTCGGATGGTCGTGCTTGAGCCGGTTGACCGTTTGATAGACCGCAAACAGATCGCGGCGGTCCGGATCGTTGAGGTATTCCCATTTGATGGGCTTGGGACAAATGCGGCACGGATCGTCGATGGAAACGTCATAGCCCAATTCCCCAAATTGCCAGATCATTTTGGGTCCGGGAATCGACAAGAAAACGGCGGCGGTCAATCCCGCCCGGTCGAGGGCGGTGGGCAAACTCTTGATGTTGTAGCTGCCCTGCACTTTGCCGTATTGGAGGTTTTTGTACATCACGCGTTCCTCGTCGTGGCTTTCCATATAGCTGACCAAATGGGGTTCGCCCCAACCGCGGTTGGGTGCATAGGCCCCGCTCAAATCGCTCGTATACCCCATCGACGCCTCGGCGCTTTGGTGGTTGATGTTGCCCCAAATCATAAAGCCCATTTGCGACAAGGCTTGCTCTTCTGAATTGTCGGCAAAGTGCTCGAGGATCATAAAGGTCTCTGGGTGGTTTTGCCAAACGTGGTTGCCATAATCCTGCCACAAGGCCACGCGGCTGGCGTCGTATTGGCCCCAGGCGCCGGTGTTCCCCAATGTACTGGTCTGGGTAAACCCTTTGCTGAGGTCGAAGCGGAAGCCGTCAATCCGGTATTCGTCCAACCAGTGGTCCATTACCTTTTTGCTGAAGTATTGGGTGGCCGCGCTTTGGTGGTTCATATCGTAGCCCACGTTGAAGTCGTGTTTGGCGATTTCGTTGAACCAGGGATTCTGGGCCGTGGTCTGACCGTATTGGCCCGCCGAGGGATCGAAATACATGCGCACCATCGGGCTTTGGCCAAACTGGTGATTCAGAACGATGTCGAGAATCACGGCCATGCCCCGGCGATGGCATTCTTCGACGAGTTCTTTGAGTTTGTCTTCGGTTCCGTAGTATTTGTCGGAAGCGAACATAAACATGGGGTTGTAGCCCCAGCTGTCGTTGCCTTCAAACTCCATGACGGGCATGAGTTGCAACGCATTGATGCCCAATTTCTCAAGGTAATCGAGCCGGTCAATGACCGATTGGTAGGTATGGAGTGCGTCGAAATCGCGAATGTGCAGTTCGTACACAATCAAGTCGTTGCGATCGGGGCGGGTATAGGTAAAGCTGTTGTCCCAGGCGTAGGGCGTTTTTCCGGGTTCGAGTACGCCAACCGGATGGGTGGTTTTGCCGCTCGGATAGGGCAAGAGACCGGGATAGGTGGAAGCGGAAATCCAGGGGTCATTCCATTCGTCCAAAACCAGGGTCGAATAGGGGTCGGCCACACGAAGTCCTTCGGGGTCAATGTGGTATTGAAAACGATAGGACGCTCCAGGGGTGAGATTGTCGAGTTCGATCCAGAAAAACGGCCCGTTTGGGGTCTTTTTCATCTCGTAGTCGGGGTGGGGAGTCCAGTTGTTGAAGTCGCCTACGACATAGACGAATTGCTTAAAGGGGGCCCGGAGTTGCAAATAGACTTTGTCGTTGGCCGTGTACGCAATGCCCTCTTCGGCTCCAGCCGGGGCAAAGGCCACCGGGGTGGCTCCGCGAACGAGGTAGTAAATTGTGTCCGCATCGGTTTGGTTGCCGAGGGTGGCGCTGAATATGACCTCGTTGAGCCCGGTGTCGAGACCGGTCAAGGCATACGAAAGCTGGTTGGCGTTGTTGAGACTCAACAGGGTTTGACCATTGAGGCTGAGCGAGAGATCGGCATTGAGCGTGGTGGCCCCGACGAGGTTAAAAAGGTCGGAGGGTACGGCAAAACTGAAGTTGTAGTTGTGGCTGATGATCTCGGCCGTGAGTCCGGGACGCGGGATGGGCAGGTGCAGATCGTCTGATTTGCGGTCGGGGGCTCCGTAGCCTCCTCCGTCTTTGGGTTTGACCAAAAACGACAGCCCGTTGTTGTAGGCTGTGGCGGTATCGGTGGCATACCAGGTCAAAAGGTCTGGGGTAAACGTGTAGGAGTAGACCAGATTACCCAAGCTGGTCATTTTGAGCGCGTTATTCGAGTTTTTCCACGGCTGGGTTCCCGTGCCGTTGACGTAGGGATGGCCCGCGAGGTGTTCGCGCGGATTCCACGTCCAGATGTAGAGATCGAGCCCGGCCTGCGCATCGGCCAACAAATTTTGGACGTGCACGGGGGTTGTATCCATTTCTTTGAGGTCGACCAAGACGGTGAGGCTGTCTTGGGGGTCGATAAAGGTCGGAATCGTGCTCACCACGGTCTGGGCCGAAAGCGGAAGCGCGAGGCTTAACAACGCGATAAAGGCGCTGAGCAGCGGGTTTTTACGGAATGGGGTAGGCTTCATGGGGGCTAAAAGTGTCGTTTTCACACCTTGCTAATCTAAACAAAAGTGCGATTCGTGCCAAAGTCCTTGAACAAAGGGCTTCAGAAGATTGGTATTCTGCGCTGCCGGAATAGTCTTTGATTGGTTTTGGAGAATCCCACCATCCCGTTTTATCTTTGCGCCCCGCTTTTCTCGTGAAAGCAGGCATTCGGGGGGATTAGCTCAGCTGGCTAGAGCGCTTGCATGGCATGCAAGAGGTCATCGGTTCGACTCCGATATTCTCCACCACCCACAACCCGTTTCTGAAAAGAGGCGGGTTTTTTTTTGGTTTTATTGGTTTTTTTGAATGGTTTTTTGATTGACACGAGCCGGAGGCTCGCGCCAGATCAATCTTAAAACAACGGGATTGGTTATTTTAGTATATTGCATTAGATTAAAATAAGAGGTTCGCGAGCCGAGGCAATAAATACACATGAAAAGAGGGCCTCAGGGACACTACACCGTTGTGTCGACGATTGGAGAAAGGGTAGAGGCATTTGTTCCCTACCCTTTGCCACCGAATCCACCGATCGAATGGAGCGCTGAACTTCGGTTTAAATTCGATCAGGCACTGCTGGCATTGGGGCGTTTAGACAACGTCTCTCAAGTGCTGCCGAACAAAGCACTCTTTTTATACCTCTATGTTCGCAAAGAGGCCGTGCTTTCTTCCATGATCGAGGGTACGCAATCGTCTTTGTCTGACTTATTGTTGTTCGAGTTGGACGAAGAACCGGGCGTTCCACTCGACGACGTGCGCGAGGTGAGCCGATACATCGACGCCCTCGAACACGGAATGGACTTGTTGGAAGACGGTTTGCCTCTGTCATTGCGCCTGATTCGCGAAGTGCATGGAGTGTTGATGCAAAAGGGTCGGGGGACGCACCTCATGCCGGGCGCTTTCAGAAGAAGTCAGAATTGGATTGGTGGCACGCGACCGGGAAATGCGGCATTTGTACCCCCGCCAGTGGACAGACTGACGGAATGTATGGGTCAGCTCGAATTGTTTCTCCACGATCAACCCGAATCGACTTCCGTTTTGCTTAAAGCCGCTTTGGCCCATGTGCAGTTTGAGACCATCCACCCGTTCCTCGATGGCAATGGTAGAATCGGGCGCATGTTGATTCCCTTACTCTTGTGCGAGCAAAAGGTATTGCGCCAACCGATTTTGTATCTCAGCCTCTACTTTAAGACACACCGGCGGCGTTACTATGAATTGCTCAATGAGGTGCGCATCACGGGGGACTGGGAACAGTGGCTCGACTTTTTTGCCAATGCGGTTTTGGCAACGGCCCATCAGGCCATCGAATCTGCGGTTCAATTAAAGGAATTAACGCATCGCCATGATGAGGAGCTTGAACGAAAAGGCAGATCGGGTCTATCTGCCCAAAGGGTACTTGGCGTATTGAGGGAACAACCCATTGCCACTTCTGGCTGGCTCGTCGAAAAAACAGGACTCACCGCGGCTACGGTCAATAAGGCGCTCCGACTTTTGGGGGAACTGCAAATAGTTCACGAACGCACTCATCGAAAGCGCAATCGCATTTTTCGGTACACGTCGTTTATCGAGATTCTCAATCGAGGAACCGAGTTGCCATAAAAAACCCGTCCCCACAACGTGGAAACGGGCTTAAGACAAACATCGGTTTCGGTTTAGAACTCGCCGATAAAGGGAATTTCTTCGCTCAGTTCGACGCTGATGTGGTCGGTAACATAGACCTCAAACTGATACCACGTAGCGGCTTTGATGCCGCCAACGGATTTCTTGGCCTTCTTCATGTACTTCGCGGCCAGGTCTTCGCGCGACTTGCGCAAACCGTGCAGTTTTGCTGCCAGCTCTGCCGCCTTGTCGTCGGTCAGGGTTTGGTAGTTCGTCGCATAGTCCTTGATCAAGGCAATGCGCTGATTGCCGAGCTCGGACATTTTGTTTTCGTACTCCGTGTAAATGGGCCAAAAAGCCTCGGCCTGGGTAGCATCCAACTTGAGGACTTGCTCCAACGCCTGGCGCTTTTCCATTTTAAACACGCTGCGGATCACTTCCATTTCGGACTGAGCGGCCGCGGTCAAAGACAGCGACATGGCCAAAAGACCCACGAAAAACCGTTTCATATGAGAGGGGTTTGATTAGTTGCTGCGAAGTAACTCAAAAGAACCATATGTGCACTCAGTCGATCCGGAACCGCAAAACCCGGGTTCCCACTTCGCTGCGGAAGCGGAGCGCATAAACCCCAGAAGCCGCCTCCAATCGAATGTCGCAGGGACCGGAGCTACACGAACCGCGCACAACCACCCCGCCTTTGGCATCGAGAATGTCATAATCGCCCCGAACCCCCTCGGGCACATCGAGCGTAAACACCCCGGCATTCGGGTTGGGATAGAGCGTCAAACCGGGCAAGGCACTGGGCTCCTGGATCGCGAACGAGAACAAAACCGAATCCGATAGCGCCGTACACCCATTGGGCTGGGCGATTTCAACTTGAAAATATCCCCCAGTCGTCGGACTGACCTGTTGGGTCGTGAGACCCGGCTGTAGCTGTCCGTTGGCAAACCACCGATAGCTATAACCCGAAAGCGAACACGAAAGGGTTGAACCATTCACCACCACCAATTGAGGCTCGGGGGGCGAAGGCAGTACCGTAAACACCGATTGAACCGTCGAATCGCAGGCCACATTGGAATAGTAGTATACGACCGAATAGGAACCCGTACCCAAAACCGCAGGATCGAGGTTTTGCACGGTGTCCCCATTGACCACATAGACCCCGCCCGTCGGCAAGGCTTGATTCAAGACCACCGGACCATCGGCAATACACGTACTGTCTTCTGCAATCACCACCACGGGAACCACGGCGATTTGCACGCTGCGCGTGGCCGTGGCAGTACAACCGTTGGCCCCTGTATAGGTGTAGGTCAAAATCTTGGTGCCCGAGCCGCTTTGATCGGGATACAGCACATTGTTGACCACACCTGGCCCCCCGTAGACGCCCCCCACAGGATTGCCAAACGAAAGAGGCTGCGGGCCATCGCTAACACAGACGGGGGCTACCGGACTCGTGGTCACCACGGGAAGCGGAAGCAGGTTCAGACTCAGGGTGTCTGACCATACCAAATTCGGAAGCGCACAATCCAGACTTGAAGCGAGCGAAGCATAGTACACATCGCCTTGAACCGGGTTGGAAATCAAGAGCGAATCGGCCGAAGCGCCCGCAACCGGAACCCCGTTTCGAAACCACGTATAACTGGCCTGGGGCCCGGCATTGACCGTATTCAATTCCAATACCACGGGTTGACCCACGCAGACCGAACCTTGGCTTTGGAGCGCGGCGCTTACCAGGGTATTGGATTGGACCATAACCGTTTGCAAGGAGAGGGCCGTATCGCCTCCCAAGGCGTTGTACACCCGCAATTCGACCGAATACACGCCTGGGTTCGGATAGACCACCACAGGGTTCAGGTCGCTGCTGGTCGCAGGCAAAGCGCCCGCCAGCACCCAGTGAACGCTGTCGATGACCCCGGTCGAAAAATTCAAAGGGGCCAGAGTAGAACCCGCGCAGAGCGTGCTTTGCGCATTGAACTGAGCGATCGGCGGTGCCCCCGCCGAACCATTGACCACGATGTCGTCGAGGTAGAGCGAATTGCCATAGCCCGTCTTGGAAACAAAACGGACACGCACATCCGAAAGCCCCGAATAAGCGGTTAAATCGACTGTTTTACAGGTAGCAAACCCCGGTTGACCGCACCAATCTGCAGCCGCATTGGGGGTAAAGAAATTCGAGAGGTCGGGCAGGGTTTTGAAGTTCGCGCTTCCATTTTCTCCCAGCATAGCCAGTCGAGTCCAGCTTTGACCGCAATTGTTCGAGGCTTCGACAAACAAACTGTCCGAATAGCCCGGAAACAAGGCATAGGCATGTTTAAAAGTCAGTTGAACGTTTTGGTGCAGACTCAAATCGAGCGGAGGACTGGTCAAATAATCCAATTGACCCGCCGCGTTGTACGAGTAATTGTCCATAAACATCGAAGTCCCCAGCGAACCGTTGGTCCCGGTTACCGGCGTTGGGGCCCAGCCGATGGCGTTGTCGGGATTGTCGATGGACCATAAACCCACCGAGTTGTCGTCTTCAAAATCCTCGACAAACGGCAAGGGGAATCCGCCCGAAGAAACCGCGGCATACTCGACCTTCAGGTCGCTGCCCAGCGAATTGAACACCCCGAGCGAAACCGTGTACCATCCGCTCGCATTCAGGACTACTTGGGCTGTAGGCGATTGGGCGCCAGTGCCGTTGACAAACGCATACGTTGCCGGCTGTAGACTCCAAAACACGGAGTCGGGCTGATACAAACTGTTGCTTTGAAGCGTCAGGGTATCCCCACTGCACAAGGCTTTTTGGCTCAGGGAGAAAGCCGCTTCGGGAGCGCGGAGCAGTTGGGTGTAGAGCGGACTTTCCCAAACGCCCCGACCGTAGGTTCCCGCCCGAATTTTAAGGCTGATCGGCTGAATCTCGAGCTCATTTACAATCACATTGGGCAAACCGCTCATAAACGGAATCCACGCATTGAGCTGGTTGTCGCGGTAAAAAACGCCCACGTCGGTTCCTACATACACCCCGTCGCGGATCGTATCTCCGCTGTGAATGATGCAGTTGGCAGGAACGTTGGGCAATCCAACCGATAAGTTGGTCCAGGTTTGACCCGCGTTGGCGCTGTAGTACACTTTAAAGCTCCCCGAATAGCCCGACATCGATACCCAGATGCGATTGGGGTCGAAGGGGTGGGTGGTGATCCCCGTAATCGATTGAGAACCAGGAAGTGCTCCGCCCAGCGAGGTGAACGTTTGGGCTCCGTTGGTTGAGCGAAACAAATCGGCCCCGTCTAAGGCAAAGACGTGCTGGGTATTGGCCGGAGATACATACACCCCATCGAGGTTGGAACCGTTGAGCGATCCCGAGACATTCGAAAACGAAACCCCACCGTTGGTCGATTTCCAAACGCCGTCAAACCCGGCGTAGAGCACTTGACCGTTGGTCGGGTCGATGGCAAAAGGGGTTACCCAGTTGCCCGTACCCGCAGGCGGCAAATTGAAAGAAGCGCCAAAATTGTTGCCTCCGTTCACGGATTTCTGGAAATCCCCATAATAGACCGAGGAATACATGATGCTGGGGTTGTTGGGGTCGATGGCGCAATCCATTCCGTCCCCACCGGCAACCCGATCCCAAACCGCATTGGGTTGGCGCAGATGCGTACCATTGTCTTGGGCACCGGCAATGACCTGAACGCTATCGACGGCGGAGGTTCCAATCTTGTAGTATTGGGAAATATTCATGCCGTTTTGGAGCTCGGTCCAAGTTGCCCCTCCGTTGGTGGTTCTCGACAACCCTCCGTCTCCGCAGGCGAACAACCGCCCGGTGCCGGGCTGGAAGGCCAACCAGTGGATGTCGGCGTGGACGTAGGGCGCACCGCCCCCCCCATACCAATGCGCGTTGAGGTTCCAGGTCACTCCTCCGTCGGTCGATTTCCAAATGTTGACCCCACCCGTGTAGAGCACATTGCGGTCGTCGGGGTCCACTTCGACGGCCAAGTCGTACCAGCCCTGTCCGCCTTGATCGCTTCCCACCGGGCTCCAACCCATCAAGTTGGGACTCGACGATTGCAGTGTCCAATTCAGACCGCGGTCGGTCGAGCGATACATCCCGAGGAAGCCATTGTCGTTGCCCGAGCACAAGGCATAGAGGTAGTTGGTATCTGAAGGACTCGCGGCCAATTCGATGCGGTTCGCGTTGTTCGGGAGTCCGTTGGTGGCATTGAGCTGGCTCCAGTTCGCCCCTCCATTGGTCGAGCGGTGGATGCGGGCCGGAGTGCCATAGGTCGTGGCAAACAGCAAGTTGGGGTTGGTGGGATGCGGTTCGAGCGAATTGAATCCCCCGCCTTGAACCGTAACCCAGGTATCGCCTCCATCGATGGAGCGCCGCATCCCATTCCGGGTTGTGACGATCAGCACGTTGGGCTGATGGGGTAAAATATGCACGGCCGTGGCCCGAACGGCTTGGGTCAGGTTGAAACTCAGCCCCGTGGGTAGCCAGGTCTGGCCCCCATCGTACGATTTCATCAAACCGTGGCTGTACGTATCGGAGGCATCTCGGTCGCCTGTCGCGATATACAAGGTGTCGGGATGGTCGGGGTGCAGGGCAATACCCGAAATCCCCAAGTTGGTCAATTGGTCGGTCGAGGTGCTCCAGGTTTGACCGCCATCGGTGGTTTTCCACAGTCCGCCGGCCGGGGCCCCCACATAGATCACGTTGTTGTCGGTCGGGTGAAAAGCGATGGTGTTGAGACGCCCAATGCCATCTATGGCATTGCCGTTGGTCGGGCCCAAAGGACGCCAGTTGCCGCCGCTCTGCACGGACTGCATGGCTTGAACTTGATTCCAGGCTTCATAGAGCACCGAAGGGTTGGGTCGGTTCCCGTCGGGATAGACCCGAGGCTCCATAAAGGCCTCCCAGCGTTTGAATTGCTTCCAGCCCTTGCCTTTCTCGATTTCTTTCCCGCTCCAAAAGGCTTCAAAATCCGCCTGGACCTGATAGAAATTGACCTCGGGATTCTGCATACCCTCGACCCAATTTTGGGCGAAGAGGGACGTACTTCCCATCGAGAGCAACAATGCAAAAAGGCCGGTTGCACATCGGCCTGGGTAACGTGAATTCATGGAACAATTTTACGTTTCCTTAACGCTTTGATCGGCAAAAAGGTTGGACCCACCCTCAGAAAATGGACCCTTTCCTCTTATTTCGAGCCACATTCTCAGGCGAACTATCTTTACACCATGCTCGAAATGACCACCCCCATGGGGGTTCGCAAGGTTGAACCCCAGTCTGCTTTTGCGGCAACAGTAGACGGAAGAAAAGTGGAAGCCCAGGCGATCGATCGGGGCGACGGCCATTTTCAGATCCTGATCGAGAACCGTTCGATCTCGGTGCATCTCGTGGGTTTGGATGCAGAAAATGGGGTGTATTCGCTCAAAATCAATGGAAAGCCTATGGAAATTCGAGTTCGGACCGAAACCGATCTGCTGCTCGAAAAGTTGGGTATTGGAGCCGATGCGCGGAAAAAAGCGGGCAGTCTCAAAGCACCTATGCCCGGATTGGTGGTTCGGATTCCGGTAGGGGTCGGCGATTCGGTTGAAAAAGGCGACGCGCTGGTGGTGTTGGAAGCCATGAAGATGGAGAACATCCTCAAAGCCGCCGAAAGTGGGAAGGTCGAATCGATCGAAGTGAAGACGGGCGATGCGGTAGAAAAGGGCCAAGTGCTGATCAAGATGCATTAGCCCCCCCCCGGGCCCCCTTGGCGGGACTGCACTAATTTTGAACCGGAGACGTTCTCCCCTTTTTAGAAGCCAGAGACACATCGTGGTATCGAAAACTGTTTTTGCCCGAATGCTGCGCCCGGTTCTGCTCGGAACCTTGGTCTTGTTGTGGGCGGGCTGTAGCCGTACAAAAGACCGTTTTACGAGCCGCACCTACCACGAAATGACCTCGAGGTTCAACCCCTTGTTCAACGGACGAGAGGCGTTCGACGCGGGGTTGAACAAGTTTTATGCCCAATACAAGGAAGATTTTGGGGCCGTATTGCCCGTTTATGTGTGGACCAATGCTCAGTCGGCTCCGCTCTTGGCCGCTGAAATGGACAAGGCCATGGAAAAAGGGGTCAAGGTGATCCAAGACCACAACATGAACATCAAAGAGGAGCAAAAAAACGAATACATCGACGACAGCTACCTCTTGGTGGGAGTGGCCCGGTTTTACAAGGCCGAATACTTCCCGGCTATGGAAACTTTCAATTATATTACCCAACAGTATAAAAAAGAGCCCATTGCCTTCGAATCGAGGCTGTGGAGCGCCCGGTGCAAGATTCAAGTCGGCAATACCACCTCGGCGGGCAGCGAGTTGGAAACCTTGGCGGGCGAGCGCGATTTGCCGAAAGAACTCAAAGCCGAGGTCAACGCCACTTTGGCCCAGCTCGAAATCAACCGTGGGCAATGGGAGGCGGCGGCCGAATTCCTCGACCGAGCGCTCCGAGAAAAACCCAAGAAATCGGATCGAGTGCGCTGGACCTATGTGCGGGCCCAGTGTTTGGAGCGGGCCGGCCGGGGTCCAGAGGCGTCCGATCAGTATGAGGCCGTGCTCAAAATGCGCCCTCCCTACGATTTTGCCTTCAATGCCCAATTGTCTCGGGCGCTGACCTACGACGTCTACGCCAAAGACCCGCAGGTGGTCTACAAAGAGTTGGAAAAGATGGCGGCCGACGAAAAAAACAAAGACAATCGCGATCAGATTTATGCGGCCATCGGTGAATTGGCCGTCAAAGACGAAGATTGGCCCAAGGCCGAAGAGAACTTTAAAAAATCGGTGCGCAGCAGTACGACCAATGCCGCGCGAAAAGGCCTGAGTTATTTGCGCCTCGGCGAGATCGATTTCGATTTTAAAAATTACATCCGGGCCCAAGCCTTCTACGACAGCGCTTCGACCACGCTGCCGCCCGAGCACCCCAAATTGGCCGCCGCCGCCCAGCGCGCCGCGACACTCGATCGCCTAGTCCGAGATATGGACGTAATGACCGAACAAGATAGTTTGCTGCGCTTGAGCACCTTATCGCCCGCAGAACGAGAAAAGGCCGTCGACGATCTCCTGGCCCGTTTGCAAAAAGAAGCCGAGCGCAAAGCCGAAGAAGAAGCCCTCAAGGCGCTCAACAAAGAATTGGCCGATGCCGCCTTGGCGGAACAAGGACCCAAGGCAGGAGGAGGGGCCGTGGGCAAATGGTATTTCTACAACCCCGCGCTCGTAACGGGTGGTCAAGCCGATTTTCGCAAAAAGTGGGGCAACCGCAAACTGGCCGACAATTGGCGGTGGAGTTCGCGTCAAGGCGGTCGTTCGGGTTTTGCCGATACCGGGGGCGATGAGGGCGATTCGGGTCCAGACGGTCCTTCGGGCGCGGAGGCCGGAAAAGACCGGGCCGCGTATCTGGCGCGGATACCCTCGAACGCAGAAGCCCAAGAGGCCTGTCACAAAAAATACCGAGAGGCCGCCATCGATCTGGGTCTGGTGTACAAAGACGATTTGCGCGAACCCCGCACCGCCATCGAGACCTACGAGGGTCTGCTCCAACGCTATGCCGAGTTTGAAGACCGACCCCGAGTGCTGTACACGCTCTATTTGCTCTACGGGATTCAAGGCGATGCCGCTGCGGCTCAAAGAGCATCGAGCGAAGTCTTGAGCCGGTATCCGGACAGCGATTTTGCCGCCTTGATTCGCAATGGGGGGCGCATGCCCGAAAGCGTTGACGCCTGCACCCAATTGTATGTCGAGGCGTATACGCGGTTCCAGCAAGGGTCATATTCGAGTTCGGTGGGGTTGTGCGATCAAGGGCTTCGAGAATTTCCGGTCGACCCCCTCAAACCCCAATTCGAATTGTTGCATGCATTGGGTCGGGGCGGAATGTCGGACCGCAGCGGTATGGTAGAAGAATTGGAGCGACTGAGCACGGCCTATTCGGGTAAGGCCGTAGGGGTAAAAGCCGAAGAAATTCTCAAGGAATTGGGGGTGCGCAACAGGGCGAAGGGGCCAACGGGCAATGCCAGCGCGACGGATCCCACCCAAGATCCTGCGATGCCGCCCGCCCCTCAAAACAAACCCAAGTCGAACTACGTCTATAGCCCCACTTCCAAACACCGCTTTGCCCAAATTCTCGAGGCCGAGTTTGATGCCAACGACGCCCTAGCGGTGGTAACCGAACACTGCAATCAATTCCATCGCTTCGACAAACTGCGGGCGCAGATTTTGCCCATGGGAGAATTCAAACTTGTGGTTATTAACGGATTGAACAATTCGGAAGACGGTCTCAAGTTTATCGAAACCTTTCGATCGGATCCGAAAATGGTCACGACGTTCGGAGAAGAAGGGGTTTTGGATTGTTTTATCATCGCGCAGGAGAATTTCATTCCTTTCTTTGAAAAACAAGATTTGCTCGGCTATCTGAGCTTCTTCTCAGAAAACTATTAACCCATGTTCGGAAGCAAGAGTGGAGAGAATGGTGCCAACCCTACCCGGGATACCCAAATCAGCAATCGGATTTTGCCAGGCACCACCATTGAAGGAAATGTTCGATCGGGAGGAGATTTTCGCATTGATGGCGTGGTCATTGGTAGCTTAAACGTCGGGGGAAAGGTGGTGATTGGCGAAAAAGGCAAAGTGGAAGGCGATATTGTGTGTTCCCACGCCAGCATTTCGGGTACGGTACAAGGAGACGTAGTGGTTCAAGAGGTTTTGAGTCTCTCCGCTTCGGCCCGTATTCAGGGCAATGTGCGCACCCAGCGCCTTGTGGTTGAGTCTGGGGCGGTTTTTAACGGCAGTTGCACCATGGGTTCGGTCAAGGCGCCTGATTCGGCAGAGAAGCATGAGCGCGCCAAGACGGCCTAAACCCACGCGTTTTCTGCAGTTTACCAATCTGGGTTTTCAAATGGCGGGCTTGATCGCGGCCGGGGCCTTGGGTGGCGATTATTTGGACCGAAAGCAACACAACGACCTCCCGTGGTGGACGATAGGATTGACCTTGCTCGGGCTGTTTGCCGCTTTTTATCAGGTATTCGGCACGCTCAAGGACCTGAATCGGGAAGATTCGGAATAAACGCGGAGCGTACGGCTTGCCTCAGAAAGCACGACGCTTGAGGGAATGTGGTCTATTTTCGGCTGCATGAAACCACTATCGGAGCGGGAAAGTACGGAATTGACCATGGCCGAGGTGCAGGTGTACGTCATCCACGTCGCTTCGGCTGTGGCGCGCGCCCGGCACATCCAGGCTCAGTTGGACCGCCATGGGTTGGCAGCCGAATTCGTGCTCGAAGGCGATGTAGCCGCGCTGACCCAAGCCGATATGGAGCGGTGGTTTCGGGAGCCGATGAATCAGATTAACCCGGGCACTTCCTGTGTTTTCAAGCATCTGATGGCCTGCCGCCGGCTCCTTGAGACCGATCGGTCCTGGGCCTTGGTCTTTGAAGACGACATTCGACTCCGGGCTTCGTTTGGGGCGGTGATGGCAAAGGCCTTGGACGAATTGAAACAGGTGGAACCGGGGTGTCTGGTATCGCTCGAAGATTCGAATTTGCGCTATGTGCCCCGAAGCCAAAGGCAACCCGGTAGAACGGTCTATCCGCACTTCAAAGGCCGATTGGCAGGGGCCTATTTGATCGACCGTACAGCGGCTCAGAACCTCGTGGCCCGCGCCACAACCGAAAAGCTCTCCGAGCCCATGGACTGGTTTCACAACCGCTGTGCTCGGGAGGGCGATTTCAAGGTGTATTGGCTTCACCCACCCGTGGCCGTGCAGGGCAGCCTCGATGGCAGCATCGGTTCGACGCTCGACGACAAGCCCAGCGGATGGACCCGAATTGTGGCCTTTCATGCCGAACGGGTCTATAAACGTTTGTTGTATTGGTTTCGCTAAGGGTGCCGAACGCAAGCAACCCAGGCGCGCGCATGCGACGTGAAGCCATGCAGTACGGACTCCGACTGGCCTTAGTGCCCGCGGTCGTGGGTTTGTTCCACCGGTTTTTGCTCCAGCCCTTGTGGTTGCCCGAATCCTGGCGATTGTCGGTGGTTTTTGCCTTTTATCCGGGTTTGTGGCTGGCCTTTTTGGGTTTGCACCTCGGGTTGTTCGCCTTGTCCCAACGCGATCGCGAACGGTTGGGGGGAGGATGGGTGGTGGGCAGTACCGCGCTGGGATTTATGGCCATAGCCTTCCTGCTTCCCGATTTGATCAATAAAACCCCCCGGGCCTTGCCCTTGTCGATTCAATTTTTCCTCCCGTTTATCGCGGTTTTTGTAAGCGATGCCGTACTCACAGTGCGCTGGATTGCCCATCTTGGAAAAGACTGAATAGTCTGTTTTGTCCATGGGTTGTTCGTTCTACATTTGCAGCGGTTTTTACGCCACCCTACAAGAACGGTTCGGAATGTCAACTACTTCATTCAAGCTCTTTACATTCAGTGTTTTCCTTTCGTTGGTAGGGACTTCGAACCTCCTTGGGCAGCACGGCGTACACGGGGCAGATTCGCTCCACAACGCAGCGATTGCAGCCGAACACGGTGCCACCGATGCAGTCCATGCTGACGATGCCCACGGGGCTGCGACCGAAGCCGAGGCCGATTTTGACGCCGCGGCGCTCATCATGCACCACATTGCCGACAGCCACGAGTTTCACGCTTGGGGCGAGGGCGAAAAAGGCTTTACGCTTCCGCTCCCGGTCATCTTGTGGACCGACAACGGTCTGGTTTCTTTTCTTTCGAGCGCCTTTCACCACGACGATGCGGGCAAGCACGTAGTCGAGCAAAAAGGACAGCGCTTTGTCAAGGTGCACGACAAAATTTACTACGCCAACGAAGGCGCCGACGACCACGGGGCCTATGTGACCCATGGGGCCGAGCACGCCATTGAGAATCGCCAACCCCTCGATTTTTCGATCACGAAAAACGTGTTCAGCCTCTTGATGAGCGCCTTCTTTTTGTTGCTGCTCTTTATCCCCGCGGCCCGCTCCTATGGACGCAGCGGTGGGGTTCCCAAAGGATTGGCGGGCTTTCTCGAGCCTTTGGTGCTCTTTGTCCGCGACGACATTGCCCGTCCCAACATCGGCGAACACCGCTACGCCAAGTTCATGCCCTATTTGCTCACCGCTTTCTTCTTTATCTGGATCAACAACCTCATCGGCTTGATTCCGATTTTCCCCTTTAGCGCCAACCTGACGGGCAACATCGCGGTTACGTTCACCTTGGCGTTCTTCACGCTGATCATCACCAACGTCAGCGCCAACAAGGGCTATTGGAAACACATCTTTTTACCCCACGTCCCGCTCTGGCTGTATCCCATCATGGTGCCCGTGGAAATCATCGGGATTTTGAGCAAGCCGTTCGCCCTCATGATCCGTCTGTTCGCCAACATCTCGGCCGGACACATCATCATTTTGAGCTTGGTATCGCTCATCTTCATTTTCAAGTCGGTGGCCATCAGCCCAGTTTCGGTGGCGTTTGTCTTGTTTATGAACTTCATCGAACTCTTGGTGGCCGCATTGCAGGCCTACATCTTCACCTTGCTTTCCGCCCTCTTTATTGGCTTGGCCCATGTAGAGGAAGAGGCCCATCATTGAACGTCGTTGCTTAACTCAAATCCAATCTCATGATTACTGGAATCGCTGCCATCGGAGCAGGTCTGGCCGTGATCGGTGCCGGTCTCGGCATTGGTCGCATCGGTGGATCTGCCATGGACGCCATCGCGCGTCAGCCCGAAGCTGCCGGCAAGATCCAAACCAACATGATCGTGGCCGCCGCCCTTGTGGAAGGCGCTGCCCTGTTCGCGGTGGTTGTGTCTTTGCTCGTAGCCTAATTATTGGGGCATTAAAGGTTTCCGGTCCGTCAAGGGGTAGCCTTCGGACCGGGCTTTTAACCCAGCAGCCTTCTGTTTTTGTCTTGGGATTGCGCTTGCACCGTTACACCGAAAACCGACCTTTCATCCACCGAATATGGACTTAGTTACACCCGCACTCGGCCTGGTTTTTTGGACCACTCTGGTCTTTTTGCTCGTGCTGTTTTTGCTCAATCGCTTTGCGTGGAAGCCCATTTTGGGTGCCGTTAAGGAACGCGAACGCTCGATTGAAGACGCCCTGCAGGCGGCCAACAAGGCCAAAGCCGATATGGAGCGCATCAGCGCCGACAACGAGCGCATTTTGAAAGAGGCCCGCATCGAGCGCGATGCCATCCTTAAGGAAGCCCGCGAAATCAAGGACGCCATGATTAAAGAAGCCGGAGACAAGGCGCGAGAAGAAGGGCACAAAATGCTCGCCGCCGCCCAGATGGCCATTGAAAACCAGCGCATGGCTGCGGTGACTGATCTCAAGAATCAGGTGGCTACGCTTTCGATCGAAATTGCCGAGAAGCTGCTCCGCCAAGAGCTGTCCGACAAAGACCGCCAAAAGGCCTTGGTCGACGATTTGCTGAAAGAAATCCAACGCTGATCCGATCTCTGGATGCACCACGCACGTTCCTCGACCCGATACGCCAAAGCGCTGCTCGATCTGGCCATTGAAACTGGCCGGGCCGATGCCGTAAAGGCCGATATGCTCAGTCTGCTTTCCCTATTGCGCGAAAGCCGCGATCTGCGCTCGATGATGTCGAGCCCCGTCATTAAGGCCGACCGAAAAGAGGCCGTTTTGCGAACCGTTTTCGGAAACCATTTCAATCCGCTCACACTCGATTTTCTGGGGCTGATGGCGAAGAACCGGCGCGAAATGTATGCCGAAGAAATCGCCACCGACTACGTCGAGGGTTGGAGAGCGCACAAAGGCATTTCGAAAGTAACGGTCACCACCGCCACCCCGCTTGAACCTGCTCAGCGCGAAGCGCTGTTGCGCAAGGCGGCGGAATTGGCCTCGGGTACCATCGAGCTCGAAGAAAAGCTGCAACCCGAATTGATCGGCGGTTTTGTGCTTCGCAGCGGCGACCGCCAGATCGATCAGAGCATTGCGACCCGGCTCGACCGCCTGCGGAACGAGTTCGACGACAATTTGTACATCAAAGACTTTTAATTCCTCCAAAGCCAAATTCCCATGGCAGAGATCAATCCGGCCGAAGTATCCGCCATCCTGCGTCAACAACTTTCAGGGTTTAAAACCGAAGCCGAGCTTCAAGAAATCGGTACTGTGCTCCAAGTGGGCGACGGTATTGCCCGTGTATACGGACTCAACAATGCCCAAGCGGGCGAATTGGTCGAGTTTGAAAGCGGTTTGAACGGCATCGTGCTGAACCTTGAAGAGGACAATGTGGGGATCGTATTGTTCGGTCCGAGCCACGACATCAAAGAAGGTTCGGTGGTTAAGCGCACCCGCCGCATTGCTTCGATCCGCGTAGGCGAGGGCATTGTAGGTCGGGTTGTGGATGCCTTGGGCGCCCCCATCGACGGCAAGGGACCCATCCAGGGTGAATTGCTCGAAATGCCGCTCGAGCGCAAGGCCCCAGGGGTTATCTATCGCCAGCCGGTCACCGAGCCCCTGCAAACGGGGATCAAGGCCATCGACTCGATGATTCCGATCGGACGCGGACAGCGCGAATTGATCATCGGCGACCGTCAGACGGGCAAAACGACCGTAGCCGTCGATACCATCTTGAACCAGCGCGAATTCTACGACCGGGGCGAACCCGTGTATTGCATCTACGTCGCCGTAGGGCAGAAGGGTTCGACCGTGGCCAACATCGTCAAGACCTTTGAAGAGCACGGTGCCATGGCCTACACCACGGTGGTGGCCGCCAACGCTTCCGATCCTGCTCCGATGCAGTTTTTTGCTCCCTTTGCCGGTGCGGCTGTCGGGGAGTATTTCCGCGATACGGGCCGTCCTGCGCTCATCATCTACGACGACCTTTCCAAGCAGGCTGTGGCCTATCGCGAAGTGTCGCTGTTGCTCCGCCGTCCTCCGGGGCGCGAAGCCTATCCGGGCGACGTATTTTACCTGCACTCTCGCTTGCTCGAGCGCGCGGCCAAAATCAACCAGAACGACGACATCGCCGCCCAAATGAATGACTTGCCGCCCGTGCTTCAGGGACGGGTCAAAGGCGGAGGATCGCTCACGGCCCTCCCGATTATCGAAACCCAGGCGGGTGACGTATCGGCCTACATCCCGACCAACGTGATTTCGATTACCGACGGCCAGATCTTCCTCGAAGCCGATTTGTTCAACTCGGGGGTGCGACCTGCCATCAACGTCGGTATTTCGGTATCGCGCGTAGGGGGCAATGCCCAGATCAAACCCATGAAGAAGGTATCGGGTACGCTCAAACTCGACCAGGCCCAATACCGCGAACTCGAGGCCTTTGCCAAGTTCGGTTCCGATCTCGACGCCGCCACGCTGGCGGTCATCAACAAGGGCAAGCGCAACGTAGAAGTCCTTAAGCAAGGGGTCAACTCGCCCATGTCGGTCGAAGAGCAAATTGCGATTATCTACTGCGGTACCAAAGGATTGCTGAACAAGGTTCCGGTCGAAAAAGTCCGCGAATTTGAAGCCGAATTGCTCGGTTTGCTCCGCGCCAAGCACCGCTCTGATGTGCTCGATCCACTCCGCGCCGGCAAGCTAACCGACGAAATCACCGGGGTCATCGACACCCTCGCCCGCGAACTCGCCTCCAAGTACTGATTTCCGACCCCTTTACCCGACCGCAACCCCATGGCGAATCTCAAGGAACTCCGCGTTCGAATTGCATCGGTTCAATCGACCATGCAAATCACCTCGGCCATGAAGATGGTGAGCGCCGCCAAACTCAAGCGCGCCCAAGATGCCATCCAGCAAATGCGGCCGTATGCGGAAAAGTTGCGCGAAATTCTGAGCAACATCAGTGCTTCGCTCGAGGGGACGGAGGGTCAGTATTCTACGGAACGTCCGGTGCGCCGGGTGTTGCTCGTGGCCATTACCTCCAACCGCGGTCTGTGCGGGGCGTTTAATGCGAACGTTTTGAAAATGGCGCGACGTCAAGCCGAGGAGTATCGGCAGCGCGGGGTCGAAGTGGACATTTTGGCCATCGGGCGCAAAGGCGCCGATTTTTTCAAAAAGTCGGGCACCGTGGTGGGCAACCACAGCGAATTGTTCGACGGATTGGGCTTTGACAAAGTGGCCGAAGTGGCCGCCGAGATCATGCAGTGGTATGTTGAAGAGCGCTACGACAAAGTGATGCTGTGCTACAACCGCTTTAAGAATGCGGGGGTACAGGAATTGACCTACGAAGAGTTTTTGCCGGTCAAAATCGAGGTCACGGCTGGGGTTCAGAACAACGAATATTTGTTCGAGCCTTCTCGGGCCGAAATTCTCGAAGACTTGATCCCCAACGCACTCAAAACGCAGTTGTTCAAGTCGTTGTTGGATTCGGTAGCCGCAGAACACGGGGCGCGGATGACGGCCATGCACAAGGCTACTGACAACGCGAACGAATTGCAGAAGGGGCTCAAACTCGACTACAACAAAGCGCGTCAGGCCGCGATCACCAACGAGATCCTCGAAATTGTCGGGGGAGCCGAGGCGCTGAACGGTTGATCCTTTTCGGGATCGCGGTTTGAACCAATTCGGTTACAGGCGGTTTTAGCCTGTATGAAACACTTTATGCTCATTCTCTGGGTCTCCGCAGCCACGGCATTGCAGGCCCAGTATTCCTATTCGAGCGGTGGGGCCTTTAGCCTGGGCGTACAGAGCCTTCCGACCTCGGAATTGCTCAGCCTAACCCCCGATGCCCCCGAGTTGAATTCGACGAATTTTTCGTTCGGCGGCTATGGCATTTGGCAGATTCAACGGTTTATGGTCGGTTTTAAAGGTGCCGGGATCTACGGTTCCACAACCGAACAAAATGGGCTGGATTATCGGGTCCAAGGGGGGTATTGGTCGCTCGATTTGGGCTACAAAGTCATCAACCGCGATCGTTTTGGACTCTATCCCTTGATCGGGATTGGACTCGGGGGTGTCACCTATTCCGTGGCCTCTCAGCAAGACATCAACCTCACGGTACCCGTCTCGTTCAACAACGCCACTTTCGATTGGAGTGGGGTGGTATTGGACATTGGGCTCCGGGCCGAGCATTTGTTCGGGCTCAAGGAAACCAATGGACAAAAAGGCGGGGGCTTTTATGGGCTCGAACTCGGTTATATGGTCAGTCCGGCCAACAGCGATTGGAAGACCGCCGGTGGGAGTCGTATTGTGGGTGCCCCCGATTATGGATTGAATGGCTTTTATGCCCGGTTGCTGATCGGGGGTATGGGTGGTAAGTCTTAGGAACAACGATTTCTTATTTCTCGGCTAGGTATGAATCAGGTGAATGACGTGGATCACTTGGACGCGCTTCCGACTTCTCGGGTGCGGCAGGCGTTGGAACACTATCGGCATCAGGAGGGAGATTCGGAGCGCACGCTCGAAGCCGTGTATGCCTTGCTCGGCGAACAAGCGCAGGCCGAGGAACGGGTTTTAAATCGACTTCAGAATGCAGTCTCGGTGACCGCAGTTGAGCCGATCGAGGCTTCGTCTCTGACGGTTTTGACCGACCGGGTGTACACCTTGGCCCACATCGAGCGACTGTGCGTCGAATACCGTTTGCGGTTTTTGCCCGCAGCCTTGTTCCAACCGGGTATTCCGCAATCGGCTCTGGCCGAGGTCGAGCGATTGGAACGAAAGTCAGGCCTCGAGTTTACCCGGTTTTTTATCGCTGCCCCGGCCGGGATGTTCGACCTCAAGCTCAAAGACCGCGATCCGGTGTTGTTCGCCCAAATCGACAATAATCGGTATGTGTATCTCCATCAGTGGGGGGGCGATTTGAGCCTGTGGCGCAAGATCTGGGCGTGGCCGCTGCGCAGTTTGGGGCATACCGTGGCCTTTTTCGCCGGTTTGGCCTTCTTGATTTCGTTTATCGCCTTGCCCGATGCCTTGTTGATGGGCCCCTACGACGCCCACAGTTGGGGGATCCGCGCCGTGTTTTTCTTCTACCTGATGTTCGCTTTTTCGGGACTGGCCGCGCTCTATGGATTTTCCCGACTCAAAAACTTCAGTACGGCGCTCTGGAATTCGCCTTATACGGACTGAAACGCCGCGCTCCATTCGTCGGGCCGATGGGCGTCGGAAAGCGCATAGGTCCCGATGTGGGTACGGCAGAGCGCGGTAAGGTGGGCCCCGCTCCCCACAGCTTGGCCCAAATCGTGGGCCAGCGACCGGATATAGGTGCCTGCAGAGCAGGTCACTTCAAAGGAGAACTCGGAATCGATTTGTTCGAGAATGGCGAATCGATCGACCCGCACCCTACGGGGTTCTTTGCGGATTTCGTCGAAGCGCCCCGCCCGGGCCAATTCGTAAAGCCGTTTGCCGTTTTGCTGGACCGCCGAATAGGCCGGGGGGATTTGATCCAAGGGCCCCGTAAACGCTTGGGCGGCTTGGTGAAGCAGGTCGCAGTTGAGGTACTCCCAGGGAAAACGAGCGTCGATTTCGGTTTCGGCATCGTAGCTGGGCGTAGAGGCACCGAGCTGCATCCGTCCGGTGTAGACCTTATCGAGGTTTTTAAAGGTGTCGATTTGCTTGGTCATTTTGCCTGTGGCAATCAACATCAATCCCGTCGCCATGGGATCGAGGGTTCCGGCATGCCCGACCTTAATTTTTCGATTGCCCGTATAGTTTCTTAAAAATCCGCGGACATAGGCCACCAGCTGAAACGAAGTCCAGTGCAGCGGTTTGTCGAACAGCAGGAGCTGCCCATCGAGGAAAGCCTCGGGTTCGGGAAGCAATCTCACACGGTCTGGTACAACCCCCAAAACGCCAGAGCGATTCCGAGTGCGAAACAATACAAAGCCAATCCGGCGAAACGCCCCGTCTCGATCCACTTCAACACTTTTTGGCAGGTATACAATCCGGCCACAAAGGCGGAAGCGAAGGCCGCCAACAACGCTTGATACGATAATTGGAATTCGAATCCCCCTTCGGCCGAAAGCCATAGATTCCGGGCGTCGAGGGCGAACTTGCTCAAAATGACCGGCACGACCATCAAAAACGCGAATTCGGCCGCTTTTTTGCGTTCAACCCCCATAATCAAGGCACTCGATAGCACCATACCGGGCCGAGACAACCCGGGAAAAACGGCAATGGCTTGGGCAATGCCCAACACCAAGGCTTCTTTGGTGCCAATCACCCCATGACCCACAGCACTGCGGTGGGCGAGGTAGAGCATCAAACCCGTCAATACCAAGAAAGCGCCCATCAAGCCCAATTCCTGATCAAACAGCCCCTCAACGGCATCATCAAAAAACAAACCCACCACAGCGGCCGGAATCAAACTCAGGGCAATGGTCCGCCCAAATCCCATCGAGGCCGAGCGCTGGTTGCTGAGAATACCCGAACCCCATTCAAGCAGGGGTTTGCGCAATACGACCAAGGTGCTCAAGGCCGTGGCGGAATGCACGGTGACCGAAAACAGGAGGCCTTCGGAGCCCAAGTCGCGACCCAAGAGCCGTTGGGCAATCTCGAGGTGGGCGCTGCTCGAAACGGGCAAATACTCGGTGACCCCCTGCAACAATCCCAGCAGGATGGCCTCCCAAAGGCTCATTCCTCGTTTCGGTGCAAAATGGCCAAGGCTTCGAACGCAAAGCCCGCCAAAACCAACAAGGGCGCTACAATAATCCTCTGTGGACTGAAAATTTCGGGATTGAACACATTGGGATCGGTCGAACCACCGCCGTTCATCAGTACATAACCGAGGGCGATGAGGAGCAAACCGGCCCCCATCAGGAGGTAGTTGCGGCGTCCAAACAAAAAGGGCTGATTCATTCTACTGGAAACTTAAAAATACAATTGATCGGTCTTTAAACCGAGATAGCGGCGCACGGCAAAATACGTGCTGATTCCCGAAATCAAGAGCCCCATGGCGATAACGCCCAACCCCAAGAGCCCCAGCGATAGCCAAGGCCTCCCGGCAAAGACGCTTCCCACCGTGCGTTCGAGCCCCCAAGCGGCTCCAAACAACAGCACCAAGGCCACTAGGGCCCCGAGCAGACCATTGATCAAGCCCCTGCGGATAAAAGGGGCTTGGATAAAGCCCTTGGTGGCTCCGACCAACTGCATGGTGCGAATCAAGAACCGCCGGCTGTAGATGGCCAAGCGGATCGAGCTGTTGATCAACATAATCGAAATAAGCAGCATCAAAAGCCCAGCGCCACCGAGGATTATGCCCATGCGTCGAAGATTCCGATAGAGCATTTCGAGCAAAGGCCTGTCGTAGCTGACCCGTTCTACGCCTGCCATACCCTGGAGCTCTTCTGCGATCGCGGCAATTTTTTCGGGTTCGGTATATTCTGCCTTGAGATGCAGTTCAAACGCATCCTGCAGCGGATTGAATCCGAGGAACTCCACAAACTCTTCATCCAACTCCGCCTGGAGCTGGGCTGCGGCCGAGTCTTTGGAAACAAAGGCGACCGATCGCGTGGATTCGTTCAACTGCAGCGCCTTCAAAATACGCGACCGATCGGCCTCTGTAGCATCGTCGGACAAATGGAGGTGGAGCGAGAACCGTTCGCGCACCGAGCGCGAAATCGAATCGGAGTGGATCCACAGAAATCCCAATAGCCCGAGGAGGAAGAGCACCAGGGCCATGCTCACCACCACCGAAGCATACGAAGACTTCAGCCGAAGCGGAGGACGGACAGGACGCGGAGCAGTCATAAGTGCGAAAGTACTCAAGCCCGGGCACCTATATCGCAGATCGAGACTGCACAGGCACTGGCGAAGCGCGTTAAATTAGCGCACCATGTCGAACGAAAGCGAATACCGCCCCCAGGGCTTCGAGCAAAAGTGGAGAACACAGTGGAACCAGGACGGTCGCTACCGCACGGTTTTGGATCCCCACAAGCCCAAGTTTTATGCGCTCGATATGTTTCCCTACCCCAGCGGGGCGGGTCTGCACGTAGGGCATCCCTTGGGCTATATCGCTTCCGACATCGTTTCCCGATACAAGCGGCACAAGGGGTTCAATGTGTTGCACCCCATGGGCTACGACTCCTTTGGGCTGCCTGCCGAGCAATACGCCATCCAGACCGGAAGGCATCCGGCCCACACCACGGCCGAAAATATTCTGCGCTATCGGGAACAGCTCGACGCGCTCGGGTTTAGTTTCGATTGGGATCGCGAAATCCGCACCTCAGATCCGGCGTACTACCGCTGGACCCAGTGGATTTTTCTGCAATTGTTCGACAGTTGGTACGATGTAGAACAAGACCGCGCTCGACCCATCTCATCGTTGGTTGAGTACTTGAACCAACAAGGCAGTGCGGGCATCCAAGCCGCGGGAACCCCTTTGCCTCAGATGACGGCCGCAGACTGGAATGCCTTAAATCCAGCCGAACAGCAACAGCATTTGCTCGGGGTTCGGCTCGCGTATCGGTCGGAGTCGTCGGTCAATTGGTGCCCGGCCCTCGGTACGGTCTTGGCCAACGACGAAGTCAAAGACGGCGTTTCTGAACGCGGGGGGCATCCGGTGGTCAAGCGCCAGATGATGCAGTGGAATCTGCGCATCACCGCTTATGCTGAACGACTCCTCCGCGGATTGGAGCCCCTCGATTGGAGCGAAGCCCTCAAGGAAACCCAACGCAATTGGATCGGTCGCTCGAGCGGGGCCTTGGTCCGTTTTGCCGTCGAAGGAACGCAAACCTCGGTCGAGGTCTTTACGACCCGCCCTGACACCTTGTTCGGAGTCAGTTTTGTGGTATTGGCACCCGAGCATGAATCGGTGTCCGAATGGGTCCAGCCCGAACAGAAAGGAGCCGTAGAAGACTATATTCAACAAACCCAGCGCCGGAGCGAGCGCGAGCGCATGGCGGAGGTCAAGCACATCAGCGGGGTATTTACCGGATCGTATGTCGTGCATCCCGTTACGGGGGTTCGGTTGCCATTGTGGATCGCCGACTATGTGTTGTCCGGGTATGGAACCGGCGCTGTGATGGCCGTCCCCGCCCACGACGCCCGAGACTGGGCCTTTGCCCGGCACTTTGACTTGCCGATATGGCCCGTCATTGAAGGGGCCACCGTCGACCAAGGCGCCTACGAAGCCAAATCGGGGCGGTTGATCAACAGCGCGTTCTTAAACGGTCTGGAAGTGCCCGAAGCCATCGAACGCATGGGACAGGTTTTGTCCGAGCGCAGTGTGGGAGCCGTCAAGGTGCAATACAAACTCCGCGATGCCATTTTTGGCCGTCAGCGGTATTGGGGAGAGCCGATTCCGATGTATTTCGACGGGCAGGGATTGCCCCAACCCGTTCGGGAGGAACATTTGCCCTTGGTCTTGCCCGAGGTCGACCGCTATTTGCCCACCGAAGAAGGCGAACCGCCTTTGGCACGGGCTGCGGATTGGAAATACGACCCCCAGCGCGGGGTGGTGGCCGATGGATCGGGTTATTCGCTCGAAACCACGACCATGCCCGGTTGGGCGGGATCGAGTTGGTATTGGCTGCGGTATATGGATCCGACCCATTTAGAGCGCTTTGTGGGCCCAGAGGCCGAAGCCTATTGGGGAAGGGTCGATTTGTATGTCGGGGGGGCCGAACACGCCACCGGGCACTTGCTCTACAGCCGATTTTGGCAAAACTTCCTCTTCGATCGGGGCTGGGTCGGGTATGCCGAACCCTTTGTCAAACTGGTCAATCAGGGCATGATCGGGGGGGTGAGCGCCTTGATTCACCGCCTCGAAGATTCGGCCGCCGGGACGGGAAAAGAACACTACGTTTCTGCGGGATTGCGCGCCGGACGCAAGACCCAGCCCATCCACATCGACGTCAAACTGGTGCAGCAGGGCAAGGTCAACCTCGAGGCGCTTCGGCAGTGGAGACCCGAATTTGCCGAGGCCGAATTCGAATCCGAAGAAGGGGGTTTTTTTGCCACCGAAGAGATCGAGAAAATGTCGAAGCGTTGGCACAATGTGGTCAACCCGGACGATGTGGTGGCCGAATACGGGGCCGATGTGCTCCGCATGTTCGAGATGTTCCTTGGGCCCATCGAACAACACAAACCGTGGAATACGCAGGGGTTGAGCGGTGTGCAGGGATTCTTCAAAAAGCTTTGGAAGCTGGCGCATCGGGCCGATGCCCAGGCGGACTCTGGGCCGGAAGCGCTCAGGGCCGTCCACCGCTGCATCCGCAAAGTGACCGACGACATCGAATCGTTCGGGTTCAATACGGCCGTGAGTGCGTTTATGATCTGCGTCAACGAACTGCAAGACCAACAAGAGGTCTCGACCCGGGAAATAGCGCTTTTGGCGATTTTGCTTTCGCCCTTTGCGCCCCATTCGGCCGAAGAGCTGTGGTGCACGGTTCTCGGCCAACCGGGAAGCGTTTTGGAGCAGCCTTGGCCGGAAGCTTTGTCGGAATACCTCAAAGTGGATCAAATCAGCTATCCGGTCTCGTTCAATGGCAAGACCCGTTATCAACTCGAGGTGGCTGCCGAGATGCCCGCCGCCGATGTGGAACGCCTCGCCATGAGCGACGAGCGGACCGCGCGCTACCTCGAAGGAAAAACCCCTAAAAAGGTCATTGTGGTCCCCGGCAGGATTGTCAATGTCGTTTTCTAATCCATTTCCACAATTGGGACATTGTCTGTCGTATCTTTACGACCCAAACATTTCTTGGGTCTACAGAACATGTCAACCTCCACCCGCACCACCCCTTTGGTCGGCCAAACCTCCGGGATTTGGAGTCCGATTTTGGACCAGCTCCGGATCGTGGCCAACGGCGTAGCGCTCGTGCTGTGGACGGTGATGATCTTGTGGCTGATCGTCGAGATCAAGCAGTACTACAACATCGATTTCTTCCCGGGTTTTGATACTCCGGTGGACGAAACGCAGAACTCGCTTTCTCGCTGGGTTCGGGACACCATGCAGTGGTAAAAAAACCCCGGGCGTTTTGTTTTGGCATCCGTTTTGAAGTAGGGCAGTAAAACCCATTCAAAAGTGCGTTCAATTCACGTTTTCGGTTTGGTCGTTGCGCTCGTCGTGGTCAGTGGATTCACGCCGGCTCAAAATTTGGAGCAACCTCCGGGTGCGAAGGGGATGCGAAAAATAGAGCAACGCGCCTTTAAGGTGGGCGAGTACCTCAAGTACCGCATCCACTATGGCATCATCAACGCGGGAATCGCCGAGTTGTGGGTCAAAAACACCGACACCCGCAAGGGTAGAACGGTCTATCATATGGTGGGCACGGGTCGGAGCGTTGGATTGGCCGAAACCTTTTTCCGCACCCGAGACCGGTACGAAACCTGGGTCGACGCTCAATCGATGGCGCCTTGGGAATTTTTGCGCGACGTCAATGAAGGAGGCTATTTGATCAATCACCACGTGCTGTTTGATCAATTCAAGAGCACCGCGGTCCATACCGATCTCGAAAAAGATACGGTTTTCAAGTTGCCCGACTACGCTCAGGACATGCTTTCGAGTTTCTATTATCTGAGAAGCCTCGATGTGAGCAAACTCAAAGTGGGCGACGTGATTCCCGTTCAGATGTTTTTGGACCACCAGGTCTACGAATTCCGACTCAAGTTTATGGGTCGGGAAAGTCTGAAGACCTCTCAGGGCAAAATCCAGTGCATGAGATTCCGCCCCACCGTTCAAGCGGGTCGCGTATTCAAAGAAGAAGAGGGGGTAACGCTCTGGGTCAGCGACGACCTGAACAAAGTCCCCATCCGCCTGCAGGCCGATTTGGCCGTGGGTTCGATCAAGATGGACTTGATCCAATCGCAAGGCTTGGTTTCCAAGCTCGATTTTCGCTAGCAGACGTACCTTGCCGCCCGGTTTTGGCGCTCTTGTTCGAAAGGAGCTCGGGTCAAGCCGAAATCAAGGCAGCCGTCTATGGAGGAGTTGAACACCCATCCGGAACTCGCAGAGCGCATCGAGCGCTTGGCGGAAAAGTATAAAGCCTCCGGTCAAGAACTGGCCGACTTTCTGGACGGGCTGTTGTTTGCGGACTATTTGACCTATTGGGACTATGTCCACCTCGACACCTTGCTGTCGTTGCAAACCCCCCGCACCAGCATTCCCGACGAGCGGATTTTTATCGTCTACCACCAGATCACCGAGCTCTACTTCAAACTCGCGCTTCACGAGCTCGATCAGATCGCCGAGCGCGAGTCGCTTGATGCGGAGTGGTTGACCGAGCGCGTTCGCCGCATCAATCGCTATTTCGGCGCCTTGACCCACAGCTTTGGGGTCATGGAAAAAGGCATGGACCGGGCGCAATTTTTGCAATTTCGCATGTCGCTCATCCCCGCCAGTGGTTTTCAGAGCGCCCAATACCGGAAGATCGAAATAGCGGCCACCGATTTTGTCGAGCTCGTCGACAAGGCGCACAAAGCCGAGTGGAGAACCCGCGCTCTGGACATTCGGCAGATGTTTCCCTTGGTCTATTGGAAAGAAGGCGTTATCGTGGAAGCCACGGGCGAAAAAACCCTAACGCTCCGTCAGTTTGAACTCAAGTACAGCGAAGAACTGATCCGCTATGCCGAGTTTATGCAGACCCGCAATCTGTGGCAGCGCGCCCAAACCCTGCCCGAGGCCGAATGGATTTCGAGTGGACTCAAGGACGAACTGCGCTTGTTTGACTACAACGTCAATGTACACTGGCCTTTGCAGCACTATCGGACCGCGGTGGCCTATTTGGCCATGCGCCCGAGCGATCGCAAAGCGACGGGTGGAACCAATTGGCAACAATATCTGCCCCCGCGTTTTCAAAAGCGCATTTTTTATCCCGGGCTTTGGAGCGATGCCGAGCAAGCCGAATGGGGAAAGCGATGGGTGATGGATACTCTATCGGAACTGGGAAAGGACGCGGCTGAATGAAGTTTTGGATTCCGAGATTGGCCTGGCTGATGGCCACATTGGTCTTGTTGTATCTAGGCTTGATTCGGGCCGGAATTTTGGGCCACGGGCCCACCGAGCCTTTGGTCGAGGAAGCGCCCCCACCCCCCGAACCCATTTTTGAATTCGGACTGCGCATCGATTCGATGGTCGTAGAGCGGCAAACCCTCGCAAAAGGAGCCTCGCTCGGGGGACTCTTACAAAATGCAGGGGTGTCTTCGGTCCAGGTTCAGAGCGCCTTAGAAAGGGCGGGATCGCTCGTGGATTTCCGAAAATTGCGCGCAGGTCAAACGGTGCATTTGTACCGCAGACCCGATTCGAGCCAAGCATTGTGCTTTGCGGTCTATCCCATCGACGAAGTGCACTATGTGGTCTTCGACCTCTCCGATAGCACCCATGTTTACAAAGGCGAAAAGCCGGTCCGCACCGTGCGTAGGGCCGTGGGGGCGCGCATCGAAGGCTCGCTGTATGAAACCCTGCAGACCGCCGGAGCCCCCCCCGATGTAATCGTCAACGCCGCCAATTTGTTTGTGTGGACGGTCGACTTCTTCAAGGTGCGCGAAGGCGATGTGTTCAAACTCATTTTTGAAGACCGCTATGTGGACGACACGGTGCAAATCAAGGGCGGCAGCATTCTCGGGGCTTCGATCGTGCATCAGGGCAAGGAGTTCCACGCCATTCGCTTCGAGAAAGACGGCAACCTGGTCGATTATTTCGATGTCGATGGGCGCACGCTCAAGCGCTTTTTCCTCAAGGCTCCGCTCGACTTTTTTCGCATTTCGTCCAAATTCAACATGAACCGCTACCACCCGGTCCTCAAGCGGGTCAAACCCCATTTGGGTACCGATTATGCCGCCCCGACGGGTACGCCCATTCTCAGTACGGCTGCGGGGGTGATCGAAAAGGCGGGGTATACCAGTGGCAATGGCAACCATGTCAAGGTCAAACACGATGGGGTCTACAGCACCCAATATTTGCATATGAGCCGCATTGCCAAGGGAATGAAACCCGGACGCAGGGTGGCTCAGGGCGAGGTGATCGGCTATGTGGGCAGCACGGGATTGGCTACGGGTCCGCACGTGTGCTATCGGTTTTGGAAAAACGGAAAGCAAGTCGATCCGCTCAAAGAAAACTTACCTCAGGCCAACGAGGTGGAAAAGAGCGACCGGGCTTTGTTTGACCTGGTCAAAACCCGGATCAAAGCGGAACTCGACAGCATTCCGATCGACCCTGTCGCAGAAGAAGCGCCCCAGGTTGTCGCGAGCCGCCCCTGAACCAATCGACTTTCAGGTTGTTTTCAAGGAACTATGAAAACACTTCGAAATGCGCTGATTGCGTCTACGCTGTTTTGGGTCGTCTACCTCGTTTCGGTCTTGTTGCCCGCGCATCCGGCTTGGGTGCTGGGGTTGTTTTCGCTCACTCCGGTGGTGGTGGTGATGCTGGTTTGGAAGGTGCTCCGAGACGGCACACCGAGTCCCTACACTTTTGAAGAGCGCTTCTACGAGGATTGGGCGTATCGGCCCGTATCGGCTTCGACAGAAGATTGACGGGGCGCGGGATATTTCTGGGGAGAGATGTTTCTTCAATTAAGTCAAGGGCCTGTAAATTAGTAGAATAAGGCTCCCGTCTTATTGATTGAACTCCTGTCTTCCAAAATGTATCTGGGTCTTCGGGACGATGTCTTCCGGCTACGCCGATGAGCATTCAAAGTTCGCCTGCGCTGTTCATTCCCTCTCTACGACTCTAGTGTGCACTCCGCTCCCGCGGAGGGCTTCTTTCTTTGCTGCTCCAAAGAAAGAAGGAAAGAAACGAGCTTTTTTTAAGCGGAATTTATTGGTTGACGGCCTTTGGCCGAAGTCCGGACCATCATTGCCGATTGTCCTTTTTGTGCCCCTTTGTTAAATCGAAAGGTATCGCGATTCTAGAGGCCCGTTGCGGCTCGGTGCGACTCGGCATCGCTGGGACCCCAAGTCGAGAGCCCTTAGACACCTTGATAGTCCGGCATCTCGTTGCTCTATGTGTACTGAATAGATGCTGAATCTGTTCCTTCTAAGAGCTCCATTAAACCAATTTGAGTCGGCCTTTCAGTAGTTCTCTCCGAAAGGATGTCCCTACAGAACTATTGTGCATTTTTCGTGTAGTCCCTTGAAAATTCCACTGTCCCAGATTGACCCGTGGCCATTGCGCTGGGCTTGAGGTCCAGAACCATGAGTTGGACGCTCTGCCGCCCTTGCCATTCGTTGACTTCGACGTGGTAGGCGAGGTCCACCGGACCGCTTTGGACAATGGGCAAAGCTTCTTCGGCCCGCTTAAAGTAGATGGCGTCCAAGAGCCCGCCTCCGGGCAAGGCCAAGCCCATTTTGAGGTGACTTTGATCCGCGCCGAGGCGTTTAAAGGTGGAGACCAAGAGGTTGCGGCTGCAAAAAACGGGTTTGGGATTTTGGGGACCGAAGGGTGCCAGCCGTCTCAATAGGCCTACAAAGGACAGTTTGAGCGCCTCGAGCGGCAATTCGAGTTCGATGTCGAGCGTGGGCTGGAGGTGTTCGGGTCGGAGTCGCTCCGAGACCACGTGTTCAAAAGCCGATCGGAAGTCGTCCAAACGGTCTGCGGCCACTGTCATTCCCGCGGCAAAGGCATGCCCCCCGAATTGGATCAGGTGCTCCGAGCAGGCATCGATGGCGCTGTACAGATCGAAACCGGCCACCGAGCGCGCGCTCCCCGACAGCACGGCTCCTTCGCCTGTAAAGACCACCGTAGGCCTGTACCACTGCTCGATGAGTCGGGAAGCCACGATGCCGATCACGCCTTTTTTCCAATGCGGGGCAAACACCACGCTGGTGCGGCGGTCTTCGGTCCCTTTGAGCTGTTCGAGCGCCTCGCCTCGGGTTTGGTCGTCGGCCTTTTTGCGGTCGTGGTTGTCGGTTTCTATCGCTTCGGCCAGGGCCTGGGCTTCCTCGTCTGTCGAGGCCGAGAGCAAAGCCACGGCGTGCATTCCGTGCCGCATCCGTCCTGCGGCGTTGATCCGGGGCCCAATGCGAAACACCACCTCGTCGATCCCATACACACCGCCCCCGGCGCTCTGAATCAGGGCTTTGAAACCGGGCCGGGGCCGCTGGTTCAGCACGTTGAGCCCGAGGGCAGCGAGGATGCGGTTTTCGCCCGTCATCGGCACGATGTCCGAGCCGATGCTCACCGCGACCAGATCGGTTAACGGTTCGAGGGTGGAGGGGTCCAAACCGAGCGCCTGGTTCAGGGCTTCGGCGAGTTTAAAACCGACGCCGCAACCGCTCAATCCTTTGTAGGGGTAGGCGCAATCGAGGCGCAGCGGATCGAGCACTGCCGCGGCCGCGGGCAACACGGCTCCGGGTTGGTGGTGATCGCAAACAATGCAGTCGATGCCGAGCGAATTCGCGAGCTCCACCTTGTCGACGCTCTTGATCCCGCAATCGAGCGCTATCATCAAGCGGCAGCCCCATTCCGCGGCCTGCCGAATGCCGTGTTCGGAAATGCCATAGCCTTCGGTATAGCGGTCGGGAATGTAGCAGTGGAGCGCAGAGAGGTGGGGGCGGAGAAACTGATACATCAGCGCCACGGCGGTGGTTCCGTCCACATCGTAGTCCCCGTAGATCATCACGGTTTCCTGATCGGCAATGGCCTTCAGCACGCGCACGGTGGCCCGGTCCATATCGGCCATCAACCGGGGATCGGGTCTCGGTTGATCGAGGGGGGTGCAAAACGCTTTGACGGCGTCGAAGTCGTCCAACCCGCGGATCACAAAGACGGAAGCGCTGAGGGCATCGATGCCGAGCGCCTGTGCCAAGGTTTCCACCACCTGGGGGTCAGGGGTGGGGCGGAGATTCCAGAGGGTATTCACGTAAGCGAAATAAGACAAAAAAGAGGATTGCCCGCCTTCTTTCCCCGAAATTTTTTACCCATGGGGCAATGCGTAAGAACGCAAACGGTCGTACAGTTCGCGGTGATCGCCTCCTTCGGACAGGGCAAAGTCGAGGGTGTTCAGGCCCAAAGCCTTGGCTCCGGTCCGGTTGGCTTCGAGATCGTCGACGAGCAAGCAGTGTTCTGGTGCGACGTCGAGTTGGTCGAGGACCCAGCGATACAACTCGGGCTGGGGCTTGCGCAGACCGATTTCGCAGGAAAACCACAGGTGGTCAAAGGCCGATCGAAAGCGCTTCCAGCGATAAGGTCCGGCGCTTTTTTCGATGGAATGGAGATGCGGAAAATTGGTGTTGCTGAGCAGGTGGAGGCGAAAGTCTTTTTTAAGGCCGTAGAGGAGGTCGAGGGTGGTATCGGGGATGTCGAGCAGGAGCGAATTCCAGGCTTCGCGGAGCTGGCGTTTTGAGATGCGCTGGGGGAAGAAGGTTTTGAGGGCGTCGAAAAAATCGGCCTCGGGCAGGGTTCCCCGGTCGAGTTGGTCGAAAAGGGCGGTCCACTCGGGGCTGTCGGTGTGGCGGGCGCCGAGGCGGGCAAAGGCGTGGCGGGTCAATGCGGGATCGATGCGGATCAATACATTGCCGAAGTCGAAGAGCAGATGGGGCAAAGGAGGGTTCACGTGCTCGAAATTAAGGAGGGCAGGGGAGGTTTGGGGATTTCTGGCCCGTCCTTTGCTAATATTGAACAAAACGAATCAACTTCCGGAAAATGAAACAGACTATGTGGATGGCGCCTTTGGCCCTGGTGGGCTTGTTGCTTGCGGGCTGCGAGGGCAAGGAAGGTCCCGCCGGACCAGGCGGCAACGCCAATGTGCAGCGGTTTACGCTTACGGTAGATTCTGACGATTGGGACGAGGAGGGCTCTGCGGGGCAGTCCAACCACCGTTGGGTGGCTGTGGTCGGGAACATCGCGGCCTTGACGGACTCGATCGCCAACAACGGAATGGTACTGGTGTACAAGCAAGACAACTTCCTCGGCGAAGCCGTGTACACGCCCCTTCCGTATGTCGAAACCCAGAATGGTTTTCAGCGCCATTGGGAGTTCCTCTACGCCCCCGGCGACATTGGGTTTACGGTCAAGGACACCGATCTCAACACCCCTCAGCCCACCCAATCCATTCAGTATAAGGTGGTTTTGGTCGAAGGCAACGCCCTCAAGAACGACGCCCTTCGCACGATGGCTTACGAGGACGTCCTCGCCTACTTCGGTCTCGAGCGCTGAGCGCAAGGCATTATCTTTGCCCTCCCGTATTGATTTTTCGGGCCTATAGCTCAGTTGGTTAGAGCAGCGGACTCATAATCCGTTGGTCCTCGGTTCAAGCCCGAGTGGGCCCACATTTTGAACGCCTCGGCGCTCCGGGCACCATTGCTGCGATCCCTCACGCGCACTGACGCGATCCGGGTGCACGGCTTACTTTTCCGGTCAAAGGATTCGCTGAACAGGCCATTTCGGGTAATCTTGTCGGTACTGTTAGGTCATGGGAGGGGACTGGCGCGGAAGGTCAGAGAGAGAGTAGGAAAGGCCGTGTGGATCTTATCATTCTCGATTATATATTCGAGTAAAATTGTTATTGTGAAACAACTATTCTACTGCGGGATCATTTTCCTATTCGTTGGACAGATGCCTTCTTTGGCCCAAAAATCCGACATAGGTTCGGTACTCATTGAATGGAATCAACCGATGAATATGGTTGGATTGCCCGGAATTGTCGGAGTGAGCTCTGACCGTTATTTTATTGTAGACGGCGGATTAAATTCATCACCACAAGAACTGCGGCTGGGTTTGGGAAAAATGTCTGAGGCTACGTATTATATAGTCGACAGGCAGTCTCAGAAAGTAAAGCATACGTTGATGGAAGAAGAAATCCGCTATAATGATACCAAGCTGTTTTTGACGGGTAATTTCTCAATGAGGGGAAATAATTTGGTGATTTATTACGGCGGTTATAGTGCCAAAAATGATGCATATTTCCTGTATTCTAGGATGTTAGACGGGAATGGTGTTTTATCGCCATTTGAGCAAATGCTGAGTATAGATGTGGCATTTCGGAGTATGGGAAACGTGGCCGTTGAGTTTTCTAAAGACAAATCGAAATTGTTGGTTCAGGGAATTTCAACCGATAAGAAAGAAGGATCTCTTCATTACTTCCTTTTATATGACAAAGAGGGCAAACTTATTTGGGAGGGAAAATGGTCTTTGAAAGTGGATAATTCAAATAGCAAATCGCGAAAATACACTATACAAAGCCTCAAGGTGACGAATGAGGGGATGGTTTATTTTTTAGTTCTCAGGGAAAAGGAAAAACCAGATGGTTTATTGGCCGGAGATAAATACAATTACAGTGTCGTACGATTGAATACCGCATTGAATATAAGCTATACCGATAATATTGAATTGGATGCAGAGGAAACCATTCACGATTTGAAGATTGAAGCCGATGTTGCGCAAGGCGTAGGAAGTTCGGTGGTCGGAGTGTACTCTGTTAAGAAATACAATAATGTGCGTGGCACTTTTGAAATCCACCTTACTGATGGTCCGAAGCTTTCCGGGCTTTCCAAATTGAGGTTTAAAGGGAATTTCATAAATGAAATGTATCCGAGGAAGAAAGAGATTCGCGGAGTTCTTAGTTCGAAGAAGACCCTGAATGATTCGTTGATGTCTTTTGGGTATTGGGTTTACAGAGAAACCTTGTTGCTAAAAGATGGAAGCAGGTATATGTTCTTCGAAGATTCGTATTATCAGGGTATTTCTTCGGGTAGTAATGTGACATGGTCATACCTGTTTAACGATTTATACGTTCAACACATTGGAGAAGATGGAAGATTGATCAAAACAGTGCACATCCCGAAGGGGCAATATTCTTATGATGATCGGGGCATGTATTGCGGTTATTTTGCATTACTGAAAGGAGACATGTTATACGTTGTTTTTAATGACGATCCTCGGAACGAAGAGTTTTGGTCTACGGGAGAAGGTGACATGGAGTTGGCGAGAATGCCCAAAGATGCGAAGCTGAGAATGGTTTCAATGTCGTCGGATGGGATATTGAAATATCACAATCTAGATAAGCTCAATAAAAACGGTGTTTTGTTTGTTCCGAGTTCGTTATATAATGTTCCAGGGAATACGGAAGAGTTTTTTGTTGTAGGGGTGATGAGCAATCTAAAGGGAAAGTGTGTCATAGGGAAATTGGCATTTCAGAACAATTAGAGGGTAATGGGCACTGTATTAGATCAATAATTCACAGGTAGTACGAGAACTCTTCGCCCTGAGACGATTGTTGTTTGAGTGAATGAATGAGAATGTTCTTTTTGAGTGTACGTTTCACTAAGTCGAGGTTTGTGTAAAGCACATTGTTGAATATTGACTTTACTATATTTAAGAATTTTAGTTGAAACGTGGATAGAGATGAATTTACACGCTAAAGGGATCGAGGAGTTGTAGCGTATCCAGCGTTTTAAAGTCGGCTGTATTTCTTGTAATCAGAGGAAGGTTATAGACCAGAGCAGTCGCGGCAATTGTGGCGTCAGGGAAGTTTGATTTTGGTCTTTTTACGCAGGTCAATGGTTTGTAGTTTGATGGAAGGTTCTAATTCAAGAATCGTGGAATTTCGCACAAAACTGTGCAAGATTGATAAATCCCTTTCCTGGTCTGTTTTCCAACAGAGCAGTTCTATTTCAGTTATAACGGATAGGGCAGGTCCTGAAACGCGTAGAGCACGATCGAGAAAGTCTTCAGAGGAACGGGGAAGTTGTCGTTGTAAATAATAAATAACAGTATTGGAATCCCACAAATAATTCAATCCCATTCGCCTCGAAGGTCGTTGAGTTGCTGATCAATTTCCTCCATCGACTTTTTCGACATAGCCCCTTTATAGGCCAACCAGTCCACGTTCGCGGTTGAGTCGACATCCTCTGTGTTCCTTACCCGAATCAAATCGAGCACCTCAAGCGTGCGCAAGAGCTGTACTGCATTGTCATTCAGAATATCTACGATCAAAGTGCGCATCGTGTTGAATTGGGTACACCGTGTCAATCAAAGATAACATTCTTTATAGCGTCCTCTTTCTGCCACACCTACCTCTCCCACTCCCGCCCTAACTCCACGCGTGGCTTGAAGGTTACCTAGATTCGTGCAGATTCACGGCTGTTGGACGTGTCCGCTCGCCTTGGCCATGACGAAATCAGCGGACCTTAACACCTCGGACTTGTAACCCCTGTCCTCGGAGGGAACAGCAGAGAAATCCATAAGCCGGTCACCCAGCTCACTCGTGATTTTGAATTTCTGCGCACCTTTGAGCTGATTATAAATTCAAAGGACGAGACCCACCGCGCGAAGGGATTCGCGCAACAGCCGAATTTGGTCATTGAGACGGAGTGTTTCAGACCACGCGAGGGGACTCGCGCGGGAGCGGGGAAGAAACATAGCCATTGAGCGAGTCCACTCACCCAAACAAGCACACCCACTACGCCTATCCCCCACATGGACGTAATTCAAGGCAACGAAGCTCCCTGCGGCTGCATTTGTAACTGGTGTGTGAGGCGGCGGGCGAGGGCAGAGCGACCGGCTTCGGTGTAGTGTTCGGTGGTCCAGGTTTTGTCGATAAAGACTGAGGGGGGGAGGACCTCGAGCGCATTGACCACCTCGACCCCACGGCTGCGGTAGCGGTGGACCAAGAAGTCGGCATTGGCGCGCATCAACTCGGCGATCTCAGGCCCCGCCAAAGCTTCAGCCTGGCGGACGTTTTCCGCCAACAACAAGAAGACCAACCGCTTGCCCCTTGCTTTAGACCATAACGCCATCGCATCAAAATCGCGAATCCGCGGATGCCGAGCCGGGTCGATCCCAAACCCATAGCTCTTCACATAATGGCAAGCCAACTCCGTCGAATCCTGGTTCCGCACCCGGTCCGCATCGAGCCAACCCACCTCGTTTAAATTCCGATCCCAAGCCCGCGTCGTCGGATAAGGCGCCGGAGCCGGCAATACCGCAGAAGCCCACATCCGATTGCGCAAACCCTCCAACCGCTCCGGACTGTCCAACACACTGCTCCCAAACCCAATCCGCAAACGCGCCCACAAACGCGGCTCGAGCTCCGCCAACAAAAACTGCCGCGCCAACTGCGGTTCCAGACGCGAATAAACCCAATCTGGCCCAAACGAGCGCAAATTCAACGTAACCACCACCGTTTCGATCCCCGAAGAATCCGGAATCCGCTCCAGCAGGCTCTGATAATGCCCTCCATGCGTCGCAGGCTCGGTAAAATCGCGCACCACCACCGGAAACAGCGCATCGCCCACCATTTGGCTGATCGACCGCATATCGCGGTCCTCGGGCCCCGTAGTCCAGTTCGACGATTCGCCCAAATACAACACATCCCCATCCAGCCCCACCAACGAATCAAAACGCACCACCGCAGGCGCATAAAGCCGCATATCCGCCGCATAATGCACCCAGCGGTACACCCCCTCCATCCCCAAGAGGATCACCAGCACCAGCCCGAATCGCCCAAGAATATTCCGCATCATCAAAAACGGAAATAGATAAACTCCGCCCCCCCCGGAGGAGAGCCCACAATCAACACATAGACCAAGACCGCATACACCGCGATCCGAACCCCCACCGAAGTCCGCTCCATCAACCCATCAAAACGACGCGTTCCCGCCCACGCCTCCCATACCGCCAAACCCAACCAGGCGCCCATCGCCATCGGCGGAACCGACAAGCGCAGCCCCTCGGGGACTTCGAGCAATCGAGAAAACACCCTCTGGGCCGTCGACGCATCCGGGCTGCGAAACCATACCCAGAGCAACACCACCCCCGCTTGCACCCCCAACCAACGCAAGACCACCGGCACCCTATGCGCCCAAGGCTGTACCCGTCGTTCGACCAGGAACAACAAACCATGCCCGAGACCCCAAACAAGGAACGTCCACGCCGCCCCGTGCCACAAACCACTCAAGCCAAAGACCACCAAAATGTTCCGAGCCCAGATCCATCGACTCGTCCGGTTCCCTCCCAAGGGGATGTAGACATAATCGCGAAACCACGTCGAAAGCGAAATATGCCAACGCTGCCAAAATCCCGCAATCGAATGCGCCTGATACGGAGCCGCGAAGTTGTTCATCAATTCCACCCCAAAAATCAGCGCACTCCCAATGGCCACGAGCGAATAGCCCGCAAAATCTGCGTAGATCTGAAACGCATAAAACAACAACGCCACCGCGGCATCCAACGAGCCATAGGCCTCGGGATCAGCGTAAAAGGCGTCCACCACGGGCGCCAGCGAATCCGCCACCACACTTTTGAGCACCAATCCAAAGAGGACCAACTGCAGCCCGCGACCCACCCCCGCCCAGGTCAGATTCTCGCTCCGGCGCAACTGAGGACCCAGCCGGTCGAAGCGCTCAATAGGGCCTGCCACCAGTTGAGGGAAATAGGTCACATAGAGCGCGAAATAGCCCAGATGCCGCTCGGGTTCAATCCGCCGGTGGTAGACATCGAGCGTATACGACAGCGTTTGAAACGTATAAAACGAAATCCCCACGGGCAGCAGAATGTTCGGGAGCCCAAGCGCATTTTCGGGCGGAAGAACCCCGTTGAGGTTCTCGACCACCCAATTTCCGTATTTGAAATAAGCGAGCATCCCCAAATTGGCCGTCCAACTGACCCCCATGAGCGTTTTGCGCCACAGCGGGTGCTCCACTTTTTCGAGTCTAAGGCTTACTCCATAATCGATCAGGGTAGACAGCACTAGAAGCCCCAAATAATCAATGCGCCAAAAGGCATAGAACGCATAGCTCGCTACCAAGAGCATAAGCCAGCGCCAACCCCGGGGCAGCAAGGCATAGAGCCCGGCCACCAAGGGTAAAAAGAGCAAAAACTCGATGGAATCGAAGCGCATTCCTGGGGGTGGGGCTAACCGGTGTGGCTGCCGAAACTACGAATCTGTTCTCGGAATGAGGGGGTGGTTTATTCGAGCGCCCCCACGGCCATGCGCGCATCCGGAAGATCGAGCAATACCGCATCGCCCGAGGCCGATTTCAGCACGCCTTGAAACCGAAAGCGCACCGAATAGGTGGGGCGTCCCTGGGCATCTGGGCTGTAGTAGGCCGATTCGAGAATTTCCAAGCCACCGGGATTGTCGCTCAGATAGCTGCTGAACGCCTGCCCGTTTTCGTCGTAGTAAATCAACTCGGCCGCTCCGGTCTGGAGGCTGTCGAACGAGGCGACCGGAGCCATGGTATAGGTAAAATCGTTTTGACACGGAGCGTTGTTCCAAGACCCGAAGTTGTCGATCACAAAACTCCTACAGGCAATGTTCCGGCAGCCGTCGGGGAAAATAAACTCGGCGCAGAGTTCGTGCGCCCCGGCCGCCAACAGGTTCATCGTACAACTGTTGCCTTGGGAATAAGGCAAACCATCGAGACTCCATTCGATCGTGGCCGTTCCCCCTTGAATGACCTGCCCAACACCCGTCCAGGTCGCGCCGGACCCCGGTTGAATCCAAAAAGTCCCCCGGCAATCGTCTTGAGAGAGATCGATGTAGTGGGTCACAATCGCGCTGCAGCCCAAACCGGATTCGACCGTCGTGAGCCGAACCGGATATTGTTGTTGTTGATTCTCGTCAAACACCACGCTGGGCGAGCGTGTCGTGCTAAACGTCCCGTTTCCGTAACTCCATTGCTGAGACGTAACCCCAAGGCTGTCAGTCATCTGAAAAGCGAACCGAAACTGTCCTGGAAGCGTGTCGAATTGATGCAGACTGTAGGACGGCTTTACGCCCCCGGCCAAGGCCTCATCGTCCGTATAGGTATCGGTTCCCGGCAGATTGAGACTGCGGACATTCAGTCGCAGCGCCATTTGAGGCGTCAAACCGTCCGGGCTCAGCAGACCGCTCAATACCTCCATGCCCTGTGCATCGACAAAGGCCGGAGTGTGCATATAGTAGCCGTTGTTCCCCGCCTCGATCGAGAGCGTGTCTCCGGACACCGTTCCGTGGATCTGAAATACCGGGTCTCCAAAGGACAATCCCGGCAGCGTTTCTCGGGCACAACCCGCTGCGCTCAGGGCAATTGCAATGAAAGCAACGACGCGTGGGATGAAGCGCTTTCGATAGCCTTTTTCCTCATTCATCGAGGTCAATGCTCAGATTGATCCGAACGGTTCGGTTGAAATCTTCGGTACCGGTCGCCCCAAATTTCGGGGTCAGATCGACCAGACCGTGGCGGTATTCGAGCCCAAGGCCCCAGCGACCGGTTTCCCAGTCCCAGGCCAACAATCCACCGTGGTCGTAGGTCGAAAAATAGGGGGTGAGATCGTATTCGGGCGTGGGCATTTCTATCCACTCCTGCGTGCCCTCTGCTTGGTGCAGGTGTTGGGCTTCCGAACCAAAATTGAAGAGCCAAGCCGCATACCAACCCGCCCGAACGCGGTGGCCGGCACCGAGACCATAACCCACCGAAAGCGGGACTTCGAGCGCATCAAACCCGGTCGCTTGAACCGAAAGCACGTCGCGCACGGCCCCAAAACCATAGGTGGCCCCTTCGAATTGATGCTCCAAACCGACATCGCTACGGCGGGCAAAGGCCAGCGCCGAGGTGAGCGACCAACCCGTTTCGAAATACCGGTCTACGCCCACGCCCACGCCCCAGCCAGAAACGCCGTTTTCGGTATCGCCGAGTTTTTGCCCCAAAGCCATATGCCCGATTACCGAAACACTCCAATGCGCATCCATGCGCACAATGCGCCGATAAGCTTCACTTTCGTTCTGTTCTGGACGTTCCTGCTTGTGTTCCCAGAATAGATCGCGAACACCCACGACGGCGTCTGCGTCCGACCCCCCCGATTCTAGCACATGGGGAGCTTTGGTACGCGACGTCCAACCCTGGGCCAATGCGTTTTCGCCCTCCGCTACGGCTGGATTAAAAGGATCAAGGTCGTTTCCGGACGAAACCGTCGAAAACGAGGCAGCCCCCCCTGAACCAGGACGGGATGTTCCCGATCGAGCGATTGAAGCGGGAGACGAGGCAGCCATATTGGAGCCGGAAGCCGCATTCTCCGATGCCCCCCCGGCAACATTCGAGGAAGTCGGGGTCGTCGAACGTTCTAACAAGGGTTCCGAAAGAGGGTCTAGCGCAGCCGGCGATTCGGTCGAGACGACAGGAGCGGGAAGCCGATGTTCTAAGGCTCCATTGCCCCCTCCGGAAGGGTTCAGCGCCAAGAAAACCGCAGCAGTCACTGCAGCCGCAGCGCTCACACCAATGCTCCATTGCCGACGAAGCAACAGCGCTTTTCGGCGGTCGAGGGCCGTTGCAATCGCCTCCCAGGAGGCCGGATCGGGTGCCAATTCCCGATGGTCGAGCTTGCTCTTAAAGAGCTGTCGGAGTTCTTGTTCCGTCATCTTTAGAAGAGCGCTACTTTATCGACCAATTTGCGGAGCAAGCCCTGCAGCGTCTTGCGGGCGGTAGAGAGATGCCATTTGGAAGTGCCTTCGGAAATCGAGAGCATTTCGCCAATTTCTTTGTGGTTGTAGCCGTCGACGATGTAGAGGTTGAATACCTTTTGGCTTACCGGGGGCAAAGTGCGAATCAGAGCCTCGAGCGATTCGGCATCGTAGCGTTGTTCGGCTTCGTTGTAGTCCATCGAATCGAGCGGCATACTGTGGTCGAAACTCTCGACAAAGTCGAGTTTGTCTCGGGTCTTTTTGCGAAACTCGTCGATCACCGTGTTGATGGTCACCCGTTTGGCCCAGGCTTCGAAGGGAATGGCGTCCGAATACTGATCCATGCGGGTCAGAATCTTGAAGAAGGCCATATTGAGCAGAGCCTCAGCATCTTCGCGATTCTTTTCGTAGCGGAGGCAAATGCCCATCAGCCCCGAATAGCAGCGCTTGTACAGCTCGTGCTGCGCTTTGCGCTCTTGCTTTCGGCAAGCTTCTATCAGCGTGGCCTCAATGTTCATAGTGCCTTGTGCGGGTAAGCGTAAGGTACGAAGAATCGGCGTATGAGGCTTGTGGGCGTCCATGATTCGCGTGTGCACTGTGTAGAGTATACGCACAGCGAGCCTTGGAGGTTGGGCGACTCGGTTTCGAGGAGGACAAAAACAGGGGCGTAGGGCATGAATCCGCGCTGATCGTCAGGCCTTAAAGGGGAGATCGAACTTGGTGAGTTCAGAAAACTGCGCGAGCCGGGCTTCGAGTTCACCCGGGGCAATGTGGGCCAATCGCTCGGTGCCGAATTGCTCGACCGTAAACGAAGCAAGGGCCGATCCATAGACGACCGCTCTCTTGAATTCGCTGTGCTCCAGGCGATCCGATTGGGCGAGATAGCCAATCCAGCCTCCTGCAAACGAATCGCCGGCCCCAGTGGGGTCGAATACGTCTTCGAGGGGCAGGGCGGGGAGAATAAAAATCCGTTGACCGTCAAACAGCATGGCGCCGTGTTCGCCCTTTTTGATGATGAGCACCTTGGGGCCCATGGTCAGAATTTTTTTGGCGGCTTTGACGAGCGAATATTCTCCCGAGAGTTGGCGGGCTTCTTCGTCGTTGACCGTCAGCACATCGACCATTTTGAGTGTGGTGAGCAAGTCGTCCCAAAAGTGGTCCATCCAAAAGTTCATGGTGTCCATGGCCACCAATTTTGGGCGGCTTTTCATCTGCTCGAGCACCTTGCGCTGGAGCGAGGGCATCAAATTGCCGAGCATGACGTAGTCGCAATGCAGCGAATCTGCGGGAACCACGGGCTCGAACTCGGCGAGCACATTCAACTGGGTGTCGAGGGTATCTCGGGTGTTGAGATCGCGGTGGTAGCGGCCCGCCCAAAAAAAGCTGTCGAGGTCTTTGCGCTGTTGAATTCCGTCGGTGTTGATGCCCCGATTGCGGAGCATTTGGAGGTGTGCCTCGGGAAAATCGCGGCCCACCACGCTCACCATGCGGATGTCGTTGTAGAGATAAGATGCGCTGAGTGCGCAGTAGGTAGCGGCCCCACCGAGGATGCGTTCGCGGCTTCCAAAGGGGGTTTCGATGCTGTCAAAGGCCACGGTACCAACGACCAATAAACTCATCGGATTCGGTTTAGGGGGTTTTCTTTGGGTTGCGAAAGATATTGTGGATGCGCGTAGGTTTGATTAATATTGCAGCCCGTTTCACGGGACGGCTTGTTTTTGTCGGCTGATTTCCGCTCCCCGCGGTTTTGACCCCGAAGACAGCCGCAGAGAAATATTCCTCCTTAGCTCAGTCGGTTAGAGCATCTGACTGTTAATCAGAGGGTCCTTGGTTCGAGCCCAAGAGGAGGAGCAGCAACCCGGCATTGTCCGGGTTTTTTTATGGGGTTTACAGTTTGGAGTTTGGAGTTTGGAGTTTACAGTTTGCAGTTTGGAGTTTACAGTTTAGAGTTTGCAGTTTGCAGTTTGGAGTTTACAGTTTTCAGGTTACAGTTTGCAGTTTGGAGATCTTGATTCGGGTGGTTGATTACTGCAGACTGACAACTGACAACGGACAACTGGGAACTGCCAACTGAGAACTGTTCACTGGCATTGGAGTTCCTGATTCGGATATTGAACACTGCCAACTGAGAACTGCCAACTGAGAACTGCAGACTGAGCCACTGACCAAGGGAACTTTGGGATATTTAAGACTCAAGACCGGCAGGAACGACGACCAAAAAGTACCTTCCGTCTTGCATCCTGCGATGAGACGGTAATCCTCCCAGTGAAATGAAAAACACCCTCAAACTCGAATTCCTCGCGTTGTTTCTCACCTCGTTGGCCGTGTATTTTCATTTTTTTCCCGGAGAATGGATTCGGTTCATCGCTTGGTTCTTTGCGCCCGATTTGGCCTTTTTGTTTCTGATCTTTTCTCGAAAATGGGCGGTGATTGCGTATAACGTGTTCCATCATCAAGGTTTTTGCCTGTTGGTGTTGGGGGTTGGGTACCTGCTTCGAGTGGATCTGTGGATCCAAATCGGTTTGATCTTCTTCGCCCACTCGGCCTTCGACCGCATGTTGGGTTATGGATTGAAGTATCCCGATCAGTTGGATCGGACGCATTTGGGTTGGATCGGGAAGCAGGCCTGGAGAAACGCCGCCGAGTCGAATTCCGCGGGGGGATTGGCGCACGATCGGGAATCGGGCAGAGGGACAGAAATGTAGCCTTTGAATCCTCCATAAAAATATTCATAATCAACACATTACAAATCCCGTTGTGCGGGCGTACCTTTGCGGCTCGGAAATCGCGCGACGAACTGCGTCGGAGGTTCCGAACTTTTTAGACCCCTGACCCGCTGAACGCGGAACCCCCTTATCCATGAATTTTAGTGATCTCGGCCTGTCCGAACCCCTCCTCAAGGCGCTTTCGGAAGAAGGCTACACCCGTCCCACCCCCATCCAAGCCGAAGCCATCCCCGTCCTGCTCAACGGACGCGATCTGTTTGCCTGTGCCCAAACCGGAACCGGAAAAACCGCGGCCTTTGCGCTGCCCATTCTCCAGCATCTCGCGGCCGTGGAACAAATGAAGAAACCCCGGCCGATCCGTGCGTTGATCTTAACTCCCACCCGCGAACTCGCGCTTCAAATCGAAGAGAGCTTTAAGGCCTACGGCCGCTATTTGCCACTCGAAAGTGCCGTGATCTTTGGAGGCGTCGGTCAACAGCCTCAGGTAGACCGCCTCAAACGGGGCATCGACATCCTCGTGGCGACACCGGGTCGTTTGCTCGACCTGATGAGCCAGGGCTTTGTCCGCCTCGACGGCCTGACCCACTTTGTGCTCGACGAAGCGGACCGCATGCTCGATATGGGCTTTATTCACGACGTCCGCAAGGTGATCCGCGCCCTGCCGCTCAAGCGACACAGCCTGTTCTTTTCGGCCACCGTGCCCGAGAGCATTCGCGAACTGGCCGCGCAGATTCTCGATCGCCCTTTAAGGGTGGAGGTGACCCCGGTTTCGTCGACGGCGGAAACCATTGGCCAACAGCTCTTTTTGACCAATCGGGCCGACAAAGGCAAACTGCTGTTGTATCTCTTGGCCGAAAAACAGATGAAGAGCGCTTTAGTGTTTACGCGCACCAAGCACGGAGCCAACAAATTGGCCGAATACCTCGAGAAACACGGGCACAGCGCCCAGGCCATTCACGGCAACAAATCGCAAACGGCGCGTCAAAGTGCGCTGAAAGGGTTTAAAGACGGTCAACTACAGTGTTTGGTGGCCACCGATTTGGCTGCCCGCGGCATCGACATCGATTTGCTCGAGCACGTGGTGAACTACGAGATTCCGAACGTGCCCGAAACCTATGTACACCGCATTGGTCGGACGGGCCGGGCCGGAGAAAAGGGAACAGCCTATTCGCTCTGCGAACCCGAAGAACTGCCCTATGTACGCTCGATCGAAAAGCTGATCGGCCGCCCGGTTCCGCGCATCGAAGAGCATCCTTTTCCTATGGACATTTCGGCCCAGATTGCGGCGCAAGGGTCGTCTAAGCCCCAAAACAAAACCGGAGGGGGACGTGGTCCCCAGCGCGGCGGACATCGCTCGACGTCATCGGGTCAAAGCAGTGGCGGAGGCGGATCTTGGCGCCGGAGAGGGGCGTAATGAGCGAAAGTGGGGCGTGCCATCACGATAGAACAAGGCTAGATCTCGATGTTAGCTTCTAAATGGATCTTCTGCAGGCCAGGAGAGCATTTAGTAGGAATAATGTCGACGCCTTGGAGAAGGGTCATTGACTTTTTAGAGAACTATTGAAATTGGATTTTTCCTCGGGAATTTGTGATTAAGAACATTTACCATCGATTAAAGCGCAATGGATAGGCCTCCAGTTCTTTTCTTGTATTTGCGCTTAGAGGAAGGTATTGCGAGTTCCGCATTGGGCGTTCGTTTTTGATCCATATAATAGGATATTCGATCTGAGAATTGTTGAAATGCGTCGCGACGATAGGGTTCGGGAAGAATCAGCGACATTTCGAACACGCGGATTAGGTCAGAGAGAGAATCGTCAAGTGCGCAGGCCCATTCGAGGGATTTCCAAAACGGAGCAAAACCATGGGTAGGCGATGGATTGCCAGAGGCCGACCAGCCCCAGCGAAGGGTTGCTTGAGAGGATTCGGTGGTTTCGGGCAGTACTGTGAATCTGGCGGGAGAAGAAGTATAACCCGTCGGGGCAAGTTGGAAAAGAACGGGGGCTCCGAATTCTATGAAATCTTTGAGCTTCTGGACATCCACGCATCGGGTTTGGGGTCGATAGAGACCAGATCGGGTAAGTCGCTTCAGCCCACGAGAGATTTCAGATTGGCTTATGCCGAGTTGAGCAGATAGAAAATGCTGGTTCCATGGCGCTGGTCCTAAGACAATGATTTTTAGGGCGGTGAGGAGGTCTTGGGGTTTCATGTCACTCAAAATTTCCGTAAATGTAATATAAATCTTTCATTATGGAATGAAGAAAATAGAGTTTGATGGAGGGGAGTACGGGAAGTGGATGAGGATTTAAGAAAGAGAATGGACGGAAGGGGAGTTTGCAAATGGGGAAAGGCAGATCTTGTATCGGTTGTTTTTAAATACATTATGGTGTTGTTAGATACGCTTTTACTCGATTTGTCAGCAAATGGTTTTAGTCCGCCGAAAGCACCATCACCTGAATCATTATTCACATTCTGAATATGGAATAATGCAGTGAACGAGTGTTTGGAGTGAATTTTCTGTAGAATGTTGTAATCGTCAAAAGTGTCTGAATTCCGATTCCGTATTCACAATTCAAATATGGAATAATGCTGTAGGTGAAGAGGTTGGAATATTTTTCTGTAGAATGTTGTAATCGACAAAAGTGTGTGAATTCCGATTCCGTATTCACAATTCGAATATGGAATAATGCTGTAGGTGAAGAGGTTGGAATATTTTTCTGTAGAATGTTGTAATCGACAAAAGTGTTTGAATTCCGATTCCGTATTCACAATTCGAATATGGAATAATGCTGTAGGTGAAGAGGTTGGAATATTTTTCTGTAGAATGTTGTAATCGTCAAAAGTGTCTGAATTCCGATTCTGTATTCACAATTCGAATATGGAATAACTCAGTAGGTGAGGAGGTTGGAATATTTTTCGGAAGAATGTTGTAGTCCTCAGCGGGTCCGAATTCCTGATTCCATATTCACAATTCGAATATGGAATAATGCTGTTATTGAAGTGGTTGTATGAGTCTTCGGTATATTGTTGTAGTCGTCAACTGGATTCAGTGCTGATTTCTATTTCTCAGAGAATCAAAAGCCTTGGACTTCATACGGCAACCGCTTGGCTATAATCATGAGTGCAACAACGGGCAACAATAAGTGAAGTCGAAAGCGCTATCCAGAAGAATAAAAGAATTCAGCAAAAACCCGGAAGGATACGGGTTCACGAGTATGTCAATGGGGAATTTTTTTATTCCACCACCCACCGCAACACCCGAGTGTGTCCCGCCTGACGGACCGAGAGGAAATACATCCCGGGAGCCAAGGCTGAACCTGAGAGTCTATTCTCGCCCGGAAAAAGCGTGAAGCGCATCGACGTCTGTCCATTGGACGAATACAACTGCACATCGCAACCTTGGTTGGGGTCGAGTCCGAGGATTTGAACCTGGTCATGAGATGGATTGGGCGCCAAGATCGGCCGAAACGCTACCGGGTTGTCGTTCAAACCAATGCTCGCGGAATCGAGTAGCCGAATCCAGCGGGTTTCGTGCGCTGCCATGCTGCCCGTAGGCGCGTACACCAAGCCACCCTGGGCATCGACTTGAATCTGTCCCAGCGAGGCCCCACTCAAGAGATCGGTAGCCAAATACGTCCCTGGTGCCAGGCTCGAAATCGGAAGCGTAAACTGCATCCCGCTTTTGGACGAATGCCCGAAATGCGCAGCGACCAAGACCGCTTCGTCTTCATGGATCCGAATCAAACCCCCGGTTTCGGAATCCGATCCTTGCACCGCGAGTGGATAGCCCTGCCGCAAGGCGATGCTCGCATTCCTCGCATGAATCAAGGTGCGGTAGGTGCTCAAAAGCGAATTGGGGTTGCTCGACTGAGCGGCGACATTCTTTTGAGAATAATCGGAATTAACGCTACGCCAAGGCGTTACGGTGCTGAATCCAGCATAGGCCCCCGAAGTCCACTGCATGGGAGTGCGCTTGTTTTCGTCCGCCCCAGAGCCGACCATGCCGATTTCTTCCCCGTAATACAGAAACGGAGCCCCGGGCAAGGCCAAATAGATCGCCGCGGCTTGTTTCATCTTGACCCAATCTGAACCCAGCACTTCAAAAGCCCGGGCCTGATCGTGGTTGGTCAAAAAGGGCGCCATTTGCAGCGCGGGATAGGCTTGGATGACATTCTCAAACGTTCCGATAAAGGTGGGGGCCGAACCCCCGTTGACCGCGCCCAATACCGAACCAGCCAAGTCGAATTCAAAACACACATCGAGCAGGGTGCTGTCCACATAGGGCACCACGTTTGCCGTCGTCGACCACACCTCGCCCACCGTAAAGCACTCGGGATCATTGCCTTTGACATGGTTGTTGTAGTCGCGGAGCAATTGGAAGGTCTCGGGCGTATTCTCGAGCACGCTTCCATCTTCATCCAAATACTTAATGGCGTCGAGACGGAACCCATCGATGCCCTTGTTTTGCCAGAAGGTCAACGCATTGAAGATATCCGTTTTGACCGGGGGGTGGTCGTAGTTGAGATCGGGCATACCGCTCCAAAACAGACCGTAAAACCAAGAACCCCCTGCCTGATGCCAAACGGTTTGTCCCCAAGGCCCTGAATAACCCGGGTTCGACGCAGACCATCGATAGCGGTTCCGGTCCGGATGGTTCGGATTGCTTTGAGCGCCCAAGAACCACGGATGCTGGTTTGAACTGTGGTTCATCACAAAATCCATGATCACCTTGATGCCGCGGGCATGGGCGGAATCCAAAAAGGCTTCGAAGTCGGCCATGCTGCCATAATCGCTTTCAATGCCTTGATAGTCTGTTACATCGTAGCCGTGATAGCTGGGCGAGGGATTGATCGGCATGAGCCAAATACCCGTAATCCCCAAATCGGTTGTGGTAGTGGGATCGCCATCGTTCAAGTAGTCGAGTTTGTCGATCAAACCCCCGAAGTCGCCCCGTCCGTTGGCATCGGAATCGTAAAAACTCCGCACAAAAATTTCGTAGAACACGGCATCGTTCCACCAATGGGTATCAAAGTCCGTATCAAACAGGCAGTTGGCACAATCGGAAAAACAGTGATTGAGCCTACGTGGGGTGGTCTGGGTTTGCAGGCTGCGGTAATTTCCGCCTACGGCACACTCCGCGGGCACATTTTCGGCCGAACCCGCTCCATTGCCGTTGTGAAAGCGATACTGCACCGAGCCGGGACCTAGTAGATACGCCGGAGCCCAAAAACGTCCACCCCCCCGGGATTCGAGGGGCAAACCAAATTGGAAATCGGTACCCAAACCGGCCTCGTCGAGAAAATCGCCGCTGACATACACCCCGCTCGAATGGGGAGTCGCCCCACCGAGATCGACTTCGAACACCGTATAGCCCGCGCATTCGCTCAGCCGAACCGGAGGTTGATTCAATCCTTGAGCCCCGACCACCATCCATCGATTGACGACACCCCCTTCGTATTGACCGCATTCGGGGGTCAATTGATCGTGGGCATCGCCCCAATCGTCTCCATGGATGAATTTGTATCGATAACTGCCCGGAGGGAGCGCCAACGCGATTTCAAAAATGCTGTCGCCATCGGCATCGCTCAAGGCCGTTGAGGAAGGGTCCCAGTCGCCCCCGGACCCAATCAAGCTCTGAAAATCGCCGGCCACATGCACCCCATCGGGGCTGAGGGCTTGCTGCCGCAAATCGAGCCGGAGCACCACCGGGACGGTTTGACCGAACAAGGGGTTGAACAACAGCGCGCCAAGTGCAAGCGTCGCAACGCGGAGACAGGGGAAGTGGTGGTTCAAAACGAAGCGCCGAAGCGGATTACGGGATTGGCAAAAAGAGAGCGTTGACTGTCGTAGAGCACATTGTACAAAATTTGGAAAAAAGCGCCGCCCTCTGGGGGCATATAACTCAGACCCAGATACAATCCAGAAACCCATTCGCGCTGCACCGTATACTCGTACGACACGGAATTGATGGTCAAAACATCGGTATTGAGCAGTTCGTATTCGGCGCTGATGGCGATGGGTCCAAAGACGTTATAGGAAGCGAAAGGACTGAATCCATATACACTTTGCTCGTAGGTGGGTTTCACCCTTTGGTCTTTCAAGTAGAAATAGGTGAACCCGATGCCGGCATTGAGCTGATCGGTAAACCAATATCCTACCCGGGGGCTCAGAGCCACAGCGGTATAGGACCCGAATTGCAGACTGAGCCAGCCCCCGTAGGTCATGCGATCTGGGTCGAAGCGGGAGGGATTGGGGTTCGATGGTTGCGATTTCGATTCGGGCGCCATCGGTCGTGACGGATTTGCTGCCTTCGGTTCGGGTGCGGCTTCCTCCACAGGGGGCGCCGGAGATTCGGCTGCAGGGGGAGTCGAACTCGGTTTTTTCTCGAATCGGCTTGGGGTTTGCGCCTCCAACACCAAAGACAAGAACAAAAGCGGAAAGAGGAATTTCATCGTGGATCGCCAAAATGGAGTTTAAAGGTAATCTCAAGAGGGGTTTGCCGCATACCGAACGCTACAGCGCTTTCCTTGTTGTAGTTTTGACCACCGCTGAATTTCCCCACTTTGATGGATCGCTATTCCTTTCTGGGAAGCGTGCACGCCGCCTTCGTCGACGAACTCTACGAGCGCTATCTGCAGCATCCCGATCAAGTCGAGCCGAGTTGGCGCGCCTTTTTTCAAGGGTATGACTTTGCCCGGGAGGCTTATTCCTCCGACGCTTCCGATTTGGGCCACCGAGCCGAAGTGCCGGAAGAGGTGCGCAAGGAATTCCAGGTTCTCGACCTGATCGCCGATTACCGCAAGCGGGGCCACTTGTTTACCGAAACCAATCCGGTTCGGGAGCGAAGGGTCTACACACCCAGTTTGGATTTGGGTCATTATGGACTCTCCGAGGCCGATTTGGAACGCCCGTTTATGGCGGCTTCAGAGGTGGGATTAAAAGCCCCGGCTCCGCTCAAAAGCATCGTGGCGCATTTGCGCAAGGTGTATTGCCAGTCGATTGGCATCGAGTTTATGTACATCCGCGATGTCGAAAAGACGCAGTGGATCAAATCCAAATTGCATCAGAACGAGAACCAGCCGCGGTTTACGCCGGAGCAAAAGGTCCACATTCTGCGCAAGCTCAACGAGGCGGTTTCGTTCGAGAACTTTCTGAATACCAAGTTTGTCGGCCAAAAGCGCTTTTCGGTCGAAGGGGCCGAATCGCTGATTCCGGCCCTCGATGTGCTCGTGGAACACGCAGCCGAAAACGGGGTGCGCGAAGTGGTGATGGGCATGGCCCACCGGGGTCGACTCAATGTGTTGAGCAACATCTTTGGCAAGTCGCAGCGCGAAATTTTTAGCGAGTTCGAGGGAAAGGCGTTCGACGAAGAAGGCTTTGATGGGGATGTCAAATACCACCTCGGTTATTCGAGCGTCCGCACGACCCAATCGGGCAAGGAAATTCGACTCAATCTATCGCCCAACCCTTCCCACCTCGACTCGGTCGATCCTGTGGTTGAAGGCATTGCCCGTGCCCGCTGGGACGAGCGCTATGCGAACGAGCCGGGAACCGTGCTCCCGGTGCTCATCCACGGAGACGCCGCCATCGCCGGTCAAGGGGTGGTCTACGAAGTGGTGCAGATGGAGATCCTCGATGGCTACCGCACCGGGGGAACGATTCACTTGGTCATCAACAATCAGGTGGGCTTTACCACCAACTACCTCGACGCCCGCTCGTCGACCTATTGCACCGATTTGGCCAAGGTGGTTTTGGCGCCCGTCCTCCACGTCAACGGAGACGATGTTGAGGCGGTCTGCCATGCCGTTTTGTTCGCCGTCGAATACCGTCAGCGCTTTCAGCGCAACATCTTTATCGACCTGCTCTGCTATCGCAAATACGGGCACAACGAAGGAGACGAGCCGCGTTTTACGCAGCCTCTGCTCTACAAGATTATTTCGAAGCACCCCAATCCGAGGGTGATTTACTTCTCCAAACTCGAATCGGAAGGCGTGGTCGCGGCCCCCGTGCTGCGGCAGATGGAGGACGAGTTCAAGGCTATGCTCGAGGAGCGGTACGACGAGTCGAAGAAGATTGAGCGCAACCATATTACCCCGTTTTTAGAAGAAGATTATCGGCAGTTTCGCACGGCCCAGCCCGACGATTTCGACCGCTCTCCGGACACCGGAGTCGATCGGAAACAGCTGATGAGTGTGGCTCAGTCGCTAACGACACTGCCCGAGCACAAGAACTTCTTCAACAAAATCAAGCGGTTGATCGAAGACCGGCGTAAAATGGTCGAAGAGACCGATCGCATCGATTGGGGTATGGCCGAACTGATGGCCTATGGAACCTTATTGCTCGATGGGTTTGGCGTTCGGCTGAGCGGAGAAGACAGCGAGCGGGGCACGTTTTCGCACCGGCACGCGATCGTGAAGGTCGAAGATTCGGAAGAAGAAATCAATGTGCTTTCAGCCCTGCAAGGCGCCCAAGCGCGCTTCGAGGTATACAATTCGCATTTGAGCGAATACGGCGTATTGGGCTTTGATTATGGGTATGCGCTCGCCCGGCCCAACAGCCTCGTGCTGTGGGAGGCCCAATTCGGCGATTTCGCCAACGGAGCCCAGATTATTATTGACCAATATTTGGCCGCAGCCGAAGACAAGTGGAAGGTGCAGAATGGTCTGGTGTTGCTGCTTCCCCACGGCTATGAAGGTCAGGGAGCCGAGCACTCGAGCGCCCGTTTGGAGCGCTTTCTCCAACTCTGCGCCCAGCTGAATATGCAGGTGGTGAACGTGACCACCCCGGCCAACTTCTTTCACCTGTTGAGGCGCCAAATGCACCGTCCATTCCGCAAGCCCTTGGTGGTGCTGAGCCCCAAAAGCCTATTGCGGCTCCCGGCCTGCGTGTCGCCCCTCGTCGATTTTGAACAGGGCCGTTTTCAAGAGGTTCTCGACCTCGACAACCCCGAGCCCAAGACTGTGCGCAAATTGGTATTTTGCTCGGGCAAGCTCTACTACGAACTCCGCGACCGCCGCGAACAATTGGGGGTCAAGGATGTCGCTCTTGTGCGGCTCGAGCAACTCTATCCCTTCCCGAACAAAGCGTTTGATGCGGTAGTACAGCGCTATACCAAGGCGACGAAAACCCTTTGGACCCAAGAAGAACCTGCCAATATGGGGGCTCGAGCCCATGTGCTCTTGAGCGTCCGATCGGTCGATTGGATCGAAATTTGTCCGTCCGCCAGCGCCTCTCCGGCTTCCGGGTCGCACCAAGCGGCGCACCACATACAGGAAAGAGTGATATCCGGAGTGTTCAATGCCTGATGATTTAAGCCCCGATTGCGATGATTCTCGAAATGAAAGTGCCCTCTCCGGGCGAGTCGATCTCTGAAGTCGAAATTGCCAACTGGTTGGTACAGACCGGCGATTATGTCGTAAAGGACCAAGAGATTGCCGAAGTAGACAGCGACAAGGCCACGCTGGCACTTCCGGCCGAAGAAAGCGGCATTATCACCCTGATCGCCGAAGCGGGTCAAACCGTTGCCGTAGGTCAGGTGGTGTGCACCATCGACACTTCGGCCGCCAAGCCCGAAGGCCAAAGCGGAGCGGCGCCCAAAACGGAAGCCAAAACAGAGGTCAAAGTCGAGTCAAAGCCCGCGAGTCCTGCCCCCGCCCCCGCCTCGACCAACTATGCCACGGGAACCCCTTCTCCGGCAGCGCGCAAATTGATGGACGAAACGGGCGTGGCCCTGTCGGGTGGCAGCGGGCGCGACGGGCGCATCACCGTCGAAGACGTCCGCAAGGCCGCGGCCAGTATGGGCAGCTCGGGCGGTGGAAGCCGGGGTTCGGAGCGCAAACGGATGAGCAGTTTGCGCCGGAGTTTGGCGCGCCGTTTGGTTTCGGTCAAAAACGAAACCGCGATGTTGACCACCTTCAACGAGGTCGATATGCAACCCATTTTTGAAGTCCGTGCCGCGCACAAGGAAGCTTTTGCCGCCAAGCATGGAGTCGGTTTGGGCTTTATGAGCTTCTTTACCAAGGCCGTGGTTCGGGCGCTCAAGCTGTTTCCGCAGGTCAATTCCATGATCGACGGAGAAGATTTGGTCGGCTACGATTTTGCCGATATTTCGATTGCCGTATCCGGCCCCAAAGGATTGATGGTCCCTGTGTTGCGCAATGCCGAGAACCTCAGTTTCGCGGGTATTGAAAACGAAATCAAGCGGTTGGCCAACCGGGTGCGCGAAGGCGAAATCACCCTCGACGAAATGACCGGGGGCACATTCACCATTACGAACGGAGGGGTGTTTGGCTCGATGTTGTCGACTCCCATTTTGAATCCGCCCCAAAGCGCCATTTTGGGCATGCACAACATCGTCGAACGCCCCGTGGTGCGCGACGGTCAGGTCGTTGTTCGCCCGATTATGTATGTGGCGCTCAGTTATGACCATCGGATTATCGACGGTCGCGAAAGCGTCGGATTTTTGGTCGCGATCAAAGAGGCACTCGAGAATCCGCTCGAGCACCTCATGAACGGACAGCCCACCCGCGCCCTCGAGCTCTAACTTTCTTCTGTTTCGCTTCGCCCCATGACCGACCTCGAAATTGCGCGCGGCGTGGCGCTGCGACCCATCGCCGAAGTGGCTACCCGTCTGGGTATTGACCCCGAGCGCATCGTGCCCTACGGGCGGTATATCGCCAAATTGCCGCTGGACTTATTGGAGTCTTCGGGCCGGGCTCCGGGTCGTCTGATCTTGGTTTCGGCCATTTCGCCGACCCCTGCCGGAGAGGGCAAGACCACGACCACGGTGGGATTGACCGATGCCTTGGCCAAGCTCGGATATTCGAGCATGGCGGTGCTGCGCGAACCTTCGCTCGGGCCGGTTTTTGGCATCAAAGGAGGAGCCACCGGGGGCGGCAGGGCTCAACTGGGGCCCATGGAAGACATCAACCTGCATTTTACGGGCGACTTCAACGCGGTCGAAAAGGCCCACAACCTGCTTTCGGCTTATTTGGACAACCATCTCCACCACGGTCTGGAACCCCGCATCGATGTGCGCGACATCCTCTGGAAAAGGGTGATGGATTTGAGCGATCGATCCTTGCGTTCCATCGTGCTCGGCATGGGCAAAAAAGCCGATGGGGTGCCGCGCCAAAGCGGGTTCGACATTACGGTGGCCTCCGAAGTGATGGCAGTCTTGTGCTTGTCGACCGGGGTGGCAGATCTCAAGCAACGGCTGGGCCGCATGGTATTGGCCACCGATGGCACCAAGACCGTTCGGGCCTCCGATTTGGGTGCCGAGGGTTCGATGGCGGCCTTGCTGCGCGATGCGTTAAAGCCCAACTTGGTTCAAACGCTCGAACACAATCCGGCCTTGGTGCACGGAGGGCCCTTTGCGAACATTGCCCAGGGGACCAATACGGCTTTGGCCACGCGGATGGCGTTGGGATTGGCCGATTATGCCGTTACCGAAGCGGGTTTTGGATTCGACCTGGGAGGCGAAAAATTCCTCGACATCAAATGCCGAGAAACCGGAATGTACCCCTCGGCCGTGGTATTGGTGGCCACCATCCGCGCCTTGAAATACCACGGGGGTCAAGGATTGGATTCGCTGACAACGCCCGATGTCGACGCGCTCCGAGCGGGATTTGTCAACCTCGAACACCATATTGGGAGCGCTCGTCAATTTGGATTCGAGCCCGTGGTGGCCCTCAATCACTTCCCTACCGATAGCCCGGACGAAACCGAAGCCTTGTTGCGTTGGTGCGCCGAGTTGGGGGTGGTCGCGGTGCGCTCCGAAGTATGGGGTCAAGGGGGGCTCGGGGGGGTGGCCCTCGCAGAAGCCGTGGTCGAGGCGTGCCAAAGAGCCCCGAGCGCTCCTCGTTTTCTGTACGAACGCAGCGATTCGCTCGAAACCAAAATCGAAAAGATTGCCTGTGGTTTTTATGGAGCCGCTTCGGTCGACTATACGCCCAAGGCCAAAGCCAGGCTCAAGTTGGCCCGATCGCTGGGGATGGACGATGCCTTGGTATGCATGGCGAAGACGCAAAAATCGCTTTCGCACAATCCCGTCTGGCTCGGTGCGCCCAAGGGTTATGTATTTGAAATCAGCGATCTCGAAATAGCGGCTGGGGCCGGATTTGTGGTGCCCATTGCGGGAGAAATGATGCGGATGCCCGGTTTGCCTGCCCGTCCGGCGGGTCTGTCGATGAACCTCAACGACCAAGGTCAAATAGAAGGTTTATTTTAACGCGATTGTCGCACCGCGGACTCCAGACGATCCTTCGGCTCAGTTAACTTTGAAGTCCTTGTGGATGTGATTCCCCCAACCCTTTAAATCGGTTTGTCATGAAAATGTATTTGAGCGCAGTGTTGACGTTGATCGGTATGCAACTCTTCGGACAAGAACAAAAACCCAGCCCGGCCCGCGAAGCCCGTGGCATGGTCGACGGGGTCGAAGTGGTGATTCAGTACAATGCCCCCAGCGTAAAAGGGCGCAAAATTTTCGGTGGATTGGTGCCCTTTGGCGAAGTGTGGAGAACCGGAGCCAACGAAAACACCACCATTGAGTTCAAGCAGGCCATCAAGGTGGGCGATCAAATCGTCAAACCGGGCAAATATGGGTTGTTTACGATCCCAGGAGAAAAGACTTGGACCTGGATTTTCAATGTGGACAACAGCAATTGGGGTGCCTACAAATACAAGGAAAACCGCGACGTAATGCGCCAAGTAGCCGACGCTACCACCGCTGCGGAGTCGACCGAGCAAATGACTTTTGTGGTCGACGCCTCGGGCATCGAATTGCGTTGGGCCAATACGGCTGTGCGATTGCCCATGTCGGCAGCGAAATAAGCCTGCTTTCGCCCCTTGCGCATCGATAAATTTTTGTGGTGTATCCGCTTGTTCAAGACCCGCTCTCTGGCTGCTGAAGCGCTGGGGGCGGGTCTTGTCAAAATCAACCAAGTCGATGCCAAAGCCTCTAGGGTAGTCAAGGTGGGCGATTCCATCGAGCTCCGCAGAGAAGGCATTCGCTGGACCTACGAAGTCCTCAAACTCCCTGTTTCTCGGGTCAGTGCTTCGCTGGTGCCCACCTTGGTCGCCGATGCCACCGAGGCGGCTGAGCGCGAAAAACACGCGATGGTGCAAATGATGCAAAAATTCCAGCGGAGCAAGGGAACAGGCCGGCCGACCAAAAAAGAGCGGCGCGATATTGAGCGAATCGACGTTCAGGAAGAAGACGCCACTCCCGAGTCTGAAGCGGTCTGAAACTCGGGCAACCGTAGGACAAATCGGCTTCCGGTTTCGAGTGCGTGGTATTCCAAGGTGCCCCGTAGCAACTCGGCATAACCCAAGGCAATAGCCAATCCCAGACCGGTGCCTTGGTGCGTTTTGGTATAGCCCTGACTCCCTTGGGTATAGGGTTTAAATATGCGCTCTCGGTCTTCTGGGGGTACCCCGGGGCCGGCATCGTCTACCCGGATGACCAGCAGACCTGCCTCGGTGTGGGCATTGAGCGAAATCGGAGATCCCTTTGGGCTGTATTTCAGCGCGTTGCTCAAGAGGTTTTGCACGATGACTTTGAGCAAATCGGCGTCGGTCGACCATCGAAGCGGTTGGGGAATGTCGATCTGAATGGGTACTTGAGAGGCCGTTGACATCGGCTGAAACGATTCCAACACCTGGGCAAGGAGCAAGTCGATTCGATGCGAACCCGGCACGGCTTGGGTTTGCCCCGCTTCCAACGTCCCGAATCCCAAGATGGATTGGATCGAGTCCAATAAACGCCGGGCGCTGACCACGAGCATTTTGGACATTTCTTTCTGTCCCCCTTCGGTCTCCAATTCGAGCAATTCGGCCAGCCCCAGAATCCCGTTGAGCGGTGTCCGAAGTTCGTGGGTCATGTTCTGGAGTACGTTGCCGCGAAACAGCGCTTGGTCTTCGGCTTTTTGGCGCGCTTCCTCTAGATTCCGGTTGAGCCGGCCAATCGAACGGCTTTTGGAGTGGATTAACCCCATAATCAGCACACAGAGCACGGTCAATACGAGCAATCCGATCACGGCCAGCCGTTGGGTTTGCATCCGCGCCTTGCGTTCCAGATTTTCTGCTTCGAGCAGTCGAATTTGGGCTTCGTCTCGCTCCCGATTAAAACTGCGCTCCAATTCGAGAACGCTGCGTGCACTGGTTTGGTCGTGCAGGCTATCCGTATAGCGCAGCGCTTGTCTGAGATGAAAGAGCGCATCTGCGTTTCGGCCCCCTTGTTCGAGCAGCGCAGCGCGCTGTTGGTGATAGCGAAGCCGCAACTCGATATCGCCAAGTTCGAAGAGCGGAGGCACTCGATCGGCCGCGTCAAGGGCCTTATTCCACTGCCCGTTCTGCGACCAATATTCACTGAGGTTGATCCAGACCGAGGCCTGGCCTTTGCGGTCCCCAATGCTTTGGCGGAGTGTGAGCGCCTCCAAGAAAAGCGCTTCGGCCCGGGGGTCACCTCGTTCGGCCAAAAGCATGGCCCAGTTGTTCAGACTGCTGGCCAGTCCAGGCGCTTGGTCGTGTTTGCGCTTGATGCGCACCGAGCGTTCAAACAAACTCAGAGCCGAGTCTTTTTCGTCGCCCGCGAGGTAGAGCGTACCCAATGTGTTCAAGCTCTGCCCAAAGCGCGCCGAGTCGCCGAGTTCGGCATAGATCGAAAGCGCTTCGCGGGCAAAGAACTTGGCTTCGGGAAGGTCTCGACTCGAGCGGTGCACGATCGATAGGTTGTTGTACGCCTTGGCCATGCCAAATCGGTTTCCATCGGCCTCGAAATAGGAAAGCGCTTTGAGGTAGCACTCCATAGCGCTGTCCATGCGCGATTCGAGGTAGAATACGGCCCCCAATGCATTCCATATTTGGGCGCGGAGTTCCCGGGAACTTTCTCGACTTCGTGCGCTGCGCAATACCGCCACTGCCGAATCGAGATCGGAGGTCTGCTGAAAACTCTTGCCCAGTTCATATTCCGAGGCCGCGCGGACGCTGTCGTTCAATTCCGGAAGCGCCATCAATACGCGAAGGCGAGTGCGTTTTTCGGCGAACTGTTCGGGTTTTAGCGACTGGAGTTCGGAAAGCGCCTGTTTTGGGTTGGCCCGCTGGGATGGGGAGCGCGTTTGGGCGACTAAACTCGAACCGAACCCGACAAAAAAGAACAAAACCCACCTCAAATCCCGAGAAACACGCGGGATTGAAAAAAAGAGATTTCTGATGGTCAGTTGAATTGGGGCTTTCGCTTTTCGAGAAAAGCCGTGGTTCCTTCGTTGAAATCAGGGCTTTGGAAGAGGGCCCCAAAACTCTGCATTTCCGCCTCGAGCCCGGCATCCAGATCGCGTTCGCCGAGTTCGATCAGTGCCAAGGCGCGCGCAATGGCCGGAAAAGAATGCCCCGCCATTTTTTGAGCGGTTTCGAGGGCCGTGGGGAGCAGGTCTTCGAGGGGGAGTACCCGGTTGACCAGTCCGGCCTGTAGGGCTTCTTCGGCGTTGAGCATGCGCGCAGTGCCAATCAGTTCAATGGCGAGACCTTTGCCAACCAGACGCGCCAATCGCTGGGTTCCACCGTAGCCGGGAATGAGCCCCAACGTCACTTCCGGAAGACCCAATTTGGCGTTTTGGGCGGCATACCGAAAATGACAGCTCATTGCCAGTTCGAGCCCTCCGCCCAAGGCATAACCGTTCATCGCGGCAATGACCGGGGTTTGCATCGTTGGAATGAATCCAAAAAGCTGCTCGTGCCCCTCCCGAGACAGGGATTCGCCCTCAGCCGCTTGAAAATCAGCAAATTCGGATATATCTGCTCCCGCGGCAAAGGCCTTGGACCCCGTTCCAGTCAATACGATGCAGCGCACCGATGCATCGGCATCCAAGGCGCGCAAGGTGATTCCGAGTTCGGCAATCAAGGCCCGGTTCAGGGCGTTGAGCTTGTCGGGTCTGTTGAGTTCCAATACACAAACCGATCCGTGCCGGGTTTGGAGGAGAAGGGAAGTGCTCATGATTTGGGAAGTGTGGGGGCCAAAGGTAGACAGAGAAAAAAGTCGGTTCCGCCCCGGGTGGGTGATTCGAACCAGATGCGTCCGCTCATGGATTCCACAATGCTCCGGGCCAGCGCCAAACCGAGCCCCATCCCCCCATTTTTGGTGGTAAAGCGGGGTTCAAAGATGCGCTCGGCCATCGATGCCGGAATACCGCTGCCATTGTCGCCGATGCGCACCCAAACTTCGCGGTTTTCGTGGGCCACCACTTCCACCTCCACCCGGGGCAAACGGTCGGTGGGTATGCTTTGAAAGGCATTTTTAAGCAAGTTGTTCATCACCCGCAGCAATTGAGCCCGATCGCCCATCACCTGCGCTTCGAGAATTCCCGTGCGCCATACCAATCCCGACTCGCGATACAATTCTGCGCTGCGGTGCACAATGTCGATCAAATTGAATCGCTCTGTTTTGAGCTCGGGCATACTGGCAAAACCCGAAAAGGCATCGGCGATTTCACTCAGCGCATCGATTTGCTCGATCATCGAATTGCTAAAGGCGTGTATGCGGCTTTCGTTCCATTGATCGGCGTGGCGCTCGAGCATTTGCACCTGCAACCGCATCGGGGTCAAGGGATTTTTAATCTCGTGGGCCACCTGACGCGCCATTTCTTTCCATGCCTGATCGCGCTGATTCCGCGCGAGTCGAACCGCACTTTCTTCCAAACTCTCGAGCATGCGGTTGTATTCCTCGACCAAACGCCCCACCTCGTCTCGACCGTCGATGGGGAGGGGGGTGTTGTGTCCATCGAGCCGGGTTTGGCGCATGCGGTCGCCCAATTCGCGGAGCGATCGAGCAATGCGATTGGACAATACAAAGGCCAGCAAGACGGCGCCGAGAAAGAGGAGGGAGTAGATTTCGCCCAGACTTTTCAAAAAAGCCCTGAGTTCGTTCAGGTGATCGCCCCGGGGCGAGAAATAGGGCAAACTCAATACGCCCAAAGGGGAGCCATTGTTGTCGCGCAAATAATCGAAACTGAACATCGAATTGAGGCTGTCCGATTCCTTGGAGGCCAAGACCACCGAGTTTTCGCCTTGCCTGAGCCGCATGGCCGCGGGTTCCGGCAACCACGGGTCTACGACTTTTTGCTCGACCAGCTCGGGATGCGACGAGATCAGGAGCCGTCCGTCGAGGCTGTAGATATTGATCGGCAGGTCGTGGATTTCGGCCAATTCGCACACCTTGGTGTCGAACAGCTGCACAAGGCTATCGGCCGAAGTATAGGTTCCTGCCGTACTCAGAAAAAAGTCGATCGACGAAACCACGGCATATTCCTTGCGCCGAAGCCGCTCGAGGTGGTATTCTTCGTTTTTGTTGCGAAAGTGAACGAGTGTAATGATTCCCGTCAACAAAAAAGCCCCGAGCATCAAGGCCACCATCGAAAAAAAGATCCGCCAGCGAATGCTCATGCCGGGTCAGGCCAGATCGGCGGAAGTGCGAGTAGACCTGTTTGGGGCATCAATACGGGTGGGGAATTTCTGTGAACCCCATATTGTAAAGCGTAAAGGCCCATTTGTCGGCTTGTTCGTCGAGGATCATCGAAGTCGGTTTGCCCGCCCCGTGTCCGGCTTTGGTTTCGATGCGGATAATCACGGGATCCGATCCCGTATGGCATTCCTGCAATCGGGCCGCGAACTTAAATGAATGGGCGGGAACCACCCGATCGTCGTGGTCGGCGGTCATCACCAGGGTGGCCGGATAATCGGTTCCTTCTTTGAGTGCATGCACCGGAGAATAGCGCAACAACTCGCGGAACATGGCCTCGCTGTCTTGAGAAGTCCCATAGTCATACGCCCAACCTGCTCCAGCAGTGAACGTATGATAGCGCAACATATCGAGCACACCCACTGCGGGCAGGGCAACACGGAACAAGTCCGGTCGCTGCGTCATACACGCACCAACGAGCAACCCTCCATTGCTGCCTCCGTGGATGGCAAGGTGGTCCCGATCGGTATACTGCTCGGCGATGAGGTATTCTGCCGCCGCGATAAAATCGTCAAAAACGTTTTGCTTCTTCAGTTGGGTGCCCGCCGAATGCCACACCTCTCCATACTCGCCCCCTCCGCGGATGTTCGCAACGGCATAGATGCCGCCCTGTTCCATCCAAACCAGATTGGAAACCGAAAACGAGGGGGTTAGCGAAATGTTGAACCCGCCATAACCGTAGAGCAATACGGGGTTTTTCCCATTGCGCTCCAGGCCTTTTTTATAGGTGAGAATCATGGGGATACGCGTGCCGTCCTTGGAGGTATAAAACACTTGTTCGCTCGTAAAAGCCTCGGGATCAAAGTCGACTTGGGGGCGGATGTACTCGTTTGACGCACCCGTTTTGGGGTCGTATTGAAAAATCGTATTCGGATAGACTGCGTTGGTAAACGAATAATAGAGTTCGGTTTCCTCCACCTTGGCCGAAAACCCTCCGGCCGTGCCCAGACCCGGCAGGACCACATCGCGCATCCAGTGGCCTTCGCGGTCGTATTGCTTTACCAAACTGGTGGCATCTTTCAAATAGCGACAAAACACATAGCCTCCGCCCGTGCTCACCTCCATCGGCATATCGACTTCGGGCACCCAATCGGTCCAATTCGAAGTGGTGGGGTTGTCTGCATCGACCGAAACGAGTTTGCTGTTCGGGGCGTTGAGATTGGTGTGGACAAGGAGTCGATTGCCCACCGTCGTCAAGAGGTAGTGGTCGTTGTCAAAATTGTCGACCACCGTCACGATGGGGCGGTTGGGCTGGCTTAAATCTTGGATATACAGCTCATTTCCCGTGGTGGAAATGGCCGCCGAAATTTGCAGAAACCGCCCGTCTTCGGTCACCGAACCCGAGACATAGCGCCGTTTTTGCGCACCGCCTCCAAAGATCAGTTCGTCTTGCTTTTGGGGTTGACCCACCTTGTGGAAATAGAGTTTGTGCTGGTCGGTCTTCGCACTCAGCGCGCTACCGCCTTCGGGTTTGTCGTAGCTGCTGTAGTAAAACCCTTCGTTGCCTCTCCACGAAAGCCCGCTGAACTTGACATCCCTCAGGGTGTCTTCGATGCGCTCTCGGGTTTGGGCGTCCATCACCACCACTTTGCGCCAATCGCTTCCGCCTTCCGAAATCTGGTAGGCCACCAAGCTGCCGTCTTTGGAGAATTCGATTCCCCCCAAAGAGGCGGTGCCATCGGCGCTAAATTGGTTTGGATCGAGGAATACTTCTTCGTTGCCCGAGGCGTCTTTGCGGTAGAGGACGCTGTGGTTCTGGAGCCCATTGTTTTTAAAGAAATAGGTATATCCTCCCTCTTTAAACGGTGCGGATATTTTTTCATAGTTCCACAGCTTCTCCAAGCGGTCGCGAAGCGCTTTGCGATAGGGAATGCGCCCGAGGTATTCTTCAGTAACAGCATTTTGGGCCTCGACCCAGGCCGCGGTTTCTTCGGATAGGTCGTCTTCGAGCCAGCGATAAGCGTCGGGGACCGATTGACCGAAATACACATCGACGGTGCTGTCTTTGCGCGTATCAGGATAGTTCAAGCCGGTAGTGGGTTGAGTAGAAGTGCTGCACGAAGGGCTCAAGGCGAGCAGGGGGAGCCCAATCCATAGGTTTTTCATGAAGGGGAAATGCGGTGGTACATTCAAAGTTAAGGCTGTGTAAAAAAAAACGCCCCGAAACCGAGGCGCTTTTGGTGTTGGCAAGGGTTAAAGTTCCCTTAATCCTTGAGAATCCGCACCACAGCCGTGCCTCCACTATGGGTAGCGCGCAGCAGGTAGACGCCCTTGGGAAGTGCGCTTAGGTCGAGGAAGTGGCTGGCCCCAGAGGCCAATACAACCCCTTCGGTCGCAATACGGCTGCCGTTGAGGTTGGTCAGTTCAAGGGTGTATTCCCGAACCGTTCCCGACGCCGAACGAACCACCAAGGTTCCCTCTGTGGGGTTGGGATAGGCGATCAGACCAAAGGACGTTCCCCATTCTTCGACCCCGATGTCGCAGGCGTCGCAAGACGTAAAGCAGCGAACCGAATCGGTAAAGTCTACCGCGCCCAAGGCCAAGAAACGGTTATAGCCTCCGAATCCATCGGGTACACCGCAGTTGACCAAGGCCCCGCTGGCTTCGGCTCCGCCAAAGGTGTCGCCATTGATGAAACGGAATTCTACCGAATCGTTTTCGGCGACCGTGACCGTTACTCTGTACACTTGGTCCCCATCGGGGTCAAGCATGGGCGTGGCGGCAGGATCCCAGTTGTTGAAGGTGCCGGCTACGTGCACCCCATTGGCCGATACGGTCTCTTCGCTCATATCGACCGATAGGCTGAGGTTGATGAAGGTCGGGTTGACCGGACAGTTGACACACGAGCTAAAGCACACGACCGGGAAGGTGGTATCGGCCGTACCCGAAAGCAACAAGCGGTTGTAGCCTCCAAACCCGTCGTTTTGACCGCAAGCAGCGAGGTTGGTCGTTACTTCCTGGAAGGGCCAGTCGTTTCCGTTGATGTACTTAAAGAGCAACTGGATACCGGTGTCTACGGGCAAGGTTACCGTATAGACCATATCCCCATCGGGGTCGGTCATCAGGGTCGTTGCCGGATTCCAGCCTTGGAAGTTGCCGGCTACGTGAACACCGTTGGCCGAAACCGTTTCCAGCGCCATATTGACCGAGAAAGTGGCGTTGATGGTCACCGGATTCACGATGCAATCGGTGCAACCCGCAAAGCACACAATCGGAAGTACGGTATTGCCGCTCAAGACGATTTCTCGGTTCTGGTTGACCGCGCACGCAGCCGGTACGGATTCGTCGTTGCCCCAGGCATTGCCGTTGATGAATTTGTATTCGTAGGTGCCCGCGGGAACGGTGACCACCAGTTCGTAGACGCCGTCTCCGTCAGGGTCGGTCATCAATGCCGTGGCGGGATCCCAATCGCTCGGATAGCCTGCTTCATCTTGCCAGTTGCCCGCTACATGTACCCCGTTGGGCGAAACGGTTTGCTGGCTCATATTGACCCGGAAGGTCAGGCTCTGGGCAGGCGGGGTGCAGTCGATCCACACCACGGCCGAGTCGTAGCTCGGCAGAGGCGTACCTCCGTTGGCAAAGGCCCCCGAACCCGAAGCGAGCACTTGGGCCCCCGTAGGGCACAACAAACTGACGGTGTAGGTGCCACTGTTGACGCCATCAAACAACCCATCGCCGAAGCTGTCGTTGATGCGGAATTCGAAATAACCCCCCAAAGGCAAGCAGACGGTGTCGATGTGGGTGGCCAAGGCCGCATTGTAGGGATTTACGTCGGTATAGGGACCGCCCGAGGCATAGACGAGACCCGTAGCGGTATCGGTAATCTCCCAGGTGGTTTCTGATCCGTAGATGTCGGTGACCACATTGACCACCACATTTTCGCAGGGAATCAGCACCCCATTCAACGTCAGGTTGTCGATCGCCCAGAACCAGGCCGGGGCATTGCCGTCGTCGTAGGTAAACCGCACTTTAAAACTCGAATTGGCCAAGGCGGTTACGTTGAGGTCGACGTGGTTGGGGGCTCCCCAAGCTCCGCTGGTGGCGGTTTGGTTGAGCAGCGTAATCCAAGCGGCTCCATCCCAAGCCTCTACCTTGGCCGAGCTGCTGCCCGAATGGCGGTAGTATTGGTCGAATTCCAAATGGATGCTGTCGAGACCCACGGTATTGAACTCGGGACTTTCCAAGGTGCCATTGGTGGCCGTAGCCGCGCTGACCAAACTATCGTCAATCGACAGGAAGGGGCTGCCATTGAGGCTATTTCCCCCAATCCCCGGCACGACCGAAGCCCATTGGGCACCCGTATTTCCGGGCAGGGGATTCACGGTATAGTTGCACGGAATGCCCAAGGCAAACGACTCCGAATAGGGCAATGTGTTCGAAGGCTGAGCCCCTGAGGTCACATCGACTTGCGTAAGTGGACCGACGCAGAGCGGGCTAACGACCCAATCGAACAAGTAATACCAACGGGTTTGGTTCGTGAAGTTGGTCGAGTCAATCGAAACCACACCGGGCAATACATAAGGGAACACGGCGCCAGAAGTGGCGCGGAACAACTGACCGGGGCTGGCATTAAAACCAATGTTGATGAAGTACACGCCCGGGGCCACTTCAAAACCAACAGGCACTTCGTGCACACCCAACGAGCTGACGCTAAAGGGAGCAGAGGCAATCACGGTTCCTCCGCCCGTCGAGGTCGGGGTCCAGATCTGAATCGATCCGCTTACGGCCCCGTTGCTCTGCAAGGTGACCGAATCGAGCCGGAAATAATCGAGCGCCTCGAACCACATTCCATTCGTGAAGTTGCCAAACGAAGGGGTGGCAATGGTCGTTAATGGACCCACGTGTTGGGCACTGCCGCTTTCGTCGGCATAGGCTGTAAAATAGGTCAAGTTGACCGTGGCCGCCGGAGTAGTGAACTGCAGCCCGTCGGAAACTACAGCGCTGTCGGAATTCATCCAGATGACGCTCTGACTGGGGTTAGCAGGGGCCGAAGCATTCAACACCGCCGGAATGGGTCCACAAGTCGTTACATCTTGGGCCACGGGAGCCGCTGCAATCGGGCAGTTCAGCGCGAGGGTGGTAAAGCTCGCCGGTCCGGTCCAGACCGAATTCGACAAGGCACAAATGCTGCGAACATACACCTCGTAGGTCGTAGCCGAGGTCAATCCCGTCAGCGCATAGGGGCTCGTCGCGGGGTTCACAGACATCCCCGTACCAGGCGTAAATCCGACGGGTCCATATTCCAATACCGAGTTGACAATCCCTGCGCCAGCGGTCCATGCCACCGTGGCTTGAGCGGCGCCCACGTTGCTCACGGTGAGACTGCTCGGAGCATTGCACACCGGGGTCTGCGTAGTAAAGGCCACGGGACCGGTCCAAGTCGAGTTCGAAAGGGGGCATGTGCTGCGCACATAGAGGTCATAAGCGGTAGAAGGCGCCAGTCCGGTCAGAGTATAGGGACTCACAGCGGGGTTTACAGTGGTTCCCGTACCCGGTGTAAATCCGACGGGTCCATATTCCAATACTGAGTTGACGATCCCTGCGCCAGCGGTCCAAGCAACCGTGGCTTGACTCACTCCCACATTGCTAACCGACACATTGCTCGGGGCATTGCACACCGGGGTCAGCGTAGTAAAGGCCACGGGACCGACCCACAGCGCCTGATTGAGCGCGCAATTGTTGCGCACATACACCTCGTAGGCCGTGGCGGGGCTGAGACCGCTGAGCGCAATCGAAGTCGTGGTGCTGTTGACAAGGGTTCCCGTTCCCGGAACAAAACCCGCAGGGCCATATTCGATATCCGAAGACGCGACCCCGGCACCCGCTGTCCAAGACAGATCGGCGGTGGTGGTAGTAATGTTGCTCGCCGCAATACCCGAGGCCGCAGGGCAAGGGGGAATCGAAGTCGTAGCGCTGAGCGGGCCCGTTGGGGTGCTCGAACCAAAACTGCACACGCCTTCGATGTAGAGGTCATAGGCCGTGCCTGGACTTAATCCCAATACGGTAAAGGGGCTGCTCGCTGCCACGGCCGTTCCGGTGCCGGGGACGAATCCCGCTGGACCGTATTCTACCACAGAGCTCGTATGCAGGGGTTGAGAAACCCAAGAAACCGTAATGCTGTTGGTGCCAACGCTTTGAATTTGAGCGCCGGTTGGCGGCGCACAGATTTGGGCGGGCGTAGTCCATCCCAAAGGAGTCGACCAAGGGCCATTGCCAAAAGAGCAAATTCCGCGGACGTAGGCTTGATAGGCCGTATTGGGCATCAATCCCGTCAGAACGGTCGGATTGGTCGCGTTGACAATCGTGGTGCCACTACCCGGAGCAAATCCCGACAAACCATATTCGATTTGATAGCTCTGATAAATGGGCGACCCCGTCCACTGCAGCGTAGCCGAGGTAGGGTCTACCGTGCCCAGCGCGAATCCTTGAATGGAATCGCATACCTGCGCCAAAGTGGTGAAGGAGAAGGGACCCGTTACCGAGGAGTTGCCGAAGGCGCAGAATCCGCGGAGGTAGTAATCGTAGGCGGTAGAAGCCGTCAAGCCGCTTAAAATCAGAGAGTCAGCAGTTGTTGACAAGGTTGAGCCGCTGCCAGGGGTAAAGCCTTGCAGGCCATACTCCAATTGAATGGTGCCGTGGGTCGGATCGATTGGCCAAGAAATTTCGGCGCTGTTGTAGGTCAATGGAGCGACCACCGGCGCTGTGATGTCCGGACAGGCCAGGGTGCTAAATGCAAAAGGACCAACCCAGTTGCTTTGGGCCACCGAGCAGTTGGTGCGCACGTAGTATTCGTAGGCCGTGGCGGCATTGAGTCCGACGAGGTTGTACGGATTCGAAGCCGTGGTGACGGTCGTTCCCGATCCAAGGCTAAACCCGGCGAGACCGTACTGAATGCTGTGGTCGGCGGCTCCCACATAGGGAGTCCAAAAGAGGGAAGCGGAAGTAAAAGAAGGGGTAGCACCCAATCCCGAGGCGGGGTTGCAAATCACTTGTTCGGCGACACTCACCTGGTCCAAGGCCATATCGCCTGTAAAACCGTTTCCGCGGGTGCCTTTAAAGCGAATCCGGATGGGTCCTGTATAACCACTTAAACTCACTGTAATCCGAGTCCAAGGAGCGGTTCCGGAAGTCTGCTGTTGTCCAGTAACACTCCAAACATTGTGCACCCACGCTCCATTGCTGAAAATCGAAACGCTTAATGTGCCCGTGGTTGCACCATACAAGTGATAGTAAAACGCCAATTCCGGAGTCGTAAGGCTGCTCAAATCGATAAAAGGCGTGGTCACAAAGGCGGAGTCGCCTGCTGTACCCGAACTGGTTTCCAGAAACAGATACTTTCCTCCCGCGCTTCCAAAACTGTTGAAATCGAAATGGGGCCCGGTGGCTGTCGAATTTTCGTCGGTCCCACTCGCATCTTCGGTTTCCCAACGGAATCCAGCATTGCTGGCACCAGCGGTCATTTCCCAACAGTTGGCGAGCACCAGCGGATTGGGTTGGGTGCCAATCAGACCTGCCGCCAAGCTCGTAAAGGGTTCCGAGATCGGGGCGGTGTTGAGACAGGCTGTGGTGAATGAGGTCTGAATCCACGAGCTGTTCAGTCCACCGGGGCAGTTCGAGCGCACATAGGCGTCGTAAGCGGTCGAGGGCAGCAAATTGGTCAACAACTGACTCGTTCCGAGAATGCCGCTTACCAGCGTTCCCGTACCCGGCGTAAAGCCCTGAATGCCATACTCGATTTCGAACTGGGGTTCGGTAGAGGTCCACTGAAGTTGAGCCGAGTTGAAACCGGTCGAAATAGCGCTAAAAAGCGAAGGAGGAGTACAGCTCGGCGGTGTATAACTATAAATAATTCGAATGTTGAGGCGGTTGGTACCTCCGTAGGTCGTGGTCAGCGTCGAGGTGCCCGATGGCGCAGCAGAGCCGGCAAAACCGAGGGCCTTGGGTCCGGCAACCCCTGGCGTAAATTGAAAAGTAAAAGAACCCGAAGACACAGTTGTGCCGGAAGACGGCACGATACCACTCATATTCCAGAGCGGGAGTACTTCGAGCGTACCGCCGTTGTACACCCTGGGGTTATCCAACATAAAGTACTTCCAGCCGGATTTGCCCCAGTCAAATCCGGAGGGGCTCATTGAAACGGAATCGACCAGTGTCGCACCGTTCAAAGCCGTACCCCACGTCATCCCCGAAGTCAGGTTGGACGACGAAGTTTCTTTCATGTAGATTTTGAACGTAGCCGCCCCACTGCCGACCAAGCTGTCTTGGTTTATTTTATTCCAAGCAATGCCCGTAATAACCGCCCCGTTGGGCAAACCAGCCAAGGCCAGTTCAAGGCCATCGTACAGGGTGTTGTAGGCACTGTGGTCGAATGTGCTCGTTCCCGACGAACGGTACACCGGTCCGTAGAAATAATTGGAACTGGTTCCGCTTCCAACGGTTATAGTGTCCACAATTTGCGCTGAAAGCCAGGACGTGACCAAAAGGCCCAAGCTCAGCAAAGCAATGCGCAGCAATGAAATCATGTGTTCTCTGAGGTTTTTCGGGTGAAAGATAAGCAGTTGAAAGCGCTCTTTTTAAAGTCGGTCTTCCCTCGACTTCGGAAAATAATTCTTCGGCTGGGTCGGGCGATCGAGCTCTTCCTCGGTCAGGGGTTCGCAGGGTTTTAGACTGCGCTGGGCTTGCTCAGGCAACCTCATATAAAGCTCGGTCCCCTGCGTTTTCCAGGCGATGGTACGGTCGTCGACGCTGCGGATTATTTCGGCCGGATTGCCCACCACCAAACTGCGCTCGGGGATCTGCATCTTGGCCTTGACAAAACTGAGCGCCCCGACAATACTCTCTGCGCCTATCACGGCTTCGTCCATAACAACCGAGAGCATTCCGATCAGCGCGTTGCGCCCAATCCGGGCTCCGTGGATGATGGCGCCGTGTCCAATGTGCGCCTGCTCTTCGAGCACGACTTCGACCCCTGGGAACATATGGACCACGCAGTTTTCCTGCACATTGACCCCGTAGCGCAGCACAATGCGCCCCCAGTCGCCCCGCAACACCGCGCCTGGGCCAACATAGACCTTGTCTCCAATCAGCACATTGCCGATCACGGTGGCTTGGGGGTGCACAAACGAGCCAGGGTGCGCAACGGGTTTAAAACCCTCGAATTCGTAGAACATGGTTGGGAAAATCGGAAAGAGAAAACGAACCTTTATGCGCGCTCCAACACCATGGCATAGCCCTGACCCACCCCGATGCACATCGTCACCAAGGCGTATCGGGTCTGGCTGCGTTGAAGTTGACGCGCCGCCGAAAGCGCAATCCGCGCTCCGCTCATCCCGAGTGGGTGACCCAGCGCAATGGCTCCTCCATTGGGATTGATGCGCGCATCGCGGTCGTCGAGCCCCAGACTGCGGGTGCAGGCCAGCACTTGAGCGGCAAAGGCCTCGTTGATTTCGATCCAGTCCATCTGTTGCAGTTCCAGACCGGCGATGGCCAGCGCTTTTTGGGTGGCCTCGACCGGCCCAATGCCCATCACCCGAGGTTCCACCCCGCCAACAGCGGCCGATACCACCCGAGCCAATCCGGACTTGCCCGCTCGTTCGAGCGCTTGTCCCGAACCCATCAACAGCGCGGCCGCCCCGTCGTTGAGTCCCGAACTATTGCCCGCCGTTACGGTCCCGTCTTTTCGAAACGCGGGGCGAAGGCCTGCCAAAGCTTCCAAAGTGGTTTCGGGACGCGGAAATTCGTCGGCCGCAACCACGGTTTCTTGCCCCTTTCGCCCGGGTATGCGCACCTCTGCGATTTCTTCGGCCAAATAACCCGCCAGGCGGGCCTTTTCGGCCTTTTCCTGGCTCCATTGCGCAAATCGGTCTTGGTCGGCGCGGTCAATCCCAAAGCGATCGACCAGATTTTCGGCGGTTTCGCCCATGGCGTCCGTCCCGAAGCGCTCGTGCATCAGCGGATTGACAAATCGCCAGCCGAAACTCGAGTCGTACATTTTGGCGTCGGTCCCAAATCCGGTGGTGGGCTTGCCGACTACATAAGGGGCTCGGGTCATGTGTTCTACCCCCCCGGCGATCATCCATTGGGCTTCGCCGGAGCGAATGGCCCGGTGGGCGTGGGCCACGGCCGATAACCCCGAGGCGCAGAGCCGGTTGATGGTTTCGCCTGGCACGGTCCAGGGCAATCCCGCGAGCAAAAGCGCCATGCGCGCCACGTTGCGGTTGTCTTCGCCGGCCTGATTGGCGCAACCCATCAAGACATCGTCGAGCAGAGCGGGGTCAAAATCGGAGTGGCGCTCCATCAAGGCCTTAAGCACCCATGCGCCGAGGTCGTCGGCCCGGATACCGCTCAAGGAACCCTGAAATTTTCCAATGGGGGTGCGAACTCCGTCGACGATATAGGCGTGGTGTGCAATCATGGGGTGGGGGTTGACCAATGCGTTTCTTTGAAAAATACGGTGCCGTGGAACAGGGCGATGGTGCGATCGCGTTCGTCGGTCAGCGAGACCGCGTATCGACCGAATTGGGTGCTGCGCTGCATTTCTCGGGCTTCGGCAAAGACCGTTTGATCGGGCACAACGGGCCGTGTATGCGCTATAGAAGTTTCAATCGACACCGCATGCCGGCCATGGCTGTTCGCCGCAAAAGCCAGGGCACTGTCCGCGAGCGAATAGGCTATTCCGCCATGGGCCATTTCAAAACCGTTGCAATGGATGGGGGTTACCGCCGCTTTCAACCGGCAAAAACCCGGACCCACATCGAGCACTTCGATGCCCAGCCAGCGGCTAAAGGCATCTTTCCGCATCATCTCTGCAACAATGGCTTCGGGACTCATGCGAGGGTGTCGGGAACGCTGCGCTCAAAACATTCGATCAGGGTGCGCAACACCACCCGCGCTTGGGCTCGCTCCCTTGGATGGTCCAACGCTTGACCCGAAGCCTGTTCGAGACTCTGGAGCAATTCGTTGACCATCAGCGGACTCGATTCCATCGATTTTAAATCGGCGGCTTCTTGGAGGACTTCGGTCAATACCTGTTCCGAAATGGGATGCAAGGGAAGTCCCGTTCTCCGAAAGAGCTCGGACAATTGGAGAACGATATCGAAAAAGGCTTCGTGTACTTCTTCGGGAAACTCATCGCTCAAGTTGATTAAGAACCCGAATAAAAAGGGCTGATCGTCGCTCCAGTCCAGCACGAATTGGCTCCGTTCCACGGGGTCGAGCGTCGCGAAGAACGCCCGGATGTCGCTCATCATGGGGGAGGAGGCTTCGATCACAGCACCGCAAAGGTATTTATTCCTGTTCCCCTTGCCCCCAAAACCCCGAATCCTTGACCAATTTAAGCGGTCGATCGACGCGGATTTGACAGGCCAGTCGGTGACCCGAATCGGCGCGGTGGGGCGGAAACCCCAGTCGCCAATGCTCAATGCCCTGAGGGTCGTTCCAAGATCCTTCTACTTTTCGCACGGCGCAGGTTCCGCAACTGCCTAAACCCCGGCAGTTTAACCAAGCAGCCGATCCGTTGTACAAAGGCAAACCCGCCTCCAACAGCGCTTTGCGCAGATTGGAACCGCGCGGAATCTCCAATCGGAGATCGCCCCACCACACTTCAACCGTGGAAGGTGCGTCCATGGGCGTGCAGATCCCGGAGCAGTGGGCAAGGTCGATACCGATCGTCTCCAAAATAGTGGTGCAGGTTTTCCAAATTCTGGAGCACCGAATCGATCCCCATTTCGTCGGCCCAAGCCAGCAAACCCTTTGGATAGTTGACCCCTTGGGTCATCGCGAGATCGAGATCGTTGGCATTGGCCACCCCGCGAAACAGCGCATCGGCGGCCTCGTTGATCAACAAAACCAAAATTCGGTCCGAAATGCGTTGGGCGCGCTCGGGCTCCCAAGGGCCACTTTCGCTTTCGGTTCGGGGATACGCATAAAACCCTCTTCCGCTCTTGCGCCCGAGCAAGCCCGATTCCACCATGCGCTTTTGCTGCATCGAAGGCCGAAACCTCGGGTCGCAATAGAACTGTTCCCACACCGCCACGGAAACCGCGTAGTTGACGTCGTGTCCGATCAGGTCCATCAGCTCGAAAGGGCCCATTCGGAAGCCCCTGCCCCGCATGGCCGCGTCGATTTCTTCGATTTCAGCAAAACCCTCCTCGAGCATTTTGAGCGCCTCAGCATAAAACGGACGCGCCAGTCGATTGACGATAAACCCCGGGGTGTCCTGCACCCGAACAGCCGTTTTTCCCCAGCCTTTGGCGAGGTCCAACCCCCCTTGCACGACCTCCGGATCCGATCGCAGCGCGGCGACCACTTCGACCAAGGGCATGGCCGGAGCGGGGTTGAAAAAATGCAGCCCGATAAGTCGCTCGGGACGATTGAGTCCCTGACCGATCGCCGCAATGCTCAAACTCGAGGTGTTGCTGGCCATCAGGGCGTTTCCCCGACTGAGTGCTTCGACTTCTGAAAAAAACGCCTTTTTGACTTCGGTTTTCTCGACAATGGCTTCGATCACCCAGTCGGATTCGGCCAGATCTTCCAGCCGGGTGGTGTAGCGAATGCGACCCAGAATGGCTTCGGCTTCGGTTCGTGTTATTTTTTGTTTTTCGATGCGGGCTTCAAAACCCGCTTTCAATTGCTGTTCGGCCTTGGAAAGTAGCTCGTGTCCAAGGTCGTACAGCACCACGTTTTCTCCGGCCTGGGCGGCCACTTGGGCAATGCCGCTGCCCATGGCTCCGGCTCCGGCAATTCCTATATTCTTCATCGGCCTTTGAATTCGGGAGTGCGCTTTTCGAGAAAGGCCTGGGTTCCTTCGGCATAGTCGTGCGACTGGCCCGCGAGGGTTTGGAGTTCGTCTTCCAAGCGCAGTTGGGCTTCTAAGCTGTTTTGAGCGCTTTCGTTGAGGGCCTTTTTGGTCAACGCCAAACCGTAGGTGGGCAGAGCGGCGAGTTCGTCCGCCAGCGTCAAGGCGCGCTCTTCGAATTCGGCATCGTCAAAAACCGCGTAGATCATGCCCATGGCCAGGGCCGCTTCAGCGCCTACCGGGGCCCCTGTCATCATGAGGGCCGAGGCTCTTTGAAAGCCAATGAGCCGGGGCAGGGTATAGGTTCCTCCGCTGTCCGGAATCAGACCAATTTTGCTAAAAGCCTGGATAAAACGGGCCGAACGCGCGGCCACCACCACATCGCCCGCCAGCGCAATGTTGGCCCCGGCTCCGGCCGCCACTCCATTGACCGCACAGAGCACGGGCTTTTCGAGCTGCCGAATTCGGGTAATCAAGGGGTTGTAGTGCTCGCGCACGATGGCCGACAACTCGGGTCCGTTGGGATCGGTGGCCTCGGCCAGATCCTGACCCGCGCTAAAAGCCTTTCCCACTCCGATCAGTACGACACAGCGCACCCCGGCGTCGGTTCCGGCTCGGTCGAGGGCTTCTTGAAGCCCAAACGCCATCGGGCGGATAAAACTGTTGAATTTCTCGGGGCGGTTGAGCCGGATGATGCGTGTGGCACCCCGGTCTTCTTCCAGAATCCAGTCGCTCATGGTCAAATGCATTTAAAGGCATCGAAAGGTTCGAGACAGTCGTCGCAACGGTATAGCGCTTTGCAGGGCGTCGAGCCAAAGGCGCTCAATCGGGTGGTATGGGTCGATTTGCACAAGGGACAACGCACCTCAGGTGCTTTTCCAAACAAGGCCCGCTTGTCCCCGCTCTTTTGGTCGGGAGGCGCAATTCCGTAGGCCTCGAGTTTTTGTTTGCCGCTTTCGCTCATCCAATCCGTCGTCCAGGCCGGTTCCAGCACGGTGCGGATATGCACCGATTCAAATCCGGCAGCGCTCAAAGCGGTGCGAATATCGGCTTCGATCGTGTCCATGGCCGGACAGCCCGAATAGGTGGGACTCAGGTCGATGTGCACGCTGTGGTCGGCTTCCGCAACCGAAATCGAACGAATGATTCCGAGGTCGATCACGCTCAAAACCGGGATTTCGGGGTCGCTTACGGTTTCCAGTATGGACCGGATGCGTTCTGTGAGACCCGAATTCATGCTACCACTGGGCTTCGGGATGCAAACGCGGCAAGAACTGCATTTCGGCGAGGATATAGCCCATGTGCTCGGTGTGCTGTCCGCGTCGCCCCCCGGTTTGGAACCAATGGAGCACGGGTTTTTGGAGACCGGCTTCGTCGAGGACGGCATCGATTTTTTCTTCCCAAAGCGGGCGGAGGTCCGAGGGCAATGGAGCGGCATTGCGATCCGCAGCCGAAGCGCTGAATCCGTCGCTTTCAAAAAACTCGCCGATATAAGGCCATAGCCGATCTACGGCATCTTGGGCCCGCCGATGACTCTCTTCGGTTCCATCGCCCAAACGGATTACCCATTCGGCCGAAAACTGCGCGTGATAGCCAATTTCTTTGATCGCTTTGCCTGCGATGGCCTTGAGGGCCGGGTCGGTCGATTCGAGCAAGCGCTCGTATTGCAAATAGTTATAGGTGTCGAAGAAAAACTGACGCACGAGGGTTTGCGCCCAATCTCCGTTGGGGAGTTCGAGCATCGTAAAATTGAAGAACTGATTTTCGGTGCGAAAAAAGGCCAAGCGGTCTTCGTCCAAAGCCGGATTCAGTTGTTTCCCGGCATGTTGGTACAGCATTCGCGCCTGACCAATCTGGTCGAGGGCGGTGTTGATAATCGCAATGTCCTGTTCCAAAACAGGGCCGTGACCACACCATTCCGAAAGCCGCTGACCGAGGATCAACGCGTTGTCGGCCAGATGCAGCAGATGTTGGGTGCGCTCGTCGGGAGAAAATTCCATCAGATGTGGCCTACTTCGTCGGGGATATCGTAAAAGGTCGGATGCCGATACACCTTGTCGTCGGCGGGGGTAAAGAGTTCGTCTTTTTCGTCGGGCGCACTCGAGGTGATGGCTTCCGAAGGCACCACCCAAATGCTGATCCCCTCTGAGCGGCGGGTGTACACATCGCGCGCATTCTTGATGGCCATCTCGGCATCGGGGGCATGCAGGCTACCCACATGCTTGTGGCTCAATCCGTTCTTGCTGCGGATAAACACCTCCCAGATTTTCCAATTGTCGTTGTGCGGTTCCATGGCTTTGTACTCGGGCTTGTGTTTTCGGTCGGGGATAAAGGTCTGCTTCAAATGCAGAACCGCGCAAGCCGAGGCGGAATTTTACGCCACCGCCGACGTTTGGGCCCTCCTTTGCGCTTGTTTGTGGGCATACGCATTGGCGGCTTCGCGCACCCAACGCCCTTCTTCGTCTGCCTTGCGACGGGCTTCGAGCCGTTCCCGATTGCACGGTCCGTTTCCGGCCACCACTTGTTTGAATTCTTCCCAATTGATCGGGCCAAAATCGTAGTGCCCGCGCTCCTCGTTCCAGCGCAATTCGGGATCGGGAATGCGGAGTCCCAGAAATTCTGCCTGGGGCACGGTTTTGTCGATAAACTCCTGACGCAGTTCGTCGTTCGATTTGCGCTTGATTTTCCAGCGAATGCTCTGAGCCGAGTTCGGGCTTTCGGCATCGTTGGGGCCGAACATCATCAGCGAAGGCCACCACCACCGATTCAACGCGTCTTGGGCCATGGCCTTTTGATCGGGTGTGCCTTTGGAGAGGTACAACATGATCTCATAACCCTGACGCTGATGGAAGCTCTCTTCCTTGCAAATCTTGACCATGGCGCGGGCATAGGGCCCATAGGAGGTCCGGCACAACATGACTTGGTTGGCAATAGCGGCTCCATCAACCAGCCACCCAATAGCGCCCATATCGGCCCAACTCGGGGTCGGATAGTTGAAAATAGAACTGTATTTGGCCTTGCCTTCGAGCAGGTCTTCGAGCAATTCTCGACGGTCTACGCCCAGGGTTTCGGCGGCTGAATACAAATACAGTCCATGTCCCGCTTCGTCCTGCACCTTGGCAAGCAGTGCCACTTTGCGCCGGAGCGAAGGAGCCCGGCCAATCCAGTTGGCCTCGGGCAGCATGCCCACCACTTCGGAGTGCGCGTGCTGGCTGATTTGCCGAATCAAGGTTTTCCGATACGCTTCGGGCATCCAGTCCTTGGGCTCTACCTTATTTTCTCCATCCACATAGGTCTGGAAGCGGGTTTCGAGACCGATGGGTTCCATGGTTATAGGGGGTTGTTGCGTCAGATTCATGGCGTACAATTTCGCGTGCGGTGTTCAAAGATAGTTTGCTCTTTTGCTGAACCGCGAATGCGGGCTGCTTGTTCAGTACCTTTCAGCACTTGATTTTTCGTCACCATGATTCGTTTTTTCAAGAAAACGCCGACCGCCCCGAGCGATCTATACCAGCGGAACCCCAATCGGACCCGAGCCGTGTTCAACAGTTTAATTGTCAAGGAAGTTCGCCGGGAAACCGAGGACAGCGTTTCCTTGAGTTTTGTGTTGCCCGAGCGCTTGCACGAGGATTATCGCTTTCTGCCCGGTCAATACCTCACGTTGAAGAACCGCATCGACGGTCAAGAAATTCGACGGTCGTATTCGATTTGCAGCAGTCCTTTTGAAGGCGAGTTGAGGGTTGCGGTCAAAGAAGTCGATGGAGGTCGCTTTTCGACCTATGCCAATCGAGAACTGAAAGCCGGCGAGCGGCTCGAAGTGATGACACCCGAAGGGCGGTTTACGTTTCAACCCCAAGAGCAACGCGAAGCGGTGTATGTGGGATTTGCCGCGGGTTCGGGGATTACCCCCATTCTGAGCATTCTCAAAACTGTGCTCGAAAAGGAGCCCCGTAGTCGTTTTCTCTTGTTTTATGGCAACCGAAAGTCGGCGTCGATTATTTTCAAGAACGCGTTGGACGATCTCAAAGACCGCTACCTGGGGCGGCTTGAGGTGCACCATGTTTTGAGCCGCGAAGACCAAGGCAGCGACGCGCTCAAAGGGCGAATCGACGAGGTCAAATGCCGGTTGTTTGCCGATCGCTTTTTCGCGCCCTTACAGGTTGAAGCTTATTATTTGTGTGGACCCGAAGACATGACCCAGCAGTTGAAAACCGTTTTGGCGGAGTTGTCGGTGCCCAAAGAGCGCGTGCAGTTTGAACTCTTTACCGCGGCTCAAACCGGCGATCCGGCCAAAATTCTCAAGCAAGCCCGCCAAGCCGCGGGTCGCATCGCTGCGGTCACCGTGGTGTTGGACGGGGAAGAGACGCATTTTGACATGGACTTCAACCGGGGCTCGGTGCTTGATGCGGCACTCGATGCGGGAGCCGATGTGCCCTTTGCCTGCAAAGGAGCCGTTTGCTGTACCTGCCGTGCCAAGGTGCTCGAAGGAGAAGTCGAGATGGATATGAACTACGCCCTCGAAGACGACGAGGTCGACGAAGGGTATGTGCTCACGTGCCAGTCGCATCCGCGTTCGGAGCGGGTGGTGATTAGCTATGATGCATAAAAAAAACAGCCCCTCGAAAGGGGCTGGAAAACGGGGACCGGGACAATTAACCTAACCTAAGAGAAAATCCGAAAAGAACGAGGTCCTGTTTTCAGAGGAGGGTAGATAATCAATCTACCAACATCAACGAAAAATCGTGCCTAAGGGTTGGGGACGACGCTCCAAACGCCTCAATTTTTTTGTTTTTGTGCCGATAAGGGGTGTGCGAAACATAGATAGAAAGGGCATGATGCCTAGAATATCAACGCAGCAAAGGTCTTGTGAATTGTACATCACGCCTTCAAAGTTGGTGTTAAAACATTATTAAGACTTTTGTGGTACGAAACCGAGAGATTTGCCTCCTATGATGAATTCGGATGAACAGAAGCCAGCCCCCGTGTCTTTGGGAGCGGTGAGCGATGTCGGGACGACATTGGAAGAAGCCATTCTGCAGAAGCATTTTAAAGACGAATGGGTGAAAGCTTCGCTCAATGTGATGTATACAGGAGGGTGGCTGCGCACTCTGACGGCCGATTTTCTCAAGCCCTTTGATCTTACGGCCCAGCAATACAATGTGCTCCGGATTTTGCGGGGTCAACATCCCAATGGCATCACGACGCTCGAGATTCGGCGTCGATTGCTCGATAAAATGGCCGACACCTCGCGCATGGTGGATCGGTTGGAGCGGGATGGATGGGTACGCAAAAACAAGGATCCCGAAGACAAACGCCTCGTAGAAGTGCGCATTTCGGACAAGGGCCTGTCTATTCTGTCGGAGATTGACGGTCATTTGGACAGCCTGAACCGCTGCATCTATCGACTCAATGCCCAAGAGGCGGTGGAATTGAATCGCTTGCTCGATAAAATTCGCTGCGGCTGATAATCAGCACTTTCCAAAAAATGGCTAATTTGCCGTCCTATTGAGATCATGGAGCGCGTGCAAACAGACTATTTGAAGCAGACAGAACGCTGGATCCGAGCCGGTTTGGCCGCTATGGTGATCCTGTTGTCGATTTTTGATCGGCTCAAAGGGGGACTCCGTCTTACACTGATGATTGCTGCAGTCTATGCACTGGTGACGGCTATTGTGGGCCGCGATCCCTTGGTACAATGGTTTAAATCCGACCGCAAATAGCAACGGCTCTTGGGGAATCCCCCCGACATATTATCTTCGCGGCGCACTCTCTGTGTCATTAACACGGTATAAATCAGCCTAATGAAATACTTTATTCCCGTAGCCGTCGCCTTGGTACTCGGTTTGAATTCGTGTACCAAAGAAGAAGCGCCCCTGCCTTCCATACCAAGTTCCATCAAGGTGAACGGGGTCTCTTTTAACGGCACTGTTCACTCGATACTGGGCATTCGGGATTCCACTGGAATCGGCGGAAATGGATTTGTTCAGATCGTCAATCTCCAAGGCTTGATGGCGGGTAATCAATTGGTCATCAATGTGGACTACACCCGCTATGACGACATATCAGGTACGTACATGGGGCATGGCGGTGACAATATGGGCAATTTGAAAACAGTGGGTTATCAGGAAGCAATCTTTAATGTAGGGGGCATTCCAACACAGAAAGCTTGGGCTTTAGCGGAGGACGAAGTCAGCACTGTTTCGTTCAGCCATCTTGGAAACAACCGTTATATGGTGGGATTTGATGTGTATATGGAGGATTTGTTTGATTCCCTGCCCGATGTGCATGTCACGGGATTGTATACCGCCGATTTTACCGCTGAATTCAATTGATGGTCTGATTTCGGCGAAGAGCGTTCCACGCCACCCATCCGCACAGCCCGCTCAAAGCGGCCGTAAGTAGGGAGAAACTGCGCTCCAAATCGGTTTCGGCCAGGAGGTTGCCGAGGGTGTTGAGCGCGAGTAGGAATGAATAGGCTGCGAGCAATCCGGCAGCCAGCCGGCGCAGTCCGCGCCGTTGGACGCGGTGCAATACCCGAAATCCGATCCAACCAAGCAAGAGGATGCCTATAGAGATGGCCTCCAGTACAATGAGTTGTACGGAATCATCCACCTTGCCTCCCCACAAATAGGCTCCGAGTTCGGGCAGGTACGGAAGCGAGAGAAAGGCCAAAAAATGCAGTAAGGCCAGTGTGCCAAAGCTCCACAGCCCGATGCGCAGTGCGTGGGGGAACAGGTGATTTGGGGACGACTTGGGATGAGGATCGAGAGATGGGTTCATCGGGTGCGAAGATGCGGCACCTCCGTAGAAGGAGTATTTCTGCCGCGGAACTTGGACTCGTTAATACCAAGATTCGGGGCATAAAAAAAACCGCGTCAAATCGGCGCGGTGAATACTCCTTTGTTGCCCGACTAGGACTCGAACCTAGACAAACGGAACCAAAATCCGGGGTCCTGCCAATTAGACGATCGGGCAAAGGGAGCGCAAAGATACGGCAATGCTCGATTTTTGCAACCCTTGAAACGGCAGCCCTATCCAAGCCGTGCGCACTTGACTCATTCCTTCGACCCTTGGGCTTGTGTTTTCCTTATTTTCGCCCCGCGCATAATACCACTCCATGTCTTTTACCTACCAACGCCTCAACAACCTGCTCGGATGGCTCGCATTCGCGATTTCCGCGCTCGTCTACATCCTCACGCTTGAACCCACAGTAAGCTTCTGGGATTGTGGCGAATACATTACCACTTCGGCCAAACTTCAAGTAGGACACCCTCCCGGGGCTCCGTTTTTCCAATTGGTGGGCAGTCTGTTTGCGTTGTTTGCCTTCGGAGACATCACCAAAATCGCCTACATGGTCAATTTGGTGTCGGCCGTTTCTTCCGCCTTTACCATTTTGTTTCTGTTTTGGACCATCAGTTATTTCTCGCGCAAGCTCTTCGTTTTGGCCAAGACCGAGATTGGGAGCCGAGAGCAGTGGGTTATTTTCGGGAGCGCCATGGTCGGTTCTATGGCCTATACGTTTAGTGATTCGTTCTGGTTTTCGGCGGTAGAAGGCGAGGTGTATGCCATGTCGAGCATGTTTACGGCCATGGCGTTTTGGTTGGTGCTCAAATGGGAAGCGGCCATGGATCGGGGCGATGCCCAGGCCGATCGTTGGTTGGTGTTGATCGCCTACATCATCGGGATTTCGGTGGGCATCCACATTTTGGTATTCCTGACCATTCCCGCGATCGCGCTGATCTATTATTTCAAGAAGTATCCCTATTCGCGCAACGGTTTTATCGCGGCCAACGTCGTCGGGGTCGTGGTGCTGGGGTTGGTCTTTTCGATTATTATTCCCCTCACGCTGAATTTGTTCGGCAAGATGGAAATCTTCGCGGTCAACTCGCTGGGACTGCCCTTTGATACCGGCACCCTGCTGACCGTGGTGCTCCTCGCTGCAGGCGTCTTTGTCGGAGTTCGGATCGCGCACCAGCGCAACAAGCCCGTGTGGGCCTCGCTGATCTTGTCGGTGGCTTTTATTGTGATTGGCTATTCTTCGTTTATCACCCTCGCCATCCGTTCGAACGCCAATACCCCGATCGACGAGAACAATCCTGAGGACGCACTTTCGCTCTTGGCGTACTACAACCGCGAGCAATATGGCGAATGGCCCTATTTGTATGGACAATGGTTCAATGCCGAACTCGATGCTCAAGAGCCGTTTAAAGACGGAAAGCCGACCTACTATCGCGACGAAGAAGCGGGTAAGTATCTGATTTCCAACGATGGAAAAGAAAGCGTTCGGAACTACAGCAAAGCCGACCTCGGCCTGTTTCCGCGCATGTGGAGCGACGACCCGGAGCACGTCCGGAACTATGTGTCGATCATGAATTTAAAGAACGACAAAGACAAGCCCACGTTTGCCCAGCACGTCGGGTTCTTTATGAACTATCAGGTCGGTCAAATGTGGTGGCGCTACTTTATGTGGAACTTCGCCGGACGTCAAAACGATGAGCAAAATCGGTACGAGCTCACCAAGGGGAACTGGCTGAGTGGCATCGGATTTTTGGATGCGATTCGCTTGGGTCCCCAAACCAAGCTCCCCGGGATTCTCAAAAACAATCCAGCCCGCAACACCTATTTCTTGTTGCCTTTGGTCTTGGGATTGTTGGGGCTGTATTTCCACCTCAAGGCGAATTGGAAAGACGCTTGGGTGGTTACGCTCTTCTTTTTGTTTACGGGTCTGGCCATCGTGGTCTACACCAACCACAAACCCTTTGAACCTCGGGAACGCGACTACGCCTTTGTAGGTTCCTTCTACGTCTTCGCCATTTGGATCGGTCTGGGCGTACACGCGCTCTATGCGTGGCTCAAGGCAAAACAACAGACCCAACTCAGCGCCATTTTCCTTTCCGTGCTGTGTTTGGTCGCGGTTCCCGGTCTAATGGCCCAACAGAACTGGGACGACCACAACCGGGCGGGTCGATACACTGCCCGCGACATCGCCAAAGACTATCTCGATAGCTGCGCGCCGAATGCGATTTTGTTTACCAACGGAGACAACGACACCTTCCCGCTTTGGTATGTGCAGGAAATTGAGAACTACCGCACCGATGTGCGCATTGTCAACCTCAGCCTGCTCAATACCGATTGGTACATCGATCAAATGAAGCGCAAAGCCTACGATTCCGATCCGGTGCCGTTTGGCTTTGATTGGCAGCAGTACAAACAGGGCACCCGCGACGTGCTGTACTACCGCGATATGCGTCAAGGCGATGCGCGTTGGATGGCCGACGACTTTATGAAGTGGATCAAGAGCGAGGATCCCAAAACCCGCTTCAAGGCTGGGTTGACCAAGGAGCTGCAGTTTTTCCCGGTCAAGAAGATCCGCGTACCCGTCGACAAAGAGGCGGTGCTGCGCAACAAGGTGGTGGCCCTCGAAGACAGCGCCAAGATTGTGCCCTACATCGACTGGGATTTCAACGCCAATATTTTGCCCAAGCGCGATTTGATGCTGATGGACCTGATCGCGTACAACGACTGGACGCGTCCGATTTACTTTTCGATTACGGTGGGCGCATCGCGCAAGTCGTTCTTCTATTTGGACGAGTACTTCCAACTCGAAGGTTTGGCCTATCGCTTTGTACCCATTAAGAACCCCTCGCCCAAACAAGGGGCCGATTTTGGAGTGGTCAACACCGAGTTGATGTACGACCGGTTGATGAAACAATACAAATGGGGCAATATGGAAAAGCCCGAGGTGTATTTGGACGAGACCAACCGCCGACTTTCCTACAACTTCCGCAACATTTTTGGCCGTTTGGCCTTGGCGCTGATCGAGAAAGGCGATCAAAAACGCGCCATCGAGGTACTCGACCGCTGTCAGGAGATTGTGCCCAACGAGAAATTCGGCTACAATTACTTCTTGTTCAGTGTCATTGACGGGTACTACCGCGCCGGAGCCAACGACAAAGCCAAGGCCTTGGTCGAGGAATTTGCGGGAAGTCTGGACGAGGAACTCGCTTATTATGGGCAGTTTAAGGGCACCCACAAACAGCGCATCAAGGAAGACATCGACATTGCCGTTCAATACTATGGTTTGTTGATGCAGTTGGTTCAACAGCACGAAATCCGCGCCAGCACGAACGAGATGCTCGAAAAGGCGCCCTTCTTCCAGCGCTATAAGGACGCCGTAGGTCCGTTTGGCGGGGTTTAATTGGTGAATCGGGTTTTGGAGCAATGGGCCGAGCCGGTACTCCGCGGTTTGGGGTCTTGGGTGTTTCCCACGGCCTTGTTCCGCGTTCCCACCTCCGAGCGCACGCTCTACCTGACCTTCGACGATGGCCCGACGCCTGGGGTTACGGATGCCGTATTGTCGTTGCTTGAACGGTATGGCGCCAAGGCCAGTTTTTTCTGGATCGGTAAAAACGTCACAGCGCATCCCGAATATCTCGAGCGCATCAAGACTGCGGGTCACCGCCTAGGCGGGCACTGCATGCACCACGAAAATGGGTGGAAAACGGACACCGCCGCCTATGTTCAATCGGCCGTGGCTTCCGTCGATTCCGTACACTCTGATTTGTTTCGCCCCCCCTATGGACGCATCCGACCCCAACAGGCCCGTCAGTTGGCAGAGCAAGGCATCGGATTGGTATTTTGGAGCCGTTTGAGCTACGATTTCGATACCCGCCTGAGCCCAGAGGAGTGTTTTCGGCGGACAACACAGGGTTTAAAACCCGGGGAGTTAATTGTCTTTCACGACAGTCTCAAGGCCGAGGCGCGGATGCTTCCGGCGCTGGAGGCCCTACTTCAGAAAGGCGAACGCGAAGGTTGGCAATTCGCGGCCTTGTCCTAACTTCACATTCGAACCATTCGACCCATGGAGCTTTTGCGTAGACATTGGTGGAATATTGCTGGCGTCCTCGCGGTGATCGGGGTGCTGGTTTTTGCCCTGAATCACGACTGGAGTCTGGGGTTTTCGCTGTCCGATGTCCTGTGGTTGAGTGCCATGTCGCTCTTGGTGCACCAATTCGAAGAATACGGCTGGCCCGGGGGCTTTCCGCGGATGTTGAATACCGCGTTGTATCACGCTCAGGCGCCCGATCGCTATCCCCTCAACGCCCAGACCGCCTTGGTGGTCAATGTGGGCGTGGGATGGGGTTCGTACGGATTGGCGGCCTTATTCGGGGAGCGCTGGCCGTGGCTGGGCATTGCGACGGTGTTGGTTTCGGTGGGCAACGTCGTGGCACATACGGTGCTTTTTAACCTCAAAGCCCGCACGCTCTATAACCCCGGGATGGCCACCGCGCTATTGCTCTTTGTGCCGATTGCGCTTTTATTTTTCGCAACGATGCGTTGGGAAGGGCTTTTTACGCCCTTCAACCTCTCGCTGGGCATTCCCTTAGGCCTGGCGCTGAACTATGTGGGCATCCTCAAGATGATTGATTGGATGAAGGATCCCCAAAGCCCGCATCGGTTTCGTTGATGGCCGACGGATATCGCGGGCCGGGTAGAGACACAAAATTTTGCGTCTCTACCCGGCCATTTGACACACACATAGTGTAAATCAAAATTCTTGTATCTTTGCAATGGAAGTTACCTTTTCGGATCAGAAATTCGAGAAACAGGCCAATGACGATCGCAAGCTCAAAAAGGTATTTGGGGAAATCCAGGCAAAGAAGATTATCGCGCGACTTACCGCTTTAAGGTCGGCCAATACCCTTGAGGATGTGCGGTATCTACCGGGGAACTTCCATGAGCTTGCCGGAAATCGCAAAGGACAATGGGCATGTGACTTGGATCAGCCCTACAGGCTGATTTTCACGCCTCATGAAGATCCGATCCCAACGAATAGCCACGGCCAATACAATTGGGCGGCCATAACAGGGGTAGAAGTAGTCGAAGTGGCAGATTATCACTAGAAAAAGCAGACAATGGCACATCAGAATCGATACTTCCCGCAATCCGTGCCTCATCCCGGCGAAGTTTTGGCTGAAAAGTTGGATGAAATGGCGATGCCCCGCAATGAGTTTGCGCTGCGCTCAGGAAAACCGGAAAAGACCATTATCGCGATCCTTAAGGGGGATAGTTCTATTACCCCGGATATGGCCGTGCAATTCGAGAATGTGACCCGAATTCCAGCCCACTTCTGGATGAATCATCAGCGGTTGTATGATGAGTACTTGGCCCGACGGAGGAGACAATCGGTCATAGATCGGGCAATGGATTGGACCGCGAAATTTCCCGTTGGAGAAATGATTAAAAAGGGCTGGATTGCCTCCGTTAGTTCGCTTCCCGATCGAACCATGGAATTATTGGCTTTTTTTGGCTTTTCGCATCACGAGGCTTGGGAAGAATATTATTTCAATCAGCAGCTCAAGGTGGCCTTCCGCATATCGCTGGCGCAAACGACAGAGCCTTTTGCCATTTCGGCTTGGCTGCGTCGCGGGGAGATGCAAGCGGCTGATCTGGATGTGAATGAGTATTCCGAAAAAAAATTAAAGGGGGTATTGCCCCAGTTAAAATCCATCATGGCGACTCACCCCAATGGGTTCTTTGGAGAGGTCCAACACATTTGTCGAGAGGTCGGTGTAAAGGTGGTGTACACTCCGGCTCTCAAGAAGGCTCCCATCAGTGGTGCAACGCGATGGATTCATGATACTCCTTTAATCCAATTGACGAATCGGTATGAGCGATATGATATTTTTTGGTTTACTTTTTTCCACGAAGTTGGGCATATTCTCAAACATGGAAAGAAGCACATTTTTTTGGAGGACATGGACTATTCGGATAAAGACCTCAGAATGGAAGAAGAGGCCAACGCATTTGCCGCGAAATGGTTATTGACCCAAGACGAGGAGTCTATGATTAAGAATGCTCTTCCACTGACCGAAACCGACATTGTCGCTTTTGCAAAAAAATTTCACACCCATCCGGCTGTTATTGTGGGAAGATTACAGCATCAAAAAGTCCTGCCGTATCACGCTTTTAGCCATTTGATGGAGGCTGTGGAAATGGGGGATTAATTGTGTGAGAAAAGGGATTTTAAAATTGGATGCATTGGATTGAATCGTAATAGACTTGCGAAAAAGGGCATGCATTACGGGCTTGATCGTCTATTTGGTGGCGAGTACATCGTCCTATTCGTTCGGATTTGACCTGATGAAAAGGATTCCTTGATCGAATCGTACAACCATAGATATCATGTTGTTGTTCGAAGCAACTCAACAAGAGCCATTCGGTTATTATCTTTTATCCGTCTAAAGAGTGTAATTTCGTTTATTTAAGGATTGGATTCCTCATACTCGTCTTTCCCTCAGAAGGGCGACCCGTTTTGTGACAGAATTTTTCTGGATAGTCAAGATTTCCAAATTGAACCCAACTTCTGGGTCACGGGATATTTCTGGGGAGAGTCGTTGTTTAGGCAAAGATTTTTTGGAGCCGATAGAGGAAGAAACGGGTCTTGGTGACGCCTCTGAGGTTGGCCCGGAAGAGTTTGATTTGTGCGTTGAAGGACTCGGC
>Ga0247844_1000204_pt1 | contig 129613 bp, 154 predicted proteins | sample LaCtaG_FD_192421 | JGI IMG/M metagenome (GOLD analysis project Ga0247844, IMG submission 192421) | Freshwater microbial communities from meromictic Lake La Cruz, Castile-La Mancha, Spain - LaCruzMarch201714.5m_1 | ecosystem: Environmental > Aquatic > Freshwater > Lake | place: Spain...
GAGGAGGAATTGGATCATTAGGTAGTAATAATTATCTTAATGTCTGTAGTTATCAAGGTATTGTTTTTAATGTTCAAAATGCGGGATTCGGTTCTCAAGCTGTTAGAATGCTTATTGATGTTAATGGCAATGTAGGTATAGGCACATCTACATTATTTGCAAAATTAGTGGTGTCAAATGGTTCTGGTGAAAACATAGAATTTACTCCTGGAAATGCAACTGTAAATGGTGGTCTAATAGAAAATATTAATAGATCTACTGGTACTACAAGACCCGATTTAAATTTGTTTACATCAAATGCAAGTAGTGGTTCTATTAAATTCTATACAAATGGTGTTAATGAAAGAATGCGTGTTAATTTTGATGGTAATGTAGGTATTGGTAGTAGTAGTCCTGCTTATAAATTGGATGTAAATGGAAATGCAAATTTTACAAATGGTTTTTACACAAATACAAATGCGTCTAGTACGTCTTATTTTGTAGGTGCAAACGGTACAAGACCAATTATATTTCAAAACAATACAGGTGCAGCATATGATTTTGGATTTAAATTTTATGACTCAAATACATTGAGTATAGTGGGAGGTAACACTTTAGCAAATCCAACTACCGATTTAGTTGTATTCAAATATGATGGCAATGTTGGTATAGGTACAACTAGTCCTGCTACTAAATTAGATGTATTTGGCCCTGTATCTGTACGAGGCACCAGAGTCTTAACCACCGCTTTTGATATTTCTGGTGGATTAACATATGATATATACGGAAATATAAGAGTATTGAGAAGCGATTCTGCTCAAGGTGATGGTATGTACATCGGTTATGGTGGTTCAGGTGGTCCACTAAGATTCTTTAGTAATACTGGTACACAAGAATTTATGACAATTGCCACCACAGGTAACGTTGGTATTGGATCCACATCTCCAGCTTATAAATTGGATGTAAATGGTATCCTAGCCAGTGCTGGCTCTCCAATTGCTTGGTTTTCTGGAAGTTATAATAGAATATACGAACCAGCAGGTAATCCAGCATTGTATCTAGGAAATAACAGCGATCCAGCAAATTATTATGATAATAGTACTCACTATTTCAGAAACAGAGGTGGTAGTAGTAATTACGCAATCATAAATAGTAGTGGTAATCTTGGTATTGGCACATCAACCATTGATGCCCCACTTCACGTATATAGAGCTAGCAATCCTTGGATATACCTACATGGTGGTGGTAATTTTGGATATATCAGATTCAGTGATGGTACAAGCAATGCTTATTTGTTTAAAAATACAAGTTCCGATACAACCAATGGTGCATTAGCAGGTGCTATGTACACATATACAGATAGTGGAAAAGCATTTCAACATATTCATTCAGGCACACCATTATTTACAATATTAAGTGGTGGTAGCGTTGGTATAGGCACAACAAGTCCTAGTAGTAAACTTCATGTATCTGGCTCTGTTAAAATTAGCGGATTGACCACAAATGCAACCGGATACTATCTAACAGTAGATAATACAACAGGTGTTGTTCATAAATCAACCGCAACCGCAGCAGGCACATCTGGTTCAAGCGGTACAAGTGGAAGTAGTGGAGCTAGCGGTACAAGTGGAAGTAGCGGTACAAGTGGTTCAAATGGTACAAGTGGAAGTAGTGGTACAAGTGGAAGTAGTGGTACAAGTGGACAAACTGGATCAAGTGGAAGTAGTGGTACAAGTGGAAGTAGTGGTACTAGCGGTACAAGTGGAAGTAGTGGTACAAGTGGAAGTAGTGGTTTAAGTGGATCAAGTGGAAGTAGTGGCAGTTCTGGATCAGGAGTTTCTGGTGGTACAAATAATATAGTTGCAAAATTTAGTGGTGCTACAACACTTGCAACTTCTACTATAACGGATAATGGAACTACAGTTACAATTGCTGCAGCAAGTAGCATACAAGGTGTTAAGGAAACGTATGCAACTACTGCACCTACATCTAGTGTTGTTACTATAGACCTTAATACTACAACTGTTGCTTTGTTAACTCTTAATGCTAGTGTTACTAGTTTTACTATTAATAATTTAACCGCTGGAAAAGTTAATTCATTTACAATAGTAACAGTACCAAATGGATCGGTGTATACTATAACTTGGACATTTGGAGGTGTGGGTGTCAAATGGCCTAGTGGAACAGCTCCAACATTAACTACAACGAATGGTAAATATGATGTATTTAGCTTTATATATGATGGTACAAACTGGTATGGTTTCATAGGCGGACAAAATTTTTAATATTTATGGCAACAATAGGATCGGGTAGATCATCATTAATAAGAAGTAAAACAGCTGCCGGATCGGCAGTAAATTATACTTTGGTAAGATATGAAGGCGCTACTACTACAAGTGGAACAGTTGGGTCCAGTACCTGTATATATGAAATGTATTTATTTACAGATGGATTTGTAGAAATGAGATTAGGCAATTGGGCTAATTCTGGTGGATTTTCTGGCCATTATACTGCTGGAGGAACTGGCACATCTCTTTCTCCATCAGCTAATACTACATATGTTTGGAACGCAACAGGAACAACCACTACATTTTTAGCTGGTTATCAATATATAAACGGAGTCGCAACAGCCGCAGGATCAACAAACCCTTCTTTAGGGGCAAGCTCTGTGGGAAGCTGGCCTCCTACAAATTGGACTAGTTTACAAAATGCGAGTGTGGATGATGCTTTCGTTTCAGTAACAATAGCACCAACAACATTTTTTGGTACATCCAGAACCACTGCATATATTGGTAGCAACGCTTACATTACTTTTGGAGCTGGCAGTGCTCTTTATAGCGGTTTAAGTGCTACAGTTCCAGCTGTAGATAAATTTATGTTTAACGCGGCTGATAGAAGTTATCAAAGAGTTGCGTATTTAACTGCGGGTGGATCAAAATAATAAAATTATGAAAGTAGCAAAAATAATAAACAATTCAATTTATATACAAAGTATATTTGTGATGTTTCCTAACGTTTCATTTCCTGACGTTGGAATACCTGATGAATTTTTACAGACACACAATTTATATAAAGTACTTGACTATATACCACATAATCCAGAAACACAAATCTTTAATTTATTAGATGTGCCAGTACTAAAAGATAATATAGTTTATACAGTTGAAGTTTTAGATAAAACAGATGCGGAAATTAAATCAGATAAGTTAATAAAAGTCAGAGTGTGTCGCAATAATCTTTTAAACGAATCTGATGGTTACGTCACAATTGATAGATGGGAAGCTTATTCGGATGAACAAAAAACTGCATGGAGACAATATAGACAGTCTTTAAGAGATATACCTCAAAACGCAAATAATCCGGATAATATTACGTGGCCTATTAAGCCAAATTAAAATTAAAATTATTAATAGTCTTGACTTTATAATTTATATAAAGTATAAGCATAAGTAAGCGCTTGTTGAATTAAGTAGTTGTTAAATATTAATTAAATAATACTAAATTATTGATAGTTAAATTAAAGCTAAGCGATTGATATGCTACTATTTATTATAAATGATTACTAATAAACATAAAATATATTTGGATATGGATGGAGTGATAAGTGATTGGGAATCACAGTTTAAGCGCTATAGTGGTGGAGTGCCTGTAGAAACTTATGATGTTGAGCATGGCAAAAAAAATAGATTTAAATTTGTTGATAAAAATTGTCCTGAATATTATGCTACAATGCCTTGGATGAAAGATGGCAAATTACTTTATAATTTTATAAAAAATTTACCTGTAGAAATATTGAGTCATGCGCCTACCAAGTTATCTTATATTGGTAAAAAACAATGGTTAGCTAATAATAAGATAGATATTGAAGCTAATTTGGTACCGCATAGAAACTTAAAAGCGAAGTTTGCAACTGTTGATAGTATCTTGATAGATGACCGAGAAGATAATATAAATGATTTTATTAATGCTGGTGGTAAAGCAATATTGCATAAAAATGCTATAGATACTATCAATCAACTAAAAGAAATGTTGGGTATCAAAGAAAAACATAGAATTTATAATAGTATTTTAAATCCTGAAATTTGGGCAACTGAAGATGCAATAAAGCCTGAAGTGCTAAATAAACTATTAACCATTGCCAATACTTTCTATAAAGATACTGATTTGAATGTACCCCTTGAAGATGTTTATTTTCTTGGTAGTACCGCTGGGTATAATTGGACTCCAACCAGCGATATAGATTTACATTTGCTTGTAGATTTTTCTAAAATTGGTGACAGTAAAGAACTTGTTAAGAATTATGTAGATGGATTAAAGAGCAAATGGAACGAATCACACGATATTAGAATTGGTAATCATCCAGTAGAAGTTTATATTCAAGATATTAGTGAAGTCAATAGAAGTCAAGCTGTATATAGTTTGATGAAAAATGCTTGGGTAAAAAAACCAAAAGTTGAAGATATACAGATAGATAAAGCTGCTATTTCTAAGAAATACAAAGAATATGTAACATTTATTAATACTGCTATAAAAGAACAAAATTTGGATAAATTAAAGCGGTTGGTAAAGCGGTTATATGAAATGCGTCAAGCTGGATTGTCTAAAAGTGGAGAATACAGCACCGAGAACTTGGTATTCAAACTTTTAAGATCCACTGGGTATGTTAATCAGCTAAAAGACGCAATAAACAATATTACGGATAAAAATTTGAGTCATATTTAAAAATTATACGGAATTCCATACCCATTTTCCGTTTCCACAGTCCCAAATACGATCATAACCATTTAATTGCATATTTTTCCACTCTGTTAAATTTTGATCAAAATTATTTAATATCTTGTTTAATTTATGTTTTTGAAATGTCATTCGATTAAATAATGTTTTATAATCTGAACTAATGTACCAATAATTAGGGGTGGTATTTTCAATAAAATTAAAACCCAGATTCTGATACACTATACCGTCAAAATATCTTTTATCATTATAAGATATTATACTTTTAGGATCGTGATCATTAATAAACCTTTTAAATAGTTTTGATGCAGATCCTATAACACATGTGTTTAGTTTATTACAATAACGATACATTTCATATTGTATTTTTTTATCAAATCTAGATTTAACAAATGTCATTAGAGATACTAATTCATTCTTATAATACAATCCGTATTTTAGAGAAGATTTATCTTTTCCTTGCAAGTGGTTAAGTTCCAAAAATGTGTTTTTTTCAGTTTCACAGACTAATCTTATATCACATTCACGCGCATAAATTTTGTTAATGTTAGTTTTGAATAAATAACAAATCACAGATTTAACAATTTCTTTTTTATGAATCCATTCATTTTCAAATATATGTATTAGACGTATCCCCTTTGAAGTGCAGCTGCGACTTTTATTTAAATGATAATATTTTTTAATACTGTTGCCGTTTTCACTGTGCCAATATAATCCGTTCAGTTCAATCGCTATATTTTCTGATGGAATATAAATGTCTAATTCTTTACCGTTAAGTACAGATCTGTCGTTTCTCTTTACAATAACATTATCTCCTAAAATAGATTTAATGAAGTGATATATTTCATTTTCAAGAGTATCTTTATCTAGTGGATTGCAATAACTACAAAATATATGGTTTAATTTATAAACGTCTGTTTCAAATACCTTGTTACACTTTGTGCACAAAAATTTATATTTATTTTTATATAAATAACCGTCATACTCAGATTCAGAAAATAAAGGAGATATATTTCTAACCTCGCAATAATTTTTAATAAAACCAAAACGTTCTATTTTAGATTTATCCGCGATATTTTTCCTTATAGTAACGTCTTTTAAAACATTATCGACACCATATTTCGTAAGACAGGTAGATTTTATTTTTTCAATGTTGTTATAATTTTCATCTCCGTATTTTTTAAATTTAGTGTTTTTAACACGCTGTTTATATACATCTAACTTACTATAAGATTCAACTCCATATTTATCCAAGATAGCATTTTTAAAATTTTTCTTTGTTCCGTCAGTTTGCATTGGATGCATCCCATTATATTTTTGAAAATACGTTTTTTTTTGTGATTCACGCATCTTATTTAAAACTTTTACGTTTGCATTTGAACATTGTTTACTGCAATACGTTGATGTATTTCTCTTGTAAAATGAAATTTTATACTTTATACTGCAAGTTTCACATACCTTTTCAACAAAATCAGGATTATTTTTAGGTCTGCTCATAATTTACCTTTGGCTCATACATAGATATATATTAATATATATTTCAAATAAATCAAATAAAATAAAAATTTTAATATTTATTATAAAGAAAGGTATTTAATTTATGGCAGAACTACTAAATCCAAGTGAAATATTCGCTACCGCGTTTGAACCAAAAGTAAAGAATCGTTTTATTCTTTATGTTGATGGCATTCCATCATTCATTATTAAAAAGGTCAATCGTCCTAAGCTAACACAAGCTAAGAAAGAACTTGATCATATCAATACAAAATCTTACTACAAAGGTAAGAGTGTATGGGATGAAATCAGTATGGAACTTTATGATCCAATTGTACCATCTGGTGCGCAAGCTGTAATGGAATGGGTTCGATTGCATCACGAATCTGTTACCGGCCGTGATGGTTATCAAGACTTTTACAAGAAAGATTTGACCATCAACGTTCTTGGTCCAGTTGGTGACAAAGTAGAAGAATGGAAGTTGGTGGGTTCATTCATCGTAAGCGCCGATTTCCAAGAAATGGATTGGAGCGATGATGGTGCTGCTCAAATGATCAGCCTATCAATTGCATACGATTATGCAATTCTTCAGTATTAATATTACAATCTGGTCGTTTTAGATTTTATAAATCAACTTTTATTTTCATAATCCTTCTAACTAAAATTAGAAGGATTTTTATTGATTTTAATTTAAAATGGTTCATACTTATATATGAGAGTGTGAGTATGAAAAAAGAAGATCTGCTAAAAATAATAGAATCAAATCCCGATAGTTATGTTCAAATAATAAAGTCTAAACACAAAGACTTTTATATAAAAATTAATTCGGAGTATTCTGGGAAAACATTTGGTGAAAAGTTATATAAAAGTATAAATGGCGAAAAAAAGTGTAAAGTTTGTAATAATTCAACTAAATTTAAATCATTTATAGTTGGTTATAGTGAATATTGTAGTAAGAAATGTAGTAATGTATCTACTGTAAGTGTAAGAACAAATACACTGATTGAAAAAAATAAACAAAATAGACATTTATATTATGAAACTAAAAAATGTTTAGTGTGTAGTATAAACTTTGAATCTCTAATTTATAGAAACCAAAAATGTTGTGGTGCTAAATGTAGTGGTATATATGTTTCTAAAGATATTAACCGTGTAGATAAAATTAAAAATACAAAGTTAAATCGTTATGGAAGTGCAACATATGTTAATGCTGAAAAAGCAAAATCAACTTGTATAGAAAAATATGGAGTGGATAATATATCAAAAACGGAATATTTTAAAGATTTAGCAAAAAGTGAATCTAAAAAAAGATTTTTTGACAATATTTTAAATCATAAATTATCAACTGTTGCGATTCCATTGTTTACACAAGAAGATTATATTTCAACAGATAAAAACAATTTATATAAATTTAAATGTAAACAATGTAATGATATATTTGAAGATCATATTGATGGTGGACATTTACCCAGATGTTTAAAATGTTATCCGTATATTGCTGGTTTTAGTCACAATGAAAAAGAAATAGTAAATTATGTAAAAAGTTTAATTGGTGATATAGATTTGATTGAAAATGATAGAAGTATACTTAATGGATTAGAATTGGATGTGTATATTCCTGAAAAGAAAATAGCAATTGAATATGACGGGTTATATTGGCACAGTGAAAATAGTGGTGGTAAAGATAAAGATTATCATTTGAATAAAACAAAAATATGTGAATCTAAAGGAATAAGACTTATTCATATATTTGAAGACGAATGGGTATACAATAAAAATATTGTAAAAACCAAATTAAAACATATTCTAGGCAAATCAAACGAAAAGTCTATATATGCTAGAAATTGTGTGGTTAAAGTTATAGATGATTGTAAATTGTTTCTTAATGAAAATCATATACAAGGAGACTGTCCGTCATCTATTAAACTAGGCGCATATCATAATAATTTATTAGTTGCGGTAATGACATTTGGTAAAAAAAGAAAATCATTGGGTTATATCAATAAAGATAAAAATCAATATGAACTAATTAGATTCACAACAAATCAAAGAATAGTAGGTATAGCGGGCAAATTATTAAAATTTTTTATTAAAAACTATAATCCGCATAAAATAATAACTTATGCTGATAAAAGATATAGTGTTGGTAACTTATATGAAGTATTAGGATTTACCAAAATAAAAGATACCAAACCAAATTATTGGTATTTTGAATTGGGAAATGATATTAGATGGCACAGATATGGTTTTGCAAAACATACATTGTCAAAGAAATTAAAAAGTTATGATGTTACACTAAGTGAATGGGATAATATGAAAAATAATCGATATGATCGTATATGGGATTGTGGTCACACGAAATACGAGTGGATAAAAACAGAATAACATATTTATTAACATATGCAACTTAATAAAAAAACATTCGTCATTTATCCTGGTAGATTTCATCCTTTTCACGCAGGGCACAAAAGTGTATATAATTATTTAAGCACCAAATTTGGTGGCAATGATGTATATGTAACCACAACGGGGGTAATTGAATTGCCAAAGTCACCTTTTTCATTTGACGAGAAAAAAGAAATGATGATGGCAACTGGCATACCAGCCAACAAAATACTAAATGTAAAGAACAACTACAACTTGCAAAGTGTATCAAATCAGATACCGATCAATATTGAACGTGATAGTATTATTTTTGCGGTTAGTCAAAAAGATATGGCTGAAGATCCAAGATTCAAGAGCTTTGTTAAAAAAGACGGATCTCCTTCATATTTGCAACCAATGCCAAAAAACGAAAGTAAATTGGAACCCGCAATTAACCGCGGTTACTTAATTACTGTTCCAACAACAGATTTTACAGTATTAGGATCACCTGCAAGAAGTGCAAGTCAATTGAGATCACAATACTCGACGCTAAATCCTGAACAACAAAAAGCATTTATTATGGATTTATTCGGAAGTTACAACCCAAAGATACATAATATATTAAACAACAAGTTGGGTAATACCAGCGGTAAATTAACTGAAAAGCAAAAGAAGTTATTAAAGAAGTTGATTGTGGGTATCTTAAAAGAAGATGAAGCTAAAGTTAAATCAGCGACACATAAAGCAAATTTAGCATTAGTTGTGCAAAGACAAGCTGAATTAGATGACGCTGAAGAAAAATATGATGTTGCAAATGAAAAATATACTGCGGCTACAACTCCAGAAGAAAAGGCAGCGGCAGACATTTCTTTAAAAAATGCTAAAAAAGTTGTGGATTCAAAAAAATCGATGTATGATGCTGCAAAACATCAAGCAAGTACTTAAATATAATAACTAAAAAGTTATATAAAGTTCTATATATTGTTATAAAGTTATGAGTGACGAAATTATTATTCAAAAATTAAAACAACAACATTCAGCTGCTCCTGCTCCTGTAGCTACGAGTTATCCAGCTGAAACAATTGAGTTGCCATCAAAGGGTTATTTTTACGATGAATCCAATCCATTGAGCAAAGGAACCATTGAATTAAAGATGATGACGGCTAGGGAAGAAGATATTCTGACCAATGAAAATTTCATCAAAAACGGTACTGTGTTGGACAAATTGTTGGAAGGTCTAATTGTTACACCTGGTGTACGAACCCAAGACCTATTAATGATTGATAAAAACGCTTTGTTTATTGCTGCTAGACGATTGGCATATGGTGATAAATATGGTCCAGTAAAGATTGAGTGTAAGAAGTGTAACACCGAAAACAAAACTTATATTGATTTAAGCACACTAAATGAAAAAGAAGTAGATTTCAGTAAGTTTGAAAAAGGTGCTAATGAATTTGAATTCGAGTTTCCATTTAGCAAGAGACGAATCACGTTTAAACTCATTACGTCTGGTGATCAGGAAAGTATTGAACGTGATATTAAAGCGTTGACCAAGATTAAAAAACAATCCAGTGCTGAAGTTACCACCAGACTTAAGAGATTGATCGTTAGCATTGATGGTAAACCTGATATAGCCGCTATCAATAAATTTGTTGATAATGAATTGTTGTCAAAGGACAGTATGGCGTTGAGATCCTATATTAAAACAATTGCGCCTGAATTGGATATGGGATTTGACTTTGTTTGTGAACACTGTGGTGAGGTGGAAAGGATGGATGTACCGATGACGGTACAGTTTTTTTGGCCTGAATCCTGAATATAGAGTTCAAGTTCACAAACAAATATTTGAGTTAAGTTACTTCTCGCAAGGAGCGGTAAATGTACAAATTGCGTATCAATTGCCTGTATTTTTGCGCAATTTTTATTATGCTCAATTGGCAAATATAAAGAACAAAGAAAGTGATAGTTACAAAGAACCAGCTAAAAAGTCAGGCAAAGTAGATAAGCCTTTTTAGTGCTAAAATGATATAGTTGTCATATTTATATATTATATGGCAGCACAACCGTTTGATCCGAAAACTTTAGCCGACTCACTTAATACGTTAGGTGCATCACGTGATTTAATTGAAAAAATTAAATCTATGGAGGAAGATATAGGTAAAAATTTGAGCGAACAAGAAAAGTCGCAACTTAAAATAAATAAGCTAACGGGTATACAGTCATCAATCACAACTATAATCGACGAAAAGAAAAAAGCGGGATTGGTGTATGACGATTTATCTTTCCAATTGGAAAATAAACGATTGCAAACGCAACAGAAAATTTTAAGCTCTCAAGAAGATGCTTTAAAAGATGCTATAGATTCAGGTGCTTTAACTCAGGAACAATTGAAAAGAGCAAATGAGATGAAGGATTCTTTGTTTTTACAAAATGTAGCTTTAGGCGGCAACGTAAAAATGATACAAACTCAGATTAAAGACGGTGCTAAAATAGAAGAAGTATATAAACATATCAATGGACAATTGAGTGAAGAAAAGAAAAATATATCAGATGCTAATACTAATTTGGCAAATACTAATAATTTTCTGAAAGATACGCTTAAACTGGTTACAATGATAGGCGGAACAAAATTTATCGATGATTTAAAATTTCCAAAAGACGCAAGTACTTTATTTGGAAATGTATATGACTTATTCAAACAGATAGATAAAGCAGCAACTAGTATTAGAAAGACATTTGGACTATTTAGATCTGACGCTGCAATTATAGAGTCTAATATAAGAGAAATAGTGGTGGAGTTAGCAGAATTTGGTATAAAAGCGGATGATGTGAAAAAATCAATATCATCGATTGGAAAAACTTTTAATTACATAAATACTTTGGATAAGACAATTGTTAAAGACATCTCAATGATGGCTAAACAAATGGATATTAGTGAAGAAAAAAGTGCTAAATTCTTAAAAACAATTGGTGGTATAAAAGGTGAAAGTGGCATTGCTAACAAAAGTATGTTAAGTTTCGCTGGATCTGTAGCTACTGCATATGGCATCGGATTAGATGAAGTGATGTCCGATGTAGCGGAGGCCAGCGATGATGTACGAATGTATGCTGGTAAGACAGCTGACGAGTTGATTATAGGCGCTGCGCAAGCTAGACAAATGGGCACTACGTTAGACAATATGGCCAAGTCATCTAAAAGTTTGTTAAATTTTGAAACTAGCATTCAAGCCGAATTAAAAGCAAGTGCATTAATTGGTAAAAATATTAATTTTAATGAAGCTCGTAGATTAGCTTTCCAAGGTAAAACAGTTGAAGCTAACAAATTGATACTAGATCAAGCCAAGAAAATAAAATTCAATCAGTTAAATCCAATAGCACAAGAAGCATTTGCCGCTGCGGCGGGAAAGAGTGTAAAAGAATTGCAGGATATGTTGGAATCTGAAAACAGAATGAAATCTGCATTGACATCCAATAATAAAGAAGTTAGAGACGCTGCTAAAGCTCAATTGGAAAAACAAAATTTATTGAAAACTAATGGTAAATTGGCACAAGATGAATATGAAAAGAATTTATTAAATAAGAGTAATCAAGAAAGAATTGTTATATTGCAAGATAGATTAAATGCAGCAATGATGAAGATAATGTTGCCTGTACTAGAGGCTATTACAGATGCAATGGAGAAGTTAGTAAATTTGACAAGTGGGTTAGATTTACAAAATCTAATTAAAGATTTAAGCAATGTAAAGACACTGGGCACTGCTTTAAAAGATAATTTTTTTAGAAAAATTAAAGTTGTTAAAGACTTTATATCTTTTCCTTTTAAATCTTTTAAAGCCTTACTTGAAACAGTAAATAAATTAATAGATGTTTTTTCTACTAAAACTATAACTATATTAACCGATTTGTTGAATAAAATTAAATCTATTAATAATTTTATACTTGATATACCTAATAAAATAAGTAAATCTTTTGGGTCATTACAAAAACTAGGATCTCTTATAAAAACATATCTACAAGGATCTTTAGCGGAAGCTATACAACCATTTGAATTTTTAATAAAAAAATTTAAAGGTATTGGGGATATTTTTAAACCGATTAAAGATTTGATAGAACCTGTTATAAAAGGATTTAAAAGTTTAGTCAGCACCGCATCACAATTTCCTAAATTAATGAAAATTTTAAAGTTTGCTGGATTTGGGTTGAAATGGGCATCTGGTATAGGAGAAATTATAGCCGCTTTAGAATTTTTATACAAATCTTATAAAAATGTAATGGAGGTTATAAACAATCCTAATTTAAGTTTTTCGGAAAAATTAATTGGAGCATTTAAAGGTATAGCAAAAGCCGCATACTCTGCATTTTTAGAAACGTTTGTTGACATAGGTGCGTGGATTGGAGAAAATGTATTTGGTTCTTTTTACGATGTAATGATTGACGCTGGCGAATCTGTGTATAATTTTTTTGGAAAAGTTATGGATGGTACGAAAAAAGTAGTCACTGCTCTTTGGACAGGAGTAAAAGATATATTTTCTTTCCTAATACCAGATGTAATAATCGAAGGATTTAATAAAGCATATGAAGGAATCAAAGAATGGTTAGGCTTTTCCCCTTCACAAATAGGTTTATCAATCGTTAATGGAATTAAATCTGTTATGGATATGTTGTTTGATGTTCTTACATATCCATTCAAAAAATCGTTTCAATTGGTAAAATCAGCTGTATCCGATGTAGCTGCAATATTCAAAGATGTATTTAGCTCTGCGTTTACATTTATAGTTGATGCGTTGGAGAAGGTTTGGGAAAAAATGAAAGGAATTGGTTCATTTATATCTGAAACAATTGGAAAAACATTTAATTTTGTAGGTAGAATTATAGGTGTTTCTGAAGAAACCACAACAAAACCAGCTGGTGAAACAAAAACGGCTGGAAAAAGTAATGATTTGTTGATATCAACAATTGTAGATAGTAATAGAGCTGTTTTGGAAAAACTAGATAAACTAACATCAATGATGGCATCTGGTCAAATTGCTGTATACATTGATGGTCAACGTGCAAATCAACTATTGGCAACAAGTAATTCAAAATTTGGTTCATTTGGTCAAGCAACAACCAATTAATCTAATATTTATAATTAATGGCAAATAGTAATACATATTATAACGCAATAGGCAATGACGGTGCGCAGGTTACCACACTTTCTAATATACAAGGTGCTGGTTTATCTTTACCGCCAAATACTGAACAGTATATAAACCTAAGAGCACCTGGTAAATTAGAAACACTATTTAATGCTAATAATAACAGCGAAGTATTGTATAGCAAAAATAAACCAACCGATTTATATACTAAAGGATTAATCAGTAGCGAATTAGCACCTCCGTTTTATGCAAATCCTAATCAAGGGCAACGTCAAAAGATAAACGTTAGCAGATCGTTTCCTATACAATCCGCATTAAGAGACGGAACACGTATCAGAAGATTTTTGGGATCCGGTAAAGGTGGTACGTTTTTAACAAAACAAATATTATTGCAGGGATTTGCTCCGTTTGACGAAACAAAGATTTATAACCCAGCTAGTCCTCTTTTAGCCGCAGTTAGATTGTCAACGTTTGGTGCTATAGAAAGACCAACCAGATTTATAGATAGTAGCAACATTGTTGGTGGTTTGATGGGAGCAGCTGGTCTTGGTGGTATTACTAGAACCATCGGTGGTTTGTTTGGTGCTACTGAAGGAAATCCATCTCCACCACGTAGTAGTGTGGCTAGTGCTGCTAGTGAACCAAAAAGTGGATTGGGTGGATTTTTCAATTTTACTGGATTACTTGGTGGAGGTGATAAAGCTGATCAAGTAATGCCTATTACAGGTCGTGACGGTGTTAAAGGATTACTAAGAGGTAATACGGCTACGGCTGGTTATAACAACAAACGATACAAGAGTTTGATGAGTAATTCGGCTGGTAAAGGCGGATTCTTTGGTAACCTATTAAAAGCGGCTGGATCATTTTTAAAGAACAATACGATTTTAGGCGGATTGTTGCCACCTACACAACCAATAGCAGGATTAAACTATAGAGCGGATGAAGATACATACGATTTGATGCTTAACACAAATAGATGGAGTAATGAGATTACACACGATACATCAAGTGGTAAAAAAAGCACAAATCTAAATGTTGGTGTAAATCAAGGTAACAATTTATTATTTACAGGTACTCAACCAAAAACAAAAGGTGGTTTTATTGGTGGGTTATTGAAAGCAATTGGATTGCAAAATATAACAGGCGGCAACAGTAGTGGTACCAGTGGAATGAGATTTTTTGCTACACCGTTAACAAACATAGTTTCAAAAAGATTGAGATTATATGTTCAAAGCAATAAAAATTTAAGAAACAATAGCTTTTTATCGGTTACATATTCGACTACTCCTGGCGTTGGTAAATTAACCGATTCATATACAATTAGCAACGTTGAAATTAGTTCTGTAGATGGAGCTAGTACAAATCGTTATGGCGACTTGGTTAAAATAGATGGTGATGTAGAATTCAGCGATCAACTATTAAACTACAAACAATATACAGATCCAAAGTTATCGTTAAATTATCAACGTACATATTCTGATAAAACAGATAAAACAGTACAATATCTTCAAGAATTAAATGTTACTTTAAAAAATACAATTGCTGGAATAGACAATCAAAAATATGCTTATTATCCAGCATTTGGAAAAATACAACAAAATGCTACTGATGATGTGGGTTTTAATTATTTGGCAAAAGTAAAATCGGATAGAACGAACCCCGAAGGATCTGATAGTGCAAATCAGTATACATACACAGGAAGAATAAGAGCAAATCCAGAAAAATTCCCAACCTTATTGGGCAAACAAGTAGGTAAAGATAGATTTATAAGACCCACCAACAACGTTGATTACGTCAACAGTTTGGGTGTGTTAAATGCCGATGAATTCGCTGAAAAATATAACGATCAATTTAATGGATTGGGCCCTGATTTAGTTAAGTTTTATTTTTATGATATTGTCAACAATAGATTCATACCTTTTAATGCTACTGTAAAAGGATTACAAGAAAATAATACATCAAACTGGGAGCCAATTGAATATCTTGGAAGACCTGACAAGTTATACTATTACAAAGGATTTACAAGAGATGTTAGTTTCAACTTCAAAGTGGTAGCACATTCTGTTAAAGAATTATTGCCTATGTGGCAACGTGTAAATTACTTGGTGGGATTAACTAGACCTTCTAATTATACATCTACTGTTAATGGTGGATTTATGATACCGCCTATGGTACAATTTACACTTGGTGACTTTTATAAGAACCATTGCGTTGTATTAAATTCTTGCAACGTATCTATACCAGAAGATGCATCTTGGGAATTGATCAATGAAAGTACTGTACAAAATCAAGATTGGAGTTATAATTTGGGAAATATATTTACATTTGGTAAAACCAGTATGAAAGGTAAAGTAGCTCAGTTTCCAAGAGAAGCTGAAATTAGCATTACAATGGCTGTAATGGAAAAAGACAGACCAAAAACAGGAAGAGCTGTTTGGGGAAATGCTCCTGTTCCAACCTTTACACAAGCAGATATTGGGGAAACTGCTACTGTATCCACATTTGGTACAACTGATTTATATAATGGCAAAGATTATAATGATGTGGCTAATAATGATTTCTCAACGAATATGAGATATGATGTTGATAAACAAGGAAATAAATGAGATATCAATTTACACCAACAGAAAAAAGATATGATGGTAAAATAGTGTTTAAAACAACATATTATCCAAACATACCCGAATCTGAAGATGATCTATATATTACAGCGTCTAATGAAGATTATTTAGACAGTTTAGCTAAAAAGTATTATGGTGATGAAATGTATTGGTGGATAATCGCATTGGCTAATAATATATCAGATGGTAAATTATCTGTTAATGCAAATAAACAATTGCGAATACCAGGTAACTTACCAAATATATTGCAGAATCTCAAACAGATTAATAGTTAAGTTATATGGCATACGAAGATGAAATTGCAGAAGAACCTAGATGGTGGGAAGTACAAAATATTCCTGTTGCATTGATTCGTGAGTTGAGACGTAGAAAAAACTCAAATAACGTTGGTTTCAACTACCCAAGTTCAGGAGATCCAAGTGGTGTAGTTTATGACTTTTTCAATAAACACGGTCAGTACAAAGGTCCGATGACTCCGTGGATACGTGTGTTTTCAAATGGTACCGGTATAGCCGGAAACGGATTGGTGCCACGTAGCACAATATTGAATAAGAATGGTAAGGAAAAAGAATACGATGGTTTTTTATTTATTCCTGGAAACGGTTTTTATGAATCGTATGGATTCAAACAAGAAGGTAATATTTTAAAACAAGATAAGGCTATTATTGGATATGAAGCCAATGGAGAAGCGCATTATATAGATCTTAAATACAGATCTCAATTTTCTTATAAGTGGCCAAGTACTTTTAACAAAAATGGTAATATTGTAGAGAGTGTACAGAAATCTGAAGTATCTTCTGTATTACCCCCTCCTAATTTGGATAGCATAGAAATAAAAACTAGCAAAGATATGTTATCTTTTGCTACGATAAAATTCAAATGTTATGGATTGGCTCAATTGGAATATTTAGCACCATTCTTTTTAACACCCAGAATAAATGTATTCGTTGAAATTGGGTGGAATTTATTTAATATTAATTCATTAATCGAATTGAGTAATGCTAATGAATGTTGGTCTATAATACAAAGCCCTCAAAAAGTGATGGACAAGTGGTATCAGTCATATGGCAATTATGGATGTATAACGGGCATAATCACAAAATATAACTTTGCTACTCAAGATGGCACGATATATGATTGTAGTGTTGAATTAACTTCTCGTCAGGCATTGTTTGCTGGTATGCCAGCCGAAAACAACGTAAGTACCGCCGTAGAAACAAAAACGGATGCAAATGGAAAAAAGATTCCAACAGAAACAAAAGAGTATACTGGCCTAAAGACGTTCTTAAAAACAGCATTGCCTAAGTTAAAACAAGTTGTTATAGATAGAAAGAACTTTATGGAGTATATCGCAACAAACGGTATATCCAATTCAGAAGATTATGATAATTCAATAACTCAAGAATTTTTAAAACAACAAACATTTTACGATGGTAAAGTTGAAAATAGAATTTTTATAGGCAGAACTGATGCGCCTAACGTGTACAAAAAACCGTCTATTCCAGTTGGTGATGATGGTATATCGTACAAGTCTGTTCAAATTGGTGGTGTAAATTATAAAGCTGTATCATATAAAGATGATAGATGTGATTTTGACACTAAAGGTGATGATGAAGTTTGGATGCAATTGGACTTTCTTTTTGAGGTGGCTAACAAATTTTGTTCGGTTGTTTCAAACAAAACATTTACTATAAATGTTGATAAGATTATTAACGCACATCCTAACTTAATAAGTTGTGATCCACACGTATTAATTCCAAATGGTATTGCTCCTAAATTTAACATTGGTAAGAAGTTACCAGACGAAAGTTATTTAAACACCATAAAAAATAATAAACTTGATCCAACTGCACAAAGTAGAGTGGAAACAGAGATAAAATCAGGTGGTTATTTGAAAAATGGAGATCCAAATCAAAATAACTTTTTAAAATCCAAATACGATGTAGAAATTACCGATGTAAACGATGAACTATATAGAGCTGCTAAAAAGGTAGAAACTGTGTTCAAAACAGCTGGTGCTTATAGAGATAATTTAGACACGGTTATAAATAGATTGTATTATGATATTGGTGGATTGAGCGAAGATAGTCCATCTGACAATATATCATTTCCATTTATTTATGATAAAAATGTTGAAGTGAGTGGTCAAGAATTGGTATTAACAGATCCACAAAAACAAAGATCTTCTACTATCAAGAGAACATATAAGAAATTTAGATATGGCAATTTGAAAAATATCTACATAAGCAAGACTAAAGTGCTTGAAATTGTAGAAAATAAAGAAGTTCAAACTTGGCAACAATTTGCAAATGCTGTGTTAAACATTATCAATGAAGCTTCAAATGGATTTTGGAAGTTTCAAATATCACAAGATGATTTGGGTGGGTTATCAATACTAGATAACAATTATATTGATTTGGGTGATAAGGCTCCAAGTTTGAAACAGGTGTATGTATTTGATGCGGGTGGAACCGATTCGTGTATAAAGAATATTAGTTTTGATACGTCTTTAACAAGTGAGCAAGCTACATTAACACTATTTCAAGCTGGTATAAATAAACCAGATAATTCTGATACATCTATGAGTGCAAAGAATTCAAGTGTACCAGCAACTAGTTTTATAGATAGATTAGACGTTTTCAATAAAGAAGAAACTGGTACTGGTGAAAGCAACACTGTACCTTCACAAGATGAAATTACAGTGGATCAAAATCCATTAATTTCTACAATACAAACTCACGGTGCTATAGACAAAGTATTAACTATTACCAGTGCTTATATAGCTACAGGTGAAAATGCAAATGATGCTTCAAAGAACTATAAACAATTAAACTTATCTACTGATTTGAAGGATAAGTTGGGGCAAATTATAGATGATCAGGATATAGAAAACAATTTGTCATTGTATAGTGGTATATCGCCAAACTTTTCATTGACTGTAACGTTTGATGGTATATTTGGATTTAGAATGTTTCAACACTTTGGTATTTCTAATTTTCCAAAACCATATATTCCTGAAAATGTTATATTTATGATTACCGATGTTACACATTACGTAACTGCTGGAAATGGTAAATGGGAAACTGTTGTTGGTTGTTTAGCTAGATGTGTAGCGGATCAAAATATTGAATTGGTGCCTGTATGACAATAAAAGACACAGATATTATAACCAAGACAAAATTAAATTTGGGTAATTTCAATATTAACCTACCAAATACATTTTTGCCAAATCCGACTGATAAAGACTACAAAGTTGGATATATAGAAAGATATGTGGTTTCTAAAATAAATTACAATGAGATAACTGAAGTTTCATCTGATGTGTATAGTAAAATGGACAGTAACTTTTTTAAAAAGGCAAAATTCAAATGGAAGATTACAGGCGTATTAAATAGCAAATACGATGGCAAGATGTTATTACAACAGGGAGTAATAGAATTTAATAAAAAACAAGTGGAACAGATAAACACCATAATCAGAGGTGCTAATGATGTTTTTTCAAATCTTACTCAATTTTACAAACAAACAAATTGACTTTTGATGTTGTTGATGTAAAATTAAGTTGTGGAGTATTCATCTAAAATTTATCTAAAATTAGTTACAAAACACAATAATTATCATAATGCTTGTAATGATATTATTGCTGCTTTCATTTATAATTTTAAAGATGGTACAAAACAGTATTTGAATTTTGCGCATACAGATTTACCTATAGATTGCAGCTTTGAAAAGTTTAAATCTGATATTGAGTCGCAAAATGTAAGTGTATATGTCAACAACAAGAAGACGTACAAGTACTGGTTAAATTGTAATTTGATAGATGTTAATTTGTTTGGTTTCATTGATAACAATGAAATACTAGATGAAGTGGAGTGTTTGACTGAGAACTTCCTAAAATATAGTTATCGTAATATCAATAACTTCAATATGATATTGCCTTATGTTATACACCAGCGAATATTTGACGTTGAAATAAAGCAAATTGAGTCTTTGGGTGACAAAGACACAGACAATTATTGTTTCAAGTTTTTCAATAATGTTATATCTGATACTTTGTTTGAGGTGGAGAAAAACGGATTGAAAGTTGATACGGATGTATTTTCAAAATACTTTAAAAGCAAAACGTACAACAAATTCATATATACAAATTATAACATTTATAATCCAACGGGTAGACCAAGCAATGCATATGATAATATCAATTATGTAGCGCTTAAAAAAGATGATGGATCTAGAGCTAGTTTTGTGTCTAGATATGGGGAATCTGGTCACTTAATGATGGTGGATTTCACTGGGTTTCATCCTTATATTGTGGCTAATTTGATTGATTATAAAGTTCCTGAAAAGGAGACCATATATGAACATTTAGCGAAACACTATTTTGATATTGAAACCGTAACATCAGATGATATAGCTAAATCGAAGAAACTGACGATGGTTAATCTATATGGACAAATTTCACAACAGTATTGTGATATTCCATATTTTGCGAAGGTAAATGAATTAAAGGACAAGTACTGGCAAAAATTTGAAAAGAACGGATACATAACAACTCCTATCTATAAACGTAAGATTACAAATAAACACATTGTTGACCCCAACAAAAACAAATTGTTTTCTTATATTATTCAAGCTGCTGAAACTGAATATGGTATTGATAGTCTAAGTAAGTGCATTAAGTTTGTTAGTGATAAAAGAATCGTGCCTATACTATATGTGTATGACTCAATTGTATTTGATGTACACAATGATACGAATAAACAAGAACTAATTGATTTGGTTGATATCATCAAAAACAAACGATTTAAGGTAAAAACCTATACTGGAAATAATTACAATGATTTGAAATTAGTCCAATTGTAAATATATTTATATGTATATTTATAACAGATGAACTTTAAATCATTAGTAAACGAAATTGGTTGTGATAGTCGTATTAAAAACGGAGCATTGGATCTTAAAAACGAAGATCACGTTTTTGTATTACAAGAGTACTTGGAGAAGGCTGGTTACGATATTAATGAAATCGTAGAAAAGACTGCAAAATTATTTGAAGCTGGTAGATTTCCTGATAGACAAGCATACAACAAAGATGGTATACTTGTAACATTTCCAAACAAACAATATAGAGATAGAGCTGTAAACAAAGGTACTCACTTTGCAGAAAATCCTAAAAAGGCTCAAGCTAATATTTTTAAAGCAGATGCTGAACAAGGAGCCGATCAAAAAGACGATTCTTCAAAACCAAAAGAAGAACCAGCTACATTGGACCAAACACTAGAAAAAGATATTGTTAGTGATAAAGATACAGATGATCGAACTCCCAAAGAAAAACAAATTGACGCTGGTGGTGTAGAAGCAATACTAATTGGACAAACTCCATTGGTAAACTATAGTGTAGACGAGGCTAAGAAATTTGGGTTTTATAAAAAAGGATTTAATTGGTATGATAGTGAGGGTAGTTTAATTGGCGAACAGATATACGATGAATTGTTAAAAACAGCCGTAATTAAAAAATCATTAAAAGAAGCCAAGATGGTAAAATATAACGATGAATTTTTTAAAATTGCAAAGGATAATTTGTTTTATGAACCTATTGCTGGAATGGATGACGCTGGTAAAACAATACCACCTGAACTTTATTTTCAAAAAATATTTGAAACTACAGATTTCAACACATTTAAATTTCCAAGAGGTAGAGATGTACAATTTACATACGCCGATTTTGATAAATATCTATCTACCAATAATGTAAATTTAGTACCAGCTTCTGATTATGTAAAAATCAGAAGTTTATCCGACGAACGTTTAATTCAGTATAAAAAGAAAGATATACAAACAATTGCTGTATTATCTACATTGTACAAAAAATATAAAAACAAGTTTATAGCTAAATCCAATAGTGATATGGACAAGTCTTGTCCTGCTAGAGAAATGGAAAACTACATAGGCGAGGAGTTTAATAGTTCAGGTGGATCAAAAAATGTAGTTGCTAAAAAAATAGCAGAAAAGTTGAAAAGTGGAAAATATAAAGAAATTAGTGCGCCTGTTACCTCTATAGCTGTATTGGGTGATACCGGGTGTAAATTGTCAGAAGAATTTGCGGGAATATCAAAAGTATCAAAAACAGATTTGGTAATTAATGGCACCATTAAATGTAGTGCAAAAAAAGCTGGTGGGTCACAAATAGCATCTTCACAACATAAAGAGTTAACCACAGTAATTTCTGCGGTATTAAAGGATTTTCCAGATATTAAAAACAAGATAGTTACAAACATCACTCAGACTCTTGCTCATTTGATGGAAAAGTCTTTTTATTATCAGAATGCTGATGTTATCAACAAAAATTTAACAATTTTATCAACAGCTACAGACTCAAAGAAAACAAAGGAAGCTGTAAATAACTTGACATCACTTATAAAAAGTCCAGATGCTGTTAACGATATTAAGATAGATGAAAAAGAAATGCATCAAATGTTGAGTGAATTGAATAAGATTTTTACCGAAGACAAGTATAAAAAAGCTTTATTAAGAGAATTCTCCACAGGTGAAAAGAGATTTATGGCTGGCGAAAAGTGTGTAGCTGATCATATTATGACTTGGGATTGTCAAGGTGATTGCTTGATTTATACAGTAGATGAATTCATCGACGATAATTATAACAAAATTAAATTCGGTGTGCGTGACAGAGGAAATGAACGTGGTGGATCACTGCGAATTGGAATCTTAAAAGAACAATTCGATGAACCAGATTATCTTTTGTTAGAGAATCAAGTAATAGAAGAAAGTTTGATGTCATTTATTAATACTTTAGGATCTGAATTTAAAAGTGTAGTGCAAAATAGTTTAGAATTTGTAAAAAATTTATCTGCTACTGCCAAAAGTGCGTTAAATTCATTTTATGCTAAAGTCAAAGAATTTTTCAAACGCATGGTTCTAAAAATATCGATTGCAGTCAAACAAATTATAGATAAAGGGTTTGAACATTTTGCTAATTATTTTGATATGGAACCCGAAATTAGCGGTAAATTTGAATTTGAAATACCATGATACAAAAACAACTACTTTGCACATTTGCAAATAGCTTAAATTATATAGACGTATTAAAAGAAATACCAAATCAATATACTCTTATAGATAATAAGATCTTTATATTTGCTAATGAAACTAATCTACGGGAGCTATATCTTACCTTTAATGTGGAAAAGAATGATCGCAATAACCGATTCAAAGGTACTATTAGCATACATCGTAAGAAGCAAACGAATACACTATATACGCTCAACGCAATGAATAAGTTGATTGCTGACGAAAACAATGGTGTATTTGATAAGAGCTTTCAATTAAATTGGGATTTATATAAAAATAGCATCATTTTAACAAATGAAGTTGGGGTTAAAATAGTTCCATTAAAATTGTTTTCTATCTCCGAAATTTGATAAAAAAAAATACTTTTGATTTTTTCATTTATATTTATTTATGTCTATTGACATTGCTAAACTAATATGAATATTGAAATTAATAATAAAATCTATGAATGTTTTTACGATAGATCTAATGATTATCCCTTTATTACTATAGATAATAAACGAAAATATTTTAAAATATGTGATGGTTGTGGAAATATTCAATTATACGGACTTAAATTGGATATGATTCGTCAAATAAATAAAAAATCTAAATGTATGGCTTGTAGAAATTACATAGGTGAAAAAAATCCCATGTATGGGAAAAAACATACTTTTGATGTGAAAGAAAAAATTTCACAAACACACATAGGAAAAAAATTAACGGATGAACGAAAAACAAAAATAAGTGAAAAACTAAAAGGTAAAAATCATCCGTTATACGGAAAAAAACACAGTGAAGAAACTAAAAATAAAATAAAAATGAGTTGTTTGGGTAAAAGTAGGCTATCTGGAAAAAATCATCCTATGTATGGAAAAAAACATTCAATTGAATCGAAAATTAAAATAAGCAGTGCATTAAAAGGAAAATTTATCGGAGATAAAAACCCAACTAAAAGAGAAGATGTACGAAATAAATTAAGATTAAAACGAATTGAAGATTTAAAATCTAAGTATGGAAAAGTTTGTCCAAATTATAATAAAGTTGCTTGTGAATATTTTACAAAATTAAACGAGGAATTTGGATGGAATCTACAACACGCTTTAAATGGAGGTGAATTTTTTATAAAAGAACTTGGATATTGGGTTGATGCGTATGATAAAAATAAAAATATTGTTGTAGAATACGATGAAGTTAGACATTACAATGTAGATGGTACATTAAAAAAGAAAGATACAAATAGAATGATTAATATTATTAATTTTTTAAAATGTGAATTTTGGCGTTATGACGAACAAAACAAAAAATTGTGTAAAATAACTTTACAAGATTATAATGTGTGATAATATGTATTTATTGATAGTTTGTACTTGAGTGAGTAATTAAAAATTATCAATTATCAATTATCAATTAACAATTAAAAATTAATAAATTAAAAATATGCTAGATATTAGCAAGCTAAAGAGCCGTTTGAACTCTCTCTCAAACACAAATCAAAAATCTAACTTGATTTGGAAACCAAAGCCTGGAAAACAGGTAGTTCGTATTGTTCCGTACAAGTATGTACCGGAGAATCCATTCATCGAACTAAAGTTTCATTACAACATCAACAACAAGACATATCTATCTCCTGATAGTTTTGGTCGTCCAGATCCAATCGTTGAATTTGCTAACCGCCTGAAGAAGACTGGTTCAAAGGAAGATTGGCAGATGGGTCGTAAGATGGAACCAAAGATGCGTACTTTCGTACCAGTTATCGTTCGTGGTGAAGAAGGTGAGGGAGTTAAGTTCTGGGGATTTGGTAAACAAGTTTATCAAGAACTTCTATCGATCATCAGTGATCCTGACTTCGGTGATATTACTGATCTAACCAATGGTCGTGATATTGTTGTAGAATTCAAAACGGCTGAAGGTGGAGCTAGTTTCCCAGAAACCAGTATCCGAGTTAAGCCAAATGTAAGTGTTGCAGTAGATCCTAAAAACGGTCAATTGCTTGATGCATTGAAGGCTCAAGTTAATATTTTGGATCTATTTGAAGAACTATCCTATAATGATCTAAAAGATGTTATGGATAAGTGGTTGAATCCAGAAGCATCTGCCACTGAGATTGCAGCTGAACCAACTACAAGTGGGGATGATGACGAAGCTCCGTTTACAGTTCCATCTACTCCATCGGCAACAGCTCCTGCCAAGTCAGTACAGTCACCAAGTACTGCTAAGGCTAAGGGTAAAGACAGTGTAGAACAAGCATTTGATGACTTGTTTAACTCCTAAAAAATAAAAATAAGCCGGTGGAGTTTTTATACCCCACCGGCTTTCTAGTTATATACGTTATGGCAAAAAAAAGTGTTAGTAAAGATACGGGTCAACGTGACGAGCTTATCGAAATGTTGGCAAATGAATTAAATAAAGCAAATAAAGACGGTGGAAAGATTGCTCATTTTCTAGATGAACAAGACAATCCATCTGAAATTACGGATTGGATTAGCACTGGTTCTTCTATTTTGGATTTGGCGATTAGTAATCGTCCTCACGGCGGATTGCCAGTTGGTAAAATGGTAGAATTTAACGGCCTCGAAGGTACTGGTAAAAGTTTGCTATCCGCACACGTTGTTGCCGACACTCAGAAGAAAGGTGGAGTTGCAGTAGTAATTGATACTGAAAATGCAGCTGCTCCTGAATTCTGGAGAAGTTTGGGTGTAGATCTATCCAAGTTACTATATGTTCAATGTGAAACCGTTGAAGATATTTTTGCTCAGATGGAACGAATGATTGCTATTGTTCGTAAGAGCAACAAAGATCGTATTCTAACAATTATTGTTGATTCTGTAGCAGCTGCATCAACCAAGGTAGAACTTGAAAGTGACCACGGTAAAGATGGCTATGCTACGGGTAAATCAATTATTATCAGTAAAGCAATGCGTAAGATTACCACTATGATTGGTCGTCAGAAGGTTCTTACTGTATTCACCAACCAATTGCGTCAGAATCTAAATGCTATGGCATTTGGTGACAAGTATGTAGTTAGTGGTGGTAAGGCACTTGCTTATCACTGTAGTGTTCGTGTTCGTTTGAATAATACTGGTAAACTCAAAAAGGGTGAAGAGATTATTGGAAACGAATGTAAAGCAGTTGTTGTGAAGAATCGTATGGGTCCACCACAACGTCAAGCTAGTTTCGATATTTATTTTGATTCTGGAATTGCAGATTATGGTTCTTGGATCAAGGTATTGAAGGAAAATAACTTGGTGAAGCAAGGTGGTGCTTATTATACATATAAGAAGACAGATGGCAGTGAATGGAAGTTCCAATCCAAAGACTTTGTAAACATTATGCAAAGTGACAAGGAATTGAGTGAAGAAATTTACTTGAAGATTTGTGACGCTGTAATTATGAAATACAAAGATCCTAATAGTCAAATCATTGACGATGCTGTAGTTGAAACAGAAGAAACTGCAGGCAACGAGGAATAAAACATTGATTGTTTTCCACACAGTCTAATATAGATGACTGTGTGGAAAACTTTCATTCGACTAAGATTTATATAATATAATCCCCCCCGCGTTAAATGAGCAATTTTGACAACAAAGAAATGAAGAAATTATTTTCTTTATTTCAAAACATAGAAAGAGATTCCGTCACCGGAGGACTTAAAAAATCACTTAATAGTGATGTCCTTTTGGTTGACGGATTGTAGTGAATACTTACATTAGAAGTTTTATGGCCATTCCTTCTCTCAATGAGGATGGATTACATACAGGTGGTATTGCCGGTTTCTTGAAGAGTATTGGATATGCAATTAAATTACTTTCTCCTACCCGAGTTATTATTGTATTTGATGGTAAAGGTGGTAGTCAGAAACGCAGAAAGATTTATCCAGCGTACAAAAATGGTAGAAAGACAGATATTAGACTCAATCGTAATTACGAAGAACTATCTTCATCTGAGATAGAATCTGTAAATTTTAAAAAAGAATTGATTCGTACTATAAATTATTTAGATACATTGCCTGTTACTGTAATGGCAATTGATCAAATAGAAGCGGACGATACAATTGCTTATTTAGCCACAGAAACTTTCAAGGACAGTAATGTAACAATTATGTCCACTGATAAAGACTTCTTACAATTGGCAAACGATAAAGTCAAAATTTGGAGTCCTGTCAAAAAGAGAATTTTTGGTTGTAAAGAAATATTGGATGAATATGGCGTTACATGCAGCAACTATATCTTGTATAGAGTTATGGAAGGTGATGTAAGTGATAATATACCTGGTTTAGATGGTGTAGGTTTAAAACGGGTAGTAAAATCATTTCCTTTCTTATCAGAAGAACGCCAATATGATCTGAATGAGATTTACAATTACGCGGAGAATAACAAGAGTAAATATAAAGTATATCAGACTGTATTAGACAACAAGCTATTGCTTGAACGTAATTATAGTTTGATGCAGTTGAAAGATACGCAAGTGCAATCATTTACCCAGTTACGTATAGAAGAAATTATAAAATCTCCTGTACGTAGAATTGATAAAATGAGCTTTTCTAAATTAATCACAGAGGACAAAATGTGGAATAATATCCCCAATTATCACATTTGGCTCAATGAATGTTTCGGTAAATTAAATAGTTTCGTAGAATAAAAAAATATCGGTTAATAAAAGTTGAAGACCACTTAATTCAGTGGTATAGTAGAGTTATCTTATGGAAAACAAAAAAGCAATTGATTCATTAACAAAATACGGCCGTGACTTCCAAATCAAGTGTATTTCGTGCTTAATATCTGATCGTTCATTTATTGAACGTATTAACGATATTATCGAAGTAGATTTCTTTGAAAGTGATGCAAACAAGTGGGTTGTAAAAGAAAGTATTAAATACTTTAACGAGTATAAAGATCTACCAACCTTAACCGTATTTAAAATTAAAGTTGATGAAGTAAATGATGAGCTTCTCAAACGAAGTATCGTAGACAATCTAAAGTTGGTTTACCAAAAGGTAAGCGACAATGATTTGAAGTTTGTCAAAGAACAGTTCTTGGAATTCTGCAAAAATCAGAAACTAAAGAATGCTATTATTGAAAGTGCAGACCTATTGGCACTTGGTCAATATGAAAAGATCAAGAATGTAGTTGATCACGCAATGAAAGCTGGTATGGAACGTAATATCGGCCACGATTATACTGAAGACGTTGAAAAACGTATGAGTGTAATGAGTCGTAATTGTGTCAAGACCAATTGGACAGAAGTTGATACCATTATGGATGGTGGACTTGCTGGTGGTGAACTTGGAATTATTACTGCTTGTGCTGGTTCGGGCAAATGTGTAGGTCCAAACACGGAAATTGAAATTGAATATTATGAATTCGGAATTGAAATAAATGGAAATTCGGGCAATCAATACACATTGTGGATAAATCCGTTTGAAAAATATAAACTTGATGATAAAGAATTGTATGGATGGCAAATAGAAAATATATTTTTTGAATTGGAAAATCTAAAACAAAATAACATTTCCATTGGAAGTGGTAAAACTACATAAATAACTTGTTTTTTATGTCATGTGAGTCATATATATGATATATGAATAAACAAAAGAAAGAATTTTCAATATACAGATATCAATATTGGATGACAAAAGGAATGTCTGAAGTTGATGCAAAACAAAAAGTGACTGATATTCAAACACAAAACGCAAGTAAAAATACAAAAAAATATAAACCGGAATATTCTCATTTTAGAAAAGAATATTGGATAATAAAAAAAGGATTATCGGAAAATGATGCAATAAAGAAAATATCTGAATTACAATCAAGATTATCTTTGAAATCTCCTAAATTCAAAGGAAAGATAAGAACGGATGAAAGTAAAATTAAAATTTCTAATTCATTAAAAGCAAAAATTGAATTGGTTGGTAAAGGAAAGTGGGCTAGACATTTTGGTGAATTTAACGGAAATTCAAAAATAGAAAAAGAAGTTTTTCTTTATATTAAAGAAAACTTAAACGTAAATGTTAAAGCTAATGTTCCTATTAACAAATATATTGTTGATATTATTGATGATAAAAAGATTATTGAATTTTATGGTGATTTTTGGCACGCAAATCCGAGATATTTTAAATCTGATGACAAAATTAAAGCGTTTAGTATAAACAAAACATCAGAAGAAATATGGACATATGATAAACAAAGAATTGATTTCTTAGAATCAATAGGTTATAGTGTATTAATAATATGGGAATACGATTGGAAAAAAAATAAAAGTGAGTGTATTAGTTTAATTAAAAAATATTATGAAAATGGTAATTAGAAAAATTCAAAAAACAATTAAGGTTAAAGACCTTTTTGAAAAACTTGGCGTGAGTGAAACTGAAAATTCAATTGAAGAAATTAAATTTCCATTAAAAGTAAAGACGCCGTATGGTTACAAAAAAATTGTCACGGCATTTAGAACAGAATCACAGAAAACAGTAACATCTTATTTTGGTAACAATAAAACACTAAAAACATCAGGAAAACATAGACTCAAAGTAAATGGTCAATGGAAACATGTAAATGATATAAATGTAGGGGAATTAGTAGAAACTGAATTTGGTACTACAAAACTAATATCAAAAAAAGAAGGTGATGAAGAAATTCTATATGATATATCAGTTGATGAAGTACACTGTTATTATAGTAATGGCGTTTTATCTCACAATTCATGGGTACTATCTAAGCTAGGTGCTGAAGCTATGAAACAAGGTAAGAACGTAGTTCACTTCACTCTAGAATTGAATGAAAACTATGTGGGTCTTCGTTATGATGCTTGTTTTACTGGAATTGATTTCCAGAACATTCGTAACAACGTAGACATCGTAAAGCAGAAGATTGCTGATGTGCCTGGCAAGTTGAAGATCAAGTACTTTCCAATTAAAACTGTAAGTGCTTATAGTCTTAAGGCTCATTGTGAACGATTGGCAGTACTAGGCACCAAAGTTGATATGATTATTGTTGACTATGCTGATATTCTACGTCCCTCACAGAGTGAACGTAACAGTAACAGTTATAGTGAAGCTGGTGGTATTTATGAAGAACTACGCGGTGTAGCTGGGGAACTACAAGTTCCTATTTGGAGTGCTTCACAGAGTAATCGTGCTGCTATGGATGAAGATATTATTCAGGCTAACAACATCGCTGATAGTTATCGTAAGATTATGACTGCTGACTTCGTTATGAGTCTAAGTCGTAAAGTTAACGATAAACAAGCGAATACTGCACGATTCCACGTAATTAAGAATCGTTTCGGACCAGATGGTTTGACATTCCCAAGTAAAATGAACGCTGGTTGTGGTCACATCGAAATTTATGGCGAAAATAGCCGTGAGGGTATGAGTATCTTGAATGAAATGATGGATGGTGAAAATCAAGTCAAAAAGGCTCTAAAATCCAAGTGGAACGTTCATAACAACGATGATGAAGAATAATTGATAGTATGTAACAGACAAAAAACGTACAAAAAAATTATTAAAAAGTTATAATCTAAACACAAAAAGAACTATCCAAAAGATAGTTATTTTTTACCCATATGAATAAAGAAATTTTTATAAAGAAACGAAATGGTAATACTGAAAAGTTCAATGCAGACAAAATCAATAAGATTTTACAATGGGCTACAGAAGACATAAAAGGTGTCGGATTTGAAGAAGTAGCAATGAATGCACATTTGTCATTTTTTGATGGAATGGCATCCAAGGACATTCACGCAATGTTAATTGAATCTTCTGCAAATCTTATTACAGAAGAGAAGCCAAACTATCAATTTGTGGCATCTCGTTTGTTGAATTATCAATTGAGAAAAAATGTTTGGGGAGGCAAGAATCCACCTAAACTATATGATCTAGTTAAAACTAATATTGATGCATTGGTCTATGACTCATCTATTCTTGATTGGTATAGTAAACAAGAGTTTGATAAGCTAGATGAATATTTAAAGCATGACCGTGATTTTAATTTCACGTATGCTGGTATCAAACAGTTGTGTGATAAGTACTTGGTACAAAACAGAGTTACCAAAGTAATTTATGAAACACCACAGTTTGCTTATATGCTTATCGCAATGACATTCTTTAAAGACTATAAAGAAAACCGTATTGAGTACGTAAAGAAAGCTTACAACTACTTTAGTAAACATAAGATTAACCTACCCACACCAATTATGGCTGGGGTAAGAACTCCAATGAAGAGTTATGCTAGCTGTTCACTATTCACAGTAGATGATGATCTACGTAGTATTTTCAGTAATAACAGTGCAGTTGGTTTTGCTACTGCAAGTCGTTATGGTATCGGATTGAATCTATCAAGACTACGTGCTACTAATGCTCCTATTCGTAATGGTGAAGTAGTACACACTGGTCCAATTCCATTTGCTAAAGCGTTTGAATCTACTGTAAAGAGCTGTCATCAAAATGGTATTCGTGGTGGTAGTGCAACTGTAAACTTCGCTTGGTTCCATTATGATATTCTAGACATTCTTGTATTGAAGAACAATCAAGGTACTGATGATAATCGTGTTCGTAAACTAGATTATTGTGTGGGGTTAGATAAACTAATCTTTGAACGTTTCTTGAAGAATCAAGATGTAACATTGTTTAGCTATCACGAATGTCCAAGTCTTTGGAATACCTTTGGTTTGGAAGGATTCAAGGAAAAGTATGAAAAGGCTGAAGCTAACAAGAACATTAAGTTCAAGAAGAAAGTACCTGCTCGTGAATTGATGGGACTACTTGCTAAAGAACGTCTTGAAACTGGTCGTATTTATACAATGTTTGTTGATCACGCAAATGAACACGGTAGTTGGTTAGATCAAGTAGATACAAGCAATTTATGTTTACATCCTGATACATTAGTTTCTACTATTATTGATAATATTCCTATGAAATTATCAATTAAAGAATTGAATGACTTGTTTAAACAAAATAAAAATATAAGTGTATTATCAAAAAATATAGACAATCAAGAAATTTCTTATAAAGAAGTTTTAAATTCAAATATAACCGGTGTTGATATGGAATTGTTAGAAATTACAGATGAAGAATCTGGATTTACAATAAAATGTACTGAAGACCATTTAATTTTTACTAAAAATAGAGGATATGTAAAAGCAAAAGATTTAAATGAATTAGATATTTTAGATGTTATATAAAAATAAATGAGTGGTTTACTTCACTGATATATACTTATATGAAGTAAACCACTCATTCATATGAAAAAATATATAATATACATGCATACAATTTTTGACAAATCTTATATTGGATATACATCCAAATCTTTAGAAGAACGATTGCACAAACATATAATAAATGCACTGAGTGGTATAGATACAAAATTTTATAGATGTATTAGAAACCACGGTCCAAAAAATATAATATCTAAAATATTAATTGAATGTAATGATGAAGTTGAAGTTAAACAATTGGAAAAAAATTATATCAAACAATATAATACATTTAAAACGGGATTAAATTCAACCGAAGGAGGAGATGGTGGTGATATAATAAATTCATTGAGTGATGAAAAATATAAAAAATTTATTGATGTAAGAAAAAAACTTTCAATCGGAAATAAAAATCCAAATTATTCAGGATATACAGATAAACAGATAATTGAAGAAGCAGTTAAATATTTTAATATTAATAAAAAATTGATATTCAATCATTGGTTTAAATTTTGTAGAACAAAAAAAATGCCTATCAATTATACAAAATTTAGATTTGATGGAGAAGGTAGAGTTGGATTTTTAAAACAACTAAAAAATGAATTAAAAATTAAAAATATAACTTTTAATGATTCTGATTTTGTATATGATAAAAGAGATAAAACGAGGTGTGAAAACTTATCTAAATCAATAATTGGTAGAAATTGGTACAATGACGGAAAAAATAATTATATGTTGTATTCAAATGACGGAAAAATAACAACATTAAATTTAAAAAAAGGACTTTTGAAATATGTTAAAAATTAAAAAAATAAAAGAAAAATCAGATGTATATGATATTACTGTAAAAGATAATAATAATTTTTATGCTAATAACATATTGGTTCATAATTGTCTTGAAGTGCATCATCCATTAATTCCTATTTATGATGTTAATGATCAAAAAGGAGAAATTGGAGTCTGTGTATTGGCAGCATTGAATTGGTTAGAAATTAAAGATGACAATGAAATGGAAAACGTTTGTGATATCATTGTAAGAATGTTGGATGCTTTGATTGATCATCAAGAATATTTCGTACCAGGCGCAAAAAACTTTGCTACTAAACGTCGTAGTCTAGGTGTAGGTGTAAGTAACTTGGCAGCTCTATTGGCTAAAGAAGGATTGAAGTATTGGGATGCCAAAGCTCCAAACTTCGTAGCTCAGTGGATGGAAAAGACCAGTTACTATCTAATCAAGGCTAGTGTTGAAATGGCAAAAGAAGTTGGTAAATGTGAAAAGTTTGATCGTACTAAATTTAGTCAAGGAATTCTTCCAATTGATACTTATAAGAGAGACATTGATGAATTCATCACTGAACCTCTACATATGGATTGGGAAGCTCTAAGAGAAGAAATCAAGAAGTATGGTATGAGACACAGTACACTTACTGCATGTATGCCTGTGGAAAGTTGTCTATCATGGGATACATCAGTAGTAACAATTGATGGAAAGAAAACATTCCATGAAATATGTGAAAGTGGTGAAATTGACTGGAAATCTATTGAAGATAACAATTATATTGGATGGTATTCATTGAAATATCCAATATCTGTTAAAACTTTAGAAGGGATAAAACAAGTCGATAAGATATATTATAATGGAAAAAAATCAACATTTAATATAGAAATGGAAAATGGCATTGTTATAAAATGTACCGCCAATCATAAATTTTTGGTTAAGACTGAAAATGGCGATGTATGGAAACATGCATATGAATTAGAAGAAAATGATGATATAGTTGAAATATAATGTATTATATGCCTGTTGGGTTATATTTATATCTAAATCCAACAGGCATATATGAAATTAACTGAAGTAACTAACAATGATAATCTTAAATTATTTAAGAAAGAAATGAATTTAGATTTTTTGGATGACAATGAAATATTAGAAACATGTAAATTTTGTATTGAAAATAAAATTTCAAAACGAGAATTGAAGAGATTTTCATCTGGTCAAACCAAAAAAACATTTGATAAAAAAAGAATACCAATTTTCATATCACATGTTAAATTGCTTACGGGAAAACCGGTAATCTATGAACCATCATATTATAAATATAAATTTAATTTAACGGATGAAGAGTCAATACAATATATTGAAAATTTAAAAAAATCAAAATCTACTTCATTGGAATCTTTTATAAAAAGACATGGTGATGTTGTTGGCAGAGAAAAATTTGATAAATTTAAAAAAACTTCATCATATACAAATTCAGATGAAAGATTTAAAAAATTATATGGTGATAGATGGCAATTTGAAAAGAAAAAATATACTGAAGAAAGTAATAGACTAACAGTATCACATTGGATGAAAAAAGGAAAAACATTGGATGAATCAAAAAAGATAATATCTGAAATACAGAAAAATTCAGCCGGTGTAAATAAACAATATTGGATTAATAAAGGATATTCAAATGATGAAATTAATGCGGTGATATTAAAAATAAATAAGAAAAAAGGATTGCATAATAGAAATAAGTTATTTTTAAAAAATCACTATCCAAATTCGTGGGAAGAAAAATGGTTTAGTTCTATAAACAAAATTAGAAAAAATATGGAAGATTGTGGACGTTGGATAAAAAACGATTTATTAGATGATTTTATAAAATATAAAAAATTAGTATGGGTATATACAAATTTATCTATACAAGAATATGAATTGAGTGATATTGATAAACGATCTACAAAATTTAGTTTGGATCATAAATATTCAATAAAAAAAGGTTATGTGGATGATATTCCTGCAAAAATTATTGGATCTATCTGTAATTTAGAAATTATTCCGTCAATTGAAAATTCAAAAAAGAAAGAAAAATGTTCAATTTCAAAAGAGAAATTGTTGGAAAACTACAAAAATTTAATAACAACATATGAAAGTAAAAAAAATAACAAATAATGAATCATTAATACCTACTTATGATTTGGAAGTACCTGATTGTCATCATTATCCCATTGAATGTGGATTGGTGTCACATAATTCCAGTGTAATTCAAAGTAGCACTAATGGCATTGAACCACCTCGTAGTGCTATTAGTTTCAAAGGAAGCAAGAGTAACATTTTGCCTGTGGTAGTTCCAAATATTGATAAGTACAAGGATAATTATACCTTTGCTTTTGATATGCCAAGTAATGAAGGATATTTAAAGGTAGCTGCTGCTATTCAGAAGTTCACAGATATGAGTATCAGCACCAACACTTACTATATTCCTTCCCGTTATGAGAAGAATAAAGTGCCTGTAGAGGTTGTTATTAAAGATATTTTGTTGGCATACAAGTATGGATTGAAGAATCTATATTATGCCAATACAGATGACGGTGATAAGCAAACAGCTATGGAAACAAAAACTGTTGAAGTAAAACCAGTAGTACAAGAATCCGGTTGTGAAAGCGGAGCTTGTGCTCTATAATAGGAGGACATATGAAGACAGTACTAAATAAGAAAAATATAGATCAATTACGTAATCCAATGTTCTTGGGAGAAGATCTATCGCTACAACGATATGATCAAATCAAGTATCCCAAGTTTTACGATCTGTATGATCAACAGCTAAACTTCTTTTGGCGACCACAAGAAGTGTCACTGGTAAAAGATATCAGTGATTACAAGAATCTTTCTCCTGAAGAACGATTTGTTTTTGATAGTAATTTAAAGTTTCAAACTATGACTGATAGTATGTTGAGTCGTAGTATTCACGAACTGATGAAACATTGCACCAACAGTGAATTGGAAATTTGTATGAATGCATGGAGTTTCTTTGAAACCATTCATAGTAACAGTTATACATACATTCTTAACAATGTTTATCCAGATGCTACCAAGTTCTTTGATAGTGTTTTGGAAGATCAAGAAATTGTTAAAAGGGCTAATGCAATCAGTAAGAAGTATGATCAACTACTAGCACCATCAGATGATGTTAAACAACAATTGTTTGATGCGGTATTGGCAACTCAGATCACTGAGGGGTTGATTTTCTATGTATCATTTGCTTGTAGTTTCTACTTTGGATATCGTGGAAAGATGGAGGGTAACAGTAAGATTATTAAGTTTATCAGTAGAGATGAAAATCTTCACGTTGCTATTACCCAGAACATTATGAAGAACTGGATTAATAACCCAGAAGAAGGATTCCAAGATGTTGTTAAGAAGAATGAAGACAAGATCTACGCTGCTTATGAAATGGCAGTTAATGCGGAAAAGGATTGGGCAGATTATCTATTCAGTAAAGGTAGTTTGATTGGTTTGACCGCAGAAAGTTTGAAACATTATATTGAATGGTTGGCTAATAACAGACTATCTAGTATGGGATATAAGAAGTTGTATCCTACTGCCAAGGTTAATCCATTGGCTGGATGGTTGGATAGTTACTATGACAGCAAGAAGTTACAAGTAGCTCCTCAAGAAACTGAATTGAGTAGTTATGTTAAAGGAGTTGATAATACCATCAGTGAAGGTGCTTTCGATGACTTCAAATTGTAGTTTACATTTGTAAATAGTTAAAAAATGTAACGGGTACTTTAATTAGTATCCGTTTTTTATTATATTTATATTCATCTCTATTATGGAAATCATTTTTGCATATCTTGAAAAAATATTGGTAATAAGCGCAGCTGGAGGTGTTCTTTTTGGAGCATTCAAGTGGGTATTTACTTTAAATCGGAATGTGAAAGAAATTCTAAAAGAAGTTAAACCTAATTCTGGAACTTCTTTGAAAGATCAAGTTGCTAAGATTGAAAAGCAGGTAAGTTGTGATAGTAATTTAATTAATACCATATGTAGAAGACAAAAATGGATATTGGATAATAGACCCGAACCAATATTTGAATGTGATACCAATGGTAATTGTACGTGGGTAAATGAAAAATATTGTCAATTATTGAAACACGGTGTGGAATATTTCTTGAATAATGGATGGAAAAACGGTGTACACGGAGAAGATTTAGAAATGGTGGAAAAAGAGTGGGAAAGAGCTATTAAAGATAAAAGAAGTAGCACCAGTATACACAGAATGATTGATAGAGAAGGAAATGTATATAACGTTAAAGTGGTTGCTACTAGAAATAATGGTTATGGGTACATAGGACACATTGAAGTATTAGACGATAAAAAAGATTAATAATTAGATACCCAACACTATTTATATGTATATTAATATGAAGTCTTCTAAAGAATTAGTCAATAAACTCGTAAAAGAAACACTAGAACAAAAGTACACCAATGCTTCGGCTTCTTGGAGTGATTTAATCGACGAATTATCCAAAGAAATTAAGAAGCCAATCGAACTTGATGATGCTGGTAACTATAATGTATGTGACTGTGAACCACATCATATTAGTATTAGACCAATTGTACACGGTATTTGTGATGTACAAGCATTCAGAGATTATAGCGATAGAACCAAGAAACTTTTTATGAAGTTTGAAGATGTTAAGAAATTCGTAAAAGAATACTTGAAATCCGATGTTTCAAATTATGTAGACAGTGCTTTGGGTAAGGGTGTTGAAAACAGCAAAGATAAACAAGGTGGTAAAAAAGCCGATAAACAATCTGAATCCGAAGAAAACGTAGTTGATCCAGAAAAAGGATTTAAGATTGTGAAGAATGTCAAGGTTGAGAATATGAACGATCCAAAAGACGATCCTACTCAACCAATGCAAGCAGTTGGTAAGTTTGCTAAACAAGGCGATCATAAACCAAAGAAAGCAGAATACGTCCCACCTACATTGCCAAAGAATCTTCAAAAATTAGTTATTAAATATACTAAGGCTGGTAAAGCTAAGAAGAAGTAATTGACAATTTCTAGATTTTGATGTACTATAAAAGTATATCTAAAAAAAGGATACATATGAAAAAATTGATTACTATCGCAACATTGGGTGCAACTCTAGCTTCCCAAACATTTGCTGGCGATAGAGAATGGGCTACGGTTGGCAAAGTATTAACCGGAGTCGCCGTAATTAACGTTATCGACAGAATTGTAAATCCCCCAACACAAGTTGTATATGTACATCCACAACCAGTGGTTTATGCACAGCCTGTAGTAGTACAACCTGCTCCTGTTGTATATTATCAACCTGCTCCTGTTGTATATTATCAACCAGCAGTAGTTGTACATGGATCTTGGGGTCGTCCAGTACACCATTATCATCACCATCATTGATAAAATCATTTTGAAATAACCCAAACCACCGTAACTGGTGGTTTTTTTATTTTTCCGGTTGACTTCTTATATATCCGTGGTAAGATGGTTTTACGGTAAGAAACACATATGAAAAATAAAAACTCACTAAATCTGGTTACTGGCAAGGACTTCAATATCAAGGCTTATCTTGACACTTGTGTAAATCTACGTCCATCTTCTTTGATTATGGATGATCTCAAGTGGAAGTATATGGTGCGTAGTGCTATTCGTGGCAAGAACATTCTGCTTCTTGGTCCAACTGGTTGTGGTAAGACTCTAGCAGCGCAAACTGTTGCTAAGGCTATTGGTCGTGAAGATAACTTCTTCTATTTTAATCTGGGTGCTACACAAGATGCTCGTAGTGCTTTGATTGGCAACACTCACTTTGATAAGAAGACTGGTACTCTATTCAAGGAGTCTAGCTTCATCAAGGCTATTCGTACTCCTAATGCCATCATTCTTCTTGATGAAATTTCACGCAGTCATCACGATGGTGTTAATATTCTAATGACTGTTCTTGATGATCTACAGCGGTATCTTCGTTTGGATGAAAAGGATGATTGTGAAGTCGTTAAGGTTGCTGAAGGTGTTACCTTTATCGCTACCGCTAACGTAGGTAACGAATATACCGCTACCCGTGTTATGGATCGTGCTCTACTTTCACGTTTTCCAGTCAAGATTGAAGTAACTCCCCTTGACAAGGATAGTGAGTTTAATCTACTAAAGAACCGTTTCGACATTTCAACTGAAAATCAACTTGATATGCTCAAGGCGATTTGTGAAATTGCTGAACATACCCGTAAGCAAGTTAAGCAAGATGATAGTAAGCTAACCAATTTTATTCCTACACGTAGTACAGTTGAAATTGCTGAACTTATTGTTGACGGATTTAATTTGCTTGAAATTGCGGAGTCAACCATTTATACTAACTTCAGTGATGATGGAGGTGTAGATAGTGAACGTACTTATATTCGTCAGCTTGTACAGAAGTACATCAAGGTTGAATCTAAGGAAAAGCTATTTAATGATCCACTAAAGAGTGATCAGCCTCCTTTTTAATAACTAAATAAACAAACAAACTATTATGAGTAACTACAGTGATTTCTGGCTTAAAGACAACCATTATGAATGGGATTGGGAAGATGAGCTAGATGCGGCTATTGAAGAAGAATCAGATACAGATGCTACAGTTGATGCTGAGGATCGTCTCAGTGATACTACTGCTAGGTTGATTCGTCTATCTTCAGCTCGTCGTGCTGTTGCTAACTATGTTAGTATTCTGACGAACCAGAATATTCCTGTAGTATTCAATGATAGTGCTGTAAATTGTACTGATGGTAAGCTAGTCTATATCAGTAGCGATATTACCAAGAAGGATAATTTTGATGTGGCTGTCGGACTAGCCTTACACGAAGGCAGCCACATCAAATATTCTGATTTTGAATTGTTTAAGACTGTATGGATGAATGTTCCCCGTGACATTTATAACTATACTGAAAAGCTAAGCATTTCAAAAGATGAAGTGGGTAAGACTTGTCAGACTATTCTAAACTATGTAGAAGATCGTTTTATCGATTATACTGTACATCGTAATGCTCCTGGCTATCGTGGATACTACGATGCTTTGTACGACGAATACTTTAATAACAAGGTAATTAGTGATGCTTTGGATAGCGATATGTATCGTACACTAAGCGTTGAGTCTTATATGTACCGTATTATCAATCTTACAAATCCTAATACCAATCTTAAGGCTTTGCCTGGTTTGTACGACATTGCCAAAGAATTGGATCTTACCAACATTAGTCGTTTGATTACTCCAAAGGATCGGTTGAATGTTGCTTATAAGATTGCAGAAATTGTATTTAAAAATATCAATGAACACAATCAAAAGCAAACTGGGCCTGGATTCGATCAAAATGATAGTGGTGTATCTGACAATTCTAATGGAATGCCTGGTGATGGCGAATCTGGTAAATCAACTGATGATGTACTTGGTGGTACTGAGTCTACTGTAACAAGTGATAACGCGGCTGTAACAAGTGATGTTGGTACAGATGCAAATGTCAGTAAGACCAAACAGAACAAGATTGCTAAGAGTTTTGAGAAACAGAAAGACTTTCTTGCTGGTAAGATCAAAAAGAAGAAGGTTTCCAAACGTGAAAAGACGATGTTGGATGTTCTTGAAAAGAGTCAGATCGATCTTGTGCCTGTAGCTCAAGAGATGATGAAGGCTAGTGGATTTGTTGGAAGTGTAGAATGTATCTTGGTTAAGAATATGACCAAGGAACTTATTCTATCTGAAGAATTTCCAATGAGCATTGGTGCTAACAATGAAAGTAGCCGTACTGAACTACAAAAGAATGTGGATGCTGGTATTGTTTTGGGTACAAAGCTAGGTCGTCGTCTTCAAATTCGTAATGAAATTAATATTGATAAGTTTACCCGTCGTAATTTGGGTAAGATCGATAAGCGTTTGATGCACGAATTGGGATTTGAGACTGATACCAATATCTTTTACAGCACATTTACCAATAAATATAAGAAGGTAAACTTCCATATTAGTGTAGATGCTAGTGCTAGTATGCGTGGGCCAAAGTGGAATCGTACAATCAAGCTATGTGTAGCACTAGCAAAGGCTACATCTATGATTGATAATGTAGATCTTACTATTAGTTTTCGTACTACTATGAGTTACAATCCATATATTGTGGTTGCTTATAATTCCAAGGTAGATAAGTTCTCAAAGATTAAGAATTTGTTTTCTTATTTAATTCCAGTGAATACCACTCCAGAAGGATTGTGTTTTGAAGCACTAATGAAGTTTCTGCCTAAGTCTGATACCAATACAAACAGTTATTTTGTTAATATTAGTGATGGTGAACCGTGTTTTTATTACAACAACACTTCGGCTGGCATTGCATTTTCTTATCGGGACAAATCAGCTTGTGAACATACACGTACTCAAGTAAGAAAGATTAAGGAATCTGGTTATAATATTATTTCCTATTTCGTATCTGATTATGATAATTTTGGTATTGAAGTGCTACGTCAGAACTTTAAGACAATGTATGGTAGTGATTCACATTTTATTAATGTAGAGAATCTCAATCAGATTGTTAAAACGGTCAATGATAAGATGATGGAAGCTATTGACATATAATATAAAGATGGTATAATATATAAACAGAGAAATTTATCACAACATAAACAAGAAAGGATAAAATATGAAAAAGACAGATCGTGAGAATAAGACAAATCAAACAGTAACGTATCCAAGTTGTATTTTTACAATTAAGGAACTAAACGAACTTAATCCTGATATCGTAACTATTAGTTTACGTGACAAGGTTAAGAAAGCAATTAAACGAGGTGAACTAAATGTAATTGGGGTTTTACCTAATGGTAAAGGTCGTCCAACTTTGGTACACGTATTTGGCTCAATTACCAAGTCTATTATTGATGAGGCTAAGAGCAAGGGTGTACATCTCAATCGTGAATTGTTGGTTGAAATGGTTAATATCAATTCATCTGCCAAGGAATCGGTTGTTGTGGTTGATGTTGACACAACAAAGACCAATTCGGTTAATGTTTAAACTAAAAATCATATAATTGAAGCACCGTATATCTTTGATTTGATATACGGTTTTTCTATTTATACTATATTATGGCAAAAAAAAGAGACAAAGTACTACTATATTTAGATCGCAAAGGAAAAAACTTTTTAGTATATGATGAAAAAGATTTACTAGATCTTAAATTGCCTGTAGAGTATATTGATAACGGTACCAATTTGTATTTGGATACACTAACAGAAAAATGGGAAATAAAAGAAGTTAAGTCATCTAAAAATGAATTGACATTAAAATTTAAATTGGTTTTAAGAAAAACAGAATAATATGGATGCGTTACAAGAATACTTTGGAGTGGAAGCATTTGATTTTGAGGGAAACAAACGAAAATTAATTGATAATCTTAATTTGTTAAAAGCTATGTCTGTAGAAGAACAGACCTTTTACAAAAAGTGGTTGGAAATACAAACTTGTGAAAGTTTATCCAGTAAGGCTAATACAATTAAAGCTAGAATTTGGATTCCCACTGACATCAATGATGAATCTTTATCTATTAAAGAAATAGAAAGTATAAATCCAACGTTAGTGTATGTTGAAACAAAACAACAAAATGAAGACTGGACGATTCTTCGTATTTTTGGTCATACAATGACATTTGACCAAACTCCTGGTAGATTTATTAAATTTCTTGTAACCGATGGTAATGTTGATAGTCCAAAGTATATTGGTTGTATTAGTGTTTCCAGCGATGTAATTGCTATTACTGATCGTGACAATTATTTGGGGTGGACTGCAACTGATAAAATGGATAACAAACGATTGGCACATAGTGCAATTGGTAGTTGTATTATGAGTACCCAACCAATTGGTTATAATTTTCTAGGTGGTAAATTAGTAGCTGCTATGATTACCACATCAACTGTACGTGATCTTTGGAAACAATTATACGATCAAACTCTTGTGGGTATGACAACTACAAGTTTGTATGGTAGTTATAGTATGTATAATAGTTTAAAATGGTGGCACAAATGTGGTAGCAGTGCTGGTAAAATTTCAATTAAACCAGATGATAGTATTTATGAAACTTGGCACAATTGGTTGAAAGACATTGATGTAACTGCTTATGATAAAGCACTCACTCAAAAAGAAGGAGTAAGTGGACCTGTAACTGGAGCCAAATCTCGTATTCTTGGTATGATATTTAGTAAATGTGGTATAAAACAATCCAATTATCAACACGGATATGAACGGGGTGTATATTATAGTTGTTTTTATGAAAATACCAAAGAGTTTTTACAAAGCAAAATAGGTGTTGATCAATTGAATATGAAAGACCTCTTTAAACGTGATATGCAAGGGGTAATTGAGTGGTGGCGACCAAAGGCTGTAGATCGATATAAAAAGCTAAAGAGTGAATCAAATTTAAAGAATACAGTACATTTCTATAACCAGATGTTTGGGATGTCTTATCAAGAAGCTAAAGACGCATATTTCAAAGAAGTTGGTAGATAGAATTATTATAATATAAATTACTTATTATACATACTATTTATATTTATAAGAGTAATTTATGGCAAATACCCCAATTAATGCAATGACCGCTACATTCGGGTCTGGTGATCAGACTGCGATAAAAATGAATGTAGCGGATTCAGGACCGTCAGATAGTACCAGTAAACTTATTGATTTACAACTTGGGAGTGTCACAAAATTCAAAGTTCTCAAAAGAGGTGAAGTAATTGCTACAAATTTTACGGGTAGTTTTAGTGGTAGTACTTTTGTTAAAAATCAATCAAGTGTTGCTGGCACCAAATATATAATATTTTCTGATGGAAGTGGTCAAAGAACATTGGGATATGATACTTCATTAAATTACGATGCTTCTTCAAACACATTAAATACCAATGGTAGTGTTAATATTGGTGGCGATATAGATAGTACAAATGTCTCACCACTTTTACTATCAAGTCCAACTACAATAGAGTTTGGCGGTGCTGCTACCACAATTCAAATAGGATCGCTAGCAGTTGGTAGTTATACACGATTTAATTCAAGACAAGTCAGAGGTAATTTTACAGGATCATTTACAGGCAGTTTTAGTGGTAGTAGAGCTAACTTTACTAAAATAAGTGGCAGTAATACTACTATATCAGGTAGAGTAATTGCCACATCATTTACAGGCAGTATCAGCGGTAGTAGAGCCAATTTCAACAAACTAAGTGGTAGCAATGGTAGGATATCTGGCAAACTTGTTGCCACATCATTTACTGGTAGTATTAGTGGTAGTAGAGCTAACTTTACTAAAATAAGTGGAAGTAGCGGAATTATAACTGGTAGATTTATTGCTACTTCATTTACTGGTAGTATTAGTGGTGGATATGCCGCATTTACAAATGTAACTGGTAGTGTTGGTAGAATTCAAGATAAGTTGGTTATAAATGGAACATTGGAATTAAATAATTCTATTACAGGATCAAATTCTATGTTTATAAGTGGCGCTGGTAGTCCTATCGCTGGTTACATAGGAATTTTAATAGGCGGAACAAAATATAAGCTGCCATTGTATCCTTGGACTTAAGGCTTGACTTATTATAAATTTGTTGGTAAGATGATCACAATGAAAAAATCATTGTGCTGTATTTCTCTTCAACTTCAAGAAAAAGGATTCAAAGCTAATACTATGACCAAGACTAGATTCTTGGCATTGGAACGAAAAAATGCTTTATCTACCGTTTCACAACGTACCTTGAACAATGTAAATGTTGCAGTAAATACCTTTTCTTTTTGTATAAGTAAAGGATGGAATTATCGAATTAGCAGTGATTTATTTCCATTGGCTACTTTACCCGAAGCAAATTTATCGTTTGATGTTCTTCCTGACAAAGACCGTATTTATGCTGAATTCAAGCGTGGTGCTGAAATTATTAAAAAGAACAATTTACGATGTAGTACACATCCCGATCAATTTGTTGTGCCTGCAAGTGCTACAAAGACTGTTGTGGAAAAGTCTATTATTGAACTAAAAAACCATGCATCTATTATGGATTTATTTGGTTTGCCACAGTCATATGAAGCTCCTATTAATATTCATATGAATTGTTACAAGGGTAATACCAAAGACATTGCTAAACGTTTTATTGATGTGTACAATAATTTTCCTGTAAATGTAAAGTCTCGATTGGTACTTGAATTAGAAGATAAACCCAATAGTTGGGGATTAATTAATCTTTATGACTTAATTTATCAAAAAACAGGAATACCTATTACTTATGATTCACATCATTTTAGATTGAATAATCCTGAAAATATTTCTCCTGAAAAAGCTATTTTAATGTGTATGGAAACTTGGGGTAAATATAAACCATTATTTCACTACAGCAATGGCAAAACAGGGCCAACAGATAGATCACATTCAGATTATGTTTATACTTTACACAAAGAATTGTTTGAAAATGATGTTGATGTAGACTTTGAATTTAAAGCCAAAGATTATGCAATTGAAAAATTTACGGCCGATTACCCTTTTTAAGATTATCTGACATCCAAAGAGGTTGTAAATTTGTATAATGCATACATTTTTTCAATTCTTCTAAATTGTCGAGGTCATAATTTGAAACAGGAATTATATGATCTATATGCCATCCATAATAACCATAATTATCCCAAGTCATACCCGTTTCAAATTTAGACTCTAAATATAATTTTAATTTTTCCCAAGAACATCCTATTAAATTTAATGTTGTTCTTATTTTGAATTTTCCATTTAATGCTAAATGTAATCTTCTTCTGACATTTTTTCTCATTCTGAATATTGGATTGTTTTTAAGTTGTAATTGTTCATATTTTTTATGAGTCTTTAATATTTTTTGTTTATTTGTTTGATAATATTCTTTTTTATTTTGTAAAATAGAATCTCTATTAGAATAATAATATTCACGATTATTTTTAATATGATTAACATCATTTTTTCTTTTTTGCCATTTTTCTTTATTTTTTATTTTGATTTTATCTTCATTTAATTCACTCCATTTTTTATACAACAAACTTTTACAACTTTTACATTTAGATCTGGGTTTATTTTTTTCAAACGGAAATTCTGATAGAAGTTTAGTAATTTTACAGTGTGTACATATTTTTTCATTCATATATTAATAAATATGATTCCATTTCAATTACAAGTCGTTTTTATTCAAACTTTGATTTAAAAAGTAGTTGACGTTTTGAAGATTGAATGGTAAGATAAATTTAAGTTAGTGATGAAACTAACGAAACAAAAAACAAACAAAAAAAGAAAGTAATAAATAATATGTATACACGTACAAATGCTCGTAACAAGACTAACTTCGTAGGCCATAACTCCACCGGCGTTGAGATTTATCTCTCTACCCCAGTTGCGAAGGCCAAGAAGGCTTCACGTTTGACTCTACGTGCTGGTAAGACCCGCGTTGACCTCAATGGTCGTCAGATCAAGGCTCTACGTGATGTCTTGAACGCTGGTTACACTGCTTAATTGAAATAAATGTTAACTCATATGTGTACATAGTTATGCATATGAGTTACATATTCAATAATCAAACTATGATGTGGCTACTACTAATAATAGTAGCCATTTTTACTTTTGCAAACTTTTACTTGTTTATCAAGCTGCTTAGACAGTTTGACGATCATCAAATTCTAACGGTAGATGCATTGGAATTAATTAATGTTAAAAACAATAAAATATCAAAAGACATTGAAATTTTGCAAAAGCGTAGTAGAATATTAAATAATGAAAGCAAAGAAAACATCCGAAAACAAAGTTAAAGTTCGTGGTTTATTTGATCATATAAATCATATTCGTGAGGTAAAGAATAAAGATTATTATAAGTCTTTATCCGAGGAAGAAAAGAAATCATTTAACAAGTATATGATAATTAGATTTCTTAGTATGGATGTTGATATTATAGAAGACGTATCATTTGTTTCTAAATATTTTCAAAATATACCAGATGAACAATTTTATCAAGTAATGATCGATTTGGTGCCAAAAGGAAGAAAGTTCTGTAAGTATATTAAAAATAGTACCGAGGGTATCAATGAAACAATATTAGATTGTATTTGTAAGAAATATAAAATTGGAAAACGAGATGCTATAGATTACTATAACATATATACGTCTAATGACACTAACTTAAAAGACTTGTGTGAACTAATACAAGGTTTTGGTTATAGTGAAAAAGAAGTAGAGAAGTTATTTAAATAATATGAAAATTATAGGTGTATCTGGTTTTGCTCGTAGTGGCAAAGATTTGTTTGCTAAAGTTGCTCAAAACATTTTGGAAAAACGCGGACTGAAAGTTGAAAAGTACGCATTAGCATATGAGTTAAAAAACGATCTAAAAGACCTTATCAAAACTAAGGTGGGAATTGATGTTTTTACAGAAAACACCGAAGAAAAGAATATTATTAGACCATTGTTAGTTGCTTATGGCGATGTAATGAGAAAGGTATCAGAAGGTAAATATTGGACGGGTAAGATTGAACAAAAGATCAAACAGTCTAATGCTGATGTAATTTTTATTACAGATATCAGATATGATGTATATCCCGAGGATGAGTGTACTTGGTTACAAAATAAACAAGACGGTAAATTAGTACACGTTACGAAATTTAAACAAGAACCAATGCCTTCAGGCAGAAGATTCAGTAATAATAAAATTGTTAAGATTTATAATTCTGCACCAAACGATCACGAAATGTTAAATGATCCAAAGGTAAAGGCTAAAGCTGATTGTGCTTTTGAATGGGAAGATTACAGTGATAAGTTATACGGATGTTCTTTAGGGGAACATCCGTATATCACAGAGAAAGTTATTGAATCGTTAAAACTTATTAACGTAATTTGAGTTTGGTAATCAAGTTGTGACCATTATGATAGAAGATAATTTCTTCATCGGTGGTTTTTGTACGAAAATAATCAATTAAAGACGGCGCAACTGAACTAACTAAGTTTATATAAATTTTGTTACATTCGTCGTGTTTTATTGATTTTCTCTGTTTTTGACACGAACAAATCTTATCAAACGTTTGCACACAGTTTGTTAATATAGCAAATGCGCCAATGTTATCTTTGGATACAAAATTATTGAATGCTACGTAACTTCCTATAATCATAGTAATTTATTTATTAATAAATACAACAACAAACTACAAATGTAGTTAATAGGCATCATTATAATTGTATAATACAGAGGATAATTCAATGTATATAACAATGTAACAATACTAAATAAAGATGTCCAGAAACATAAACAAATAACACAACTTAATAACTTAGTTATATAACTTGGGTATTCTGAATACAAGAAATTTGGATATGTACTCATTGGATCAACATTGCTTTTATACAGTTGATACTCGTCCAATTTAAATAATTTACGGGTATTTGTTAATTTAGCGATTGTTTGTACTATATCGCTATTTAACCAAATAACCATAATAAATGTTACAGCGAATATAATTGGGAGGTTATAGTCTGTTAAGTTCATTTTATAAGATCGTAAATGTAATTGCCTAGAATTTGAAAAAATATGTTGTATGTAAATATAATTGATATTAATATGAATAATTCGAATCTATCCAATTTACCATTCTGATTAATATCAAAATATTTTAAAAATGTATTTTGCCAAATTTCTATTAATTTTTTCATAACAATTTTTTATTGTACCACTCGTCTTTTATTTCTATTAATTGCTTACTATAATCGTTTAACTTATTAATAGTAAGTTTAAATATGTCGTATTCAAGTGTTCCTAATTGACCACTGTCTTCCAACATTAATTGAAGCATATTAAAGAATTCAAAACTATCATTCGATAATTTAGTACCATCAAATTCGACAATAATATCATTTGTCTTTTGTTCCTCAAATCTCTTCAATTTTTTAGTTAGATTAAACTTGGTATTCTTTTGTTCAGCTTGAATATATCTTTCATATGGAACATCTGTGTAGATTGTGTCACACCAAGGTTCCAATAGTGCTAATCTGTATTCATCGCAGTTACGTACAACAAAACCCACATCATAACGTTTAGGTACGATTGGCTTCATAGTATCATTGTGTTTAACAAAGTGTCCCCATTTACGAATGAAATTTCTGGCACTGCGATTGTTTTGTTGTAGCCATTCGTCACTTTCTTTTCCAACAGTAGTTAATGTAGGATTGTATCTACTACCTCTACAAGTCATATGATACACACATCCTTCCCACGTTTGAACAAATTTATATCCATTTGACAAGAATCTATTGAAGATATCACTGTCTTCCTTGCTTTGTGGTGCGTATAGATCGTCGTGACCCCCAATGGATTGGAAATCCTTCTTATAAAGGGCCCATGGCGCAAAGATTCCTTCTGTGGTTTTATCTTTTCTTGTTAAACGTGTATCATTGAACCATTTCAATAAACCAGCTTCATTAAACTCTTCTGGCTCGGTACCAAAGGCTTGTACGATCTTTTCTGGTCCCGGTGGATGTAGAGGTGGTTCAATTCGGGTAAGACTAACAATAGTACCTGGTTGAATATACTTTTCTACATATTTGTCGAAGTTGGGACAAGCATACATATCTGCGTGGTAGATCATTACCACATCATTGGTAGCAACTTCGTTTATAAGACGGTCATATAAAATTGTATGACCCAATCTGGTCGGACCTTCGTTGCGGATAAATTTGAAGTGCGGATCTTTTTGTGATGTTTCTTTGCACCATTCCAATGTACCGTCATTACTGAAGTCGTCTGCAACACAGATTTCATGTTCTTTGTGACTTAAATTTTTACGAATAGCTTCGTAACTCCATTTAAGATATTTTAGGTTGTTTCTGCTTGGTTGAATAAAACTAATTTTCATATTTAAAACTGTATTTTTACTTGCTCCATCAATTGACTATAATCGTGAATTCCTGTTTTCACAACACTATTGTCTATTACAGGAATGACATTAGCATTTGATAGCTTACGAAAATAACTATTAGGACCAAAGTAATTAGGGCGTAATTCTTTTCCCTTGTGTATATAACTAATAACAGTGCCACCGAAAAGTGATGATAATATTGAGTTTCCGCCACAAACTGTAACAAATCTGCTACAATTTGCCATTATTTTTAATTGCGTTTCATTGTAACTATATTTTGATTCTTTGACCAAATCATCTATCAATATTACATTGTCAAAGTACTTACATAGTTCAAAATCTGTTATAACACCTATACCATCCACATTAGCGGTAATATCGTGGTAACCTTGTTCCAATGAATTGTATTCATTTTGATCTATAGTAAATTCTTTTTCTTTATTAGTAGCTCTCTTGTATATTACAGTATAACCCTTTTCTTTAAAATAATCGAATAGTTCATATAAACAAGGAATATTAAAATAACCCAGTGGAATTTCACCGTGTTCCATATTATACTTGTTGGTGATAAACACCACGGGTTTATCAAATTTATATTCGTCATTTTTATAATATTCTTTGAATGGCGGACATACCCACTTACTATAATCCAATACACCATTAACTTGCGTTTGTTCATCGGCGGACAAATGATGATATTCTTTACCTGTTATTGATAAAGAATTATGATGAATCCATTTATTTGGTACTTCTGCTAAAGCTAGATCATTATCTATTGTTCTAGATAAAAATTTTTCTTTGACATTATCACAAAAGAAATAGTATGGTTTCATACCCTTGCTAGTAACTACACCATCCAATTGATTGTTTTGATGTAACCAATATGCGAATGGTATTGCTAGAGCAAGTTCGATGCCAAATTCAGGATTTACTTTTAGTATCATATTAAGTACACTTGTCGTCTAAACAAACACCTTCTTTAAGAATAGCGGCTGATGCTAATCGTTTGCTGTGTTTTTCCATTACGTATTCCGACAATGTTTCGTCTGACTTTTCTAATCCCAATGCTTTTCTGTAACTAATAGAAATTGGTCTGCCGTGATCTTTTTCGGCTAATTTATTTTTAGCTGCTACTTGACACATTTTACACATTTCCCACATTCCTGATTTTTTATTAATTTCAGCATTACCTTTTTCATTTACACCTGACCAATTTGTGAAATCGTCGGGTAAATCTTTACGATTATACTCATTTAATTTAAACAATCTAGCAATAGCTGATCCATTTGAACAAGGCCAATATCCATCAAATGAATAGTTTACACCACATCTATTTGGGATATTACATTCTGGTATCATTTCTTGACCTGAATCATATGGTGCTACTAAACTACAACGGTGTATTTCTCCCTTTTCATCCAATGGGGTGAAGTTAGTAACTGGAATTCCTCTGAAAAAATTTACTTTTGATAGTAAGTCTGCTAGCGATACTTGATTGGGCATTTCAAATACCATTTTATCCAAATTAGGAATCAATTGATCTTTAGTAATTTGACTATCATTTAGATATTGTGCAATTGATTTAAAAATTGGACTTATATGATCAACATACGATAACTTAATCTTATTAACTTTATCAAATGGAAAATACTTAATAACACGATCCGGAGTATCCAACGTACCCGCCTTTAACATTTTGGGGTGTAAATTTGAAATAATAACAATATTTGGAACTGGATCTCCCCACAAATTATCACGTAGTCTATCTACTATATCTGCGATATTTGGATGCGTTAGTGGTTCTCCACCAATAATATGTATTCTTTCAATTTTACCTTGTCTTTTGCAATCGGCTATCAATTTGTCAACGTGGTCCATTGTCACGTTGGTATTTTCATAATAATTAAGACCAGCTGCATTATCTTTGTCAAATGGATCAGTTAATGCATTGAAATTACTATGCCTATTGCAGCTAGGACAACTAAAATTACATTGCAGTGTTACGTCAAATTCAATATTCATAGGTGTGTGTTTATCATTTTGAGTATCTTAAAAGCCTCTGCATATTTACATTGACCTTGTATACCTCTAAATTTTGCTAGTATCTCTAAATTAGATTTTACATTTAATCCAACTTTTTCATATTTTGAAATCTGACTTTTGTGACACATAGATGCTTCGATCTTTTTATCAAATGAATTATCGATATTTTCATAGTAATTGATATCCATTTGATTTTCTGTCATTCGGGAAATGGGAATTTGTTCATAACAAAATACATTCGGAACATATCGAGCAGCTGCCATTGTAGTCTTGAATGTTGAAATATGATCTTGATTTGCATCTCCAGCCCAATGTGTATAGATTGTATCCACTTTGTGCTTTTTAATCAAACTTTCAAGTTTACTCACTGAGTCAAAGCTAAAAGGTACGTGCAAATCTTTGAAAGGTAAAAACTCTACATTGTCACATTGTAATACTTTAGCCGCATTAATAGTTTCCAATCTATTTTCTTCGGCTGTTCTCAATAATATTCCATTAGTACCGTCTACAGATTCTGTATTGGTCATACACACGTATACTACATAATCGCCTTTTAATTTGTGGTTATATAGTGTACCTCCACAGCCAAATTCAATATCATCAGGATGCGCTCCTATTGCCATTACACGTTTCATATCAACTTAAAATTATATTTTTGCTATTTGTACCTTCATTGAACAATAAATCTATTATACACATATACTGTTTAAAGTCACCATATAATTGTGTGTATTTAGGATGATTATAATGTTGCCATATCAATTCTATGTTATTATCCTTAAATTCTTGTTCATTAATGTATCTCATAGAACCGGGTCCAGTACCAGAAATGTATTTTGTAGCATTTAATTTTTTTAATAGATACATTATACGATCTCCACCAGAAACCTCATTGGGACATATTTCCGAACAAAATACAACTTGCGTTTTAATATCCATTACATTTAAGAAATATTTAATTAAAGCACTGTTTAAATCTGACAATGTTTTATGATTGACTTTAAGAATTGATTCTAGATCGCCATAATAAACATTAAAGTATTTTGACTTTCTATAGAAGTTTTTAATCAAATTTAAATGGTTATCATTCCATCCGTTATGGTTGATTTCAATTTCATTAAAGTTTTTCAATTCACTTTTTCCATTTAATGGAACGGTTAACCATTTGGGTTCGCCGTCTGTCTTAATTAAATTTCTATGACCAAAGTGTTGTTTACCTCGGGGAAATTGTACATTATCAAAAATAACAAAGATATCGCTTCTAGCTATTTTATCAAAAAACCCCATCCAAGGTAAGTAATTTGGCTGATGAATGCTTATAATCATACAATTTTATTGATTACATCCGCAACATAGTCAACTTGATCCATAGTCATTTCTACGTACATAGGGATGGACAAATGTCGAGATAACAATCCATCCGCTGATTGATACGACTGATTTACAGTGTATGGTTCAAATACTTTTTGTTGGTGACAAGCTGGCCAATAAGCATTTGCTGTGGGTATGTTATATTCTAAGAATAGTTTTTTACAAATTTCAGATCTTTCATTCAAAGTTGTAGATCTTGGTAATTCTATAATATAGTGCCACCAAGTATTGGTTATGTTATCTGGAACATCAATAAATTTAATCTTGGGATTTGTAATTTTTTCTTTGTATCTTTTTGCTATAATATTTCTTTTCTCAACAAATTCGTTAACTCGTTTCAACTGACTGATACCAAGAGCCGCAACCATTTCTGTCATTTTATAGTTTGATGATATAAATTCACAACTTACACCAAAATCTACACCGTTTACTGGGCTTGGATTTCTAACAGCTCCGTGATTTCTTAATGTCTTACAAGTTTCTGCAAATTTTTCATCGTTGGTAGTAATTATTCCACCTTCACCTGTAGTTATAATCTTAGTAGCAAATAATGAAAAACATCCTGCGTATCCTAAGTTTCCAGCGTGAAGGTTATCAATAGTAGCTCCTACTGCGTGAGAAGCATCTTCAAACAATAGTAGACCGTGTTTGTCACATAGTTTTTTAATGTTATAATAGTCAGGAGTAATATATCCCGCCATATGAACCAACATTACACCGGCTACATCTTTGTCCAAACTTCTTTCGATTACATCCGCACTTAAACAATGAGTATTTTCATCAATATCTACGATCACTGGAATATTATTGGAACGAACAATTGCACTTACACTTGCTATAAATGTTTGAGTTGGAACAATAATCTTTTTGCCAACCAAACCAGATGCTCTAAGTGCCACTTCCAAACAAGTTCCGCCGGAACAAGTTGCAACTGCATATTTTGTTCCACAATACTTTGCGAACAAGTTTTCAAATTCGGACACATACTTTGACTGAACTAGGGACTCTGTATTTAGAATATCAGCAACTCTATCCAAGATTTCTTTGTGGTCTTCTTTGGGAATATAAGGCTTTGTTCTTGATAATTTATTCATAACGTATTTTTAATATAATCGAGAAATTCAGGTAGATTCTGTTTGGTACTACTAAACTTTCTTCCTAATTTTAAAGGAGATAACAATAGATGTTCATCGATAAACGGAGAACTGGTACCATTTTCAATAACATTTGCTTTTTTATTTAAAAACATACTTATTTCTTCAATAAGAGTTTTGGCACTATAAACATCTTCGTTTACAATATTATAACTGTCTTTAGTATTATATTTGTTAGTAGTAGACATATCCACCAATGTATTAACAATATCATTGACCCATATAAAACTCAATAATTTATTTCCAGATCCAGCAACTTCTACTGGTCTATTATTGATTATGTTTCTGATATAGTAACTTATTCTGGGTCTTGGACAATCGTGACCAACAATATATGGCGGTCTAATAATCATATAGTTAGTATCTATTTGTTTAACTATATTTTCACAATCTGCCTTTTCCACGCCATAATCGCCAAAGCCAGACAAACCACCAATAGGCATATCTTCGTTATACGACAAACAATTTGCATCTTTATACGCAGCTGCGCTACTGATAAATATATATTTTTGGTTGGGTTTTAACCAATTTTTAAGATGTTGTGCTTGAGATGGTTTAAAAAGGCAGAAATCCAAAATAACATTATAATCATTTTCAACTGTCAATGGTTCATTACGATCCCATTTGATTATTTTAACTTTATCAGGACCAGTTCCAGATCTGTTGAGAACACTCACACTTGCCAATTTGCTTAGCTCATATGCAACTTTTTTACCAACAAATCTATTTCCACCTATAACCAGTATTTTCATTAGATGAGTTGTTTGATTTCTTCAATGGTATACTGTTCAACTTCGTGACTGTACGGTCCATTTTCAAGAATTTTTTCGTGTTTATTTTCGCCAGCTTGTAATCCAATAACCTTTACATTTGGTCGGATTCCAACTGGTGCATACTTTTGGATAAGTGCTTCCAATAGATTTCCTATACTCATTCCTTTCATAGTAGGAACATAAGGAGTAGAATTTGTACAATTTTCCAAACAGTTATAAATCAAATCAATTGCTTGATCGACTGTCCAAAAGAATCTAGTAGCTTCTGGTTCAGTAACAATTAGATCTTTGCCTTCGGCGATTAAATCTCTCCACTTACACAAAACTGATCCTGTAGAGTATAGTACATTGCCGTAACGAACTATACGATAATCGGTGCCTGGATTAAGTTCTTCAAATTGTTTAAACAACCTTTCCATCAATAGTTTAGAAGCGCCATATACACCAGCTACTTGAGCAGCTTTATCAGTGCTAATGCCGATTACAAATTCTAATTTATGGTTAAGAGATTCTTCCAAAATATACAACGATCCTAGTGTATTGGATTTGATACATTCACGTACTTGTTTTTCTGCAATGCCAATGTGTTTTGAAGCTGCTAAATGAAATACACCATTAACACCTTTCATAGCTTGACGTACCTCAAATGGGTCTGAAACATCACCTGTTAAGATCTCAATAGAAGGAAAAGATTGTTTTAGATCAATCAATTTACCTTCGTCTCTAGATAAAACACGAACTTTTGCGCCATCTTCTAATAGTCTTTTTACGAGTGGCTTGCCTAAAAATCCACTGCCGCCTGTGACTAAAAACAATTTATTTTTAAAAATATATTTATTCATAATTTTGCTACTAAAATTTCTCCTTTTGTTGGTAAATTTTCTTCATTTATATCTAGACTTAGACTGTATATTCTTTTTTGAGTATTAATTTTGAAATTGGGATTAATCTCTGTTAAAACACTTGATATATCTTCTTTGGAAAGATTTTTTGCCCATCTTTCAAACGAATGATAATCATCTATCATTATGATGATGTTTTTATTATGATGATGTTTTTATTATGACAATATTTTTTAATTATTCTCAGTTCTTTTAACAAAGGTGCATCTACATTTGCGTCTGATGCTCCGTGTGCATCTAGCCAAAACGTAATGCCTTCTGTAATATTATATGTTTCAAAAAAGTTTTCGAGAAATTGAACTGAATCTACTTGGTGAATTTTAACTTTTGAATTGTTGCCAAATAATTTTTTACCCAAATTAATTGATCCTTGGTCAATATCACAGCTAAAAATTTGCTCGAATCCACAGTCTAACGCAACTTGTATTCCGTGTCCTTGCCACAACCCTGTTTCAACAAACACTTTGTTTTTATAGTTGTTTAAGACAATCGGATATAATGTGTTGTACTTCATAGTTTATTATAACTACTGTGCAATTCACTATGAAATTTTTTTTAATTGTTGGATTTTATAACTCCTGTTTTTTCATCATTGTCCAAAATAAAAGCTGGTCTACCCACTTTTTCAGATACCTTTTTGATCAATTCCATTTCAGCTTGTCTGTTTAAATCGTGAAATACCATATGAGCGTTGGTATTAAATAAATTTAAATGCGTATAAAATCCGCCTCTACCATAGTTTCCATTTGGTCCATCTACAATGATTAGATCGTATTTGGGTACCAATTTTAATACACTAGATAGTTTATCTGGATCATACCAAGCAACTTGTTTTTCATAAAATGGAAGACACGATATATCTTGTGGCGTTTTAAAATCACTATCATTATATTGTTTCAATGGCACGTGGTATGCATTGGGATGATTTAACCAATTCATATTATGTTCAATTGAGTATACGTTATACCAATTTAATAACAATTTAGTAGTAACTCCACATCCAAATTCTAAAATGGAAGATCCTTCTGGTAATAAAAATCTTATTAAATCTACTGCTTGTTCTCCAATCGATCCCTTGATTAACGTTGGATATTTTTGACTAATTGACACCATATAGTTTGTTAAATGTTTTTTCCATCCAATACATTGTTTTGGAATTGTCGCCGTTGTTTGGTATAGCATTAAAATGAAATATATAACCCATATCTAAGTATGGCATATTCTCATTTAGAGCTTCTCTACGATGTAAATCTTGCATATTATATTCATATGGCAAGAATTTCATATCGACATTTTCCATCTGACACATAAAATTTAGTACTGGTTGATCTGTGCCTGTGAAAAAAGTTTCTTGCATTTTTACTAAACTGTCTTTGTTTGCAAAATAAAAGTCTTTGACTTTATTAAAAAACTCTTTGTGGTTTTTATTTAAAATTAATACTCCAGAATTGTAGTATTTTGTTACATCAAAGTTATAATCGTTGAATATGTACTTTTTGTAATTTTCCACACTTCTAAACAACCAGTCGTAAGACCCTATATTATTGACTACGCAAAATTTATCTTCTGCTATATCAAAGAAATTTGGAGAGTTTGGATGAACAATTGTATCCGCATCTACAATTAGAATTTTATCTACGTCGATGTTTGATTGTTCCAATAAATCAAAAATAAATACTTTGTGCCAATTTGGACGTAAGTCATCATAAGGAAGAATGGGTTCTTCCAATACAACCAATTTAGCGTTGTGTTTATCGCAATACCGTTTCCAAGATTCAATTCCAAATTTGTAAGGAACTGTTCTACCTGGTTTTCTATCAGTTGCAATATTGATAATATAAACTACGTTCATTTGTAAAATTGTTTTGTCTGATTCCAGATTTGATTAATTAACCCATTACGTTCTTCGATACTACATCCTGTAAAATGCCATATATGGGAATACTTGATGAAAAAAGGAGTGTTATTTTCATTTAATTGCCAATTATGTTGTAACCAATCATTTTTGATTAGACGCATAGTGTTAAATCTAAAATCTAGATATTTCTTATTTACATTTAATTTGTTAAGCATCAGGTTTAAAACAGTTTGATCTCTTCCTGTATTTGGTACACTCCAATTGTCTAAAGACTGTTTGTTATTTTTGTAAAACTTTAAAACTTCCTCAAACACATATCTGTGATTCTTTGTGAAGAATAAAACACCACTGTTAATATATTGACACAATGATATTGGAACGTTCAATTCATTGAATGAGTGTCTGTAAGCGGTGATGCTGTTTGTTATCCAGTTAATAGATTCATTATCTATCACGCCGCAAAATTCATCTGTGTATTGGTCGAAGAAGTTTGGAGCTGACCAGTTAGGCATTGTATCAAAATCCATCATACCAATCTTTTCATAACCATCTACATAATCAAATACGCAGTGTTTGTTCCATTTTGGATGTGGGATATTATCTGTCAATTTATCTACAAATATAAAGTCGATATTATATTTGCGACAGTATGATTCCCAAGCTTGTTTGGTTACATTATAATAGTCACTGTGATTAAACTTGGATTTACCATCGTCGATAGCAAATATAATAATACAATTTTTATTCATTCAATTTCAACATTTTCTCATTGCTTTCAATTGCTGATTTTAGTATAGACAGATCCATACCAACTTTGTCTCCCAATTTTGCAAGAGCTTTAGTATCTTTTGGAAAACATTTTCCGCCAAATCCACGTTCGCCTGTGAATACAGCTGTATGAGATTTTGTTGTACGAGGGTCCAATAACCACAAGTCTCTAACTTCGTAATAATTTGTACCGAGTTTTTCACATAGATCGTACATTTCATTACAAAAAGCAACTTTCAATGCTAAATGAGTATTTACCATATACTTTGCCAATTCCGCGTTTATTGGATCGGTGACTCTATAGGTTTTGCTTGGACCCGTAATCGGCGTATAAATTTCAATGATTTTATAACAAAGTTCTTTTTTACCACCAAAAATAAAGAAAGGTGTTTGTTTAACATCATTTGTGAAAGATTCAGGAGTCCAGTGTTTGGATTCACCTGCAAATTCAGGACTAAATACAATATTCTTTTTAAATTTCTCAATTAATCTATCAGTGGTACCAACTTCAACGGTTGATTTTAAAAGAATCAGAGGAGTTTGAATCCAACTTATACTTTCTTCAACGATAGTGGTATTGCAACTACCATCCTCATTTTCTGGGGTAGGAACGCAAACTACTGCTAAATCGCAGTTATTAATGTCATCTTTGGTATTTGATAATTCATACGCAGGATCATATATAAAAACATCATAGTGGTTCTTAAAAAAATTGTAGAATGCTTTACCTACATATCCATTACCAACAATTCCAATCTTAGTTTTTAATTTTCTCATAAATTGTATTCCAATTACTCAACCATTTTTCTTCTGTATAATATATTTGATATAAATCCCTAGATGATGTTGAACAGTGATTATAAAAAGATTTATCGTCTCGTAATTTGATTGATAATTCGTTTGCTTTTTCAACATCGCCTATATTAACGCTTAATTCAGGATGTAAGGTTTCCTGTGTATCTAATCCTTTATATCCAATGCAAGGTATACCCAGATAAGCACAGTTGAGAGCGAATGTACCGGCGGCGTGTGTACGCATTAAGTGTATGCCCACATTAAAATTGGCCAGTGTTTTAATCCACTCATTCCACATCATATATGGTAGATGATGTAAGCTTGGAAACTGTTCTTCGTTTTCTATTTTACGACCCATACTTGGAATAAAGATAGGTTTATTAAAGTTTTGTGCTACAAAATAACTATCTACGCCTCCATACCAACTACAAAAGTTACCGCCTATAATAGGCATACCATTATTTTCACGGGGTATATTTTTAACAACATCTTCTATCATCAACGATTGAAGATTAAAAGTAGGTTTCTTGAATATGCCTTTGAAATATGAAATATCACTCTTGTTATGAGTTAATAGAAAGTCCATCGAACTTAGGAAATTAATATAATTAACTTGATTTGCATAATTATAATCTTGATAATACCAGGCTGGACCTTCTTGCATTACTGTTACTTTTTTACCAATAGATTTGACCACATCTAACAATCGAACAGTATCAAAGTTTTCTAACTTTTTTGGCAATATTACTATAACCAAATTATGTCGTGGTATACCAATTGACGATTTACTTAAAACGTAGTCTATTGGATAATGATTGGCATTAAGTGCAATTTGCCAACTAAATTCCGTTCTGCAATTTACAAAGTTTCGTGGTATTTTACCGATGTGTCCGTTTTGACTGATAAAACAAATATTCATATATTCTTCTTAAAGTCTTCGTATGTATAAAACTTGCCGGTATTATTAAAAAGTATATTTAGATTGTGTTGTGACATTTGCTTGAAAACTTGCCACCAATCTCCCTTTTCTTTTCCACAAAATCCTCTGGGGTTATTTTCATTTGCAATATACATACGTTTATTTGGATGTCTACGAGCGTGAACTTTCAATACGTTTTTAAATACTATTTGTAAATAATTAGTTCCTAGTATTTTTTGTGCCATCATTGATAAACTTTCATCGTCATTATGGATAAAGCAATTTGGTATATTAACACCACTTTTAATTAAATCTGAGGTTAGTACTAAACAAGAACCATCTATTTTTGGATAATTAATAGTTTGTACATCAATCTCTTTTATTTCTGAATTAATCAGATTCATTTGTTCAATAGACATACAAGATTTGGCCTGATTGATGTTATCAACGTCTTTATCATCGTATTTATGATTTATAAACTTAGGATGTACAGTAACATCCCAACTATCATCCCATAGTTTTCTATCAGCGAAACTAGCTATAAACCTATATAGTCCTTGTTTTCTAACCACAGGTGTTAGTTGTTCCAAGGACATAATAGCCTCTTTTGGAAACAAACTATCAGTTTCTCCCCATATTAAATAATCTACTTTTTCGCAATATTTTGTATTAAATTCTCTACGGTAATTTGTTTGGGTATAAAATTCATTATCATTATCTATGATTTTATAATGTAAATTAGGCAGTTGTTTTAGTTTAGACAGTTCAATTTCAAATCTATCCGTAAGATCGTCTTTGGAGGTTTTTAAAGTATCTATTTGTTCAAAAAATTGCGATGTATTAAAAGAAAAATCTAAATAAATGTTTTCTTTGTTATCTACAGTCGATAACAAATTTAATAAACCATCGACGTATGTTGATAACATTTCTATTTCATAAAACATTACGTGTACACCAATAGCATATTTATTTTGAATTATCATATTATTTTTTTCGTAAAACGATCAGTGATCCTGGCCACCCTTCGTCAATACATTCTTCTATTACGTTATAATAGTCTAGTACGGTTTTATATCTGGTTCGTTCCTTAAAGTCGTGTATATATACAATACCATCTTCTGTTAGATAGTCAAGTGCTTTATAAGCGCAAAAAACTCTTGCTCTTCCATCTACTAATACTTTATTAAATTTTTTATTGTATTGTGATATACCATTAATATAATTTACGTAACAATGCCAGTCATCCCCCCCACGTGTTTGAGAATAATATATTCCATCTTGAACACTGACATTATTAGATAATTTTAATAAGTTCTGAGCTTCTTTATCCAAATGTTCATCTAATATTATTTGGTGGTTTGAAATATGATCATAGTTTACATTTTTAATGTTTCTATCACTCAATTTACTTTTTACTTGATTATACCATTTTAAATCGTGTTCTACCGAATGATATGTATTTACATATTTGCAAAAGTTATAAGTGCTTCCACCGGATCCCCATTCAAATACTGAGTCTGAAGGATTCAAATATTTAATAAAGCAATCTACTTGAGTTGCACTCATCATTATTTCTGGATGTTGATTTTTAAATAAACTCATATTAATTAATAATATTTTTAACTACGTGTTGTGCAATATATTCTGGATTTGCCATTTCATCAAATGTTTTTCTCTGATTTGAAATCATATAATCTGATAAATCTGCGTAATTAGTTAAATTAGATTCAATGATTTGATGTATATCTGAAAAATCATTATTGCAGTGAAAACACGATGTATCTTTGTTGTAAATATAAGGTCCGGTTTTAATAGTTGGTATAGATGGCTTTATTATAACCGTGCCAGTTAATAGACATTCTACTTCTCTTATGTTAACTTCGCCATATCCAAATGGCGATATACAAAATTTACTATCTTCTAATACTTTAAAATATTCTTCTTTACTCAATTTCCCAGTTTTTTCAGTAGTAATTACGTTGCATTTGAGCTTATTTACTTCTTCAAACAACTTTAATCTGGATTGATTGTAATATCCATCGGTACGAACTCCGTGTTCTGAATTTTCTTTTGATAATCCTATTAATACTGATACGTCATACTTTTTGTCTTTTTTAATAGGATTCCAATTGAAACCAACACCGTATGTATTTAACCAATTCGTTCCACTACTTACCAATTTATCATTAAGCAACAACAAATCTTCTTGGTTTAGTTTGTAACCGTTTTCATCATTGCCCCAAAACCATCTGCCGTTTGGGTATGGATTTAAGTAATTTTCTTTGTTTTTATGAATTACATTCTTTGCCAATTTTAACCCTGGGCATTCTTTAAATACTTCCCAAACTCCAATTAATGTGGATGAATCTTGACCATCAAATAAAACATAAGGCTTATCAAGATTACTAACAAAATTAATGCCATTCTCGACGGATTTGGATAAAGGAAGTTTTTTATCTATAATTGATGCTTGACCGACGAAGTATATATCAGCTTTACTTGCATCCTCAACAAATTCTACACCATACTCACGAAACGCATTAGACGAATAGAGATATGGTCGAAATGTTGTTTCGTTACGATGTTTGTCTAGTTCTAATATTTTAATTTTCATTTCTTTTCAATTAGTACTTGCCATCCTTTACTCAACAAATTAATTTTGTTTTCGTAACATTTTAGAAAGGACTCAATTCCAAATCTGCAATTTCCCCATCCATAATCATCAAATAATATTCTTCCGCCTGGTTTTAACAAATCAAAACATAATGCAGATTCATACATCACGTGATCTGGTTCGTGACAGCCGTCTAAGTATATAAAATCAAATATATTTTCGTATGCATCATTTGCGACAAATTTAGAGTTCAATTTGTTTCCCAACATCTTTTTAAAAAATAACTTTGAATCAATTTCATAAAATTCACATTTATTTTGTTCGACGTATGGTTCTAGATTTTTATCAACATATAGTGTTAATTCATCTCCAAAATCAAACGGTAGATCTCCTTTTTTATAAGATCTTTGATTTAAAATATCTATTGTTATAATCTTTGAAGATTGGTTTGTTAATATATTTTCCAATAACCAAACAGATGATCTGCCGTGACCTGTTCCAACTTCCAAAAACAAAAGATCTGGCGCATTTTCAAATTTACTTAAATATGTTGACCAATTTTGAATGTTTAAGGTAAAATCATCTTTTGGAGAGAAAAAATGAGGTGGATATGTGTAAACATCGGATTTTGTAAAATCGCCATACTTTTGTCTTAATTCTCTGTTATTCATTTTTGTATGCATATATAACCTTCGTAATCGTATAATGGTCTGGTAAATTTCTCATTCGGTCCATATCCAATTGGTTTTACTATTTCAATATAATCATTTTTTATTAAATCATCCATAGCCTGTTTCAATTCTGGAAATACGCCAATATCATCATATATGAAGTATTTTTTCAATTCATTTGTTGATCTGAATTTTAATGATCGAATAGTATCATCTATAACCGCAAAATACGTGTGTTGAGCGTCTATAAAAAATACATCACCATAATCTAATGGCAAAGGTGTGTTATACACATCTTGTGCGTAGTATCTTACGTTGGGTCGATCTTTGTTAAATTCTTTCGCCATTTCTACGTTATCGTAATTAAATCCAACCACTTCTTTAAACAGATAACTTAATATGCGTGTAGAATGACCTCTATTACTACCTATTTCCAAACAAACACTTTGTTTGAATTCAGGCTTGTTGAAAAACTCAAACACATCACGTTTAAATTTATGACTTGTAGTAGTGCTATGTTCAAATTTATCTGGTATATTTTTTAAAAGTTCGTCGATAGTCATATTATTTCACAGCATAACCTTTGTTTTCATTAAGGCTAAAGTTTTTGTTGTACTTCATATTTGTTTCTCTTTGTTTTTCAATTGTTTTGTTATGAATCAAAGCAATGTCTTTTTGAGGAGGTATAAAGGCATAAGACTTATATCCCTCAACCTTTTCGTGTAATCTACGTTCGTATCTAATATGAGGAAGATTTTTATAAAGACGGGATTGGTAATCCGGTGCATTAATCAAAGGTGGATTGTATTTAATTTTAACGATGGCCATAATATTTTTCTAATAAAAATTCTTTTGTGATCGAACTTTTTGTATTTTTTTTACTATTCTGATTCGAAGGAATAAATTCAAGATTGTTAATAGAACCTATTATTTCCGGATTTATACCATCAGTAAACCCTTGTTTAATACTAAACTTGTGATCCAAACTATACGAACCGGATATTTCTATTCGAGCACGTTTATTGTAATTTTCTAATTTTGTTAAATCATTTTGATTTGTATAATACCATACCAATTGTTTATATTGTTCCCATTCTGATTTTTGAGACAACGGAGTGAAGTATCCAAGATCTTCCATAGTTTGTCTCCATTGGTCAACACATCTATTTTCCGAAACAGACTTCGTAATTTTGTCTCTGTATTCTTCGTTTTTCCAAAACAATTCACTATGTTTTCCTATGATTCGTTTAGTATTTTCATCGTGCTTAAATCCGGTGTGATTTTTTGCATTATTGTTTATAATTTGACTTGTATGTTTTGTTAATCCTTTGTTCCAAGGTGGATTATTTTTTCTATACTCTATCATTCTTTTAGAATGTAATTCTCCTGTTTTTTTCAAAGAATCATTATTTTCTTTTGTCAAACCTAAATTCCAACATCCACATTTTGAACATTTTCGGTTTTCTCTGAGACAACATCTAGCTGATGTGACATTTTTATGAAAAACATCGTTTAAACATTGTGGACATTTTCTAATCCAAATAGATTTTCCATCATTATTTTTAATTTCTCGTATTGAAGAATAATCAAATTTGGTCGTGCCTATGGGTCTCATATTATTATATAATCGGGATTGATATGGAATGTATATTAATATATATTAATTAATTTTATATTCTTCTAATATTAATCCTTTATTTTTTAAGAATTTATATTCGTCGGACGTATCATCAATTAATTTTTCGTGTATTAAATCTTTAAATGTATTACAATTCCAACCCCACATATTAATATCTTGATCGGTTACCCCTGTAAAGTAATTTAATCTTGGTAACCACAATGCTTCATTGTTTACGTTAGATTGTAACAATACATCTATATTTTCAAGAAGAACATCGGTTGGTAATTCATCCGCGTCGATTTGAAATATCCATTCACCTTTACATAAACCTATACCATAATTTTTATGAGCACCATAATCATTCTGTAATTTCTTTTGTTGAAAATTAATGGATGATTTATACTTCTCAATTATAGAAATTGTAGTTGGGTTATCAGAGTAATCATCTAATAAAACAACTTCGTGGTTATCTTTTTTAAAACTAATTAATTTAGACAACAATGTATCCAAACAATCAGTTTCATTATGTGTTGTGACTAGATATGATAAAAACATATTATAACATCTTTAGTTTTGGCAGAACAATCTTTTGTTCTTCTTTGTTTTCTGTTGGATTAAGTGATTTTAATTTGGGTAGTACAAATGAATTCTCCGTAGCAAACTTTGGTACATACTTATCAAGTATACCCCATAACTTTTGATCCATTGCTTGTAAACTGAATTTTTCTTCGTTTTCTTTACGAAGTGATTCAGCTGGTTTAGTAAACTTATCACTCTTACGAGCAAAATACAATTGTTTAAACTTATCTTCTGCTAAAGAATAAGAAACTTTAAACCACTTACTTTCTTTTAGAATCCATTGGTTAACAGACTTAGGATCTACATCTACTAGTGTACCTGGCAATAAATTAGCATATTTCTCATTTAGATAATCCAATTGACCACTCCAATTTGGAGCTAGTAGTGGTTTTCCACTTAATGTAGATAGTAACATTGGATGACCAAATCCTTCACCGTGAGTAAATGATACGTGCGCTAAAATCTTTTCGTGATTCAACAATGCGTTCATTTCCACATCGCTTAGTTCACCGTGCAATAGATATACGTTTGGACAATTGTCCCCAAATGTACTTCTAATTTTTTTGATCTTGTCCAACATATCAAAACGATCAACTGTGCTATATCCACTGCCGCTTGTTTTTACAATTAAACAAGGTCTGTCATTTGGATTGTTATTCTTGAACGCTGTACAGAATGTTTTGATTAGATTGCCAATGTCTTTGCGATCATTGTATAATCCACCGTGGGTCCACTGACCAACAAATAGAAATGCATTTTTTTCTGGAATCTTACTGAGAGACTCATCAACTGTTTCTAATGATTGATCTGTTTTTTTATAAACATTAGTATCTACACCCCAGAAACAAACTTCGATTGGTTTATTTATTTGAATTGGTTCTTTTTGACCATTTTCGTGTTGCTTAACCATCTTGGTATCCACAAATACCTTTTTAACGTGTTCTGACAGACCAATTGTAAGATCCATTCTATTGATACCTTCGATCCAACTTCCAGGTGAAATTGTTGTTTCAATACCAGCTGTCATACCAATATTGTACTTTCCAACTTGTTGGAATTCTTCGGGGATGGTCAATTGAATAAATAATTCTGGTTGCTTATTCAAGTTTCCTTGTAGAATACAATTAGCTACCAACTTATCTTCTGGATCTGTTAGATCTTCCAAGAATCGTTTGCTTGGACACGCTCCCCATCTAGTGGGTGCGATTTTAACATCGTATTTGTTCTGACGAATTAAGCTCTTGGCTACTGTTGTAGCCCAATCGCCATATCCACTTCGATTAAATACTGGACCTGAAATTAAACATAATGGTTTGCTCATATTATTTTTGATTAAATTGATTGTTGTCTCTTTCTGCGATTAACTGACTATATTTTTTCGGTGTTTCCGATTTATTTAAATTTGCATATAATGCTTCAATTGTATTGGGACGACTTGACTCAGATACTACGTTATCTTTTTTTTTAACATCGGTACTACCAAATCCTCCCTCACCTCTATCTGTAGAATCTAATTCGTCTACCAGAATAAATTCTACATTTTCAACTTTGGTTACTTTGAGTTGACAAACCTTATCACCTTTGTTGTAGAGTTTACTGTAATTTACAGTTCCTTCTAATAGATTATCGGTTCTAATTTTATAGTCTTCTGGTTGCCATTGATATTTAAAACGAAGTAATACTTCTCCACGATAATCTGCATCGATCAATCCAATACAATTAGCCAATACTAAATTGTATTTACTAACGCTACTACGAGGAAATGCTAGAATGTCATAGTCTAAATCGGTATGACCAAAATTACTAAACACTTTTTCTTTTTGTACAGCTAGTTTAAGATTGGTCTTATACTGAATATAATCTACTCGTTTGTATGCACCGTTATCATATGTTTCCCCAATTATCTCTGGGCCACTTGTAACAATTACATCAAAACCAGTAGCTCTATCAGTACCTTTCTTTGGTAGATTACTTGTTTCTTTATAATCTTCGTTCTTTAATACTTGAATCTTCATAGAGCCGATACTTCTTGTTTGATCTTATCAATATTAATTTTATGCAAATCTATACCCATCTTTCCATTGGGTTGACTCTTAATATCATAACCATACTCAGTGAAAATATCAAACTTTTTAGTTGGTTTAAAATTTTCAATAGTGAAATCCATTGCTTTGATGAATTGATCGCACATATTCTTTGCATTAATACCACCTTCATTCATTGCCCACAATCTACCTTCCAATCCACATTCTTCACGCTTTTCGGAACCGGCTAGATACCAATACATAATTGCATCTGCAATGTCTGAATAATTTGTTAAATCATCCATAATATATGGGGTAGGTGGACTACCTTGCATATTTTGTACTTTGGGCCATACTGGTTTAGCCCATTTGCCGTGATTTGTATATTTTCCAGATGCATTTGTACCAAATTCCAAATTAAATTCAATTGCATTACCATTATCATCTACGATGCCTAGTTGATCTTGTAGACCACCTGTTACAGTAGCTATGACAGGTGTACCACACATAATAGCTTCTGCAACACTCAAACCAAATCCTTCATTAGAACTTACATTTGACAACACATCGGCTAAGTTATAAAAAGCACACATTTCGTCTGGTGACCAACGAGATTCGTTTAATACGACCTTGTATTCTGGACAAATCGACGCAATTGTTGCAACCAAATCTGTACCAGCTTCACATACTTTATCAGTATGCATTACCAATGCACATTTACTAGCTTCTTCTTTTGTCAAAGAATCACAAAATGTTCTAAATGCTAGAATAAGATTGGCGGGGTGTTTACGATGTGCATTTCGGCTATTAAATGCTACAATGAAATTATAATCGCCGTCACCCAACAATTCTTTTTTAATTTTTTGAACAGCTGGATTATTCTTTTCCAATACTCTAAATTCATTGCTGTTAATACCGTGTGGCACCAAATGCAATAGATGTTTTCCGTTTACTGGCATATTATAGGTTCTCCTTCTTTATAATGTTTCCGTTGTTGTCAAAGTCTCCAAAGATACTGGTACAATTTTCTGGTCCTAATATTTGTTCGATGATATTATGGGTTTGTTTGCTTATTGAAAATAAAGAGTCACAACTTTGATAAAACGGTTTATTCCACATAGGATACGGCAAATCATCCCATATTGTTAAATAAGTTAAAGGAATTTTAGAACGAATCTGATTTTCAATATTGTACAACCATCCCCAGAAACGTGGATCTGTAAAGTGCATAATTGCATCTGGTTTTTCTAGAGACATGATTTGAAATAGAATTTCTTCATCACCATAACCATCTACAGGATATAATCTGAGATAGTTATCATTTCGTCCATTGAGTTTATCAACAGCTTCTTTCATATCAACGATTTTACCTTGTTCAGGGTGTTTAATGGCACCAGCTATTTGCACCCAATCGTAATGCTGTACGGTGCCTAAGACAAGTTCCCGTGACATTGTTGCGATACCACTATGCATTCTTAGATCGTCGCTCAATAATAATATTTTTTTCTTCTTCATTTAGATTCCTTTGTAGATAGTTGAAATGGTTGATTATAACTTAATTTTTGACAAACGCTTTCGCTTATTTCTGTTTGAAAATTCGAATCGGTCAAATATCTTTCCAAACACTTATTTACAAAGTCTTGAAATGATATTCTACCACGAATATTAAGCTCTTTAAATTGATTATATAACTCTTGATTGAGTTTTACTGTAGTAACAACTTGGTCCATAACATATGTGTATATGTATATATGTACATATGTTCAAAATTAATTATAATTTGGTAGCTTTACCATCACACAGTTTTTTGTAATGGGTACAATACTTACAGTGTTTCTTACCGTTGCCAGGAACTTTAATATATTGATTGGTTTCGTTGTAGTTTCCTTCTGGGGTAAATCCATAATCCAAAAACTCAACAAATGATTTAATCGATTCTTTGATAATAGTTGGGCCAGTAGAGGGTTTAAATACTTGAATTCTGCTTTGTGGAAAGCTTACATTTTCATAAAGTTTACGTTTTACGATAAAAAACTCCACTTCGATATTATTGAGTGGTACGTTAAACATTTTACTGTATACAGATTTGTATAGATGTAACTGTGCAAGTTTGCTTACATCTTCTTTCATATAACTGTTCCAACCACTACTAGATGTCTTGAAGTCAATAATACGATAATATTCTTTATCTTTTTCTTTTAAAACAATGTCAATAAATCCTACAAACTCCACGTTATTTTTAATGGGTATTTCTAGTGGAATTTCGATACCAACCAATTCATAGTCTTTGGTAGAGAAGTATTTGAGTCTATTAGCAGATTTACAGAATGTATCTATAATATCATTACCATCAAAAATGAAGTCGGTAAATTCTTCTTCTTTTACATCTTTTACCTTTTTGATTTGCTCATTAAACTTATCTAAGAATAACTTCTTTACATCCAACGAGTCTGCAATACCTACCCCTTCCTTATATAAGGATGTAAGATATGTTTGAAATGCATGATGAATGGCAGTTCCAAACGTGGTATTAATATTATCATCCTTAACCCGAAGATTCTTAACATAATCTAAATGCCATTTATTTGGACATTTTAGGTAGGTAGCGTACTGACTAAAGCTAACTCTCTTCTTTTTTATTTCTTTATTATTAATTTCTTCCATTAGATTATTTTATATCAAATTTATTTAGTAGTCAATCTATAAAAACTATATATTGTATATGAAGAAATTTATAACTATTCTGTTGACAGCACTTAATCTATACGCAAACGATCTTTATCTATATGATAAGAATAATGACGTAGAATTAACCGAGGTAATTAATAATAAATTAAACGTATTACCCACTATTATTGGTAAAACATACACTCTTACCAACAGTCTTAATATAAACACAACCAACTCTAGTGTATCATATATAGTACCATATCGTATTGCATTGTTGCAGAAAGAAAATACTTCTACATACTTCAATCAAACAAGTACTGAATATGTAAATGACTTTAAATTGCCAGAAGTGGTTAAAGTAAAAGACGCAATGTTTAACTTTACTGTTAATGGAGAACTATATTGTGTTAGTGAAAGTACCAATCTAAATACATTACTTACTACGTTATGTAGTGTAACATTTGGTCAATCCACATTCTTTATTAAATCCAATGAAAAGTTTACTCACGTATATGTAATGAGTGGTAATGTAACCGTATTGGATAATAAGTCTAAGAAGAAGAAAGAATTAAAATCAGGCGACTATTTGGTAGTTACCCCACAGATTGTTATGAGTGCTAGAGAAGCTAGTGTTACTAAGTTGGGTAATAGTTTTAGTGTTAAGGAAGTAGAGGATGAAGAAAAAGAAGTACACTCTAAAGAATCGACTACATTAAAATCTAAGTTGGATAATACTTTATTTGTAAACTACGGACAAAATATTTTTGGTTTTAAATTAAAATGAAATTAGATCATCTAGAGTCTCTCACAGAAGACGAATTAGCAATGTTATGGTTCTGTATTAATAAAATTAATCCGCCTGTATTAAGTGGCGAAGAACTTGAACCGTGTTTATTTGTTTCAATTAAACATAAACGGTTGATGGATAGAATATTACAATGTGCGCAACACGTAAAAGAAGAACATCACGCAGTTTTCACTGGACTTGTTGCTAAATTGAAGGTATAGTAGAAATTTCCAACGTTTTTTCCAACGATTTACTATTTATTAATGTTATGGGTAGAAAGAAATTAAATAGAACACCAGATGAAATACGAGAACAAAATAGAAAACGATACGAACGATTCTACAGAAAAAATTGTAACAGAATCAGAAAAGAAAAACTTGAACGATATCACAACAAAGTGGACAAGACATTGCCCGAAATGTAATAAGGAAATAATCTATAAAGATAAATATAACTGTTCTTATGCATCGTTAAAAAATACAAATTGTATGTCATGCAATGCTACAGGCAAAAAACACAGCGTGGAAACTATTGAAAAAATTAAAAATAAAAATATAAATAAAAAAGTATCTTTTGAAACCAGAGAAAAATTGTCAAAAATAAATACTGGAAAAAAATTATCGAATAACACTAGATTAAAAATAAAATCATCTTTAATAGGCAATAAAAGAATGCTTGGAAAACACCATACTACTAATACCAAACAAAAAATTTCTACGTCATTAAAAGGAAAAATGTGTGGGATTAAGAATCCGAGATATGGCAAAGTTGGAACAAATAAAGGAAAAAAGTTTTCTTTAGAAACCAGACGGAAAATATCACAATCTCGTATGGGTAAAAAAGCATCGGAAGAAACAAAGAGAAAATTCAGAGAATTGTTCTTAAAAAGAAAGTTAAAATCCGGAAGCATATTTTTTCCAGCATATAATGAAACCGCATGTTTGTATTTTGATTGGTTGAATAAATGGATGGGTTGGAAAGGTCGGTTTGCAACGAACGGTGGCGAATTTCAAATAGGCAATTATTTCGTTGATTATTACGAACCGGAATTAAATATTGTTATTGAATATGATGAAAAACATCATTTTAAAGGGGGGGAACTAAAAGAAAAAGATGTTTTAAGAATGGAATACATTAAAAAAACTTTACATTGCAGGTTTTTCAGATATACTGAGAGTAACAATGTAATCTTAGAGTACTAAATCATGTATCAAAATATTTATATTTCACAAAAAGAAAAATTAGCCTATATTTGGGATGATAAAAAAGGTTTGGTAAAAATACCACTCCATAAAGGAGTATACGCATATAGAAAATCGACTAATGGTATATATAAAAGTATATACGGTGATAAATTAGAGAAAATTTATAAATTCAATCCAAAAGACCCCAGTTTATTTGAAAGCGATGTTAAACTAGAAACTAGGTTTTTAATAGATTTGTACGAGGACAGTGACGAACCTTCTGAAGGACATCGTGTTGTGTATCTTGACATTGAAGTTAGTACCGAAGGTGGCTTTCCAAACGTAGAAGAAGCTGATAAAGAAATTACAGCTATTGCTATTTATGATAGTTGTACATCTAAATATACAGCTTTCATTTTGGATAAAGAACATAAGCTACAGGACTTCGTTAAAGAAAATGTAGAAGTACGTAGTTTTACAGATGAAGATAGTCTATTGATGCACTTTCTTACCAAATGGGAAGAAATTCAACCTACTATTAGTACTGGTTGGAACAGTGATAACTTCGACATGCCGTATCTATTCCGTCGTATGAAAAATATCGTTGGTCCAAACAATGCAAAACGTTTGAGTCCAATTCAAGTTGCTTATATCAATGACTGGAATAAGAAAGTTATTGTAGCTGGGGTAACTCATTTGGATTATATGACTCTTTACAAGAAGCTTAATATTAAACAAGAAGCTAGTTATGCTCTTGGTGCTATTGGTAAAAAGATCGTGGGTATGGAAAAGATTGCCTATAAAGGTAGTTTGGATGATTTGTACAAAGCTGATATCAACAAGTATATTGAATATAACTTGAACGACGTACAAATCATTGTAGCACTAGAAAAGAAGTTACAGTTTATTGAATTGGCAAGGGCTATTTGTCACAAGGGTCACGTTCCATATGAATGGTATGAAATGAGTTCTCGTTTCATTGAAGGTGCTATTCTTATGTATCTACGTCGTAAAGGACAAGTCGCTAAAAATAAATCATTGGATGGCCGTGATGAATATGAAACTCAAATGGAAGATAATGAACAAGGTTTTGAGGGTGCTTATGTTAAAGCTCCTACTCCCGGTCGTTATGATTGGGTCTTTGACTTGGACCTTACATCAATGTATCCGAATATCATCATCAGTCTTAACTTATCGCCTGAAACTAAAGTAGCAGTAATTAATAAGATTGAATATGATGATTCTTATGTAGAAGATCGCACCAAAGAAATTCGTGAGGATTATGAGAATCTAGGTGATAGTGCTCAGAAGAAGACTCCATTTGCTCAATATCTTGAACAACGGTTGTACGCATTTAATGCTAGATTGTTTGCTCAAGACAAGATTGGCAAGTATCACGTTGGATCTACAGTTTATACCAATGATGAATTTAAACAGTTAATTACACAAACTAATTTGAGTGTTGCTAGTAATGGAGTAATGTGTAAACAAGACAAGACTGGGGTTATTCCGGAAATTCTAGTAAAGTGGTTCGATGAACGTAAGGATCTTCGTAAACTTGCTAAAAAGCATGCAGATTTAAAAGAATGGGAAAAATATGAATTTTATGATGGTCGTCAAAAAGTACAAAAAGTATTACTTAATTCAATCTACGGTGTATTGGGTCTACCGATCTTTAGATTTTATGACAAGGATAATGCGAGCGCTGTTACCATAACTGGTCAAGATATTATCAAATCTACTGGTAAGGCTATTAATGAATGTTTCAAACGTTCACTGAATGAGAAAGAAGGAGATTGGGTTATCTATACAGATACAGATAGTTGTTTTGCTAGTGCATTACCTATCATCAAAAAGAATATGCCTGATATCGATCTAAACGATGAAAAGGCAATGACTGAGGCTATTTTGAAAGTAACTGGTGATGTACAATCATTTGTTAATAAGTTTTATGATGTAATGGCAAAACGTTACTTCAATATTGAGAAACATCGATTTGACGCAAAACAAGAAGTTATTGCCAAGACCAGTTTCTGGTTGGCTAAGAAACGTTATGCTCAGTTTATTATCAACAAAGCCGGTATTGAGTGTGATGAAATGGAAGTAAAGGGTATTGACGTAGTTCGTACATCATTTCCAATTAGGTTTCGTAAGTTTATGCAAAAGTTCTTGGATGATATGTTACGTAAACTCCCAAAAGAGCAAATTGATGCTAGTATTCTTGAATTTAAGGATAAGATGTCTACTTATCCAGTTATTGAGATTGCAAAGAATACTAGTGTAAAGTTTAAGAGTCAAAATGGAGATAATGATTATAATCCAAAGACCAGACATCCATTTCAGTTTATGGATGGTACTCCAGCACAAGCTAAAGCAGCTTTGGCTTATAATGATTTGTTGAAGACTTGGAAGTTAGACAAAGATGTACCTGAGATTTTCCACGGTCAAAAGATCAAGTGGGTATATCTAAAACAAAATCAATATGGCGTTGAAGGTATTGCTATGAAAGCTGATGGTACTGATCCTGATCGTATTATGGAGTTCATTGAACAATATGTAGACAGAAATGCTATGTATGAGCAAGAACTTAAAGGCAAGTTGTTAGACTTTTATAATGTGTTGAATTGGAGTTATCCAAATGAGACAGATGTTAAATTGGAAGAGTTTTTTAGTTTTTAAAAAGTTATGAAAAAATATAGTGAGTTATTGACTATTCCTGAAGAGGGATCGTCGTTAGAGTTGAAAACTAGTTATGATACAGTTATTGCTCGTAAATATGAACGTGTGGTAATTGGTCAACGGGGTCCATATGTAGAATTTACACCCAATCAAATGATGTGTGATAAACTGTTTATTCCTAAAAATCAATTATATAGACTAAGTGACCCAAAGGTTTACTATATTGAGTTTAGAACCAATGATAGTAGCAATGTGAAAGTATATTATCAAATGAGAACAGTCGCATATGCAGATTATAAAATTGGTTATTTTTATGTATCACCAAGTGATTTATACAGTGGGGGTATAAAGTGTCTTTCTGAAAAGAATCACATCAATGAAAACGTGGGATTATTTTTTGAATTCAACAATTGACAAACAAATCGACATCGGTTAACATTATAGAGTATGAAGAAACAAGTATTAACTACATTTATCGACAAATATTCACTCAACGGTACCATTGAAAGTGTTAAATGGATCGTTGACAACAGCAACAAACAAATCAAAACAGCATCAATTAGTGATGATAAAAACGTTATCAGTTATGTTGTGATTAAAGATGACGCGGGGTTGACTGATTCTGAGATTGGTATCAATGATACTACCAAGCTAAAGAAGTTGTTGAATGTTCTAACAGAGGACGTTAACATCTCATATAACAAGCGTGAAGAGAAGATTGTTTCACTATCATTGAATAGTGAAGGTACTGATGTACAGTACGTTACTGCTGATTTGACTGTGATTCCAAAGGTTCCAGATCTCAAAAAGTTGCCTCCGTTCAATTTAGAGATTCCTCTTACGAAGGACTTTGTTACTACATTCGTTAAAGCTAAGAGTGCTTTGAGTGATGTTGATACAATGACTTTTATCAAAGATAAAAAGGATAAGATCAAGTTAACTATTGGATATAGCAGTGTTAATAGCAATCGTATTAATATCGATATCAAGCCAACAGAAGGTAAAGATACTCTTGGTAAGACTATTCACTTTAGTGCTAAGTATCTAAAAGAGATTTTGACTAGCAATAGTGATTGTGAAAATGCAGTATTGAAGATCAGTGATGCTGGTATTGCTCACGTTGAGTTTAATAACGATCTATTCAATAGTTCTTATTATCTAATTGACATCAAGAGCGTAGATTAATAAAGTAATATAAACGATATGTGTACCGTTAATTTAATTATTAACGGTTTTTTTAATATTAATTTAAATGTTTGGATTTTTTTGTTTGGAGTTTTATATATATAAATAGAAAGATTTATATGGGGAGAAAGAAAAAATATGAAACGAAACAACAACTTATCAATGCAAAAAAAGAATGGCGTAAAAAACACTATTATAAAAAACAAAAATATTATCAAGAGCAAAGAATGCTTAGATATTGGGCGGATAAAAATTTGGACAAAAATTTGTCCTCAATGTAAAAATATAATTAATTTTATAAATTATAAATCATATAAATTTTCTATTAAAAATAATAGTAGATGTAAAATTTGCACTAGTAACGATCTAAACAGGTGTAAAAAAATATCAAACGCTGTAACTAAGAGACAATTAGGTTCAAAATTAAGTGAAAAAACAAAAGAAAAATTATCTTTAAAATTTCTCGGTAAAAATAATCCTATGTATGGTAAAGATGGTGGGATGTTTGGTAAAAAACATTCAAACATTAGTAAAGAAAAACAATCATTGGCTAGAAAATCTTATTGGGATAAAAAGAGGATTTTGCCTAGAAATAAATTTCAAGAATATAGAGATTCCGTTGATTGTTTGACCAGAAAACAACCGATTCATTTGTTGGAAAATTCTAACAAACGAGGAAAAGCTGGAATAGAAGGCGCCTTTCATTTAGATCATATAATATCTGTTTGGTACGGTTATCATCACAATATACCGGCTGAAGAAATTGCTAATATTAAAAATTTGAGGTTTATTCCTTGGTTAGAAAATCAAAAAAAGTGGTGTAATTAAAAATATTTTCTTGACTGTGGATCTTAGTTGAGGTATCATAATCTAATGAATGAATTTATAGATTTTCAAATTAAACCGTCTGAAAAAACACAATCTTTATGGGTGGAAAAATATCGTCCTGACGTATTGGACGGCTATGTTTGTGACGATCATTTGAAAAATATCTTGAAGGATTTTATTTTCAAAAAAGATGTTCCTCATTTGTTGCTTCATGGAAATGCTGGTACTGGCAAGACAACTCTTGCCAAGATTATAACCAAGAATATTCCATGTGATGTAATGTACGTAAATGCTTCGGACAATACTGGTGTAGATTTTGTTCGTGACAAGATTAGACCATTTGCTTCTTCAATGGGGTTTTATGATCTTAAGATTGTTATCTTGGACGAATCTGATTATATGTCAACTGCTTCACAAGCATCACTACGTAATCTTATGGAAACTTATAGTAAGTCTACTCGATTTATTCTTACTTGTAATTATGTAGAAAAAATTATTTCTCCGTTAATTAGTCGTTGTCAATCGTTTCAAATTGAACCGCCTGCCAAGAAAGATGTAGCTCTTTATTCCAAGAATATACTTGACAAGGAAACTATCAAGTATGAATTGTCCGAGTTAAAGACCGTTGTAGATAGTTTTTATCCGGATATTCGTAAAATTGTTAACTTCCTCCAACAGAGTTCTACAAATGGAACTTTGAAGTTGGGTAAAATACAGAGTGCTAGCTTTGATTTGAAGAACAAGTTAATTGACTTATTAAAGTCTGCTAAGACAAATGGCAAGTCATTTAATGAAATTCGTCAATTGATTAATGATGCGGGTACACGTAATTTTGAAGAACTTTATACAGAACTATATTCTAGAATTGACGAATATGCAGTTGGTAAAGAAACATTAATTATTATAGAAATCGCAGAATATGTATATCAGAGTAGTATGGTTGTAGACAAAGAAATTACATTTATGGCTTGTGTTGCTAAGATTATTAAATCAATAAATAAATAATATGTCATCTTTAAATGAAAATGCGGATAGAGACCTTTATAATGTTATATATGATATCAAATCCGAATGGTTTGATATTGTGTATATATTACACAGTGATAAACGTTCTTCTTTGGAAATTACCACTAAAACAAAGTCGTTAACATTTCCTATGTTTACGGGCGGTCAACGTAGTATTTCTTTTAAAGTAGATAAAGAAGATATAGTTGACAGTACATTTAAATTTAAGATCAAGAAAGTAAATAACATTGATGTGGATATTAAATCCATAATAAATCGAGAAAATTTTTATGATTTTCTCGGACTCAAACAACATATGGATAATTCATCCATTGAATATTTTAAACAAACAAAAAAAACAATAGAATCTAATAGACTTACTATTCAATGGTTTGTAACTTGGAAATGCAATATGGCTTGCAACTATTGTTGGCAAGAATCAGCTAGTGATATTTACAGAACACTAGGTAACAAAACATTAAAAACGGCAAGGGATTGGGCAGATGCAATCAATAAATTAAATCCAGCTCATTTATATTTAACAGGTGGAGAGCCAACTTTATATAAAGAGTTGCCTGATTTAATTGGAATGTTAAATGATGATATCACGATTGATATGACTTCAAATTTTGGTAAAACATTCGATTTAGAAAAATGGAAAAATATAGACGCTAGCAAATGGAATATTATATTTTTTAGTTTGCATCCTACGCAATGGGAAAATCCAAATGATTTCTTTGATAAACTAGAAAAGTTTTTTGAAATATTTGATGCTCGAAAAGTGGGCATTGAGATGGTATTACATCCTGACAATACTAAGTTGGTAGATCCTAATAAAATAATTGAGTTTTCTAAAAAACATAATCTCGCTGATCCGCATTTAGATGCATTCGTAGATTCAAATATTAAAAATATTAATTTCTCAAAAGATATAAGTTCGTTGACAGATGATTTGTATCCTAACTATTCTACAGATTATAAGTTTATAGAAAGGACTACCGACAAATCAAGACAACCTATTTTTTGTCCGGCTGGGTGGAAAAAAATTAATGTTGATTTTGAAGGAAATATCTTTACGTGTATGAGTGCTATTGATCGATCAAAGTTATTTCATCAATCTGCAATGCCCCATTATACACCAATTGCAAATATTTTTGATAAAGACTTTGAATTGAAGAAGGAACCGGTAATTTGTTGGGAATCATTCAGATGTTCGGCTTGTGATTATCAAATGTTGCAACACGCTTGGAGACCTTTCAAGAATAACTTTGACTTTCAACTACCAATTGTCGAATGATTAATTATCACACATACTATTTAAATGAGAATAAAAAATCCATTGAAAAATGGGATTTTGATGGTAATAATCCAACTCATTTGATTGGAGATTATAATCACAATTTAATAGCAAATGAATTATTAAAAAATTTATCTACAATCGCGTCTAACAAAGATGTAATTGATATTGGATGTCGAGATGGATTTTATTCATTTTTGTTTGAGAAAATATCAAAAACAGTCACTAGTCTAGATATGGACAATAGAGAAACCAGACAATATGTACATAGTTTTTTAAATTCTAAGTCTAAATTTATTCATAGTAATATTTACGATATTATTAATTGGGACAATAATATAAAATATGATATTGTATTTATTGCCGATTTATTAGTTCACTTAGAAAATCCAATAGGAGCACTTAAGTTATTACATACTATTTGCAAAGAAAAAATAATTATTATTTCTGATTTTTTTGATGATACATCATATGATACAGATGTTGTTAGAAAAAGCATTCACTTCAACGAGGATTTAGTGGGAAATGGTACTATATCAGTGGGTCATATGTTTTTTCCATGGGTATTTTCGCTTAAATCTTTATTTTCATTGTTGAAAATTACAGGATTTAGCGATATTAAAATAATTAACACGTATGACATTCAGAGTATTAATATTAAAAGTATAAATAATCCATCCGATACTTTTATAAGAAAGTTTGTGATGATAGAAGCCTCTCCAAATGTAAATACGAATGAAAATGATCTTACATACAACTATAAAGACTCTAATGTTTATAAAATTAATCCACATTTTAGTTCTTTATATCCATCATTTAAAGTTTAAATCATTTTATGTCAAATATGAATGGTGTAAATAAAAAAACAGCAGTTGTACTAGGTGCGGGTGGATTTATAGGCGGACACTTGGTTAAACGATTAAAAGAGGAGGGGTACTGGGTTCGTGGTGTTGACATTAAAAATAATGAATATCACAACTATGCCGATGAATTTATATTTGGGGATTTAACAAATCCATCCATTGTTGAATCTGTTATTTTACAAAATGTAGACGAAGTATACCAATTAGCCGCCGATATGGGTGGAGCATTGTATATATTTACTGGGCAAAATGATGCTAACGTAATGAGGAATTCAGCATTAATTAATCTTAACGTTGTAAACGAATGTGTAAAAAAGAATGTTAAACGAGTTTTTTATTCATCTAGTGCATGTATATACCCTGAATATAATCAAATGGATCCAAACAATCCTAAATGTTCAGAAAGCGATGCTTATCCAGCTGGTCCAGACAGTGAATATGGATGGGAAAAGTTGTTTAGTGAAAGATTATATTTAGCTTATAATAGAAATTATAAGCTAGATGTTAGAATTGCTAGATTTCACAATATATTCGGTCCATATGGAACGTATAAGGGTGGTAAGGAAAAAGCGCCTGCTGCTATGTGTAGAAAGGCAATTGAGTCGGTCGATGGAGGGGAATTGGAAGTTTGGGGGGACGGATTGCAAACTCGTTCTTTTTTATATATAGATGATTGTATAGAATCTGTTTTGAGATTTATGAGACAAGATTCATTTTTAGGGCCTGTTAATATAGGATCTGAAGAAATGGTTTCTATTAATCAATTAACACAAATGGCAATTGATTTGACTGGTAAAAATATATTTATTAAAAATATCTATGGTGATGAGTTTAATAAAAAATATGGATTTAAGTGTCCGACAGGCGTTAGAGGTCGTAATTCGGATAATAAATTATATTTTGAAAAAATGGGATGGTTGCCGTCTCAATCTCTTAAAGATGGAATTAAAAAAACATTTAATTGGATAACACAAGTTATTTAATATAATTATATAAAAATGAGCGATGTAAAAAAAATATTAATTGGTATACCTGTTAAGAACTGCGGCGCATGGTTAGAAACCACTGTTCGACAGATAATTAATCTTAATTATCATAAAGAAAGCATATCAATTGTTTTTATAGAAAACGATAGTGAAGATTATTCTCATAATGTGATAGAATATTGTGTAGATAAGTTATTAAAAAAGTATGCGTACAGATCTGTATCTTACGAAAGAAAAGAACTAGGATTTCATTTACCGCACGAATCTAGACATGATTTCAGACATACAACCGGTCGTATGAACAGTTTAAAAGTTATACGTAATTACATTGTTGATACATATTTAAAAGACAATGATTATTTATGGTGGGTAGATGCAGATTATCAATACATTCCGCCAAACTTTTTAATTGATGCTGTCAATTTTGATAAAGACATAATTATGCCTAGAGTTGAAGTAGACGGCATTAATTATGATGGGATGACGCATGCTGATATAGATGGATTAGGAGTTCCAATTGATGAAGTCGCTAAAAAATTTGATTGTGATTTCTATCCAATGAACTTGGTTGAATGTGCGGCGTTGATATCTCGTAAAGTATTTGATTATGGACTACGATATGATAGTGGAATTTTAAAAGGAAATGATGGCACTGAACATTTCTATCAAGAAGGTACTCATTTTTCTCATAGAGCTAAATTATCTGGATTTACATTATATGGTTCATTAAAACATATTATAATTCATCAATCGATAAATGGAATGATACCATTTGAGGGATAACAATTTTATGCATATAGATTTAAAAAAAATTGAGACAAGAGTATTGACAATACCTAGTAATGAAAATAAATTACTTCATTTAAAATCTGTATTAGGGGTGAATTAAATATAAATATATACTACGGTCTTACATTACCAAGACCACTTGGATGTGATCTGTCTTTAATTAAATTGTGGAATGTTATCAAACCGCCGATTTTGATATTAGAAGATGATTGTTGTCCCACTGAATTTTTTAAAACAGAACTTAATGTGCCGGATGACGCCGATGTTGTACATATAGGTACATCTGGTTGGGGTGTAACAAATGGAAACTCAGAATGGCATAATTTCGAATTAACTAAATATAATGATGATTATTATAAAATAAACGGAATGACTAGTGCTCATGGCATGTTATTTTTGACAGAAAGATATTTGAAAGCTTTACTAGGTATAGGGGAAAAATATCCTATATTATGTGATTTAGGAGGTGTTGGAATTGATTATTTTACATGTCAAGAACAACATAAATATAATGTGTATGGAGTAGCCAAACCATTAGTATATCAAAATGATCCTTGTACAGAGGGAATGACTAAATATCCATTGGAAGACGTATATAAATCAAAATATGGTAACTTGTAAACTTAAAGGCGGTTTAGGAAATCAATTATTTCAGATCGCAACGGTATGTAATTTAGCGATGGAAAATAATGATTCTTATGTGTTTAATTTTGAAGATTGTTATACTCCGATGCAAGGATTCCAATCTTCAAAATATAAAGAGACCATATATAACAATTTCCACGAAATAAATAATCTTGTTGGAAATAATTTTTATGTAGAACCAACATTTGAATATAAACAAATACCATATTCAAACAATATTATTTTGGATGGTTATTTTCAAAGTGAAAAATATTTTTATAATAATAAAGATAACATTGTCAAGTTATTTGATCTAAATTATAAATCAGATGAAATTTGCAAATTTTTAGAACAGATACCCAAACCTGTAACATCCGTACATATTAGACGAGGAGACTATTTACCATTTACTCACATAGTAAATGCGTTGAATGAGAAATATTATTTAGAAACAATTCAAATGATTAATGATAAAACCCAGTCATTTTTAATGTTTTCAGATGATATTACATGGGTTAAAGAAAAGTATAAACTGAAAAATGTGTATTTCTCAGAATTTAATGATGAATTGTGTGATTTAATATTGATGAGCAAGTGTGATAATAATATAATAGCAAATAGTACATTTAGTTGGTGGGGTGCTTATCTAAATAAAAATAAAAATAAAAATAAAACCGTGCTGTCTCCTAAAATATGGTTTAATCCATCATCTGGTATTAATGATAAAGATATCATTCCCAATTCGTGGATAAAAATATGATTGTTTAATTATTAGTTATGATAAAAGATTTTCCAAATGTAGCATACGTTTGATATTCAATATATCCCCATTTATTTTGGTTATCAAAATAATCATAGAATGCTTTTTGTTCCCCTTTGTTTTTGTTTCCTTTAAAATTAAACCAATCGTCAAATAGTAATAAAGTACCTTCTTGTAATAAAGGAGTTATGCCTTGTAAAACAGTTTTGGTTGATGAATACAAATCACAGTCTATATGAATTAAAGCAGCTTTTTTATATATTGAAGGTATTGTTGCGATTGTAGTTGAATGGAATTCTCCGATTTCAATATTTGGTCTGGGTAAATTATATGTTTCAAATAATTTATAAACTACAGTTTCACTTACTTTTTCACCAATTTTACACACTGGATGAAATGAATGATTAATATTAAATATTTTTTTTGTCCATCTAGGATGATCATCATTATCAGATAAACCTTCAAATGAATCAAATCCAATTATTTGTCTATTAAAATTTACTTTGTGTATACTTTCCTTGCTTTTTTGATGAAAGTATGATAACAAGGCTAAACTTCGGCCTGTATATACACCGAACTCTAATATATCTCCTTCAATCAATTCATAATCTATAAATCGAATTGCTGTTTTGAAAAAGGAAGATCTTACGTCGAAATCTATTAAAACATTAATGTCGCTTTCCATATATATAACTATGAATGATTGGTTTAAAGACGATGGCGATAACACTTTGAGAATAAATTATAATTTAAATGAAACAAGTCTTGTTGTAGATCTAGGTGGATACGAAGGAACATTTTCACAAAAAATATATGATAAGTATAATTGTAATATTATATGTTTTGAACCATGTAGTCATTTTTTTGAAAAAATAAAAATGAGATTCCATGGAATCGATAAAATAAAAATTTATAATTTAGGGGTTGGAAATTTAACAGAAACTAAAGTTTTGTATTGTTGTGAAGATGCTACAAGTTTTTATTGCAAAGTTGGAAACCATTCCGAATCTTCTAATATAATATCGTTTGATAGTTTTGTATCAGATATACATTGTATAGATTTATTGAAAATAAATATAGAAGGTAGTGAATACGAACTATTAGAACATATACTTGAAAAAATCTGCAAAATAAAATACGTAATATACAAGTTCAGTTTCATAACTGGGTAGAAAATTGCGAAGATCGTAGAAAAAACATACAAGATGTACTTAGAAAAACACACCAGTTAACATATAATTATGATTTTGTTTGGGAAAATTGGGAACGGTTATAAATATGGGGTTTAAAACCATAATTTATATATTTATAAGTATATGACAAAGTTAAAAGAACTGGGCGACCTCGGAGATAGAATGATGCAAGGTTTACCTTTTGCTCAAGGAGGAGCTGTTTCTGGTGCTTCTGATGTGTCAACTTTTGCAAGTCCCGACGTATCTCAAGACCCAAATCATTTCGGTACACTAACAGATAAAAGTAATATTACAGCCGGTGCTAAAGATTCAATGGAAAAAATATCACCATTTGGTCCATATACTGGTCAAAATCCAAGAGATTATGTGGGCGATGTTGAAAAAATCAAATACAAAGTAACTCCAGATGAAGTTATTATGGGTATTGATTATGAAATGAAAAAATTAGTATTGAAAGACAAACAAGTGGCTAAACAAAATGTTGTAAATAATCTAAAGAAAGATCCTCAATACTACAGTAAACTTCATATGTTGGATATAACAGATGAACCAGAAAAGATAGATGAAACAGATTATCGTACTCCACAAGAAAAAGCTATAGCTGAAATAATGAGAAATTTACACGAAGCAAAAAAACAACGTAGAAACTGGAACTAATATGGCTAACTTTGCTAAAGATAAACCCACATACCGTAAGGCCGATCCACTTCACAAAGGTTGGCACTATATTGGCGACGGCAGATTTCACGATCCAAGTGTTGGTAGCGATCCAATGAGAGGTCGTAGATGGATGATTGATCCAGGAGCTGGTAGTGGTAAAAGCTTTTCAAAATTTCAACAAGGACTAAAGAATGATTAATAATTTAGATAAATTGCCAGGTGGTATAGGTGACAATACTCCTACAAACGAAGTAGATCCTATACAACTCTCTATCGGAATTCAGATAGAAATGGAACATACAAACGATATTAAAATTGCGCAATCTATTGCTATGGATCATTTAACTGAAGATCCTAAATATTATAGCAAATTAGTTGCTACGGGATTAGCAAAAGAATTTAAACCCTCCACCGGCTCTGGATTAGGCGATACAAATCAAAGTATTAATGATAAATCTAGAATTGGTGTTGACGGACTAAAGAAAGGAAATATGCACGGAAAAATTGGAAATACTCCAGATGGACAAGTTGATGGTAGACGCAGTGATCCAGTTGTAAATAAGACTATTGATGTGGAACTTGAAGAACAAGTCTTTAGTAGTTTAGAAGAAGCTATGTTAGACGAAAAGAAAAGAAGAAAGAAAGGCAAAGGTAAAAGAAAACCAAAGCCAACCAATCCTGCTTTATGGGCTAGAGCCAAATCCGCAGCAAGATCTAAATTTGACATTTATCCCAGCGCTTATGCTAATGGTTGGGCCGCTAAATGGTATAAGAGTAAAGGCGGCGGATGGCGAATGAGTGAGAATTATCCAGCCCAAGCTATGGAAAGTCCATTTCCATCAGATTCAACAATGACTGGATCTGGTACAAATGGCAGTGGATATGATTTTGTCGGATATGCAGAAAGCAAACAAACTATGAATAAACAACAACTAAAAGAAGCTATTAAACGAATGATTCGTGAAATAGAACAAGACGACGTAAGTGTAGATGCTGAAAAAGAAGCAGTAACTATTACTCTTGATCGTGAACTTGCTCAAAAACTACACGATTTATTAATGACACAATTAACTCCTGCGGGAGAAGATGCAGAACAAACTCCAGCTGGACCAGAAGATGCAAATGCCGTAGTACCCGCTGAAGATGATGTGGAAGCTAAAGCTGATAATATGAGCAGCGATCAATTGCCAATTAAGGCTGGTGGCGAAAGTGGTGAATCTGTTGATGATGTTACATCTGACGAATCCGATTCAATGGATGAAGCTAAAAAACAATGGATACAAAAAGCGATTAGCAAACCAGGCGCTTTGAAGAAAGCTTTACGCGTTCCAGCTGGAGAAAAGATTCCAGCTAAAAAATTAGCTGCAGCTGCAAAAAAAGGTGGAAAAATGGGTCAAAGAGCAAGATTGGCTAAAACACTTCGTAAGTTAAAAGAAAGTCTAGAATAATATTCAAATTAAGATCTATGAACGAAACAGACAATTCAGCGCTAGCAAATTATAAAGCATTTCAAAAGTATAAAGATTATGCTTTAAAAATGATTTCAAAACTTGAAAAAATAAAAGCAATTGGAAAAGGTAAAACAACTGCTGGCGACATTGTTACGCAAAGTTCTGTTGGGTCTGTTATTGTTGGTTTGGGTGATAGATTTCCAGAATTGACAACCAAATTAAAAGGTTTGTTGAAGCATTCGTTCAATCATAGTGATTTAGTTAAGTTACATCAAACAGGTAAAATAGATCTTAATAATTGGGAAGATCGATCTTTAAATGAAATTATGTCTGAAATAAATCGTATTAAACATCAAGTTAATAATTTAAAGTCGGAAAACGCAGAAATGGCTCAAAGTGATGTTACTAAAATTATTGATTATAGTGAAAAACTACAATCGATGTTTAACACTGACGATAACTTAGAAGATTGGGTAAAAGCCAAGTTGAATCACGCTTGCGATTATGTAGCTACAGTGAGAGATTATTTAAAATTCTACCGTGATGAAAAGGAAGCTGGTACTTCTGACGATCAGATAGACGAAAAATGGACTAATAAGTATAAAAAGAGTATCGATTGTAGTAACGCAAAAGGTTTTAGTCAGAAAGCACACTGTAAAGCTAGAAGACTGAGACAGATGGGTAAAAAGACAAAAAGTAAGCCAGTAAGAGAAATATATGAAGCGGTTGTACGTCATATGTTAAAAGAATTCAATAGCAGTATGGCTATGGGTGCTTTGAAACAACTTAACAGTGATGCTAAAGAATTAGAAACAATGTTACAACCAAACTCTGAGTTGGAGGATTGGGTAAAAGCTAAGTTAAACTTAGCCGGTGAATATTTGGATGATGTTTATCATCATCTAGACCATTTTGGTCCACAAGGCAGAAAGTTTGATGAAGTGAAAATTGCACATAATCTTGAAGAGGGTTGGAAAGACTGGGTTGCTGCAGGAGCAATTGGATTGGGCGCAATGTCTGGAAATGTTGATGCGGCTAAAATAAAACCTGCAGATCAAGTCGCTATAACACAAAGTGTGCAAAAATCCGTTGGATCTTTTATAGACTATATTAAGAAAGTAGAAAATCAAGGTAAAGTCGGATACAATGCTGAAAAGAAACTTTGGTTTCCACACAAAAGTTTCGAGGGTGGAAGTGATACCATTGGATACGGTCATAAAATACAAAAAGGAGAAGACTTTAGTAAAGGTATAACAGATTCTCAAGCTGAATCTCTGTTAAAGACCGATTTGGCAAAAGCAAAACAACAAGTTTATAAAGAACTTGGCAGTGTTAAATTAACTCCTCAACAAGAAGAAATGTTTGTTGACTTTGTATTCAATATGGGTACATTGAAGAAATTTCCTAAGTTTACTGAATTTGCATTAAAAAATGACTTGGAAGGTATGAAGAGTCAATATAAGAGATATGCTGGGGGTAAAGAATTAAAAGGTAGAAACTCAGAGTTCTTAAAGAGATTTTTAGCTGAGTACTTTGGTTTTACAACTTATTTCTAAGTTATGAATGAATGGCCAACGCTGCCTATGGGCAACTTACAAGCTATGATGGTAATGCGTCAACAGAGTGCGCCTGTATCATCTATTAGCAGCTTTGATCCATATCAAGCTATGTTGAGACGTAAACAATCAAATGTGTCAGATGATAATGGTTATATTAATGCCGAAGTAGAACAGTATGATTCTAAAGATATAGAAGCATTGGAAGAGTTTTGTCAACAATATGGTATAATGGGATTTAACTTTGGTAAAATGAATCCTAAGTCAGCATTACGAATGTTGAAGAATAAAATGGGAATCGTAGAAAAAGTAAATAATAAAAAAATGTTACTTGACTAGTTTAAGATAGTTATTTTTGTTATGGTAAAGTTAATTAATGCTAAAAACTCCCCTCTTAATCTTAAAGTTTTGGTTGATTCTGATATTGATAATGTACCAGCATTATTTTTGTGGGAGGATTATATTACAAAAATACCACAACACAGTGAAGTTATAAAACTACACGCTAATTCTGGATATTATTCGGGATTAAATAAAGGTATAGATTTTTTCAAAAATGACATCATATTCAAAATAATAAGACTTGATACATACGAAGTAATATTCAAACATATTTTTAGAAATTTAAATTTTATCAATGGAAAAAATGTTCTTTATATTTCCCAAAATAATTACAGTGGATATAGCTATTCTGCTAGAAATTATATATTTCAATTATTACAAAACGATTTTAAAGTTCATTGGATAAATAATTTATTTGGAACTTCTACATATAAACCTTGTAATAACGAGGAGTTACAGGTTTTTAATTGTGAAGCCAAATACGATCCCACTGTGATTTATGATTCAGTAATTATACATCACGTTCCAGATGGTTGGAATAATGCCAGAAAATATTTCAAAAACGCAAAGAAAATTTACGGATTAACAACGTGGGAAACTACACACTTGCATTCTGAATGGACAGATTTTATTAACCTAAGCATCGTTAATGAAGTAATTGTGCCATCACATTTTAATAAGAAAACATTTATAGACAGTGGAGTATATAAAAATATTAATGTTTGGTATCACGATGTGTTTAGCTTTGTTAATAATAAAGATTTAAATGTGTCTTATGTTTTAAATAAGTTTTATTTATATCAAGATAATAAGTACATACAATCAAATGATCTTGTTAAAACGATATTAGATAATAATACGGTTTATTATAATATCAGTCAATATAACGAACGCAAAAATTTAGATCAAGTTATATCAACATTTTGTAAAAAGTTTACAAGCGACGACAATGTATGCTTGTTTATCAAAACATATTTTAAAGAATTCACAGTATCACAAACAGAAATGTTGAAGTATAAATTCGCAGAACTTCTCAATACGTATGAGAATATCCCCCCAATTATATTTTGTTTTGAAAATTTAAATGACGATGAAATAAACTTAATTCACGAATTTGGAGATGTTTATTTTACTTTAAATAGAGGTGAAGGTTTTGGTTTATGTACATATACCGCTAAAAAGATTGGTAACAAAATTATATGCGGTAAATTTGGTGCAGAAAAAGAATTTTTGTCTATTACCGATTCATTAATAAATTACACATTAGAATCTCCATTTAATATGGAGGTGTATCATAATTGGTATAATGATGATAGACAAAAATGGGCAACGTATAATGACAAAGACGTTTTGGGTGTTTTACGATACTATCCAAAAACCATCAAACAAAAATATAACTACAAATGAAAAAACCCCCTTTCGGGGGTTTTGTTTTAAAGACTGAACTTTTGTTTTCTCAATTCGGATGGTAACAGATCATCCAATGGCTCTAAACAATTTACGCAGTATGGAATATTAATTGGCACCAATGCATCTTTATCGGTACCTGCTAATATTTTACTTACCTTTCTAAACATAACTCCATTTTGAAAAACCGCACCTTGACATTCGGTGCATTGCACGGACTGTGTATCTTTCAATCCAAAGTTAACATTTGGAGCTTGTCCCATTCCATCAATTTTATTGTTAAACATAAATTAATTTATTCCTTTTCTTTTTTTGTAATCTTTTAAAGCTTCTTCAATTGCAGATTCAGCTAAAACGCTGCAGTGAATTTTTTGTGGCATATTTGCTTTCCAATTTTCAGCACCTCCAAGTGCATCTAATACTTCATCGTTTGAAAAATTTTTTAATTCTTCAACAGTTCTTCCTTTAATTAAACTCATAGCCATATCAGCCGCAGAAATCGCTGTACCACATCCAAATATTTTCGCCTTAGCATCTAACACTTTGTGTGTATCCGGATCTATTTTCAATGTTATACGAAGAACGTCGCCACAGTTTTTAACAACGATTCCTTCTTCTATATTTTTTGTTATACGAGATAACACTACATAATTGTTGTTTTCTTCAACTTGTAAGGTATAAGTTTCAATTTCTCCAATATACTCTCGTTTTATTATATTGTGATTATAACCTTTACATTCTTCAAAAAAGCCAGTCCATGTTGGGAATCTTGTTGATAAATTTTGCGGAATTTTATTTTGTTTAGCGTTATTTCGCCAAATATCAGTTGTTAACTTTCCATGTTTTTTATATAAAGTATTTCCAATTTTAAATAGATCTTCATCTGAATACCCCAACCATTTAGGGTTTTTTTCTTTTGGTTTGGACGCAAAGTTTTGTTTCCATTCATCTGACATTTTGTGATAACAGTTATTCTTACCACTTTGTCTTTGAGATATTAATTTTCTTTGTTCTTCAGTGGTTAGTTTTTTGAATCTTTTATCAATATCATAATATCCAATTATATACATTAAATGATCTGTATATATTCCAAAATAATTTGCCAACTCACTTTTATCATCAAATTTATCTATATTTTCTAATAAAACATCTTTTTTAATGCATACATCAAATGTCTTTGGTTTATCCCAATTTGGATTAGTTAATTTAGTATGTTCTGACTTTAATAATCCACGAAAATTACTTATACGATTATTTCTTTTATTTTCATCTATATGATGTATATCATAACCATCTGTATTATGATTTGGATTATGAAATTTATAAATTTCAATATGTTCTTTTCTATGTTTAGATTTTCTAATTTCCCAATATCCATTTTTAATTATTTTTCGTTTAAACGGATAAATTGAGTCATCTATTGTTAATACTTTATTTTCAACATATTGTTTTTTTGGCCGAGTTAAAAACTTATGATCATCAGTACATATTACTTCACCCCCATCATTTAAAGTCAATTTATATACTTTTTTAACACCAGAAACAACTCCAATAGCATTTTTTATTTCAAATAAGTTTGTTTTTATATTAAAACTCCAAACAGGCGTTATTTTATTTACTAAATTTTTGATAGGAGTATGCAAGTTACCATCTGCTGTAGATATTAAAGTGTCTCCTGAAAAACAAGCTGCGGCTCCTACCTCAGCAATTGCGTCTGGATTTTCAATATCTCCAACATTTTGGGGATTAATAAATCTATCCATTATCTTTTCATTATACAATTGGTTATCACTCATATACTATAATTATAGTCCGATTTGTTTAAGGTCGTTTTTTACCATCTTATCCACCAGTTGTTCAAATGAAGTTTTAGGTTCCCACTTTAATTCATTTCTAGCTTTGGTACTATCACCCAATAATAAGTCTACTTCGGCTGGTCTGTAAAACTTAGGATTGATTTTTACCAAAACAGAACACCTTGGTTCATATTTAATAGCATCTTTTGTCGTAATACTAAACTCAGCGGATTCAGCTTGTCCGTGCCATTCACCTTCAATATCAGCCGCTTTAAATGAATACCATACAAATTCTGCAATCGTATGTGTTTCATTGCTAGATAGTACATATTCATTTGGAGATTCTTGGTTTAACATTTTCCAGATGCCATCAACAAAGTCTTCTGCGTCACTCCAATCTCTTCTAGCTTTAACGTTGCCTAATTCAATTGTGTCAAATGATTTACCTTCAAGAATTGATTTTTTGATTCTAGCCACCCCCTTGGTGATTTTACGTGTAACAAACTCTTCACCTCTTCTAGTACCTTCGTGATTGAATAACAACCCTTGTACAGCATACAAGTTATAACTTTCTCTATATACTTTAACTAATTGTCTAGCTGCAGATTTACTAGCACCATATGGACTACGAGGTTTAGCGGGATGATTTTCGTCTTGTGGGGAGTAAACCACATTTCCATATTCTTCAGACGAACCCGCATTATAAAATCTACAAGTTGATTTGTGTTGACGAATAGCTTCTAAAATATGAATTATCCCAGTAGTATTACATTCCCAAGTTTGAGCTGGAAAGTCCCAGCTAGAACCAACGAACGTCTGCGCTGCCAAATTAATAAAGTACTCTGGTTTTAGTTTTTCTACTATTTTGGATATACTATGTGCATCACTCAAATCAAAGTTAACTAATTTAAATCTGGGGTTGTTTTCTAAGTGTCTAATGTTTTCGTGATTTTTGATACTTAGTCTTCTAGCACCCCCCACGATGAAATAGTCTGTGTTTTTCAACAGATAATCTACCATAAAGCTGCCATCTTGACCAGTCACACCTGTAACAAATGCAACTTTTTTGTTTTCCATAAACGGAACAACATCATTAATATTATATATTTCCATAAGATATTTCATTCAAAACCTGATTCTTCGTCTTCGTCCTCTTCATCTAAATAGTCTTCATCTTTGCTGTTATTAATATTATATTTTTCTTTAAAATCCGCAACGTCGTCATTTGTGATACCACAAAGAAAAAATACAGCTTGTATATACAATATTATTTCTTCCTTTGTAAATTTATTCTTTTTGAAATATTCACTAATCTCATTTGATGCCGATGCTATTTTCTTTTGAACTGCTGGAGAAATTTTGATTTTAGGTGGCGCACCTTCTAATATTATTCCTGGTATATCATCAATTATTGAATCATCTATGTGATTATTTATAATATGTTTATACACTTCATCTTCAATTTTATTTTCGGGTACACCATTTTTCAACAACTTCTTTTTTATATTCTTTACTTTTGTGGGACTTACTTTTTTACATATATTGAATGATGATAGTATGCCATTTTGAGATAATAGATGATTTATATTATTCATTGTAATATTATGTATGGTTGTTAAAATCTCTGACGCAAAATCTTTTTACTATCTTGTAGTATATCAGGATCAAATATTTTTGGTCCTTTGCTGATATAACCTTTGCCGCTCGTAAATGTACAATTATAACAAAGCAGTCTCATATTTTCTATTTTATGATTCTTGTTGTTACCGTCTTCAAAATTTAACAATAATGGCAACTTACCATCAAGTATACGTCTTTCTCTAAATTCACACTGCTCACATTCTGCTTTTTTGATGCCTGATCTAATTAACTTATCTTTTAGTCTATGCACTGGAAACTCAGGATGTTTACCATCCAATATATCATTAATAGGATATTTTCCTCTATATGGATTAATTGGCCCACGTGGACGAGAAGTTTTTACAATAGGCCATCCTTTAGTTTTGTGTACGCCGTATTTTTTAGCATACATTTTAAACGTAGGATAACTTACTCCCAAAAACTTTGCTGCTTTTCTAGCTGAGACAGTTCGTTCGATTGCTTCTAATATTTCAGATTCGGTAATTGGTTTTCTTTTTTTACCATCTGTTGGACGCTTTGGATAAAGCTGATCTGCATATTGGTTTTCTAAGTGGGGAATAGTAATGCCTTTTCCCTGCAATATTCTTATTTGTTCAATTTCAAGTTTTACATCTTCTCCAATTTCACTCAATGACAATAATTTCTCAACTTTAATTTTAAGGTCTTCAAGTTCTTTTAACTTTCGAGTTATTTCTTCGTTATCAAATATATTGTTCATTAGTATTTAGATGATGATATTGGTTCTTTAGCTAAATCTATTTCAGTGCTATCGTAAAATACTCTACGTAAAGTTTCTGCTCTAAATGGAAATGATGCGTTCAAAAGTACTTTGTATGTATTTACTATTTTTTCTTTGCTATTTTTCCTTTTTAATGATTTAACAACCATTATAGGATTAACTAAAAAGTCATCGTCTTCTTTTAAAGTTTTAATTTTATCTTCAATGCATCGTGTACAAGCTTCTATATGAGGATCATCAAATATAGTCTCGTCAATTGATATCGTCATAGACCAGTTTGCGGATTTAACCAAGTAGTTATTTTTATTTAACATAGTTCATATCTCCATCGTTAAGTAAATCCAAGTTAATTTTAATTAGTTGATTACTATTTTCATTATATCTATAGAATTTACATTTTAAATGATTAATAATTTCAACCATTCTTTTATAATCTTTTTGTTTCAAATTACCATTAATATCATAATGATGTGGTTCATCATACTCTATAACTATGTTTTTTTCTACATCATAAGCATCTAAAAAATAACACAATATTCGTTTTTCACCGCCATTTAATGCGTGTTGTAAATTCCAATTATTTTTCTCATTCAATTTATCAAAATAACTACATGCATATGAATTAAAGTTAGGACATATTTTGCCAAATTTTTCAATTCTTTTTAATATACTTTCTTTGGCTTTAATAGACAATTTTCTTCTAGTTTCGTCAGATGTTGTCCTTTTATTTTTTAATTGAGATTCAGATATTTTTTTTCTCACATCTAATCTTTTTGCAGGATTTAATCCTCCAATTTTACCTAAAGACATTTTTAGTTTAGTTTCAGTAGTTAACTTTTTACCTTTATGTGAATTACTTATTTTTTCTTTTGTTTTATTATTTAATGTTCTACCAATCATCCATTTTCCGGTACCGTTTTTTTTATGAATAATACTCAATTTAATTTTTTGTTCATCTGTCATTGGAGACAAAATTCTTCCTTTTAATACACAATTTTTACAAAGAACACTTTTTTTAGTAGCTCGTTTTAACAATTTTAGAGATTTATATGATTGCGTATTATTACACTTAGGACACGACTTTTGATGTATGTTTTTGTTTCCAATATCTGTCCATTCGTTTTTTATTACATTTTTCTTTGTTTCGTTGATAGTATCGTTTGGAACGGATATTAGATTGTTCTCTAACTTCGTCTTCTGTTCTATTAAGTTTTTTTCTTCCCATAAATTGTCTTGGTTCATATACTCATATATATATATATATATATATAGTGAAAACATAAATAGTGAAAGAATTTATTTATTAATAATTGACCGATTTAAATCTCCATCATTCAACAAATCTAAATTTGTAAGTTTTTGGTTTACAGTGTTACACACTCTTTCTTCAATGGTACCCGAAACAAAAACGATTTTTTGTATAGATTTGCTCTTGGCGCCATCTCGCCAAACTCTTCCCATTGACTGTCTCATATTAACAGCTGAATATGACGGACTTATTAAAGATATTCTAGGATGTTTTCCGGTTATATCGTGGAGCGAAATTCCGGCACCTCCTGCTGCAATATTAATTAATATAACTCTTTGTTTATCAGATTGAAAATCGTCAATGTTTTTTTGCCGTTCTTTGTCTTTCACAATACCGTTTACTATACATTTAGTATTTAATCTTTCTGCTAAAGCGTTAATACTTTCTGTAAAGTTTAAAAATACAGCGACACTCATATTGTTTTCTAAACTTTCTTCTATCATTTCTATGAATAATGGTATTTTTACCATTTCTATAGACTGACGCATTCTCAATATTGCTGTTAGTTCAGTGCTCTTTTTATCTTTCTTGAGAAGTTTTTCAATCTTCAACAACTCAAGTTGCATTTCTTCATAAGCTGAATTGATTTTATCTTGGTCTTCTTTATCCATTTCATAACATTCAGCGATAATTTGACTTTCTGGGAAGTTAGGAATGGAATCACGATTGAGACGAACGCCTCTGTTAACAAATATGTCATTGCTTAGTTTCTTTAAAGCATCTACATTACCACGAAACTCTAATCCAAATCTACCTTTTACAACACCGTGTGCATATGCCCATTCATAATACTGTTTGTTGTTCTTGAACAGTTGAATACATTGTCCTACTGTGCGTAGTTCAAGTGGATTGGTAGCCATAGTAGCACTACAAAACAACATCTTGTAACCTTGTTTGAGTGCTGCCATACACATTTCACTATTTTTGGTCTTGGCATTCTTTAACTTTTGTGCTTCGTCCCAAACGATTAAAGTATTTTTGGGAACTTTCCAGACGAATTCTTTACGGTGGGTATCTCTACGTTTTACATATGATGCAAACATATTGTCTGTTTTGCCAGTACGTAAAGATTCATAGTTAGTAATACCTACACATTTACCCCACATCTTAAAGTGATTTTTAATAACCCGTTTCCAACTTTCTTTAACCGCTTTAGGACATACAATCATAATGTCCATATTCAATTCTCTAGCTACAGCTGTAGCAGTATATGTTTTGCCTGTATTATGAGTAACTGTAAAATCACCAAGAAGAAATCTACCGTCGCCATCAAGTGAAAATCCATAAAAATCGTCATTTGACATAGATTCGACCGTGAATCCGACAACCAATACATCTTTCTTTTGATTTCTTATGTTTGATTTTTTTCTTTGGATACGTGTTGGAATTGATTCACAATTTCCGCTTATTGAAACGTTATAATAATCTCCCACAACGCCATTGTTTGTACATTTCTTTTTGACACATTTAATATATGCGGCAAAACCTAAAGATCGTGATATAAACGCAACGTCGTTTGCAAGTTGATATGATTTACTAGTAAAATCAAAACCTCCGTTTCTATAATAACCATCAGAATCCAATAAACCAGCAAGTATTTCTAATCTTTGATTTTTGTTACAAATTTTATATTCTGTAGGAATAAATCTATCTTCACATTTGATTGGTAATAATCCTACATCTCGTAAATATTTAAATAATGTAGGTGCATTTGTTATTCGTTTTGTTATTGTTTCATTGGTGTTTCCCAATAACCAATTATTTTTATGAGATTCATCAATAATTGATTGCCAACAGATATCATCTATTGATGTGAACGTAATGATAGATTTCTGTGATAAACCACCGTCGCCTAACAATAACCCCATAAAATATGGAGAAAATGGATGATTCTTGGTCGCCCAATTATCAACTGCTACACGAAATAATTTCATATGTCGCTTCACTGACAATGGTAATTTTAGATAATCTGATACTTTGATGTCATAGATCTCATTGGAGTTATACCCACCAATTGATTTTTTAGTAGAATGTAATTTGGTTATTTTGACTGTCAAAATGTGATTAATATTGACAGTGAAGGAATCTCCTTTTGTGGGAATAATTTTCACCATCTGTTCATTTCCAGAACACAATGATGTTACTTTTTGAGGTCCATTCCACCCCATTATCACATCATTTACCACAATATTTTCTACCAATTTTATGGTACCGTCAAACATCAATATAGTCTGTCCTTTTGCATGACATCCAACGTCACTTCCATCTACAGCCGCCCCCCACTTTTTAATAGAAGATACTATCTTACTTACCGCTCCAACTTGCCAAGGACGCAATCCATCTGGAGTTTTGACTTCGTATAATGGAAGCGTTTCATCTACCTTTTGTTTGGGTTTTTTTGGATCTTTGAATAATGTTGGATTATCATTGGTCTGTGTAAGAACCCAGTCTTGTTCTCTTTTAACGACTCCGTACCCTTTGCTTTTCAACATCAATTTGTTTACCTTCCAATAAGCAAAGAACTGATTGAGGTAAGATGGGGTAATTACCCATTCACGTTGAAACGTTACGTCTCCGTTTTTTTCTACTTGAACTGGATCTGACCACTTGATATCCAAGTTAATCATAAATCAATCACCCATTTCACTACGGTACTTGTTATTTCTAGCCAATTCGTGAATGTTGGTACGCACCAGTCTACCATCTTTCTTTAATGCGCCAACTTCAAAAGAATCACTCATCAAATTGGTAAAATTTATACCCTGTGGGTCATCATAACCATGTCCAAGTTCAGACATATCAAACATAAAGTCTTTACGACGTTTACCATTTTTCTTGATGCATAAATTTTCTAGGTAATTAACCACCTCATTTAGATCGTTAAATGTTACGACCTTATTTATTGTTGTGTCTTTGATATAGTAACTCATATATTTCTTATAGTTTACTATATAACTATCTAACTTTCAATACTATTTAATATTATAATCTTAGTTAGAAGATATAGGTACAGGTGAGTAAATATTACGTTCTGTTTGACTGCGTATAGTTTCAAAATAATTAATCAAATTGTTGATTGTATGATCCGCAATGTCTTCAAACCAATCATTAGGTTTAAATTCTGTTGTACTTATTCCACCGTGTACTGGTTTTAAATTACCATTTTGAAATTCACCACGTAAAAAATTAATTAGATCTTTTTTAAGATTTTGTTTTTGTGAAATTACAAATATTTCACTTAATTCTTCTTTGTAACTTACTCTTACAGGAGATTGTCCTTTGCCACCACTACCTTTTTCTCCTCTACCAGCTGATCTTTGTGCAGACTTCTTTCTCTTTACCCAATTAGCAATTGCTTTTTTACCGCCACTAGATCTTAGTCTAGCCGCATATTTTTTGCCTAAACAGGCACTGTAACTACTTCCTTGTTTAGCATCACCACATTTACCCGCTTTTTTGCCTGTACTATCATATCGATCCCAACCACCCCCACTGCTACTGCCCACTGGTCCTTTACCAAACCACGCACGTAATCCACCTTTATAGGCTTCTAATAAGAATTTGTCGTATTGATTCACAACAATAAATATCAATTAGATTCGTTATTTTTATTAAAAATGTTGCCTAAGTTTGTGAAGAATTTTTCTATTTTAGATTTATTGACCTTTTTCTTTTTGGTTTCGGATAGGTAAAATTTGATTTCCGCTTCATCCAAAACCACTTCGTTTCCATTGATATTGACGGTGATGCTTTTGTTCTTTTTCATACAGGCGCAAAAAAAATATATAATCGGTTAAGATTATATATTTGTGTATTTTAAAATTAGTTAATATTTGTTTAAACACCCATCAAAAAGTGTTCCCAATCTTTGTGTTTTGCTTCTTTAATCAAAGCTGACACTGGAATTGGTTGTGGAATACTAGGTTGTTTGATCAACTTCAAACCAGCTTCTGTATTCAACCTATTACCTTTTTTAGAATTGATATCCCGTGAACACAGTACCAGATTGGTCCAACTGTCTTCTCCACCTTTACTGCGAGGTAGAATATGGTCTACAGTAGCTGAGTGACGATCAATCTTCTTGCCTGTGTACTGACAGATACCATTATCACGATTATAAATCGCATCCTTGCTAGGTTTTCCTTTAAATGACTTCACAGGCATTTTGCTGAAATTAACAGCAATGATAACGGTTGGTACACGTACAGACATATGAGCTGAATTGATTACCAAATCCCAGGGACGAATAGGTAGTTTCAACCATTCGGTCCAACTTACGGGATTCATATTCTTGGGAGCATAAAGATTTGGCTCTCCGTTCTCAAGCAGTTCGTAGTCAATGTCCAACGCCAAACTAGAAGGCTTACCATCAACTTCAGCACCACAAAGATCAATAATTGCATCTTTTACGGTTTTGAAACCAATTGGTTGCCAGTTCGAATTTAGGTTCAAACAGATCAATTTATTAGCTATTGTATTCATAACTATACTATAACTATACACCTCTTTTTATAAAAGTCAACACATTTTCTTCGGGTTCTAAACTTTCGTCAAGTCTATCAATTGCCATTTGTAAACTGCTAATTTCAAACCATTCATTTTTTTTACTTCTGGCAAAATGCTTCATTTGTTCGTGTATATCTTTTTCCGCACTATAACAGTCTGGGTGTTCTATATAATACTCTATTTTGTAATTTCTTAATGGACTGCTTGTTTGATATGTACGCAGTCTGGATTTAATGTCTTCAGTTACTCCTATTTTTATCCAACCTGGGAATGATTTGTTTGTTATTATATATATGTATCCTCGCATATAAATATATATGTATATTGTAATATTTTTGTAATATTTTTGTAATATTTATTTTTATGGGGAGAAAAAAAATATATGAAAATGAAACCAATGTCGAAAAACTTAAACGGTATAGACGGTATCGAATGCAATCTTATTGGAGAAACATCGACAAAGAAAGATTTAAAGCACGTGAGAGATATAAAAACATCAGTCGGAATTTACAAGATAATAAATAAGATTAATGGAAAATATTATGTGGGTAGTTCAAAAAACATTGATGGCAATTTTGGAAGATGGTATAAACATAAATATTATTTGAATAAAAACAAACATCCTAATAGTCATTTACAAAATGCGTGGAATGCGTACGGTGAAAATAATTTTGAATGGACTATAGTAGATTTTTGTGAAGAATCTGATTTACTGAAAATAGAACAAAAATATTTAGACGATGTTAAATTAAATAGAAATTTATGTTATAACAAAACATTTTTGGCCAGCAGAGTAGAGTGGACCGATGAAATGAAACAAAAAATTTCAAAACTTCATAAAGGCAAACAATTAAGTGAAAATCATAAACAAATATTAAAAAATAAAAGATTGAAAATGATAGGTAAAAATGCGCCTAACTATGGAAATAGACATTCAGATGAAACAAAGAATATATATAGTAAACAAAGAAAAGGATTTAAAAACCCATCTTATGATGAAACAGTATATATTTTAGAAAATCAAGTTACAAAAAATATTATAAAAGATACTATGTATAATTTGAGACAAAAATATAATCTAAACAGAAAATGTTTATCACAATTAATAAATGGACATATAAAATCATATCGCGGGTTTATATGTTTAAATTTAAAATAATATATACGTATCCTTCTTTATTTCTAGACGATTTCATCAGCTAATCCGTACTTGATTGCGTCTTCTGCGTTTAAATAAATATCACGTTTTAACAATGTATTTAATTCGTCTTCAGTGAACTTTGTGTGTTTTAGATATATGTCTTTGACAATTTTCATTATCAAGTCCATATTTTGCTTTTCATCGTTAAAGTCTTCGTATGTACCTTCAAACCAACTTCTTACTTGATGAATCAATAAGATAGTGTTTTTACGTATATAACGTTTGTGACAACTTACACTGATTAGTGTGCTAGCACTTGCTACCAATCCTTCTGCGTATGAATGTACAGGTACTTTGGATGCTTGAATTCTATCTACTATACTCAATGCACCGAATACTTCTCCACCATCACTATTGATGTGTAATTTGATGTGGGGAGTTTCTTGTAGATCAAATGTAATTTGTGCTATTAGTAGTTGTCTAGCTAGATCACTTAGAGTTTTATTTACTATTAGTGCCGATTCTGTATTTACATCGTTGTAAAAGTATAACTCGTTGTTGTCAATGACAGAGACGAATTTTTGTTTATCTTGAGATACATCGGATATATCATCATTATTGAGCATTAGTTTTTTGGTCATATGTTTTTAGTATTGTTCGTAACTCTTCGTCATCAACGAAGTTAAAATCATTTTTGTTTCTGGCTAAATCTTTGTGTAGTACTTGTACAAATCCATTGTGGTTATAACCAACATCCATAGTGGTGCCTGTTTGTTCACAAATATAACCTGATATAAATGTTGTATATTCAATTATTGATTCGGTGTGTTGATTTCCACCCTCATAATAAAATCTTAATGTGCCAAACTTTTGTTTTATTTGTTTAGCAACAATTTGTTTTACTGGCAGATAATGTTGTGGGTTTGATTTTGCCATTTCATTTTGTTGAGTGATATACATTTCGAGATATCGACTCAACCACAACAAAAGTCTAAACCAACCATTATCACAATCGAATGACAAATTATCCGGATACATTTCTGGGAACTTTTTCTTTAAATAACGTTGTAACTCAATTTTCATTTTCAATACATAGTTTGTTAATTATACTTTTTAGCTGTCAAAATTTTTATATTTGTGTGCTGACTATATTTTAATATCCTTTGAATACACTGATATATTTATTAATAATGTTCAGTAGTACTAAAAAGAGCGGATATGTAAATGGTATAAAATTTGAAATAAAAGATGCCAGCACTATCCGTATCTGGAAACCTTCTGAGATTGCTTTTTATGATTTTAAAAATCGTTGTGATCTGACAGTTAAGTATTTAATTGACGAAGGATTCTTTAATAAGACTAAATGTAAAGTTGAAGTAGTTACTTAGGTTATGTCTAAAAATGTTATATTATTTTTAACCAGTCCCAATTCAGTTAATAGATCAAAAATGTGTTTGAAGAATTTCAAACAACTTTTAAATTTGGGTTATGATATAATAACACTATCTACAACTGATTTTTTACCTTCTTATATTGTGGAAAAGTCAAAACATCTGATTTATGACTATACTAGTCACAAATGTGATAAGAAGTTTTATTATAATTACTATAAAGCATCAGGTGGTGGTTATTTTATGTATGATATAAATTCACATCATAAAGTAATGTTTTACCACGATACACATTTTCCATCTTTACTTCGTAATTATCGTTCATTGATAAGTTATGCTAATTGTCTTGGGTATGATAATTATTTTTATATTGAAGACGATCATTATATTCATAACCACGATTTACAAAATGTAAGAAAATATTTTGAAAAATTAAGTGAATACGATCTAATTACTTTTTGTTTTCAAAGATTATTAACAAGCAACGAACAAGTATATTCAACATATTTTAATTTTGGCAAAGTTAACACAATGTTCGATATTGTAAAAAATGCCGCTTATACTGAATACGAATATAAGAATAGTGACGTAGATACTTATGGTCAATTTTTTGAAACAGTTTTTACCAAGTTAGTTAAAAAATACAAATCGTCGGAATGTAATATATTAGAAGAAACTAGACACTTATCTGAAATTTTTAAGTATTCAGATTTAAATCAAGTATATTCTTATAGAAGTTTAATTGACGATGCTAGGTGTAATTTTATTTATGATATAATCAATAATAAACCCGTTTTTTATTATTCAAGTGTTTTATTGTCAGAACCTGTACGTCTGAAGATTTATGTAGGAAATATCTGTCACGAAGACACGATAGTTTATCCTGGATGCTGGTACTATTCGTATGTAGATTCAAATTTAATTGAAAATACAAAGATTGTAATAAATGACACATTGGTCAAAACTTTTGACGCATCACAAAATGCTATTTACAACGGAGAACTCTTTTTTAACTTTTAATATATCTTTATAAACTATTTGATCACAATTGTAAGTTTTGTTTACGTTAAACAACATTATTTCTTTATAATTGAATATTTCAAGATAAGTTAATATTACAGTCAAGTTATTTAAGCACGATGTCATATCTTTGAAATAAAATATGTTTTCAATTTTACTATATATTGATTTGTTTGGGTTACTTATATCGGTTATAACAAATTGTTTGACATCATAAGTTAGTTTTTTTTGAATATCTTCTATGTAATTTTCTTCGTTGTCATTAAAGACGAAATATATAACTGCTTTCATTAATTATAAATAATCGATTTATTTTTGTTTTGGTTATTTTATTATGAATATGATATTTATATCTATTATGATAGTAACCAATCTTTTGACATTACACAACCAGTTAAAAATACATCACTGGCAAACTAAAAGTTATGCCGAACACCAAGTTCTTGGTCGTGCATATGACGAATTCTCAGGTTTGATCGATGAGTTTGTTGAAGTATTTATGGGTAAATACGGAAGAATTGAAAGTAGTAACGGATTTAAAATAGAATTAGAAAACTACAAAGATATATCTCCGACAGATTTTGCGGATAAATACGTTGACTATTTGGTAAACGAATTGCCAAAGTCTCTAGAAAAGTCTGATACTGATTTATTTAATATCAGAGATGAAATGTTAGCTCAGTTAAACAAACTAAAATATTTGTTAACACTATCATAATATGCCATACGAATATCACGCTAAGGTTACAAATGTTGTAGATGGTGACACAATTGTTGTTGACATTGACTTGGGGTTCAATGTAGTACTAGCTAATCAAAGTGTAAGATTATTGGGGGTTGATACCCCAGAAAGTCGTACCAGTGATAAAATTGAAAAGGTATTTGGATTAGCAAGCAAAGAATATGCTAAAGAATTTGTTGAGAATTGTAAAAAACAAATAATTTTACGCACTCACAAAAGCGATGATAGTGAAAAGTTTGGCAGACTGTTGGGTGAAATTATCAATCCTGAATCTAAAGAAGTGTTGAATAACACTCTCATTGAAGAGGGTTTTGCTGTAAAATATCTTGGGGAAAACAAAGACAACGTAAAGAATCTTCATTTACAAAACCGCAAGCGTTTGATCGACTCGGGTAAAATAAAGATGTCTTATAAAGAAGCAGGACTCTAATATGGATAAATTGAGTAAATACACAATTCTTAAATTCATCAAATTTGTCAGCGATGAATTGACTTTAAATCGACCATTCAAAGTCAAGTTGGTAAAACAACGAGATGATGATTTGCGAACATATGCTTATTACAATCAAACAAATGGCGATGTTAAGGTTTATTGCAAAGATAGAGGTTTAGCCGATGTTTTACGTAGTATAGCGCACGAACTAATTCACCACCAACAAAATGAGACTGGTAAGTTGGATGAACCTACCCAAGACATAGGTGGCGAAATTGAAGATGAAGCAAACAGTGTAGCTGGTCAATTGGTAAAAAAGTTTGGATATCAAAATCCAAAATTGGCTATCTACAATAAGAATCTATGACTCCATAACAGAGTCAAAGAAACTAATATTGGCTCTGTCTGTTTTGTATACCTTTATATCGTCATCTTCCAAGTTGAAGTATTTACGAGATCTTTTGTACATTTTTGTTGCTATACCTTTACGTCTATAAAGACGTTTGATATAAACCATAAACTCAAAGTATCCATTAACTCCCATTTTTTTCTTTAGTCGTATAATGGACCACCCTACAATCTTACCATTGTCCTTGGCTAAAAATACTCTATTTGGTATTTTTTTATCTGGGGTACAACATTCAACATACACCGAATAAATCGATCCAGAAGATACCAGTTTTCCACAACTCTTTTCTTCAAAGAGAGTTAAGTCCTTGGCTTCTTTAGAATAAATTCTAACGGGCACATATTATAAATATGATTTGACCGTTTCCAAAATAGCAATATCAAATTTAGTTGTGTTAAATTGAGGAAACTCCATCTTGAAGTCACGATTGTCAATGCTGTATCTACTATCGTGTCCTTTACGGTCTTCAACATATTTAAACCATTCCCAATCTACTTCTATTCCAGTTATAGTACTATATACCTCTTTAATCACGTGTATAAGCTCATAGTTAGATAGTTCGTTGTCAGACCCTATCAAATACTGTTTTCCTATTTTACCATCTAATAGAACGCATATAAGCGCATTAACGTGGTCTTTGACATAGATCCAGTCTCTTACATTCGACCCATTGCCATATAAAGGTATGGTTTCTTTGTTGAGAAGCTTCTGAATACATACTGGAATCATCTTTTCGGTATATTGTCTAGACCCAAAGTTGTTGCTGCAATTGGTAATAATTGCTGGGAAATTATAAGTTTTGTTATAACTTCTAACCAGTAGATCGCTGGCAGCTTTAGTAGCTGAATATGGATTATTTGCTCTATAAGGACTGTCTGTAGTAAAAGATCCTTCTTTGTGATTCAATGATCCATACACTTCATCGGTGGATACGTGAATAAACTTCTTTATGTTTGTACCCTTAAGCATTTCTAACAGATTAAAAGTACCAATAATGTTTGTTTCAATGAATCTTTTTGGTCCCTTGATAGAGTTATCCACGTGCGATTCTGCTGCAAAATGAATCACATAATCTAAATTTAATGAATCAATATATTTCTTTTGATCTGGAAAATAAGGCGCAGCAATGTCCAGTGATAATCTGTGATATCTAGGATTTTTTTGAAAGGGAAGTTTTTTGTTTGCAGCATAAGTACCACAATCAATGTTATAAACCATAACAACATCATCTCTTTTTAGAATTTCTTCTATAAAGTGACTTCCAATAAATCCACATCCTCCTGTTACTAATATATTCATATGGTCCAATTATTAATGCAATGGTCAAAGGCTTCGTCTGCGGTACTCATTTTGATTCCAGTTGACAACAACTTTTCGTTGCTCATCACGCAATTTGATCGGGGTGTTTTGACTACATTTTTATAAAATTCATCTTCTTCCACAAATGTAAAGGTTTTGTCTTTTGCAATTGTATTCTTAAACTTTTCTACTACACCCTTGGTCGTGATATAACCACCATTGGTCACATTATATGTACCATATGGAACTTCTTTGGTAATGGTTTGAATACAAGCACTTACAAATTCTTGTTTGTTGCTTACACTATTTTCAGCATCTAACAGTCTTTCATACTTTAATATTTTGCTTATATAATTTCTAGAATTATCAAACTCTTCAAATGGAATTCGTAATCTCCAAATATAGTGCTTTTCCCACTTCTTTACTACTTGTTCACCTATTACTTTGGTACCACTGTAGAAACTACAGTTATTTTGCGCAAAACTAAAGTTTGGTACATCTTCTTCAGTAAAAGGATTGCCATCGGCTCTTTTACCTTCATATATACAACCACTCGAAACATGCGCTAAGGGTATATCATTTAACATACACCAATCAGTTAATATTTGCGGCCATACAATATTGCCGTGAATAGTAGCTTCTTTGTTTAATTCGCATGCATCCACATTAGGTTTGCCAGTATATCCCGCTGCATTTATTACAGCGCCTATGAGTGGGTATCCAGCTTCATCATACCACTTTTCCAAATCTGCAAAAGTGGTTTTATGCGCATTTGGCCAAAGAAAAACAGGTAGCTTTAATTCAGCTAATTGCTTTTTGAATTCACTTCCAATATAACCGCTTGATCCGAATAATATAATCATAATAATTTATTTAAATATTTTTTATACTCACTGTTTGGTAATTTTTCTATAAGCGCTTTAAGCTGCTCTTTGCTTATATATTTGCGCTTGTAGCACTCTTCTTCTATACATCCTATTTTAATTCCCTGTCTTGATTGAATAGCTTGTATATAAGCACTACTTTCAAATAATGTTTCAGCACTTCCAGCATCTAACCACGCTGTGCCTTTAGCAAATTTTACAGCGGTAAGCTGTGCTTTGTCAAGATATATTAAGTTCAAATCAGTTATTTCAATTTCACCTCTGCTGGAAGGCTTAAGTGATTTAGCATACTGAACTACTCTTTTATCATAAAAATATAAGCCTGGTACCGCATAATTGCTCTTGGGTTCAACTGGTTTTTCTTCTATGCTTATTACGTTGTTTTCACTGTCAAATTCAATAACTCCATAAGCTCTAGGATCATTAACTTCATAACCAAAAATAATTGCACCTTCAAGTAAAGGCTTGACTCTGGGCATTCCGTGGAATATATTGTCTCCTAGTATAAGAGCAACATTATCGTCACCAATAAAGTCTTCGGCTATAATAAAACTTTCAGCTATGCCTCTTGGCTTATATTGCACTTTATAAGTAATCTTAACTCCTAATTGAGTGCCATCTCCAAATAGTTTTTCATAAGAAGGCAAATATTCAGGAGAAGAAATAATGCAAAAATCTTTAATACCACACGACAATAATGTGCAAAATGGATAATAAATCATTGGCTTGTCATAAACAGGCAATAATTGTTTATTTATTGTACTGGTTAATGGATATAATCTACTGCCAGTCCCCCCCGCTAGAATAATTCCTTTCATCAAATATATCTATTTTTTATATTTTGAAATAATTTTTTTATATTGACAAAATCCACGATTCAGTGTAGACTCTTATTATATGGAAACGGAACTAACAATTAAAGATAAAGCGATCCCCCCCATCATTATTCAACACGATGACCTTAAGTTTGATGGTAAAACAATCACCATTCCAGGCTATTATATTGATACAATCTTAGATTATATTAAATATTGGAAACTTGATGGTGAAAAACAAGTAGATGTTGAAGATTACGTTGCATTTCGTAACTTCCTATATGACATCCAAGAGTATAAAAACCAAGGAAACTAATTTATGGGAATGTATGATGATATAATATGTAAGTATCCACTTCCGTTGCCGGAAGATACCAAGGGATATGTTTCTAATGGATTTCAAACCAAAGATTTAGATTGCGGATTGGATTGTTATGAAATCCGTGAAGATGGCACACTATGGTTACGTGAATGTGAACGAGAACATACAGAAGGTAATCCAAACGGTAAAACATTCTTTGAAAAGTTTGGAATGGTAAAAGAAACCAAAGTTTGGTGGACTCATGTAAAAACAACCAGCACCATACGTATGTATGAATATTACAATTACGGTGATGGTCCATATGACTATTGGGTTGAATTTGAAGTTGTATTCATTGACGGAGTTATTGACAAGATTAAACTAATTAAGTTTGAAGCTACTGATAACTCTAAAAGAAAAGAAGACTCTAAACGTCATATTGAAGAACTTAAAAAGAACAAAGAGTTTGAATCCACTTTGTTATGCAAATTAATTATCAAACCATATAATAAAATTATTAGATTTATCTGTAGGTTGATATATAATTTTGGTTCCTTTTTGATTGCTAAAGTTTACAAATTGGAACGTATACTAACTGTATGAAAGATCAAGATTCAATATTTCTAATTTGTGATTGTTTTGAACACGGACTTTTAGTAGAAAAGTTCAAAGATGAACAAGAAGTATCATTGAGCTTGTTTGAACGAGGACTCAATGGCAGAACATTATGTTGGTCGGAAAGATTAAGATGGTGTTGGCAAATATTACGATATGGTAAACCTTGGTCTGATTTTGTAATTCTAAATACAGAAAATCAAAAACAATTAAAGGATTTCTTAGGATGAAATTTAAGAATTTTGAAGGTATTGAATATACGGTAAATTATAACAAACCGGCGTTATGGCACAATCAGCCGAGACCTGGTTTGTGTGATAATCCTAATATTAAAAATCCACAAATTCATGTAGATCCAACATTACTAAGTCGTAGACAACTCAATGTATTGATTGAAGAAGTATTCCACGCACATTTGTATGATTTACCAGAAAAGAAAGCTCGTAAATTTGCAGCTAATTTAGGCAAATTGATTTACAATAGATTTTTAAAAAATGAGTAAAATTATAAATTTGACTCTTGGATTAATATTTGGTAGTATATTTGCAATATCATTGATATTGGTATTGATGATTTTTTTTGCAATATTGATACCATTTTTCTTTTATTTCACACTAAAAGAAGTTCTTAAATATTTAACAAACACTAAATAAACATATGAAAACAGAAATAGATACAGTAAGTAAAAATATCATTCTCACTTACGCACGTAAAATTCGGAATGTTCAAAAAGAACAAATCGATCCATATATCGGACTAATTGAGAATGAACTAATTACACTTTTTCCGGAGTTGAAAGATCGTGATGATAATGCTTTAAATTGGGCATATGATATTCTTAATGCAGAGTCTAACACTGAAGTAGTGGAAACACTAAACAGAGTAGAAAAGATAATTACTGAGGAAAGAAAAGAAAAGTGGAACTGCAATTATTGCGGTAAAAACACTTATAATGATGATGTTGAATATCTTTTTGGTACAAATCACATTGGATGTGCATTAGAAGAAGATATCAAAAATAGAGAACATTCAGATCCAGATTATATTCTTGATGCAAGACTCAGAAAAATTACTGAAATTGAATCAAAATTAAATTATTACGAATCCGAACTTGATAAGCTGCATTTTGAACTCAAACGAATGCGATCCGATTACCCACACGAACCAACTAACTAAAACATCAAGCGTACCACTCGGTACGCTTTTTTTATTGACCACAACCACATCATCGTGTATACTTTTTATATATGATCAAATGTGGTTGTGGAAACGAAATTCATCCTGAACGTTATGAACTTGGTTACAAGATTTGTTTGTCTTGTGGCGATCAATCTGCTGCAAGGCAAAAACCTTATGGCACAATGATTTATACTCATAAAACAGGCGGATCAATACAAATTACAAATAAAACATTATATAATGTATACAAAAAAGTTACACATCGATCTGGAAAAAAGAGTAATGTCGGAAATAAAAATTCAAAGTATAGCACTATAATATTTATATAACATGACTGCATCATTCTATAAGACAGTATATCAACGCAAATTCAACGAAATGCCACGGTGGAAAAAGTTAGCTATCGTAGAAGACAGTGAAAAAAACAATTGGAGTGGGTTGTTGACTGATTTTATCAAATCTGTAATTGAAGAAGCTGAAAAGGACTTTGCAAATTCCAAATCAACCGTTGTATCTCCATCTGGTCAATACGAAACAGTTCCCCAAACGACTTCAGATTCTTTTAAGAAAAAGAATTGACTTTTTCTAAAATTATGGTAAATTGATTTCAAGATGAATGTTTTGGATCATTTGAAGAGTTCGTCAGTTGACGATATCAAGTCTTATTGTAAGTCCACTTCCATTAACGCAGGTGTCGCAATGATGCATGTTAATGGTGACTTTAATTTGGCTACCCTGGTGCGCAATGCCAATTTCTTTGGTTTTAAGGAAGCATTTTATGTAGGTGGTAGCAAGCAATGGGATCGTCGTGGTACTGTTGGTACTCACCACTATACTGACTTAAAGTATATTAAGACTGAAGAAGACTTTGTTGCTTATGTAAATGATAACGGTTATACACTAATCTCTGTAGAAAACAACATTCCCAAGTATAGTGATAAGACAGTATCTATTTTTAACCACTGGGTATTTACTGGTGTAGATAAGCCAATGTTTGTATTTGGCGAAGAAAAGGATGGATTGAGTGATTATATTCTTGATAACAGTGACTATATTGTTACTGTTCCAGCATATGGCAGTGTACGATCACTTAATGTGGGTACTACTAGTGGAATTGTAATGGGATTTTATCGCAACTATATTGACAATAATTAAATAATAATATGAGTACAAAATACGTTACAGACAGTAAGAGCGCACGAATTGGATATGTAAAGGATAGTGGCAGCGTAATTTACGCACACGGTCCCAATGGTGAGAACGTTGGTTATTACCAAAAAAGCACTGACACTACGTTTGACCGCAATGGCAAGCGTTATGGCTTTGGCGATTTGACCAATGCTCTGGTTTTTGAGGCGGCTCGAAAGATTTAAAAAAAGAACGTTGACATTTTCTAAAACCGTGGTAAGATAAATTTGTAGTCGGTTAACATTAACAAAAAACAAAAAATATGAACAAGAACAAGACAGGCCGTAAGGCAACCGCAGTAAACGAAATCACTGATCGCAATTTCACTATTGTTGATCTGATCAACATCAACGCCAACGTTAAGGCTCCAACAATTCGGATGCACGTTAAGCGTAGTGTAACCGCTGGACGATACAAGATCAGTGGTTCGCAGAAGACCGGTAAGCGTGGTAAGCCAAGTATCGTATATACATACGACGCAACTCCCACTGTTGCCACAACTCCCACTGTTGAATCTACTCAGACTTCTGCAAATTAAACGGTATTAAGAATTGGGATTAATAAAAAAAGATTGTTAATCCCTTTTCTTAAACTATTTATTTTTAAAAGTAGTATATGGGAAAGTCATTCAAAGATCGTCGTTCACGCAACGAAGGAAATTGGCGCAACAAATCAAATAAAAAGGTTAACAAAAAGTGGCAAAACACTGAGGTTAAACCATCACGGCTCAATTCAAAATATGAAGACGAAGACAACGCAAACAGTTATTAACAATCTCAAATCAAAAATCGCAAGTAAAAATTTACAACTAACAGATCTATACGCAGAATATTACTATAAGGCTGCTATCAAGCAGACAGTAGGTCAACAACCCCTAGGCTAAAGCCATAGGGGCTTGTAATGCTATTGCTTTCACAACAGGCTTACATACGATTGGCTGGTTGACAACAGCCTGCCCATCAAGTATGTTACCATACGAAACGGGAAGTTTGGAACGATTACCTATGTTCCGTGATGCGTTTAGGTCCGCATCATATACAATTCCACTCACAGCATAAAACCTACAACCTCTACGAACCCCCTCTTTGATGCCGCTAAAGCTATCAATTTGGGAAGTATAAGCAGGGCTAACAAGAATTATGGATTTACCCATATTTTCTGCCTTATAAGTTAATATGCGTCTTAATTCAAATAATGGAACTTGACTTATTGCTCTTTTGTTTTGAAATTTGTGTTTTTTTGCTTTGATGCCTTTTAAGTTTTCAAGCACAATAGTGTCTGCATTTGTTTGAAGAATTATATTGGCGACACAATGGGTTTGGTTTCTATTTTTATTAGCTTCTTTATGACGAAGTTTACGAAGATGTCTTCTTGCACTTTTTGAACCATTTGATTTGAGACTATCTTTTAGATGACGAAGTTTTCGTTTATCTCCATTGAATTTTCTATCAATAACTATTCTACCATCACTACAAGCAGCTACTCTACGCATTCCTAAATCAACTCCCAGTGCTAATTTTGATTTTTGTTTATCAATCTTATTATCAAACGATAGAGCAATGTAGATTTTGTCATTATTAATATAAATCAGAGGATCTACATATTTGTATTTGTTTAGTAATTCTACAAGTTTGGGGTATAGTTTGAACTTAAAGTTCTTTTTACCAGATGATGTAGTAATCTTTATAGATTCTTTTGTTGGAAAACTATATAGTCTTTTATCTAAACGAATTGATAGATTCTTTTTTTCAATTGGTTTCTTTATCTTGTGTTTATTTGATTTGGCACTTCTATAAGACGCTAGACATTCTTGTTCTGCTTTTATAACGACTTGTGAATTTACATCTGGAAATTGTTTTCTTACATTATAATAAACTTTTGAGTGAAGAATTACTATTGAATTCTTTTTCTCATTGAATTGTTCTTTTGAAGCAATGTTGAAAACAACACGATGACTTTCAAGAAGAGATTTGAGAGATTCTAAATCATCTTGGTTATCTGTTAATAATTCTGTGTTATAAGTTATCACTTCTATAATATATATATACTGGATTTTCAAAAAGTTGAAAAATTTATAAAAAAATGATTTTGGAGAAAACATTTGACAAACCTAAGAGATTGATGTAAAGTAGTTGAATGGTCGGAATTCCTCCCCTTGGCTAAAGCCGAAGGGGTTTCCTTCCTCCAAAAATATGAAAGACACTACACTCAAGCAGTTGGTACGTGACCGCAAGGGTCAACCCCGTGGTATGGTTGTTGCCACAGTAATTGATGGTACTATCCGATTTGGTTGGAGTCATACCAATACAAAGGCAGGTGATCGTTTTGATAAGTGCAAGGCACTCACTATTGCTCTAGGTCGAGCTGAAAATGGTTGGGGTCCAAAAACAAATGTACCTATATCTACAGCCAAGATTCTAAATAAGATGGTTGATCGATCCGTTCGCTATTACAAGAATGTTCCCATCTACGTTATTTAATTCGACTATTTATAAAAATGGACAAGTACATTACCGATAATTTCACCGGGTCAATTGACGATCTACTAAATCATTGTTCCAATCTAGATACAGCAAAAGTAGAAGAACAAGTCAAAGCTGAAGAAAAAGAAGCCTGTATTCAAGTAATTATGAAAGAACTTGAATGTGATGAAGCTGAAGCTGAAGTCATTTATAATGAAATTGCTTTGGCAGAAGTTAAAGAAACAGTTGACAAGATGGTAGCAGAGGGTCTATTATATGTATCTGGTCACAACGAAGATGGCGAACCACTGTTTCAGCTAACTGAACTTGGTAAATCAGTTCGTAAAGAACTAGGCGACGGTAAGTAATTATACCATAATGCTCCGGTACTGGCGGGGTCTTCTAAGCCCTAAGTGCATAATTGGATGAAAATGGGGGTTCAAGTCCCTCCCGGAGCGCCATTTTTGATCATATTCATAAATTTGTATATATTTATATGTTCAAACTTCTCTTAAAAAGAAGTTGATCTTTGAAAACTTAGTGGTAAGATAAAGAAGTAGTAAGTATTTCGTTCTTTCAGCGTGGTGGGAGAAGCACTCCTCTAGAACATCTTTGTATGGTGGAACTGCCTTGGCCTTTAACCAAAGGGGGTCACCGACGAAAGAATGAAATACTTAGTTGACAAAAAAAGAAAATGTGGTAAGATGAATAAGTAGTAAGTAATAGTTCTTTAAAATAAAAATAGTAGACTGAAAGATTACTAATCATTTGCTCTATATGTTTGATATATATTGTATATGAAACATAGTAAACAAAAAGGAAATTTAGGATTCTCATCAACTCTCAAAGAGTTACATAAACTCGGATACAATGTATTTACTGAAGCAGGAGATAACTCTAAAGTAGATATGATAGTTGAAGTGAAAAATCATTTGGTAAAAATACAAATTAAGTATATTACTGATACAAATGGACAAGTAACTTTAAACTTACAAAAAAGTGGTCCAAATGGATATAGGTACAAATATTCAGAATCTGATATAGATTTATTTAGTGTATATTTACCTACTTTAGATAAAGTAATTTTTATACCTGCTAAATTAGCTTGTAAAAATACAAGAACTTTTAGTATTAGATTTAATGAAAGTAAAAATAATCAAGATAAACACATTAATTATATAAGTGAATTTGAAGATTTAGATAAAATTTTAAATAATTTGGTTAGTTCTTTAACAAATTTTAATGGGATCGTAGCTCAATAGGTAGAGCAGTTCGCTTTTAACGAATTGGTTGACGGTTCAAGTCCGTCCGGTCCCACCATTTTAATGTCCCATTAGATTATCAGCTAAATCACTGGACTTTCACTCCGGAAAAAACGGGGCAGCACCGTTATGGGATACCATTTTGTACGTACAGACATATGTGAGTGTAGGACACTTTAAATAAGGCAAAACACATTAAGTGCATGTACTTAATATAAAGTAGCAGCATATGAAATTTTATGTTTGGTTGTTTCACGAGGAAAAACAACTTGGTGGAGGGTACATAACCAAAATGCCCCTAGAGTTGGAAGTTCTCTTAAAAAACTTCTTGGTTGCGGGGTTAGAAAGTGGTATACTTTGTTTGTTGGGCGGACAAAGTATTCAATAATTACACCCAACACAATTTTTACGGTTCTTTATAAACAATTTGCGGGTGATTGTAAAAATAGCATATTTCGCTCATAACGAAAAGGAAGTCGTGTAATTCGGCTACCCGATACCATTTAGAATTGTTCATTGAAATATTAAAAATTAAGCTAATTATTTTAGGTACAAATCTCATAGTTACTACTATTTATTAGTATGACATATGTAAAATTAAAATGTGGAAATTGTAGCATAGATTTTGACTTTCAGAGAAAGTATTATAACTTTCAAAAGAAAAAAAATAAAACAAAATGGTTTTGTTCAAAATCTTGTTATAATGATAGTATAAAACCAACACTTATTGAGAAAAAATGTTTGTTTTGCAACAACATATTTTTGGGAAATTTGAGAAAGAAAAGCACTAATTTTTGCAATAAAACTTGTGGGAAAAAATATTCTCATTTATTTATTGATAGAAAAAAAATCTCAGACACGCTAAAGTTATATTTCAAAAATAATCCAAGAGTTAAAAAGATTAAAGAATTTAAAAATAAATGTGTTGTATGTAACACTACTTTTATATCAAAAAGACATGTTAAAAAAACTTGTACATCTGTATGTTTTACAAAAAGATTGGTAGATGGAGGAAAAAAATCAGCATCTGTTCAGTCTAATAATAGACGATCAAAAAATGAAATTTATTTTTCAGAACTTTGTAAAAATGAATACAATAATGTATTAATAAATGAACCTATGTTTAATGGGTGGGATGCAGATGTAATACTACCAACACAAAAAATTGCTATATTATGGAATGGTAAATGGCATTATGAAAAAATAACAAAAAAACATTCTGTTGAACAAGTTCAAAATAGAGACAAAATAAAACTTGACGAAATTAACCATCTAGGATATGATAGTTATATCATAAAAGATTTGGGTAAATTTAATAAAAAATTTGTAGAAAATGAATTTTATAAATTTAATGAATGGCTACGTGGCAGAATGACTAATGCACCACTTTCATAAGGTGGAAAATTTGTAGGTTTGATTCCTACCGTAGCTACCATTTTAGTTCTTTAATAATTTGCGGGTGAGTGAAACGGAAAATCATTCCACGCTCATAACGTGTTGAGATAGTGGGTTCGACTCCCACACCCGCTAGATAGTCAAAGTTGAATCACTTGCACGCAGTGACTATTGCATACAGAATAATATCTGTAACTAAGAATTCAACAATTAAGTTCTTTAAAAACTTTAGTGGTCCTGTAGCTCAATAGAGCAGAGCAATCAGTTTATAACTGATAGGTTGTGGGTTCGAAGCCCATTGGGACCACCAAATTTAGGAACTATATCGTGCGTAGAGAAACATTAATAATGGCTCTACTATTCGTGAAAGTCTAACGGTAACTCTTCCATATCGTAAATGATGGTGCAAATCCATTGGAAGAACAATTTTTAGATTGGGCACGTGGCGGAATGGGAGACGCATTCGCCTCAAGAGCGAACGGAGCAATCCGTGGGGGTTCAAATCCCTCCGTGCCTACCATTTATTGTTCATTGAAATTTAGTAGACGCAAAGTAATTTGTATTTATGTCTTCCAAAATACTATTTATTAGTATGAAAAAGATAGATATACAGGAATTAAAAATTGCAACAAAAACATCTACATCATACGCTGAAGTTTTAAAAAAGTTAAAATTAAAACAAAGCGGATCAATGCAGTCTCGTCTTAAAAAAGAGATTAAAAATCTAGAGTTAGATATTAGTCACTTTACAGGACAAGCCTGGTGTAGAGGTAAAAATTCTTATCAAGACAAAAGAATAAGAAACAAATATTCTGATGAAATTATTTTTATTGAAAATAGTAATGTTTCAAATATTGTAGTGAAAAATAGATTGAAGTCAAATGCAAATTATGTGCATAGATGTGAATTATGCACAATTAAAGAATGGTATGACCCGTTTGAAAATAAAATTAAACCAGTGAATTTAGAACTTGACCATATAAATGGTGATGAAAGAGATAACAGAAAAGAAAATTTAAGGTTAATTTGTTCCAATTGTCATAGTTTTACTCCTACTTATAAAGGAAGAAACATAAACAAACCATTAAGAAATGGAGAAAAGAAAGTAACAGATGATGTTCTTTTAGAACATTTGAAAACAAAAAATATAAGACAAAGTTTAATTTCAGTGGGAATGTCTGCTTCTGGTGAAAATTATGAAAGATGTAAAATTTTGAAAAAGCAGTTGACATCAGAAGATAATGTGGTAAGATAAAAGAGTAGTAAGTGATGGTTCTTTAAAAACAATTTAAATGGGCAAGTGGCGAAATTGGCGAAACGCAAGGGATTTAAAATCCCTCACTTAAGAAACGCTGTGGGTTCGAATCCCACCTTGCCTACCATTTTTTGATAGTTCTTTAACAATTTAAGATAGTGGCGGAACAACCTTTGTATAGGGGTAACGCACAATAGTGGTGAAGAATCATTATTGGTTGGAGTAGCAATATGTAGTGTAAGTCTATGACGGATTGTGGGTCGTACAACCTATAATTCAAGCGTAACGACATCGTAGCTAAAATAAATGATATATCGTAGGTCGTTGTGGGTAACCAATCCCATCAATCGTTAACATAGAGAGTAATTAACTTTATGGATTGTGGATGAATAATGGTGCATATTGTGAAACTTGGAGGTAATCATTAGTCCTTCCTATTTGAATTTAAAATGCGGGTCAAGTGTAAAGAGAGCACGTTGGTCTACCAGATCAAAAGGCGAAATGCAAAGTTCGGACCCGCTCCAGTTTTAATGCGATATTAGTGTCTATGAGGAGCACGGTGGGCCTTCCAGTCCACAAGGCCGGTGCAAGTCCGAGATATCGCTCCAGTTTTTGATAGTCCGGTAGCTCAATAGAGCAGAGCAATCAGTTTATAACTGATAGGTTGTGGGTTCGAAGCCCATCCGGACTACCATTTTATAACGGATCAATAGCTCAATTTGGTTAGAGCTGGGAACTCTTTCGCTGCTTATAAACTAAAAGGTATAAGTAGGAAATAATTCCTCGGTTATCGGTTCAAGTCCGGTTTGATCCACCATTTTAATAAATCTTTAGTCCTAGAGATTTTCTCCCTTTACCTTTATTTTTTGCTCTGCAAGTATCAAGTTGTGAGTCACAATTAGGACATATCAAACGAAAATTGGAATAAGAATTGTTATTAGCATATCCGTCAATGTGATCTACCCATAACCTTATAGGTTTATTATTCCAATTATTTCCGTCTATACCACACAGTGAACATTTATTTCCATAATCTTCACATAACATTGAATATATTAATGGTCTCGTAGGCACTTTTGGATAAGAACCATTTCTAATTTGATTTTTAATTGTAGTGGTTTGATAATGTTGTTGACATTTATTACTACAATAAATTCCTTTTGACACAGATGAATGATATGTAAATATTTTATTGCATGTTTTACAATTTGAATTAATCATTTTTCCCCTTTCTTTTTATAATATCTTTCTAATGATTGTTCTTTTTTAACTTGTTGATTTTTGAAATAATAACGCATTTGTCTTTCACGACGAGCGTTTAACTTCTCGTCTTCAGTTTTATACTTTTGATTTCTTCCCATGTATAATACATATATGAATGGTTACTAAAAGTAGAAAAAAAGTAGAAAAATAAATAAAAATATTTAATAAAAACCCCAGCATTAATTTGTTGGGGTTTTGTGGTTATTATATTTTGATATTTTGCTTGACTGTTGGAAATAGTTGTTATATATTAATAAGTGATATGGCACATTTTGTAAAACTCTCAGTATTGGATCCTGGTCACGATGATCTTGAAAACACAACAAATAGAAAATATAATCCACAGTTAATTAACTTGGATATGGTTATCAACGTTGAACAATCGAAGGTTCACAGTTTGATTTTTACTAAAAATAATACACAGCATCCTATACGAGTAAGAGAATCTCTTGATGAGATTTTGTCTGTATCGAAGGGATGTGTTAAAAACGTTTTAAACGGTTAATATATGATTAATATAAAGAATATCAATGTTTCTGCATATAAAGAAGAGTTTGTTAAAAACAGGCGGATTGTAATAGATAACTTTTTGACCGAGGAATATGCTGAAAAGTTGTATAAGTACTATACAACCGAAATGAGCAAAGAATATTGGTCTGCTACATATATGCCGTCACTTAGATATGAAGGTGATTGGGAGTGGTGGCAAAATATTCCGGGTAATAGATATGTTATGGAACAAGCTTATCAACACGCTTGTAACGCTAGAGATAACAATCTATTCAGTTATTTTTTCTATAAAACGATGCCAACTGTTATGGAAAAGGCTAAATCAGTTGTTTATGAAGAAACAATGGCTTTCTTTAACGGTAAAGAAATGATTGAGTTTATTAACAGTGTAACTGATTTGGAAATTACGATGGGAGACAAAACCTTTGTGAGTCGTTATGCTGAAAACTGCTTTTTGAGCAATCATACAGATGATGTTAACGGTAAATTGGCATTTGTGTGTCATTTGACCAAAGATTGGAATCCTGATTTTGGTGGGTTATATTTTGATTTGAGAGACAAAAACAATATCAGAGCGATCAACCCATCTTTTAATAAATTGGTAATTTTTGAAGTGGCGGCTGGAGTAGCACCACATTGTGTAACACAGGTTGTTAATAACTCAAACAAAGAAAGAATCAGCGTATCTGGTTGGTATAATTAATAAAATAAATTGTTATGTATATTCCTGTAGAACACGAACACATTCCACTTGTAGTAATTGATAATTTTCTTCCAAGAGATCATGTTACTAAATTGTATGAAGATTTTATCAAGTTAAAGCCACATTTTGGTGTACCACATTGGAGTGGTGGTTACAATGATGGTGCTGCTTATAATCCAGATGAACCATTGAGTCCATTGTGTACTGGACAAGATGTTTGGCTTCCATTTAGCAATGATCAGGCTGAAAAGAACAAAGATTTGGGTTATTATGTATCAAATCTAAGCAAATATATTTTTCATCAGGGAGTATTAGATTTTTTAACCCACTCTAAAAATGAAGAACTCACTGCTTATGCTAAGTACAGATACTTGTATAAGTACCATATCATTAATTATGGTGATGGTGGATATTATAACTGGCACCGAGATTTGACAGTTAGTGGAATGACTTGGGATGGTGTAGAAGTAAATAAACAAAATGCATTTACATTTGCACTTACTTTGGTTAAAGATCCAAGTGTGATGAAGGGTGGAGAACAATACTTTATGTATAAAAACCATACATACAGATTGCCACTTACAAGCAATCAGTTAGCAATCTTTCCATCCACAGTGTTTCACGCTTGTAGTGAAATTACTGCTCCAAAGGATTTGGCTTGGGAAAACAAGAGATTCAACATACAGGCGTGGTTATGTCACGGTTGATATATGGAGTTTATTCACACATATTTGGGTTACAATAATAACCGAGATGAATACAACTGTGAAATTTTAAATGAAAGTAAAAATCCAGTTGGTTACTGTAAATATTATAAAAGTAATAGTTATGATGACATTGTGTGTATAGAATTTGTAAATATAGGTTATGAGCATCGTCGTAGAGGATATGCTACGGCGGTGGTTAGAGAATTGCAACGTATGTATACATTAAAATGGGATTATAGGTTTAGTGAGACTGGCAGAAAATGGTATGACGGATTGAGAAAAAAACAAGTGATAACTGATTGATTATTATATTTATTTCTATAATAACAATTTAAATTCACTATTATGACCAAAGAAGATCTAAAACAACTAATTCAAGAAGTATACGAAGAAGAAATGGCAGAAACCAAGAAAAAAGGTGCTGCTAAGGAAGAACCAAAGAAAGAAGCTCCTAAAGCTCCTAAAGCACCTGTGAAGAAAGCTGCTGAAGCTCCAAAAGCAGAAGATCCAAGCAAGATTACCAAGTCATTTGTCAAGACAATTGACAAACACGGCGATAAGAACAAATTTGCTGGTGACAAGGGTGATGCTGAATTATTTGGTAAAATCAAGAAAATTCTCACTCCATATGTTGGCAGAAGATTAGAAGAAGCTGATATTGAGAAGATGATGGAAGAGATGGAATGTGAGGAATGTTATGAAGAAGGTGCAAAACCTGATTTCTTAGATTTAGATAAAGATGGTAATAAGAAAGAACCAATGAAGAAAGCAGCGATGGATGCTAAGACCAGTAAAAAGTTAAAAGAAATTATAGAAAAAGCAAAAAACATTTAAATTATTTAACCCGTCGTAAATGACGGGTTTTTTTGTGCTCATAAATAATATGAAAACGCCATGTAAAAGAATATGTGTGCTTGTTGATAATAGACTATGTGAAGGATGTGGTCGTACTTGGAAAGAGTTACGAGAGTGGTCATTTTATATCTTCGTCGTTAGAAAACCCCAATCGCTTTAGGGTCGTGGAATGAATGACGATAACTCCTAACTTAATATATTGACATCGATGAGTCAACCAAAAAATAATTGCAAATATTTTTAATTTTTGTATTTGTCGTGTATATTTATTTGTAGAGTGAGTAATAGAGCCTACAAATTTAGATTGTATCCAAACAAATGTCAAGAAGATTTGTTACAAAAGCACTTTGGTCATTGTAGATTCATTTATAATCACTTTCTAGCAGTAAAAATTAAACACTACAAGGAAACCAAGAAAACTATAACTTGGGTTGATCTTTCAAATCAATTACCAACTCTAAAAACCGAATTTGATTGGTTGAGTGAAGTAGGCAGTCAATCACTACAACAATCCATACGCAACTTAGATAACGCTTATACCGCATTTTTTCGTTCGGGAGCCGGATTTCCCAAATTCAAAAGCAAACATAAATCAAGAAATTCGTTCGTTGTTCCTCAAACCAATAACAACATAAAATTGGATTATACATCCAACAAATTGACAATTCCAAAATTTCTCAACTTAAAATCAAAAGATAATAGAATCAAATGTATTTTTCATCGTCAAATACCAAACGACGAAATCATAAAACAAGCTACAATATCACAAGACAAAGATGGTAAATACTATGTTTCAATATTGGTTGAAATCAATAAATTATTTATAACAAAATCCGATAGAGACAGAAACAATGCAATTGGCATTGATTTTGGAGTTAAAACATTTTTGACATTGAGCAACGGACAAAAGATTGAAAATCCAAAATATTTAAAACAAAGTCAAGATAAATTAGCAAATCATCAACAAGAATTGGAATTGTTAAACAAAGATACAACAAAATATAAGTCAAAACGAGAACAAATTACAAAGTTGTATGCTAAGATCGTTAGACAAAGAAAAGATTTCTTAGACAAATTATCACATCAATTAACCAACGATAGCCAAATTGGATCAATTGCATTGGAGGATTTGTCAATAAAAGATATGCAACAAAACAATTATTCGCCAACAAATCGTATAATTAACGATTATGCTTGGAGTATGTTTATAAATATGTTGCAATATAAGAGTGATTGGTATGGTAAAAATCTCATAAAGATTGGGCGATTTGATCCATCATCAAAAACTTGTTCAAATTGTGGCGATATTAATCGCGAATTGAAATTAGAGGATAGACAGTGGAAATGTATCAAGTGCAATATTGAACACGATAGAGACATCAATGCTGCGAACAATATACTTGACTTTGCATTTCCGAATATGTGTTTTAAAAAGGGCAGGAACTGCCCTATTGAAGCCCCTATGGCTTTAGCCTAGGGGTAGTTCACTGTTGAAGTTATATGTTAACGGTGTTTATGATAATCAAGTGAGTTATACAGGAAATATTCAAGACACATATCCTATTCGATTAGGAAACGGTGCATTTGGTGATGGACCTTTTCCAGGCAATATATACATTGCAAGTGTATACAATAGAGCATTAAGTGCAACTGAAGTATTACAAAATTATAATGCTACTAAGAGTAGATTTGGTTTATAATTATAGTACATATGTCAACTAAATATTCCCCACAAATAGTTACATCAGGATTAGTATTAGCTTTAGACGCTGCTAATAGAAACAGTTATCCAAGAACAGGCACATCGTGGTATGATTTAAGCGGTAATGCAAATACCGGTACACTAACTAATGGGCCCACTTTTAGTAATACTAAAAACGGTGTTATTGTATTTGACGGAGTAGATGATTATGTATCTATCCCCAACAATAGTAATTTTAATAACGGAAACAATATTACGGTCGAAGCTTGGGTACTATGTACAGATTGGTCAACATACATACATCCTATGATAGTTGCTAAAGGAATAAATGTTGAGTGGATATTATGGAAATCAAATGATACGGGTGTTGTTGGTAAGTTAGGATGGCGGGGACTTGGGACCGCTTATACGACTACAAGTTTACCAAACAATACGTGGGTTCAGTGTGTTGGTAGTATTGGAAGTGCTGGACAAAAAGTTTATTTAAACGGAGTATTGGAGTCAACTGTAGGTAATACAACATTTACCAGCGGAAATATTAATGTTACAATAGCTACAGGACTAGTTACTGGATCTCCATCTAATCTATTGGGTGCTAATGTTGCAATTACTAGAATTTACAATAGACAACTAACCGATAATCAAGTATTACAGAATTACAACGCAACAAAAATAAGATTTGGATTATAACATATGGCAGATCCGGCAACATTTGGTGGTCAATGTGGAACATGGGGTACAGTATGTAATCTTTGGAGTGAATGTATTACCGAGGTTGTGGATATCATTGAAGGCGGTGCACGGGATCCGGCGTTTTGGTTGGATCATCCATTTGATTTATATAATAAAGATTTAGAATTAGAGAAGTATCAACAAGAACAGCCACAAAAACAAAAGCGGTTAATTGAAATATATGTAAAGTGTGCTAATAAAAAATACAATAGAACTATTGTTGTGCCTGAAAATAAAGTAAAAGTGAATGTACGAGATGTGGAGTTTATACTCAAGACTCTAAATGAAGTTGGGGTAGATATTAAAAATATAAGAAAATATACAGATAACGATTTGAACAACTTGCTCACATAACTAAAAATTAGTTATTAATTAACCAACCTATTATATATTTATAAGTATAAAATTTTATTAAAATGAGCGCTTATACCATATATCTTGACAAAGAAGAAACATTTGAATGTGAGGTGTCAATCAAAAATGCCTCAATCAAAGACAGTTCAGCACGTTTAATCATTGAAAGTGATGATATTAATTTAGTATTCTTTGGTACTGTATCAAAAGATACAATTACTGTACCTATTAAAAGTTTAAAGAAATATTTTACCGAAAGTGATAAAGCCACTATCAAATTGGAAGTAATCGTTGAAAACAATTTGGTTACCCCATGGGAAAGTGAATTGTTGTTTGATAGCTATAATAAAGTAGAAATCAAAGAAATCAAGAATGTCAAGACTAAGCCATTAATCGAAATTAAACTTAAAGAAGATAAAAAACAACACTTGGAAGCTAAAACCAAGGAAATAGAACAAAAAGTTGTTACAGAATCTAAGAAGTCTGTTAAATCATTAAAACAAAAACTTTTAGAATCTGTTAATGATCAAATAAAGAAAATTCAAGTTGATGGAAAATTAAATAAGGAAGAAAAGAAAGAACTTATTAAAAAGCTGCTATCAAACGATTTATAATTAATATAATATGATATGCCAGTTTTTCCATCACAGAATCTTAATACTCAAAAAATATGTGAGAGTTATCCACGGTTATTACAAATATACAGTGGTAGCCTAGTTTTAGATGGTACTGGAAGTTTAAAGCAGTTTCTTAATGTTACCAGTAGTTATTCTCTTACAAGTAGTTATGCTAGTAATTTTGGTAATAGCATAACTCAAAGCTTTAGTGCAAGTAATATATGGACATTTAATCACAATCTAGGTGATAAATATGTTCTTATACAAACAGTTGATACAAACGATAATCAACTAATACCAGAAGTAATTAACCTATTTGACGATAATACCGCAATAATAGGTTTTAGTGTTCCAACTGCTGGTACAGCAATCGCTACAAGAGGTGGTATAAGAAAATTAATAATAAGCAGTAGTTATGGTTATTATAATCTAAATACTGGTAGTACCTATCCTATAACAAGCAGTTGGGCTTTATATGCATTAAATGGTGGAACTAATATATACACTGGTAGTACATATCCTATAACAGGTAGTTGGTCTATAAATGCTGTTAGTGCAAGTTATGCTCCGTGTAATTGTCCATTATTACAAACAGGCAGTTATTATCCTATAACTGCTAGTTGGGCAATAAATACACAAACGAGTAGTTATATACAAGTTACCGGTGTAAGTTATCCGGTAAGAAGAGTATATAACAATTATACTATTGTAAGAACCACGGATTATACAATATTATGTGATGCTACTAGTGGATCGTTTAATGTCAAATTACCGAATCCCGTGGGTAACACTAATATTTATAATATAAAAAAAATAGATACTAGTGGACATCGAATAAATGTAACTGTAACTAACGCTTCTTATATAGACTATGAACTTACACAAAGCATTGCACACAAAGGAACAAACATGATGGTACAAAGTGATGGTTCACAATACTGGGTCTTGTAAAAACCTTATTACCCATCCTTTATGACTTTTAATTTTCTTGTTAATAAGTCGAGACATTTGAAAACTACACAATTTATAATTTGTTATTAAATCATAACGATTACAATGTATAGTTAGATTTAATTTATCGTTACAAAATATATATAGATTTTTATCATAATTACCATTATTAACTCCAGATCTTTTTTCAACTTGATTAATTCTATATTCTTTATTTTCCCACAATTTTTTGACAGAACTGCTTATTTGATTTTTCAAACTTGGATTAGAAAAATATCTTTTTTTGGCAGATTCACTTAATTTTTTTCGTTGATCATCTGTACGAGGCTTTCTAATAATATTATCTTTATTTGCAAATCGTTTTTTTTGACTAATACTTTGTTTTATTTTTAAATCGTTATTTTGCCAAGCTAATTTATGACTTAACTTTTGTTTTTTAATGTAATCGTCACTTTTCCATTTTTCTTTAAATGAATCACTACATCTTTTTCTATAATCGTTATTTTGCCATAGTTTTTTGTGAGAGTCTTTCATTTTTAATTTACTTTCTTCGTTATGAGTTTTATTTAACATGGGACTCAATGTAAAATAACAAATGTTATAATTTTTATCCTGATGTTGTTTACACACATTCAAGTAAATCTGTTCGATTGTTAACAAGAAAATTATAGGCAAGTTTCTAACTATCAGAAACTCAAAATTTTGTTCTCCATATTGATTCCACTCCAGTTGTAAATTTTTATTTACGTGTGTATTTTTGTTAAGTTGGTATTTATGTTGTTTATTCCATCTATACCAAAAGTTTTTTGTACTTCCTACATAATATTTACCATTAATTTTATTTATTATTTTGTATATTCCGCTTGTTTTTGGAATTATAATATCTTTCCATTCGTTTTTTATTACATTTTTCTTTGTTTCGTTGGTAGTATCGTTTGGATCGGATATTAGATTGTTCTTTAAGTTCGTCGATTGTTCTATTGAGTTTTTTTCTTCCCATAAATTTATTTCTTTCATACATATATAAATATAAAGTGAAAACATAAAACGTGAAAGAAACAATAATTTATAAGTATTAAACACACATGATGTATATAAAATTCTATTTATAATAGAATTATGTCATACTTCGAAAAAACACAAATATATGCAGCTGATAGTCCAAGTATAGATGCTTTCGGTAAATGGCGTGTAAGTAATCCAACCACATTGTTTGATAGTAAACAAATTGTTGATAGTGGTAGTTTTTATTTTGATATCAAAACAGTAGGTAGTGCTACAGTAACTTGGAATAGTGGTAGTGCACAAAGCACATTTAGAGTTACACAGACTAGTGGTAGTAGAGCAATCAAACAAACCAAAAGAATATTTGTCTATCAACCAGGAAAGTCCCAGCAACTTATTTGTACAGGTAAATTTGGTATAGGAGTAGATGGCATAAAAAAGAACATAGGTAGTTTTGATGATAATGATGGATTCTTTTTTCAAAGTAGTGGAAGTAGTTTTGGTATTGTACTTAGAAAAACTATTAATGGTATTAAAACTGATACTTTTATCAGTCAAAGCAGTTGGAACTTGGATAAAATGAATGGTGTTGGACCAAGTGGAAATATACTAGATATCAATAAAGCACAAATTTATACAATGGATTATGAATGGTTGGGTGTGGGTAGAGTAAGATATGGCGTGGTACAAAAAGGTATATTAATTTATGTACATGAAATAAATAACTATAATAGTTTAGAAACAGTTTATCTACGTAATCCTAATTTGCCTATAAGATATGAAATGAGTACTCATAAAAATACCACAACTGGTAGTTTAATGACACAAATATGTAGTACCGTTATAAGTGAAGGGGGTTTTCAAAACACAGGCAGACGAATGGTTGTTACAAATCCAACAGGTGCTACTATAGGATCTAGTGAATATGATGCTGTATTATTTATAAGATATAACAGTATAAATACCGAGTGTGCACAAATAATACCAGAAGAATTGAACTTTTTAGTTGAACCTGGTAATAATAGTCCATTTAGTGGCAGATGGGATTTATTGGTTAATCCAACTGTAACAGATCCAGTAGTATGGAATAATGTCACTGGATCTGTAGTAACTCAAATGGCAAGAAGTAGTGTTGGAAATGCCATAACAAATCCAGGCACTGTAATTGCTACAGGTTATTTTTCTGGTACAGGTGGAGCAGGTATTGATAGTCAGATAACGATTGATCCTTATTATGGGTTAGGAAAAACCATAAATAAAGTTAGTGACGTTTTAGCGCTGGGTATAAAGGCTTATAATAATACATACACAATCTATCCGACAATAGTAGTAAGAGAATTAACTTGAAATTACTGAAAAATAGATTATAAATACTTATTATTATACTATTTATATAACGAATGAAAATAGATTCGCCGCAAATTTTAACTCCGGGTATAACAGGTTCAATATTCATTACGAACCTAACCACTAATCCAACTGGTTTTTTCTTATCAATCGACAACACAACTGGACAAGTTCACAAAGCTATTGGCGGAGCAAACGGATCAAGCGGCACAAGTGGTAGTAGTGGTACAGCCGGTAGTAGCGGCACAAGTGGTATCAGTGGCACAGCCGGTAGTAGCGGTACAAGTGGAAGTAGCGGTACCGCTGGTAGTAGTGGTACATCAGGATCAAGTGGTACAAGCGGAAGTAGCGGTACATCAGGATCAAGTGGTACCGCTGGTAGTAGTGGCACAACAGGTAGTAGTGGTACAAGCGGAAGTAGCGGTACATCAGGATCAAGTGGTACAAG
>Ga0247844_1000205_pt1 | contig 129605 bp, 172 predicted proteins | sample LaCtaG_FD_192421 | JGI IMG/M metagenome (GOLD analysis project Ga0247844, IMG submission 192421) | Freshwater microbial communities from meromictic Lake La Cruz, Castile-La Mancha, Spain - LaCruzMarch201714.5m_1 | ecosystem: Environmental > Aquatic > Freshwater > Lake | place: Spain...
TAGTAGAAGTAGAAGTAAAACCATCATTTACTCTTAATTTCAAAACAGATCCTGTGGATCCTGTGGTAGTATATCCTTCGCCTCCATCAATAATGGTAAAACCGGTAACAACACCTCCGCATTGTGCGATTGAATTGGTTTCTTCGTTTCCAGTTAATTTTGTAGTACGAATATCAGTAAATGTATTGGTTCTGACAATTTGTGTACTTGGCGTTTCTTGGACCAAAACCCAAGTATAACCATCACCACTTAAAGTAAATGGTGCGTATTTGGATGATTGAACTGTAGGTTGAACGGTCGACGCGCTTGATCCAGCTTTAATGCATAGGAAGATTGCTCCGTTTATAGTAACATAACATGGTTGTAAATTACCCGACGGATAAAAAGTCTCATTGTTGTATGAGCTGTAAGTTTGATATGTATTACCACTTTTCCAAGCCACGGCCGGTATAACTCTTCCAACACCTGTTAAGGCATTTAAAGAAACCAAAGTACTAAGATTATTAAGTACTTCCAACGCATCCGCTTGTGTACCTACGGCAACAGGAACGCTGAAATTTATATTTTCTTCATCATTATCCCAACGATCCTGTTTACCAATACCAAGGTAATATTTACCATTTGTTCGAGCTGATATATCGTTTAAAAATAATCGTGTATTATTTCTGCGAAAGTTTTCTGTTATAATTGCTGACATAGTACTATTTATATGTTATACGATTGAAATTTTTCTAAGAATGGTAGAATTTGTAAGATCCAAACCTAACATATAGTCTCCGGCATATCCCGCACCCCACAAATTATCATTTTGATCAACTGCAACAAGAACGGTTCCACTATTGTATCCAAAAAGTGATATGTCTTTAAAGCTTAAATTACCATCCATTATTATTTGCCCAAAGGACTTTTTTGTTTCATTGTCACCGCGACCGCATTGGCCGTAACCGTTATAACCAGTTGTCCAAATTGTACCATCACTTTTAAGAATTGCCGTGACAGTATAATTATCATGTGTTTCTACTTTTAATGCGGTTCCTGTAAAACCTATTGGTGTTTCAGGAGCAATTTGATCTGTGGTATTATTGGTACCTAATTGGCCGTTAGCGTTATAGCCCCATGTTTTTACTGCTCCATTGGTTTGTCTACAAATCACATTTGTTCCATTCCAACCACCCAATGAAAGTTGTGCACAAGTATTACCGTTTCCCAAATTTATTTGTCCAAAGGTACTTTTATTAAAATTATCACCGCGTCCCAATTGACCGTAAGCGTTATATCCGCAAGACCATATTTCACCGCTGCGTATAATATATGCGGAGGATCTATAGTCACCGTGCGATAATAATATATCGTCAGCAAGTCTGCCTGGAACCAAAGTAAAAAGGTTTCTTCGAATCGCGTCTCCATGACCTAATTGTCCGACATTGTTATAACCACATGAATAAACTTTATTATTGTTGTCTATGGCATATGAAAAATTATGATGGGCATGTGTAAAAACCTTTCTAAAACTTATATTGGTTGTTAATGCTGTATAGTCGATACTATTAGGCAGAGCGGGCGATATTGTATTTGTAATAGCAGCAGTGGTGGAAACAGTTGGTATTGTAAAAGTATCAGCGTCCGTTCTGGTAACAGCGTATGTTCGCGTAGGAATAATTGTTGAAAATGCCTTTGTTACATCAATATTATCACCTGTCTGCAAACCGTGTGCTGTCAATGTAATTGTTGCAAATGCAGTACCAGCACTTCGAGCTCCAACTAAGGCTTTTTCAAACTTGGCTGTGACAACTTGTTGAGGAGTATAATAATTATTAGAATTACCAAGACCTAATGATTGATCATCACCAAAGCCCCACATATAAAGTTTACCGCTTGCAGTAACTGCACCGCAAGAAATTGCATTCCGTGCTATACCAGACATTGGGGAAAACCAAACAACAGGATCGCCAAATGGAAATGTTGTTATTTTCTGAAATGTAGTTCTATCAACGGCGTCTCCAACTCCTAATTGACCGTAACCGTTATAACCACTTGAATATACATTTCCGGCGTCTGTAAGTAAATACATTGATGGATCATCAATACCACCTGAATAAATGTTTACTATTTTTTCACCAGAAGCCAACGGAACCATTAACGGGCGATGCTCTCCAATATATGTTGCATTATTGTTTGGCCCTTGGATTGATTCCCCTCCTCCATAACCACCGGAGTACAATCCTCCATTTTTTGAAATAAAAGATACGGTGCGGTAAAATGAACTTGTCGCTCTTTCAATTCCATTAGGATTTCTTTCAATTTCGATGACACCAGCGGAATCAATAGCAGCAGTGCTAACGGTCGGTATTGTAAAAACATTATCATTTGTTTTGGTAACAGCGTATGTTCCCACAGGAATAATTGCTGTTCCCGTCGATGGATATGGTGTGGTTACAACAATGTTATTACCATTGACAAAACCATGAGCAGTTAATGTAATTGTCGCAATTGCTGTATCAATTGATCGAGTCGAAACAGCGGCGTTTACACTATTACCACCAAATGTGCCCCATGGATTACTATTTGTATTAAGATAATTTTGAATCGCAGTTGATGTAGGCACACTGGAATGACCAGATATTGGGTTTGATAAATTGGTATCAAGGTTAAGCAATTCAACGTTTCCTGATCCGGAAGTTCTTCTTCCTAAAATTTGATTTGCATTGATATTTTGAATTTTATCAAATGTAACACCATCATTGATTATTGCATTTGTATTTACAGCATCTGTTCCGATATTAGCTTCAGCTATAACTCCAACCGAAAGTATACCAGAAGTAGGATCCTTTACTATTGTTGTTTCGTCAACAGTGACTGTTCCCGAAGCACCTGTATCACCTTTAAGCCCCGTATCACCTTTATCACCTTTAGCTCCCGTAAGCCCCGTATCGCCTTTAGGTCCCACTGGCCCTGTAATCGCGCTTAAATCATCAGCCAAAGCAATAATTTCACTTGCCAATTTTGTGGAAGTAATTTTCTTATTGGTACCAGTTGGAGCAAATGTTGTATCGGATACATCAACAAAAGTGAAAAGATCATCAGCGGCCAAAGCGGCAGATCCAATTGAACTAAGTTCTGTAACAGTTTTTGAATTTCCTAAATGCATATATGTTGTATTTATATTATCCTAATTGTATATAATCGCGATCTTGGAATTGTGCATATTCACGGTTTTGATGCAGCAACGTGTTGTGCGGTTCAGCATTAAATGTCAGCACAGGAGATTGGTCCGAACCATTATCAAATGTTAGCGCCTTACCGTTAAGTGTCAATGCATAATTTCCATTAAATATTACAATTCCTGATGTAATATATGTTGAAAGGTTTAAAAACTTACAACCGTTGGTTTCGCTGTACGGTTCATTTGCTTCAAATATTGTTTTATTTAGAAATCCACAGTCCTTTAAAGTACATTCGTCAATAAATTTAAAGCCATGATAATCATAATCAGCGCGAACAAGAGAATTTCTACTATTGCTGGATTGAATAATAATTGTTAATACCGCAAGAATAAAATATGCTTGTTCTGTTGAAACATGCGGCCAACCGACAGGTCGTGAATCCGCTTGAAAAAGAAACCTAAGAAGCAATTCGCGTATCCAACCAGGTTGATATATTGGTGTATGTTGACCAGGATAAGTCAGCTCCAACCGTTTGATCCAATCTGTATTGTCATCAACAATATTAAAAGTTGGTATTTTTTTGGAATCAAAAGTGTTTGGTGCAAATAATTGAACTGCAAGCTCATAAAACATTTTAAGACCCGCTGGGTGCATAAAATTATTAAATGCATCAGACCATAATGAGGTATCAAGTGATGCGCGAACTACATATGAAAAGTGCTGCCAATAATAACTGTCTTGAATTTTTGATGTATGAGACGGAAAGGATTTTTCGGGTGAACTCGACGGTTCAAATAAAAGCTCCTTAGGATAACGAATGCTGGCAGTTTCGTTAAACAGTATTTTAAATAGTGTAAGAATATTATCTTCACTACCTCTGCTGTTGTAGTATTTTACAATTATTTTATATAATGATACACGATCAAGAACTCGAGAATTGGGAACATTTGAGGCAATAAGATTTTGAATTGAATCAAGATATTTCAGTGAAACAATATCCAAATCTTTATTCAATAAAACACTGCTTATTTCCAACGACGGGCCGCCGACACTGTTTAAATAATTATAATATTCGTCCAAAAATTGGACCAACTTTTCGGCATTACCACGAATAGTTTCAGGCAACAGAGTGTTTACTCCATAGCTTTCAACATTTCTTGGTGTGGCGTTGGCTATACTGAATAACATTTTTTATCTTTCGCGTGAAAATGATTGATAATCAACTGCTCGGCTTGATCCGCCGGAAGCAATAATGTCAACGTCGGCTGTAAGGCTTAGACGATCCATATCAATGGTAAGCACTTGATTGCGTTTTGGTGCAACGTCATTTGACTCTGGAATTACATCAATGTATACGGTAACATCATCATCTGCTTCCAAAGAATCAAGTGTTAATATTCCAGCGTCCAAATCTATGGTGCCAATAGGACGATCCTCAATTCCATTAACATTTTTAAATTTACTGACAGAGCCATTTTCCAATGTATATTTGAAAATATTCCTAATGTTTGCAACATTGGACGGTTCATCTCCAAGATAAATTGTTCTTCCTCTATATGAATAGCCTTGAAACGCCGCAATTGTTTTACCGTCCAATACTGTAAGAGGTGTACCAAAATCTACTACAATTCTTTCAGGTTGTAATGTTTGATTGTTGATTGTTTGTTCCGATTTAATATCAATTTTTTTGGATACAAATACTCGAACCAAACTGTTAAGAATTGCAAGATCACTAGTATCAATTGATTGTAATAATGTCGAATGTCTAAATACCTTTTCGAATGAATCCAAATAATCACGATTAAAGGCATCAATAACATTATATACTTTATTTTCCAATTGATTTTTTGAAAGTACACTAAGGTTGTTATTGTATTTAAAAAGAACATCAAGAACAAGTGTAATACGTTGCGGATCTACCAACACAGGAGATATGGATAATATTTTTTTAGAATCCAAAAAATTCAATACTGCTTGTTTTTCACCCGGAGTAAGAGTTACACCATTTTCTTCTTCCGTTTGCGGTTGAATACTTATGTAAACATTTCCGTATTGTGGAGGAACATTATTTTCACCGCCCCATACTGCAATACTTTTTGCAATTGAAAAATTAGAATAAATTAATGATTTATAATCGTTTGCTGTTACAGCTCTGTTTTGTGTAACAAATGATGCAGGTGCGCTTAATCGGATACTATCAATACTTTCTTTTTCATTGCCACCAAACGATTTTTCAAAAACGACAGTTCCGTTGGCATCAATTGTAGACATTGCTGTCACGTTTGATTGTGATGATGCATAAAGAATTGTAGGTCCTACATATTTAAAAGTTTTTGCACCGTTGGATGATGAACCTGTTGTTGTTAAATATTCAATTTCAACAATTCCCAAATTTGGCGGTCTTTTGCCAAATGTTCCTGTGTTACTAAATGATATTTGATATTTACCGTATGCATTCTCAGAAAGAAAATAAATCGATGCAACGGCCAAGTTTGACTCATTGGTTAATTGAAGCGTTGTAAAATTTCTATATACTTCGAATGATGAAGCGTTCACGTGGTCGTACACACGTACAATCATTGTGCTTATATCAATGTTGTCATCATCAATTTGATATACGTTTTTATCATTGGAATTTGAAAGAGCAAATCTGTTTCTTCTTAATGAACCTTCTCTTAATAAAATATTAGTGCCTGTATATCTTGATGATGCATCAATTTCCAATTTGTGATCATCCAATGTTGTATAAATGTACGAATCATCACCGTAGGTTGTTTTAAAATTAGATCCTCTTGGTAATGTAATGTATGTATTAGGATTAGGGGGGCTTGTTGCCATACCAAATTCAACTTTAACATTAATTGATGGCGCCGTTTTGCTTCGTGGAACATATCCTAAAAGTTTGGCATTTGAAACAACGCTGCTTCTTAATTGAGCTGTATCAATAAAGCTTTCGTTGACAGCAGTGTGTGCCAACATGGCATTATAATGCGTGTTATATGACAATACATCCAACAATTGATTTAATCCAGATCCTGAATAATCATAATCTTTAAATGGTTCGGTATTTTTAAAATAAGTTATAAGATTGGATTTGATGCTATCAAAATCCAATTCGGTAACGTCCAAGCGTTTTTGTAAATTTGCCATATTTTTTATCTTAATCTGCTTAAATACAATTCAAATTGTTCATTGCGGTTGTTAAAAACAACAAATCCTATTGTAATAACGTATGCGTTTCTTTCACTATCATCTTGAATTTGAACTGTAACATTTTTAACTCGCGGTTCAAATTCACTAATTACGGTTGTAATGGTATCTTTTAATGATAATGCCGTAAATAAATCTACTGGTTCAAATAGTAATGCTCTTATACCTGCGCCAATTTCTGGATGAAACGGTCGCTCAAGAAAACTTGTTTGAACAAGATTACTAATGGAATTTTTAACAGCGGCAATATCAAGAACAGGTTTTATATCATTTGTTGTAGGGTGAACATTGAATGATAAATCCAAATCACTGTATACATTTCCTCGCGAAATATTACTGGATTTTTTACCGCGTTCATTAAAATCTGAAAGTTTCAAACTCATTACATTACTATTTATACAAAAAAGTTAGCGGTTATTTAGGACCTCCGCTTACGATTCTTATTTCAATAGGTGTTGTATATGATGGTTTTGTTTTTCCCCCTTGGTTTTTCGAACCACTTGTAATTTGTTTTTTCAACATTGTATCTCCAGCAACAAAATAATCAAGTACATTTTTGGACATTCCTCCAGTATCATCAACTCGTACTCGGCCGCTTCCCACAGGTGCTTTTGTGTCGGCAAATCTTATATCAAGAACAGTTCCGTGTTTAAAATAATTGGATGCAACACTTGTACCTTTTACAAGTTTGTTGTTTCTGTTTCCCAAATATTGCCATTCTTCTTTAATTTTGCCTGATGCTATATCATCCGCAGTTGTCGCGTCCAACGTTGATCCGTCATCTGCTTTGACGTGACCGTATGCACTCATGTACCATGGTAACCAATCTCCCGATCCGCTTGGCGTATAAAAGTTTCTTATAACTTGTGCATTACGAGAGATAACATCAGATATTATTGTTCCTCTATTATTAAAATCTGTAAGAATATCATTTGACCAGGACGGATGTTGTGCCGCGGTATTTGCTATTGATGTATCAAATTCGGCGCGATATGCCGCATCTTTGGAATCATCAACTGTTTTGGCAATTTTATCATGATATGCAAGCGCGATGGTATGCAAATATGATATGCTCGAAACATAATTTTCTTGATCTGTTCCACTATAAGACGCCGATACTGTTTGATCAGTTTCAGTGTATTCTTTTAATTGAAATGTAAATGAATCATATTCATCTTTTGGAGCCGAATCATATTCTGCGGTGCCTACAGGAATTGCAACACCGCTTACACTTGACGGTGGAACACCCAATGGAATATTTGTAAGAGCAGGAAGCGGTTTACCGTCAAGACTATAATTTGTCACCTTACAAAAATCAGAATTTAATGCTTGTTCAACAATACCTGATATACCACTTACCGCGGCAAAATCATCTATTATCTTGTTTGTTTTTTCTATTAAATCAATTCCCGTGTATGATCGTAGTGCATTTAGTGCACCCAACAATGTAAGCTCTTTTAGGTTAAAATTTTGAATGTATTCTACAATCTTTTGAACTCTATCATAACTATCCTTTAACCGTTGTAAGTCTTCAAATATAAGACCAGTGGAATCTCTTAAAGCGCTTTCAGCTTTTTCTGTGGCAAATTTTATTGCCATTTCCATCAAACGATTTGGAATATTTTTGGCGCAATCTGCCAACGATTGTGCTTGCGATAATGCATTTATTGATTCCAATGGAAAATATGAAAGTATGGAATCCATGTCACCAGACGCAAAAGTACCGCTTAATGCATCATTTTTTTGTTGACGAATTTCCTCGTCATCATTAAATAACGGTTCTGTTACAGTAACACGTGCACCGTTTGAATTTACATAATCGGCCGCCGTTGACACTCGCACCCAAGCAGTAAAAGATTCTTGAACATTGGTCTTTGTGTATGACGCACTTGTCGCACCAACAATAGGGTTATCATTAAGACCTGAAGAACCAAGATACCATTGATAGGAATATGGAGTAAGATTTGGCGTTGGTGCAACGACAACTGATAATGTTGCACTTTCTCCTGTTCTTACATTTACGGACGACGGTTCAGTGCTTATTACAGGCGGATCAATTACTGTAATTGTTACACTATTGCTTGTGACAAAAACTGTTGGTGCTGCGCTGCTTGATACCTTAACATAATAACTTTTTGATAATGTTAATGGCAACGGAGTAAATGATGCCGATGTTCCACTTTGTAGCAAAACATCAACTGTGGTGTCTTCATACCAATCGTAATTTAATGTACCTGAAGTTGTTGTTGCAAATACACTAAGTGTATTTGTTCGGTTTTTAACTACGGTAGAATTGACCGGTTGAGTTGTTATTGTTACGGCCATATTTAATTATCCAAATTGATTGTTGATCCTTTAATTTGAACAGCACCGGAACTGTCAAGTGTTGTTGAACCTTTGCTTTTACTTGTAAAGTTTGCACTGTTAATTGTTGTTGCGCCAGTGCTTGTTGTAACCAAAGATGAACCTGCGGAAATTATCGTTCCTTGTGCACTTCTCCATATGGTTTGATTTGCGACAGTTTTATTTGACCCTATTATAAGAGTATTATTATCACCTGTAACAGTAATTTCATTGGCGCCATAAACATCACTTTTGCTGTTGCCATGAATTTCCAATTTATTGCTCGCGCCTATAAAAGTTTCGCTTGCACCGTTTACAGTATGTTTATGGTCACCTTGAACTGTAATTTTTTGAGCGCCGCCAATATTCATTGCATACTCATCAGTCACTTCTGCAAGCATTTGAGCTCCGACTTTTGTTCTTTTGGTTCCCTTTATTGTTTCATTATAATCACCATTAACTTCAACATTATAATTGCCATTGACAACAGTGTTGCAATCACCCATTACAGTAATTTGCACATTGCCGCTAACAGTCATATGATCATCACCCAGCACAACTCTATAACCATTGGCAAGAATTGTCAGCGTGTGCTCACCGTTTGCGTTAATTTCTTCGCTTGTACCTGATTTGTGTTTACGGTATATTCGTTCATTGCCAAGAGTATCATCAACTTCAAAAATGTGACCTGCTCTTGTTTGAGTTACACTGTTGTAAGGATAAACCGAATCACCTTTAGCCACCGGAGCTGACCATTCATTTGCCATAGTATTGGTATTTATTAAATAATAAAAGCTGCAACACTTCGCACGCTTTTAATTGATCTTGTTTTTTCGTAAACACCATTACCTTTTCTGCTTCCTGCGGACCTTGTATTACCTTCAACGCATTTAAAAGAACCGTTTGAGTCACTATTTGTTGATGCAACACCAATGTGGCTAAAACTAAATATAACAAGATCTCCTGCATTAATTGTTCTTGGGTTTACTATAAGTTTTGCAACCGAAGGGTTTGATCGCGCCCAAGATTCATAACCACCACCACGAAACGCGGCCGCACTTTTTGGTCTAATATCATCAGGTAATACTCCAGTTTGTTGAACACACCAAGATGCAAATGCGGCACACCATGGCTGACGAGCACTATAACCACCGGGAAAGGTTGTGGAGCTCCACAATTCAGCAATTCCAGGTCCTTGATGTTTCGATGTTTCGTATGTATTACCAATTCTGCTTTTTGCAATTGCTACTAATTTTTCTCGTACACCACCCGCAACATTTGGTGGTGGAGGAGGATTTTCCATCGAAGATAAAACGCCACTTTGACCTACTGCAAAACCTCCATAAGTTGAAAGACCTCCACTTTGCGCACCACTGGTCGCTGCACCTGGAATATCATACCCACCGCCTAAGCCATATGAACCATAAGGATCTTTAAACCCAACACCGTCAAATGCACCAAGCCCATTATCATAACCAACAACATCAGAAGAAGATGCGATACTGCTTAATACTACCGGATCTTGCATTTCAGCTCCATCACGGAAAAATCCAAATACCCAACTTCCAGGAACCAACCCGGTTGCACTAATACCAACACCTAATATACTTGCACTAGTCACAGGCAATAAACATGTGGCCCACGGCAAATCTTCGGTGGGAAGTTCCGCCTTATCATCATTATGAAAACCTAGGCAACGGATGCGCACACGACCGCTGTTTGTAGGATCTGATACATCTTCAACAACTGCTGTAAACCATGTTGTAATTGTCATACTTTATTGATCTTTCATTATTTTGGCTGATGTTGTATACACGCCGTCGGAAAATGTATGAACGGCAACCGCAACCATATAAGTACCGGAAAGTGCTTCGTCAACATCGTTGTCATCCTCAAGACCAGTATTAATTTTCTTTTTGTATTCTTCAAGGTTACAAGATTTTGGAATATTAATTACAATTTTGCGGCCTGGATTTAAATTAAAATCACCGTATACTTCCATTTGATGATTTAATGTTTCCATGTTTGACAAATATGATTTAAGTCGTCCTAAACTTTCCGACAGCAAAGTGGAACTGTTTGGATTACCGCTGGAATTACTATTGGTATTTGTTGATATTGTAGTACGACTCGCATCAGCAATATCTGTCAACTGTTCTGGCGGACTTGTTATACCGTTAATAATAAAATTAAGAGTTTTACCCCACGGTGAATTTTCAAGAAGCTTATTTGCTTTTAATTTTGTATCTTTATCTCGGTTAAATATTATTTCAAAAAATGATTTTTTAGCATAATCTGTAACAACCGTTTTACTGGCAAAAGCACCTTCATTTGCTTGTTTTAACTTATCCAACTTTATGTTACTTTTTACATCTATAATTTTTTTAACAGCCTCCATATATGCCTCTTTACTGCTTGGACCAGTACCGTTGGCATAAGGTCTATAGTTGTATTCCTTATACACTTTTTTCCTAAAAAGGTTTGCAAGCGATGTAATAATAATATTTGGTGAACCTATTCTTGGAAAAATGAAAAACGGTGATCCTTCCGAATCATATGCTTTTTGTCGCAACCATTCAATTGCTTTAAGAGGACTTTGAATTACAAGCACTCCATCAAATGATGATGTACACGGTTGTGACACAATTGTGGTTTTAACATTAAGATCTTTTTCAAATATCTTTACAATACTATCAACAACATTACCTTTTACACTGCGACTTATTCTTTTTAGCAATGACAAATAACCAAAATCGGAAATGGCAATCAAATCATATTCTTGTACACTTGATTGCGGTGTTTTAACATAATTTGGATATTCCTTAACAAAAAATTTAATGTCAATTTTGTTAACGGCGGTTTTGTCATTATTTGGTTTATACACAATAAGATGTATTATTTCCTGTCCGCTAATTGCAAAATCTTCAAAGAAATTAATATTATCTCGTATGCGAGCATTAAACATAATAACAGGACTGAATAATTCTTCAGTCAATGAGAAACTTGTTACCAACGGGCGTAAGTCTACAACAACACCTTTTTGATTTTGTATGAGCATTTGTTGAACATAAAATGTACCTGGTACGTTTTGGTATATGTTATCTTCACCAATTGCTCCTTTTGGTGTATTTCGCACCACTGTATCATCATACGCCATAGCTTTATGTATTTAACAAATCAAAATAAGTTTTTGAAAATCTATTAATAACCTCAGGTCTTATTACTTTAATGTTTCTTTTATCACTATTGGCATTTTCTTCTTTTTCATAAAAACTTAAAACACCAATTGGTGGTGGGGGCGTATCAGGCGTATCATTGCGCGGATACAATACATCATACACCGAAACGGGAATTGTTGTTGTTACAGTTTCACCGTCAACAGTTACTGTTTGAGTTGATGTATATTGAGCCGTTGCATTTCTATAAAGTTCCCATGAATAAACTTTTGAATTGGAATTGGGAACCTTTAAATAGTTTTTATCAAAAATATATCTTTCCCGCCCTATAGTACTATTGTCGTAAGTCGGATCCGTATTATTCGAAGGGTCTGAAACTCGGCCGGGATAATAATATCTATCAATAGGTTCAAAATATGTCAAAGCGGCTGTGACAAATCGTGCTTTAAGAGCTTCATTGGCATTAAATGCATCGGTTTGCGTAATTTGATTGTATGGATTAATCCATAACAGTTTAAAGCTTTCGGCGTTTAATAGCGATTCTCTGGAGATTACAGGTTTGGAAACATCACACGTTCCAGTTGCTGTAATACCACCTGCCGGTGCTGCTCCAAATGTGACAGTAGGGTTTGTGACGTATCCGGATCCAGGATTTGTTATAACAACTGACGTTACACTTCCTCCCGAGTCTACTACTGCAATACCTGTTGCGGTAGTACCACCTGATGGTGCTGAACCAAATGTTACAGTCGGCGCTGGCAAATATAATGTATCGGAATTTGTTACAACATTAACACTTATTACACTTCCTTGCGAATCAATCGCCACATTACAGGTGGTAAATTCACCCGAAAAAGAAGTAAAAACATTTGGCCAGAAAGATGCGGGAGTTCCAAATTGCCCAGAATTAATAGGTTGAATAATCAGTTCGACCAAAGTATTTGCTTGAGTGTTGGCCTCCAACGCGGCCTTTACCACAGCTGGAGTTAAAGCACTTTGAGTTGGTGAATAATTTACTGTAATGTCTGTTCCCGAAACAACAACCGATGTAACACTCGCCAATGGCAATGGGGCGAGATGCAGCCCACCAGAAAATCCATTAAATTTAATTCTAATATTGTTTCCTGCGGCGCCTGGTATGCGCGATCGAAGGATGGCCGTTGGCGGATTATCAGTATCCGGTACTATCAGTGGGCTAAAAAACGACCCTATGTTTTTTGTTCTAAATATATTTAAGCTTGCGTATTCGGATGAAACTGTAACAGACGGAGGTGTGACATACCCTGATCCTGGATTTGTTACAAACACCGATGAAACCTTTCTGTCAGATCCTACAACCGCGATACCTGTTGCGGTGGTACCGCCAGTTGGTGCGGCACCAAATGACACTGGCGGTGTAGGCGCATAGCCTGAGCCGCCGTTGGTAATATGCACACTTGTTTTAACATTATCACGAATATCATAAACAACAAGTTGGCACGTGGCACTGTCATATTTTAATATTTTTGCGGATGGTGGTGCATCACCTGTGGCGGGAACCAAACGCAAATATGGCAAATATTGATCTTGATCATCCACAGATGTTAACAAATTATTAATTGGTACCAATGGAACAAAGGAAAAATCTGATCGCTTATTTACAGCATTATCCGATGATAAAAATCCATTTGAATCCAATGTACCAGGTGCGTGTAATATAGGATAAAATGTAATTGCACTATAAACATCATACTCATTGGCCATCATATTTTCAAACGCGTGACTGTTCAACGGCCATGCATTGCTTAACCCTGCTTTAAGACTATCATTTATTACAAAAAATGTCCAATAGTATTGCGGTGTACCATAAAGACGATAAGAAAGACTATCAGGTCTTTCGCCGTCGCCAATTTCTTGAAATGTATAATATGTTACACTATCATTATCAAACGTATTAATGTCAACGGTTTTTGTAATATCGGTAAGAATGGAAAAGTTACCATCATTATTAACATCAAATAATACTTTTGGGAATTTATTAAAATAATTTACAGACATAATTTTTAACTATTATTTGAAGAGGTCGGTCAGGTTATAAGCATTAGGGTCGGTGCCGAGTCCAGGTCCTACTGCAGGCCCGCAGGATCCATATCATAGCGATAGCCAGCGGGAGCTATTGGTTTTCGCTCAGCATCACGGGTCTCGGTCTGAGGAGTTACGGTGGTAGATGTTGTTGCAGAACTTTTAATTATATCTCTGATAGCTTTTTCATTTCCACCTCCATACAGTCGTGCAAAATCACCTTCCTGGAATGCTCTTGCTTCTAAACTTTTAATATCTTCATATGTTAATGCACGTGATTCGATAAATTGAACTGTTACATCCGTTTCAATTGGAGAACCGCCTCGTCTCCATACATTTGCGCTCGGATTAAAATTACTCGATAAACCTTTAAGATAGCATTCAAATATTTTAGGTAGATACGGAATATCATCTCCACTTACACCGTTTAAAAATTGTATATTCCATGTGGGAGGATATTGCAACGAAATAAAATTACCTATTGGGTATAAATTTGATCTAAATGTTTCAATAATATTTTTAATAACAAGTGTTTCTTCTTCGCTTTTGGATACAAATTTGAAAGTAAAGGAAAAATTTCTTGTACCAACGCCAGTAAATTCTGTTACAACATTCTTATTTAATGTTGTTCCCATACCAATGGCCACACCGGATGTAATTTCACTATCAACTCCACCAATTGAAGCAGCCTTTATCACACCTGCAACAATATCTCTTGTTCCAACGGAACCAAGCGCGTCTTGGCCTGTTTTTAATGCACCTTTCAACGCTCCGTCAAGACCACCAGCAGCTGTTCCGGCGCTTATATTTCGAGCAGCGTTCATTGCCAAACCACCAAAAATATTAAGCTCAGCATCATTATATGATGCACCATCATCAAAAGTAAGCCCCACGGGAATAGGAACGTAAATTTCAATTGGATTAATACCAGCAGACTGCCCTACAGATGTAGAACTTACTTTAGGAACATTAGGCTTGCCGCATTTCATGCGCATCATAGGTCTATTTGTGCCTCTTAATTCCAAAGGATATATTAACGGTGATGCCATATAAATAGTTGTATAAGGTTATTTATATGACATACAAAGGTAGATTTACACCAAAAAATATTTCAAAATATGAAGGTAACCCAATGCGTATTGAATACAGATCATTGTGGGAACGACAAACATTCCGTTGGTTGGATAACAATGACCATGTGGTAAAATGGAGCAGTGAAGAAGTAATTGTTCCGTATGTATGCCGAACAGATAACAGAAAACATTTGTATTTTCCTGATTTAAAAGTTACATTTAAAAATGGAGCGACATATCTTATTGAAATCAAACCTAAAAAGGAAACAATAGAACCTAAAAGAAAAGCAAAGACAAAAGCATTTTTATTTGAGGTTATGAAATATGCTAAAAATATTTCCAAATGGGAAGCCGCAGCATCATATGCAAAAGATAAAGGTTGGACATTTGAAGTATGGCATGAAGATACATTACGATCATTAGGCATTGTTTTATTGCTTAAAGAAGCGCAAAAGAAACCTGGTAAAATTGTTTATAAATAGCTTAGGGACTTTCTACAATTATGGATAATATAGCACAGTTTGTAGCATTAATTAAGCAAAAGGGTGGAGTTGCCAAAAAGAATCGTTTTAGAATAGAAATAGCAGAAACAGCATTTCCTGATAATGGGCGTGCACTTTCATTGTTATGTGAAAGTGCGTCATTTCCAAGCAAAACAATTCAATCATTTGAATTTAGTTCATATCGCAATCCTATAAAAATACCTACAGGTTTTGCAAATGAAGATGTTAGTGTTGTTTTTCATCTGACAAATGATTATTATGTTAAGAAAATTTTTGATCAATGGTTAAATAGAATTGTTGATCCTGATTATTTTATATCTTATGATTCTACATTTAAAACAACAATAGAAATTTTTCAACTTGATGAAAAGGATCAGGATGTGTATGGAGTCAAATTAATAGATGCATATCCAGTATCTGTGAGTGCTGTTGAATTGGATAATTCACAAACCAACGCCACGCAAAAATTAACCGTAGATTTTACATATAATATTTGGGTGCCAATAATTAGTTACCGTGGTGATATTAATGTTCCTTCAGACACACCGGCCACAAACAACCCTACAAATCTACCGTCAGCGTTTGCTTAAATGATTTTAAATTTTACCATATATAATATACAACAAAATAATACATTATGCCATTACCAATCCTAGAATCGTCAAAATATACCGTCGCAATTCCTTCAACAGGTAAAATTGTAGAATATCGTCCATTTCTTGTTAAGGAGGAAAAAATACTACTAATCGCACAAGAATCAAATGATTCAATCCAAATGTTTTCCGCAATGAAGGAAATTATTCGTGCATGTACATTTGAAAAACTTGATATTAACAGTATTACAAGTTATGACCTTGAATATATTTTCTTAAAGCTTCGCTCTAAAAGTATCGGTGAAATTACCGAGATAAATTTGGAATGTTCAGAATGTAAAACACCAAATCCTGTCAGCATTGTTATTGATGAAATTGAAGTTAAAATTGATCCTAAGGCATCCAAAACCGTAATGTTGACGGATACCGTTGGTATCAATTTGCGTCACATTCGTGTTAAGGATATGGCATTGCTTGCAGATGATAAAAAACCGCAAAGTGAAATTATCAACAATGTGGTTATGGCTTCAATCGAATCCATTTTTGATGCAGACACTGTTTATCCTGGTGATAAATCAACACCAGCGGAATTAACTACATTTATCAATTCATTGACACGTGCGCAAATGTCCAAAATTGAAAGCTTTATTGAATCAACACCTAAGGTTCAAAAAGATGTAAGCTTTAAATGTAAAAGTTGCGCACACGACAACACTATTAATATTTCTGGAACTCAGTCTTTTTTCGTATAAGCCTCTCGCATGAATCATTGGCAAATTACTATCAAACTAATTTTGCTTTAATGCAACATCACAAATACAGTTTAAGCGAGCTTGAAGGCATGTTGCCATGGGAGAGGGAAATTTATGTCAGCTTATTATCAAACTATATTAAGGAAGAAGAATTAAAGCAAAAAAATAATAAATAGTATATATGTCGTCATCAAAAACAGATACTACTTTATTAGCTCAAATTTCAGCGCAATTAGCATCTTCAAAAGATGGCGGTTATTTGCAAAAAATTGCAGCCAAGTTTAATGCCACAAGTGGTGCAAATAAAAATGATCCTTTTGCTGGATTTAAAATACCAAAACTTACGGACATTGCAAAAGGTTTGACTTTTGGTTTGGCTCCTGGGCTGATTAGAAAATCGGTGGCGGGAATGCAAATATTCATGGACTCATTAAATTCCATGAATATTGATGATGTTAATAAATCCAGTGCAATAATTGAATTGGTGGATGATTACAGCGTTGCAACGACAAGATTTGCTGAAATTCCTTGGATGAAAGCATTAAAAGGAACATTTTTATTACAAACATTTGCGGACCGATTTAAAACAATAGGAGCTGTTTTAGGAAGTAACGAAAATATAAATGCACTAATACCTTTTAAAAGATTCGCAAAGACATTTGGTACGCCATTAAAACTTATAGGAGATGGACTATCATCTTTTGCAAAAATAAAATGGACTTCAGTTTTCATCAGCACAATCTTTTTAAAGAAAATTACAACTTCATTGTCGGAAATAGGAGGTATTTTTGCTGGAAACGATCAAATGTTTGAAAAAATGGGTGAAGTTATGGGAAAACTCGCCGAAGCACTTAAACAAATAGGTAATACATTGCTTAAAGCCTCGGTTTCATTACTAATAGTTGCTGCTTCATTAGGACTGGCCGCTCTATCTTTAAAATTATTTGCAGACATGCCAACGGATGCAATTATAACTGGCGCAGGAACATTGGTTGCTTTGATGAGTTCGGTGGCGCTTTTATCAAAATTTGCCAAAGAAGCAATACAGGGTGCTGCTGCTTTGGCCATTGTTGGTGCTTCATTAGGACTGGCCGCGTTAAGCTTAAGGTTATTTGCAGATATTGAGTGGCCTACGCTTGGAAAAGCCGGCCTGGCATTACTCGCAATGGTAGGTACATTGGCTGTAATTGGAGTGATTATGGCAACTGTAGGGGCGGGTATTTTAACCGGCGTGGGGGCTTTAGCTTTAGTAGGTTTATCTTTGATACCATTTGCCGCAGGTATGACAATATTAGGTGCTGTAAACTGGAAAGGTTTTGATGGAATATACGAAGCATTAAAAGCTCTTGGCCTCGGCGGCGGCATTTTAACACTAGCAATTCCTGCAATGATTGCTGGAGCAATTGCCAGCATTCCATTTGCATTAGGTATGATGCTATTAAGTACCGTAAAATGGGATACAATCGAAAAAAGCGGTGCCGCGTTAACATCCTTCGGTGAAGGTGTTGCTAAACTAAGTTACTTCAATTTAATAAAAGCTGCATTAGGTTTAATACCATTTTCCGCGGGTATTTTTGCTTTAAAATTGGCCATAGGTAAAGATGATACAATATCAAAATTTTTAAAAACATTTAACAAATCAATAAAAGATCTAAAAGGTGATGATTTAATATCCGCATCGAAAGGTATATTGGCGTTATCTGGTGCTCTTGTTGCGTTTGCCGGAACACAAGTTGTTTCAGGTATCGGAAACTTAATTGGTAAAATACTAAGTATTGGAAGTGACAGTCCTATTGAACAACTTATTAAATTGGCCAAACACGGTTATAACTTAAGTATTCTTGGTATGGGTGTCCGCGACCTGGCCAACGGACTGAAAACATTGGCAGGTTTTACTTCTGAACTTGATATTCTTGAAACATTGGCTGATAAGTTTAAAGGGCTGGACGCACTTGATCCTACAGGTATTAAAGCCTTCGCTGAAGGACTTAATATACTTGTGGTTGCATTAAATGCACTGTCGCAACTTGACGGTAAATTATCCGTCCTGGATCAAATACCATATGATAAACTTAAAAGCTTAAGTGAATCCATAAAACCTGGTGCACCATTAATTCAAATTGTTAACGGCCTTAAGGAATCAGAACAATCAAAAGAAACTGCTGTACTATTACAAAAAGGAATCCAATCAAAACCACCAACGGTAGGAACACAATTGGGAAATGCTGGTTCCACTGCCGCGGCACCTGTGGTTATTATTAACAATAATACTGGTGGTAATATTACCAATAACAGTTCAACGTCAAGCAACGTAAACAACAACGGTTCTGTAAATGCTCCTATTATTACGGCAAGCGGAAGCGGAATGTTTACAGCTCAATAATCATGCCAAAAATTTCACGAATAGGAATTGATACCGCGGGAGGATTAATATTGTCCAACGTTGCATCATGCCAAGTGTATATTAATGGCGCCGAAGCTGTGCTGCAAGGAGCACTTGTAAAAAATCATGGCGGCCATTCCAATGTTACCATGATCCAATCCAGTGGATCAGTGTTTATAAACGGTCTTGGTGTTGTACGCCAAGGTGACTCCGCAAGTTGTGGCCACATTGCAACAGGTTCTGTTGATATATCAGCCGCGTAGTTATTCCAGACCGTATACCAAGTCAAACAGTTCAATGTGTGACAGTATTTTTCCTGCTTGTCGGACCAATACGCCATCTTCATATATTAATGTTGATGGAATATGTGTCAGTTTTTTGGCCATAATCATTTCAAAATTACGTTCGTTATCAATGTCAATAATCGAATAAGTTACATCATCTCGAAGAGCGCAAAAATATTCCACCAAGCGGTGGTATTTACTGCAATCCAAACAATTATAAATGCTATAAACTTCGATGTGTTTCATAAAAGAAAAATGGCGGCACGAATTTATTTATCGTGCCGCCACCTTTTGGATTTTAATTATTCTTAGCTTTGTGCAAGTTTTGCAAAATAGCTTAACGAATCATCTTCTTCTTCTTCAGATGAATCGTCACCTGCGGTTGGAAGTGATGGAGCCTCAGCCGTAACATTTGTCGACACGTGAGTGTTTTCATAAACAGGTTTATGGTCAACAGTTGCTCCTGCGGCATCAGCACCAATAACTTCAATAAGTTTGCGCTTAAGGTCTGCATAACTCTTATAGTTTGCTGGATCAATAAATTCGGAAAGCGAATAAAGCTTGCCGTAAATTTCTTCCAAACGTGCTTCGTCGCCGTCAAACAATTCACTCGGTTTGTCAAATTCGGATTTATCATAGTTCCGATAACCTTCAACATTGCGAATTTTAAGTTTGAAATTGGTACCAGTCCAAAAATCAAATGGATTGATAGGTTGTTCATCTTGAAATTGTGGTTGCATAATATCCATGATTTTGTCAAAGATTTTCTTACCAAATTTGTATAGGACAACCTTACCTTCATTTTGAGGATTTGCTGGATCACTAATTACAAGAGCATTAACAATGTAATGCAGTCGGCGTTTGCGATCACGAGCAATTTCCTTATCGGATTCAACACCACTGTTCCAAAGCAAACTGTTTGCTTCGCTGACAGGATCAGGTTGACCGATTGAGGTTAGACTGTTTTCGATGTACCAACGCCCGGTCAGTCCTTTAAATCCATGGTCCCAGAAACGGACCCATGGTAGATCTTCTCCTTCTTTTGCAGGAAGAAAACGAAGAATTGCATAACCGTTTCCGGCTTTATCAACTGCTGGGCTCCACAGACGATCATCGCCATAGGATTTTGTTGCACCACCAGCTACTTTTTCAGCGGCATTGACAAGTTTATCAATTGCGGCGGAACGATTTTGTTTCAGTGTTTCGAATGACATAGTATTTACAGTGTATTATTTGTTTTGTATTGTTGTTTTGTTGCAGTGGAATTACCACCATTAGAATATTATACATCATTTATTTACTGCTGTAAACAAACTTATTATAATATTTTTGTATTTTTCAACATTCATTTCTGAACGAAGAAAAGGTTTATATTTGGCAATTTTAAAAGATATGTCGGATATTATTCCAAGCGGATCATTGCATTTTTTGCCTATTGTTAAAGTGTATTGAACCAAAGTATCAAGCACAGCCAACGTGTTTAAACAAATGGCATCTGATTGATATAACTTATATATAACAGGAATTTCCCCTGCACATTGTGGCGCGAATGCATCATCAAAATTATCACAATGTTGGCGCAGCACATTCATATCGCTTTTAAAAACATATTGCATTGACTGTATTGATCCAAGGTATTCATCATAAGTATTTCTGGTCATATTATTTATCCAAGTCTTATTTGCCAAAAGGTTGGATAAAAAATAAAGAATCAAATCATTCTTTTTGGGATATGCTCTTGCCAATTTTTCAAACTCATATCGGTTTTTATGAGCCAAAAATGTTTCCTTTTTAAGTCTTGGGCCTTTAAAATTAAATTTAAAGGCATCATAACTTGATCCTTTTTTAAAGTGCAAACACATCGCCGTATAGATGCTCCATACTTCAAAAGGACTGGCGTTTGTTTCTGTGCTTAAGTTTATCAAAACAAAGAATAAGATGATTTGGGCAATAAATTATTGCGCTGCGCTTCGGCCTCAAGCTTGTCTTTAAGACTTCCTACACAAAGTTTGGAAATATCAACAGGATCAAGAGTATTGGCATCACAGTAATGTATAATCGCTTCAACGTATGACATTTCTTTTGCCTTTACCAATTTTTCAATGGCCATGGCAAAATCTTGTTTTGTAATAATATTAAGATTTAAATTTTCTGTTTGCATTAGATTCGGTTTTCGATTACTTTAAGAATTATTGTTTGCGTATTAATTCGACCGTTTACCTTTTTCTTTTTAAGTGTCACGCCATCGAAAATTTTATCAAGTTTTTTAGGCGTTGCGCCAAGAATGCCGGCAAGAATATCCTTAGGTTTGCGCAACGTTGTGCCAAAGCTGGATTCAGTATCATACATTTTTACGGTAGTTCCTTGAACAGCAAACCCAGAAGACCCGGATGCATAATATACATTCAATTGTCTTGTTTTTGTATTAAAAGTGTACAATCTTTGCGATGTAGGAATCCGCGCAGGATTAATACTGTCAATGTTATATTCGGCACTGTTGGTTTGATATTGAAGTCGCGCCACTTGTTTGTCCGCATTTTTAACTTTTTTAACTCTAGGTTTGCGTGAGTTGTTTTTAATCTTGGCGTGACTTTGAACATCAAAGATAAAATCCTCGAGAATTTTTACAATTTTGCGCAATGATGGTTTTGACAAATATGAATAACCTTCAACAAATTGTGAATCAGTTTTTTTAAGAGCACCATTATATTCTTCATGGTATCTATGAAGCCAATCAAGAATAAATTTGCACCCTTGAGCAGGAACTTTATTGTCTCGTAGGTAACCAATAAGATCCAATGTAGGAGGTGTTTTGGATGTATCACCCCAATCGTCAAGCAAGGAATCAAGAGGAGCGATAATATCTTTTTCAACATTCTTTTTAATACGCTCCAACGGTGACGGAACATAAGCTTTAGGTGCGACTGTTAGAATTTCCTCAGCCGAAACTTGTTTGGCCTGTTTTAAAGTTTTTAATGCACCATGAATGTAATTATGCACACAACCTTGATCATTTTTTGGAATTGGAGGATTGTCTTCATCGTGAAAAGGAAGTGAAGCAAAATGTTCAACCGCTCCAGGGTGCATTGAAGGCATACCTCGTTCCAAACATCGCACCAATTTTCCCACAGTGGAAGGAAGAGCATACGGTGGTGCTTCTTTAATGGATAAGATTTCATCCTTGGTATAACCGTTTTTTTTCATCCATTCAAGAACCATAGGTTTCATTGAAGAAGAATCAAGGTAATAGTTGTAAAAATTTAACGCTCTGGATCGCACTTGAAAGAATCGCTGGACGGTCCACTGTTCCCATCCATGCCAATCCGGCTCATCTCCAGTCCATTTGCTGTCTCCAGCAATTACTCTTCCAGCTTTAAATACACTCATATTCTTATGCAACAGGTTCAAAACTGATAACATTATCAGCGAGAAAAGACCTCCATCCGTCATTCTCAAGATCAAATACTCGAATAACTTTATCGTTTGGAACGACTGTCGATTCTTTTTGTTTTGGATGAAATTCAACTGGAATCAAATCAAGATTTGTTGTACATTCCATATTGCGAATTGTGCCGTCAATTTTTGTAAATGAAACATGCACCGGAGTGTACGATTCGTTTAAAATGCTTTTAAGATTTTGTGTTATCATTTGTTGTGTAATCATATTATACAATAATTTTTCGCTTTTGTAAACAAGTTTTAAAGGTTTCTTTCAATAATACTTGCGTTTTTTGGATTTTTGCGATGTTTGGCAAAATGCTCAACTCCAAATCCATCAAGATACATAAGAGCCAAACGGATCCATTCGCCATGTGATACAATTACAACATCATTGGTGGAACTATTTTGTTGTCTGATGCAACGCAGATGAGTAAAAAATGAGTATACCCGCAAGTGTGCATCTGCATAACTTTCACCTTTATCAGGACGATAGTAAAAATTAAAATGAGCTTCCTTTTTAAGGTGGCGATTGTCCACAATATCGCGTAAACTTCCCCAGTCACGTTCGCGCAACAATGGGTTTTCCTGCAATGATACAACATTACCATTGCTGGATAAAGCGTCAAAGACATATGCAGACGTTTGACGCGCCCGAACATAAGAACTTGTATAAATTTCAACAGCGTTGGCGCATACTAAACTTACCAACAAATCCGAACATTCTTGTGCTTGAGCTCGGCCGTGTTCGGTAATGCAAATTTCACTATCGTGTTTTTCATAATACACGCTTTTGTCAACATTGCCTTCACTTTCGGCGTGACGAATAAGAAATATTTTACTCATTTTGTTTTGTTACGTTGTTTAAGCAATTCTGCAACTTGAGCATCATGCTTTTTTGATTGTGAAAGAATAGAGTGTGTTAAAATGATTGATACAACCGCAATTGTAAAAACAACTCCTATAAAAATAAATGGTAACGTTGACATATTAGAATGATTGTTTCATTGAAGGATCATATTGTGTTTCGCGCATTTTGTAGTATGTACGTTCCAAAGTTTTGGAAGATGATGGAGCGACAACGATCCATCCATCTTTTTGGCGTGTCATGCTCCATGCAGCTCCTAATCCAAAGCGACCGCGTTTCATAAAGACACCAAGAGCTTCTCGTGCATTGCGTCCTCGGACAATCACTTCCTCACCTGCATTATTTAGAATAGTGTAATCCTTGTCCTTTTTCATAATCAATTTATTTGTACTCATAATTTTAGATGTTTTCATAATATTGTATAATGTTAAGCTACTGCCCAGGTTCCACGGATGAATTGCAATTCACCTGGGATGCAAAGAGTGGCTTCGTGCGCGTCCACTTCGGCCTGCCAAGCATCCTCAATCTTTTGTTGAGCAGCATATTTTTCTTCCATTTCGGCTTGCCATTCGGCAGTATCGTTAAGACTGGCAATGGTTTCCTCAAGATCCGCGACAGTCATGGACTTGAAGTCCATGAAGCGAGGGCGGACTCCATGCACGCTTTTGTACAGGTCCCACACGGTTGATTCAAGTTCGTTGCGTTGAAAGTCTTCCACCGTAAAAACACCAATCTCATTCCAATAGGACAGATCCTCAGTGTAGGTGAATGCGGCGCGGTATTTATCCGAATCCTCAGCAACCCAGGCAAGAGTTACTGCATTGAGTGAGGCGAGGTGGGCTGATAGAGTGGTGTTGGTCATGGTGTGGTGTTTCCTTACGTGACTATTCTACCATACTTTGCCGCGTTTGTAAACAACTTTTTTCAACAAAATGAAAATATTTCAGATTCTATAGCCTGTATACAAACTTAGCGGAAAAATTTGGCGGCAACCCACAAAGATGCTTCACATTCCGGACATTGTACAACATATGCGTCTCCATCTCGCTGATCATTCACATATTTTGCTTCAGATGCTTCAAACACAAACATGCAAATCTCGGTACGTATCTTAGGTTTGCCATTTTTCCCTGATACTAATATTTTCATAATGTGCACAAATTCTCGTGTAAGTATCGGAATAGTCCGACCGTTTGTCGAATGTCATATTGCGCATCATGAGCTCGCGATTCATCCCATCCAACTTCAGAGCATTGACATAATGTTCCCAATTTAAAGTTGGGAAATGCTCCACGCACACGTTGAGTAAACCAAGCGGCCGCGAGCATTACACAAATCGGCGGATTCCAAAACCATGAACCAAAATATGCATCATTATGTTTTGCGAAAAATTCACGCATAAAGTCGCCGTCAAAAGATGCATTGTATGCAACAAAATGCATTTTATCTTTTTTGTCAAATTTATTGACATGGCGTGACAATATTTTAATAAGCTCTTGATATGCTTCGTGTGACTTCATAGGCAATGCAATCAAATCGTCAATTGTCATTCCTGTGGCATCCAGCGCACCTTGCTCAGTATGTTCCAAACTGTGCGGTTTAAACTTAAGGTCAAAGCTTTCAATTTCCTTAAGGTTGGAATCAAGAACGACTCCGCTAATTTGGAAAATATTATGCAGCTTGCGGTCAAGACCTGTAGTTTCAACATCAATAAAACAATATTTGTAGCCGTGGTATTTTATATCCTCACTCATAATTTTCTAAATATTGGACCAGAGAACTTATGGTGCGAATTTTATCAGAATCATCATCTCCGATTTCAATATCAAATTCGTCTTCAATCTTAAGAAATATTTCCACCATATCAAGCGAATCTAATCCTAGATTTGCAAATGTTTGATCAGAGGAAATTTCTGAACTATCAATAATAAGATAGTCCGATATAATCCTTTTAATCTTTTCTTCCATGAAAACCTCAAAACTTTCATTCAAACATTTGTTCTGCTTTTTCCCGTGCTTCTTCCGTTTCGGCACAATATACAACCTCCCAGTCCGCGGAAGCTTCAAGCATTTTTTGATATTTTTCCTCCTTGGTAAGAGGTTTTTGCTTACCTTTGGTTGCCACTTTCTTTGCGGCAAGTTGTTTTGGCGCGGCACATGTTTCGGTCTTAAACTCACTTAACAGTTTAAGAGCAACCAAATCATATTTGCCATAGCCAACTTTAAGAGCATCTGTCATAAAAGTTTCCTGAATTTCTCGGAATTTCATTCCAGCGGCACGCCCGGCATTGTAAATTACCGTAGTTCCAAATACAATTCCACCTGCTTTAGGTTTACCATCGCCACCGGCAAGTAGCATTTCCAATGTCTTTTGTGCTTTATCGTTTAGTTTCATAATATACGTTTTGTTGTTTTGTTTGTTTTTGTTGTAATAATCAGAGCAGATTTTTTTCCACATAATCACTCACGGTCGGAATGCTCTCGCGATACCGTTGCAAGTCTACAATAATGTCATTCAGGTTTTCGCGATTGTGTGCGCATGGGCAGTTCAAGTTACCGTTGACAAGAGTCAATATTCGAGCGGCGATTTCTTCGTGAGTCGGGTAGTTGTTCATGTTGTGGTGTTTCCTTACAGGACTATTCTACCATAAAAATCAGCAGTTGTAAACAACTTTTTTCAACAAAATGCACTTTTTTTCGGCTTTAGACAGAAATTGGCGCCAAAATTGCTGGATGACGCACATAATTCGCAAATCTCACGCCTTTTTCTTTTTTGTCACCTTTGTCTTTTTAGGCTTATCATTAATACCGACCCAAGACGGTCTTTCAACAAGTTTCATGCCATAAGTATTAACACCGGTAGGAATTTCAATGTCGGTTCTTTTAATAAGCTTATTGTGTACCAATGTGCCATAGTCAACATGGTGATGCCAACGTCCGTAGCGCCAAACAATTTTTGCATGTTCGGGATGCATATTGACAAGCAGCTGAGATTTATCCAATGTTCCTTTGCCGTTTTCCGCTTTTCCTTTACCGTATAGTTCTTCGGTATTACCACCTTTGACTGTTTGCGTTGCCATTTTCATTTGCAGAAACGCATTAAACAATATTGTGCATTGCCCTGCTTTAAGCACTTGAAGTGAAAGATCAACGTCCTCATTGTATTTGCCTCTCCATCGAAACGGAGCATCATTTTCAATAAGCATGCAGGAAAAGATTCTTCGGTTTACAGCAAATGCAGGATATTTAAAACCATCAACACAAAAGAATGTGTATTGTAATCCTGCCAATGGCACATTTTCATACCGATCAACAAAATCTTCCATCACTTTAAACATGGTTCCACTTTCGGCTATAATTCTGCGACCTTTGTGCAATCTGTAAAACCGGTTAATGTTATCGTCCATTAACCAATGGCGCTTAAAGCCTAAGCTTTTGGCATGTTCCCAACACCAGTTGCGAGCAGGTCCAGAACCTAGTCCATGGTTGCTAAACGGAAGAACCAAAATTTTCTTAGGATCAATTACAGCAGCATATGCTTCATATTCCTGCGGTTCAATGACAATGCTGTATGGCACTTTCATATGTTCAAGCGACCTACTTGTCACTCGACTATCAGCACGACCTTTGGAAATAATATAGACAGGATATTGTGGGTTCATAACTTTACGGTAGTTGATCTTCTTGCTCCCCATCAATCCATCGCAGCAATGAATTTTTGCCGCGCACTTGTGCAGGATGCCAAATGCTCTTTGTTTTAAGAGTCATATTTGGTTGTCCAATAAGATTGCAAAACTCAAGATAATCTTCTTCATTGTTAAAATGAACGCGAATACTTTTATAGACATATTCACCTTCTTCATATTCGGGCATTCCTGTCCATTCTTTTTTCCACAAGTCAATTTCATCAATTTGATCCGGTTCTTCCATAAAACCGCCAAGTGTTGATGGTGAAAGATCTACTTTTTTTCGATCCAATCCGTGTTCGTAGTCAACTGCGTTTCTCATATATGTTATATAGTATTTTGTTATAACCTTCTTTAATGTATGTTTTAAATATCATAAGTTTATTTATTGTTAACTTAATGCGCCATCGCCTATTAGTATGTCAAAAATATTAGACAAGGCCAGCGCGTCAAAATCTTTCAGCTCTTTTTTTACAATATTAGGACCGACAATGTTGTCGACTATTGAGTGCATTGTAAAATTGCTTAAAACAATCATTGAATCATCCGATTGGTATGATATGTTTATAAGAAACAATGTATCATCAATAGTTTTAAAATGTCGGTGAACGTGCACGATTAAAACCAAATTGTGATCAATTTTACGAGCGCTGTAATCATTCCGGCAAGAATGGTCAGAGAAAATAACAATAGTAGTATTGAAGGCAAAAACACAATGACACCTACAATAATATCACCAATTTTCATTTCAGATTGTTCGTTTGACATACTTTTAAAATGTAAGAAGTTGAAGCTTCCTGGTGTCATTGGTCCAATAGTACCATGCACCGTCCTTAAAAATGTAGTTATACTCTTGACTGTCAATCTCATGAATTGAAACGGATCGGTCAATGTGTAGTGCTTCACCGCGGTCACGATGATATGCTACAACCACATCTGTTTGCTTATGATCAAAGCTGTGACGTGCATCTGGATCAGGCGTCATATTTTTATCAAGACTGGAAAGATCTCCAAGGTCAATTAGTGCATTGGCCTTTTCTTCAGTATTGTAATATGTATGCAGCATTGCGCCGACGTGACTTAGGTAACCATCATAATGACAATAAATGGTGCGGATGGCATCTTCCGATGTTTGAATTGAGATTGTTGAACGTGTGTGCATAATGTTGTGGTATTTCCTTACAAAGATATTCTACCATATTCTATGGCAGCTGTAAACATCTTTTTTCAATTATTTGTCGTTAGCAAAGGTCCAAAGTGTTTGAATGTGCCATTTTTCCCAAACAATTGCATCATTTTCTTCATCAGTTCCTACATAAAGAACCGTTTTAAGAAGCCGAGCAGGACGCGTTCCAGTACCAGGACGCCGAAACGGCCCTTCAGTTTCACCGCAATAAAGCGTATGAGTTGCGCCTCTGTCGGCGGACCAAATGCATGGTGCACCTGTATAGACATCGTGAGTTTTTCCGTAGGTCTTTTCACGGACTCCAAAAATAGGAGTCTTACGAGAACGGAGTGAATCTTCCAAAGGGTAGGCGGTCATTACGGTACTATTCTACCATACTTTACCGCGGTTGTAAACAAAATTTTAAGGTTTTTTACGGTTGGAAATTACCATCCAATCCTACCATAGAAGGAATCATACACACATTTGTCATCCCTTCGGGAACCTTCGGTACTTTTAATGTTTGTTTTATAACAAAACAAGGTCAAGCCATTATGGCGCCTTTAAGACCTTAATATTATTATATCAAATTTCAAAAGTATGTAAACAACAAAATGTATTATTGTTCACCTTTTCTTAATTTCAAAAGATCACCTTTTATTAATTTATCCATTGTATCATATATGTCCTTCAATTGAAGTACAAGTTCTTGATTGAGATCCTTATCCAAAATAAAAGGATCCAAAACTTTATCTTGAAAGTTTTTAAGAACGTCATTTATGTCTTGATAAGATACACCTTCCTTAAGACTTTGAGATTGATACATTTTTCGATATTGTGATGTTATAGACATAATGTTTATTTATATTGTAGAAGTATTAAACAAAAAACCAAGAGGATAAAGTACCTCTTGGTTTTAAGTTTGTAGAATTTTGATAATTATTTGTATGAACCAATAATTATTGCTCTACGATAGCTGTAATCGTTGTGGTATTTTTCTCCATCGCGACCAATTAACACTCCTTCTTTAAATTGGTACGATATACCTTCAACTAATGTTACTGTTTCCGGAGTGTAAAGATTTGAGCCGTTCGCTCTTTCGTTTGATTCTTTTGGCCAACCGTTCAATCCGCAATTTGCTAGCAGGACTGCCATCAGCAGCGAGAGCATCAATTTCATCTTCAATTTTGTCGATTTCATTTTCTCTTTTGCTTTTAAGATAAGCACCATACTGTACAGCAAGTTCGGTTATGGCAACCAAAAACAAACTTAGCGTGTTCATTTTTTCGTACCATCATCCTTTGCATTACCAATATTAAGAGCGAGAAAATCAATGACGGTGTACAATTTGGCAAGAACAGTTCCAGGTTTTGGTGTAGGTGTCGCAGCTGCAATTGCACTTGCAAGAGCAATAGCTGCAGTTACAATACCAAACCATGATTGTTCAGAAATAAAATTAAGTAGTATGTCCATATATTTGTGTTGTTGTTGTTACTGATACCGACATGGCATCATCAATGGTATTTATACAAAAATCAAATTTACAAATTAATTATTCTTTTTACTTCTTCCAAGTTTAGAAACATAGTACCATATTTTGGATAAACAACGTCTACGCAGGTATTAATGTATTTACGGTCAGGACGCTTCCATGGACCGTAACCTTTCATTATGCTTTTGTTGTGCACATGGCCATGAATGTTACATTTGCGACCACGCATTTCATCCGGATGTATTGGGCAGTGCGTCAGCCACATTCCTTTGTATTTAAGCATTCCATGAATTTCTTCAAATACTGCGGCTTGATCCACCGTTGATACCATGTTATCATGGTTACCTTTAATAAGAATCTTTCGGGCACGCAGGTTACCAATCAAATCCAATGATTCTTTATCAAATGCAGCATCACCCATAAAGTAAACAATGTCATTTTTCCTAATGGTTTTATGCCAACTGTCAAGAAACAATTGTGTGTTGTGCTCTGTTGAAGTTACAAAAGGTCGAAACTTTGCAATGTTGCGGTGTCCTAGGTGCGGGTCTCCGATGAAATATACGCTCATATCTTTATTTATTTAAAATTTCCAGTATAGCAAAATCCTTTGCTTTTAATTCCACTTCCCATGTACAATCAAGATTTTCCGTTACACAAGATGGTACGTGTGATGCACGATCACAATGCGCTCGCGATCCGTTTATGCCTTCGCTCCAATGAAATACCGGAACATATTGTGCCCAAGTATCTCGAAACAATTGTATAATATTTTCCATTTCGCACGATGGATTACAAGCATCGTGTAAGTTATCATACACCAATGCTCGGACATCAGAAAAATGTTCATACAAATTGCGGCAATTCCAAAATGATTTATCTTCATTTTCCAACACAAGACGTGCACGAACACCATCACTGCAGCATGACAAATTGGTCAAAAATCGTGCTTTGTATTGTTCCAAACTTTCTCGTTTAAAGTCTGGAGCACGATTAAGATGTAAACACATTGGAGAAGATAAGTCTTGCGCGCAACCCATTAGATCAAGGACATATGATTGATGATTTAATTCAACAATTGTTTTTTCCACAACACTTGGATTGTAGCTGGCAAGGACATTAAATTGATCTGGGTGGCAACTTAATGATATGTTGCATTGCCTCGCAAGTGATCCTGCACTTTCCAAATTGTTTTTAATAGCATCAATGTCTGGCAGATCAGCATAAGATAATTGCAATGAAGGATCCGTAACCAACGGGAACATACAGCTGCTTATTCTGTAATGACTTATTCCAACATTGGAAAGATGCGCAATAATTTGACGCACCACAATTGTGTTGTGCAATATGCGAGAACTTAAAATTGCAATTGCCGTATTGCGATCCATGCTGTTAAAGCTTTTGCGCGTCATTGTCTTAAATGCAATTTTTTCATTTGCTTTAAGAATTTCGCTAATACATACCAATCCGAGTTTCATAATGCTTAAAGTTGTTTAATGTAATAAGGAAACGCATCCTCACGAGCTTTGGCTGTTCCTGCGGTAAAGTAGAAACAGTCTTTTAAACAGTCGTATGCACGTTGTACGACTTCTTGTCGCCCAGCAAAAACTACGCGGGAGTCGCCTTTCTTAAAAATGCCATAATGTTCTTTCACGTCAATATTCTACCATATTTTTTGGCGTTTGTAAACAACAAAATGAGTTTACTATAAATAAAATGTGATAATCAATACATACAAAACACGACCAATCAATGGAATGGGTTTGGGCGATTTTATTAGAGGCAATATAGCATTGCACCAAGTTTGCGCCGAAAAGAACATTCCTTTTGACGTTGATTTTTCACAACATCCAATGGGTGCATATTTAAAAGGTCACGAAGAATCAAGTGAAAGTGGTGCACAAAAATCCATTGATCTTATTGATGTGTATGAAGATGAATTACGCTCCACTTTGGAATTGTGGAATAAGATCAAAAAGCATTACCGCAAAGGTAAGGTGCTAAGAACATATTGTAATGCATTTCAAACTTTTCCAATATCGCAGGACTGTAAAACTTTTGTAAGAAACAGTATGATCCCAAATGATCTTTTGCAAGATAAAATTTCAAGTGTATGCCATCCTTCTTTTAACATGGCTTCATACGAAACAATTCACATAAGAACAGGCGATCCTGTTGCTTTTGGTGGAGCTTTAAAAAGAAATGTCATTGAAAGATTATATGATGAAATTGGTAAAACGATTACACACATAAGAAAAGGTTCAAATAAACACATTATTGTATTATCCGATAGCACAGCAATTAAAAACTTAATTGCAAAAAAATTTGGATTATACACAACCAACGGCGCAACGACACACCTTACAGTGGGAAACGGTGATGTGGCCGGAACACTGGCCGATTATTTTATTATGACCAACAGTGATAAAATCCATCAATTTACCAATGCATATCATTGGTGGGGCAGTGGTTTTAGTAACAGTGCATCCTGGATCAATGATGTTCCATTACAATCTTATAAATTGAAATGTTTTAAGATGGAGTTTCTACAATTGAAACAAAAAGAATTTCTATAGAAACTCCATCTTATGTTTCTTATACTCCTTCTACAAAACTGTAAAGTTCTGCTGCACGAGCTTTAATATCTGCTGGCGACGGAATATGCGCTTCAATTGCCGCAGCGGTAAATGAAAGCATAGGCAACGGAGTGGATATATTCGCGTCCCTCTTTCTGTAATAATCTTCCATTGCGCGTTGATCTTGTTCTCTAAGAACATTCAACTTTTCGTGATACGTATTCCAAGAATCGCTGTGAGCGAGACTTAATACTTCCAGGCGGATTTCATATGCGTTTTTATTATTCATTGTTTTGTGTGTTTGTGTTTTGGTTTGGTAATACCATTGTAGTATTACTAAAATTATTTATACATAAAAACCTCAGAGCTTTCCAGGTGCATAAATCGAAGGATTGTCATAGTCAAAATGAGGCACAATTTGAAAGTCTGTGTCATTTTTTAGACCGAGTGTTTGAATTAGAAAAACCGCATTGTCCAAAGCTTCCTTTGTAAAAAACTTGAGTGTTTTCAGATCTTTATAAAAATCAAACTTAAAGTTATTGCCTTCAAAAGCAGTGTGTGCTGTTTGTAACGCGTCCGTTGTATTGCATTGTATCATCATATTTGTATTATTATTGTTGTTGGTTGGAGAGCTATGAATTTTAAAGATCACTTGTCACGTATTTTGAGAAATATTTTGCGATACTATCATCCCAAGGCTTGTTGCGCCTTGCTCCTTGGTCAGCAGTGCTTTTAAAGCGTCGCGCTCGCGGATTAACTTTTCAACTTCGTCCCGACTGCGTTCAAAGCTCGAATGCATTTCATACCAAGCCTTCCGCGCTTCATCGCGTTGCAGCAGCAACTTGGCCATAGCGCGACCAGTATCTTCAGAAGCGACCTTTTTCAAAGCCTCGTTAAGCATACGCTCTAATTCCTCGGCACGGTCAACCAAGTCAGTGACAAATTCACGTGCCACCCCATCAAATGTATTTAGCACCGCTCGGGCGTGCGGAGTATTGTGGATTTGTTTCATGGTGTTAATGAGTGTTTAGGTTGTGACTGTTCGTCGGACATTTCCAGGAATGCGCTGTGATCAACATGGACAAACACAACCAATGAAAGTCGATGTCAGTATTTTCGTACGATCTGAAACGCCCGCCGTTTGTTCTAAGCGTCGGCCACCAAAACCACCAGTTGCGCCCAAATCTAGGTCGAGTATGTGCTTCAAGTTCCCATTGCTCAAACTTTTCATTGGTGGTTCGGCTTGCAAGAGTCGCTCCGAAATGGATGTTTTTCGTGATTGGTATGATCATAAAATTAAATCTTAGACAAACGTGCTGATTGCGTTTTGAATATCAGTGTTGTCATTTATATATTCGGCTCGAGCAGAGACAATGCGCTTAAAAAGCTCACTGTCCTGAATTTCATCGTATGTTTCCATATCTACTACCAATGTATCTACGACGGCTCCGTCTTGGAGTGTGTCGGATACACCATACACTGTTCCATCATAATCAGTACATTCAAACTGAATCATATTGTCTTCTAGTCTTGCAAATTCTACATTCATATTTTATTTTTTATTCTGGAAAGTTATCTGTTGATGTTAGTATTATAATTCCTACGGCCAGTATTAAACAGCCAAATAGCGTCCAAAGTGAAAAGAATTCGGTAATCATAGCTGTTCAGTTGATTTCTGCAAGAGCATTTTTTATAATCTCCTCACGAGTGGTAAGTTTATCGGTACGAGGATCAACACTGCACTCGTTGCCCCTCCTATCAACTGCGATCAAAGTGGTGTGATTAACTTTGGTAACGGTCAGCGCATAAAGCCTGCGAATTGAAGTACGACCATCAAAGATCCACTCCACGAGAATGATTTCTTGACCAACGGTAAAGGTTGGAGTTTCGACTGGATGTAGTTGTTTTGCGATCAGTTTCATAGTGTGGTAGTGTTACAAGATTATTGTATCATAATTTATTGTATTAAGAATGTGAGAAAAATCGTTTAACATTTTCTCTCATAACTTCTGCCGCACGTAAGATATCGTCACATATTTTCTTTTCACTTTCGTTCAATGAATCAAGATTTAACGGTTGCGTCGAATCAATTGTCCAAAATGACTTTAGTGTTTCTTCAAGCTCTTTGTTCATATTTGTCCATCAGTTTATCATATTCGTTTTGATAGTCAAGAATCATTTCTCTTGCACCCGCAGAACAATCCATACTGTTCATCCAAAGCACTATTGCTTCCGCCACACCGTAGCAGCCAGAGCCGAAAAACATTCTGATGATCTGTTGTTGATGTTCGGGCAGCAGATCAAATCTTTTATCAAAAATAGCGTTGTGATAACTGCATCCCCACGGATAAGCGGTGAGGAAAATCTCTTGCGGAGAACGTGTTTCAAGTGCCTGTGTTTCTTTTTTCATATTTAAAATTCGTAATAAGTCGTCACCATATTGTCGCCGCATTGATCGCAAGTCTCGGAATAATGAGTATCCTCCACATGGAGCAATTCCACCAAATCATTTACGCCGATTTCCCCATCATCAAACATGCGCCGAATTTCCGCAAACGAATCATTATGAAAGCTTTCGCGCGGTTCTGCGGATAGTTCGTAACGCTTGTCTTCACAGGAATAGGAGGTATCATTGACTTCTAAATGTCCTCCTGCGGTGCATCCATTGGATATGTTTAGTTTGTATTTCATATAACCAAATTAAAATTTTTAGGGTTTTGAACAATTTTAAGCTCAGTATCGCCAGATTCTTTCATCCACCCACTTTTCATAATTGTATTCTTCAGGATTTGCTTTCATTTCCGAGTTCATGATTATTTTAATTTCAAGCTATTTTTAATATTCTCTACATGCCGATCAATCACATGATCGGGTGTTTCATGAGTGTTGACTCCACTGTGACGTTTTTCCACTACCAACGAGAATACCATGATACCACGTTTTTCCGCTTCAGCAACATAAAATTGAAAGTCTTGTTCTTTGGTGTTTGTGTTGGCCACCACAACGGTATCAAAGTCTGGATTATCCAGAGCATACACAAATTTTTCTTGGCATTGTTTATGAGCGATTGATAGATGATCAGGATTGAAATTATATTTTCCCCATGAATCATAAAAGTAATCATCGGCAGTGCAAATCGCAACTTCGCCACCAAAAAGCTGTGCCACAGAACTTTTACCACACCCAGATGCGCCTCTAAGCAAAATTATTTTTTTCATCTCTTTTCTTTCTTGCTCCTGTTACAATTACAACATAATGATTATCCTCTTTTTCAATTTTTGCTTGAGAATAGCCGTCAAGCTCAGGATATTTTCGTCCCAAATATTCTCGTACAACATCCCAAACTTTGGTGTAATTTTTGGTTTCTTGAGCGTTATTCAGTTGATCAACAATGGTCTTCCCTTTGATAAGAAACCGCTTGTCTGCGGAAAATCCTTCAATCACTGGCAAAGGAATTTGCGTGATTTGTAAAGGGCTACTATAACTTACGCCAGCACCTTCATAGCCATCATTATTTTTTAGAGACACATATTGACGCAATGTGGAATAGATTTCATATGCCAACGTACCTCCGCCTTTAATCATTTGTTCATGACCTACTCCACAGGGAGCATGTAATTCGGACCGCTTCAAACGAATTTTATCTTCATATGTCATTCGGCTATCATCCATTGTCCCGTCCTTATTGTAAGCGCGACCGTATTGGTCGCAATAACTTCCATTTCCCGCGTATTTCAAAGCGGGCGGTCCAGGATACAGGATACCTCTCACGAATTTTTCAATGGATTCGGATTCTTTCCAAGACAGTCCTACATCCCGAAATGCCGTATCAATGGCAATTTTGATTTGTCCTGCCCGCAATCTGGAATATACTTCCAAAGCTGTCATCATCACATGGAGATGTTCGTCTGTAAATTTGATTTTAGTCATGTCTATACTGTATTGTTTCATTTTAAGAGTTCACTATTCTCAAAAACGTTGCCAACAACTCTTCCTAAATGAGCATTACCACAAACAAATGGATATTTTACTTCGGTAATTGTATTGAGTTGATCACCCCAAACGCCTTCTTGTTTTACAATATTGCTTTTTCTAGGCTCATAATGTGGTGTTTCCTTACGGGACTATTCTACCATAAAAATCGCCGTTTGTAAACAACTTTTTTCAACAAAATGCATTTTATTTGGGCGCATCGGCCGGTCACCAATAAAACACACTTATAACAGTTCAACGATCAGCAGCATCAGCGCAACACTTAAAAATACCACGGCAAGCACGTCACATGAATATATCATGCTAAGCACAAAACATATTAGACAAATAACAATCATAAAGATGGCAGGTCATAGAGTTCCCGAATATCATTTTTGACGCGCTCTGTTTCAGCAGCAACCCACGAGCCGTTGGCTCCATAATAGTCTCTGACCTTGATATATTGTGAAAGCATCCCAATAAAACTACATTTGCCTGCATTGTATCGTTCTGGAAGATTGTCAATCAGAACATTTTCAGGATCTGCAATGTCTTTATTTTCTGCATAAATGTAGTCCGATCCGTAGGCCAATTGAACTTTGTGTGCATAACGGTCTTGATCTTCTCGTGCAAAAATATGATCATGATCAAAATCAAAACCTCCTGCACTGTTTAGTTCATGCGCATACGATCTTGTTGCGGCAGTAAGAATATATACGTTTTCCTTTCCGACAAGTTCACGTGCAAACTCAATAAGATGCACTGCGTCTGGTCTAAAAATTGTAAAATAAGATTCTCTACTACTGTCCTTATGCGTGTAGCACTCTTGGTTTGGATGATTTCCAACTATGGTGTGCAGCAGTGTTTCATCAAGATCAAAAAATATTCGTTTTATCATTTTAGTAAAATTAAGATTTATTATGCATTTGCATTTGTTTTGTCAGTGCATTTCGATGATCCAACAGCCTATCAATTGCAGGCATAAATTTTTCTTTTTCCTTGCATGTTTTTGACAAAAGAGTGGTAATTCTCATTACGTCATCAATTGTTTTTATTAGCGTTTCGTATTGTTCAGTCATAATTTTTGTTAATTAAATCGAGTACCCACTGCAGGCGAAATTGTGCATTAAACCTATCACAAATATATTGAAGATTGTTTAGAATTGATTCTTCGGATTTGTAACCATAGGTATTTTTTCCACTTCTTCTATCAGGGCCAAAATATCCATCACGACAATCTTGCCAATCCAAATATTCAATTTGCGCGGCAATTGTACCACCATACGGTTGTATAATTTTAATAGCAGCGTCTAATGTCATATTATGCAAACCATAAAATTTACAAAATACTTGTCTGTTGAGAATTTCTACGCGAGCATCTTGCTTACGGTGCAGTCTATTAATTGTTGATCTTTTCATGTCCACAAATGTTCGTGATATTTGACGATTGTTTTCATTGTCATCATATCTTTTTTGGCTATAAGTTTTTCAAGAAGATTGGTTTCAGCATATGCTTGTTCGTATGGCATGCCGTAAAGCTCTTCGCAGCTTCTCATCATGTAGTGTCCATCTTTATTTTCGACAAACCACTCTTTGTTTGCTGATATTGTTTCTGGGTAGGAATTTTCATGCTGGCGTTGCAATATAGGTCGCTCAAACTTGATGTAATTATACGCCGATCGAAGTGTTTTATCTCGCTTAATAATAGCATCAAGATATTGTTGCGACACGTGACCGTCTTTAAGATCTTGTGACCAGTCAATTTGATCTTGAAGTCCTTCTTCATGTTCAACATAATGAACAAGACATTCAAACAGAAGATGCGGAATAAGAGTCACTTTATCGCACCATGTGTTTGGAATTGTTTGTGTTAACCATTTTTGACGAGGATTAAACCATGCCTCAATTTTATTTTTCAAATCACTGCGAAAGAACTGGTTAAAAACTAAAGATGGTTTTTTAAACAGTTTTGTCAAATCCGATGAAATGTATGTATGATTAATCATGTCTTTATAGTATCATATTATAGAAAAATGTAAACCATTATTTTTGCGCAATCGTATCACGCATTGCAGCATGAAAGACTTCGGCTGAGCTTTGAAGCGCCGGAGTAATCTTCGACTTTTCGTTCCATTCTCGAATTTGAACTTCCATAAGATAAGTTAGTCCTGGATTGTCCGCTGCCATTCTGCGCAAACTGTGAAACGCACGACAATAGATCCACCAATCCCACTTTCGAAGAATCTTTGCTCGAAAAGAAGAATATGTAAATTTCGCTTGTTGTGTTTTTATAATCATGATGCTAAAATGGTGCGAAGCGATTGAAGAGTCTTTCCGCCGAGTTTTTTTCGGCGGCATCGGAGCGGTGTTCTTTAATTTCTTCAATATTCAATATTGTCGCCAAACAGCCATCGGCATGTGCCATACCATTGCAATGAAAATGACCGTGATAAGATTTGCGTGGTTTACACAATGAGATTAATGCATTGTGATCCTGTCGTTCCTGCATGCACTCTTCCCACAACGATGCATCTTTTTGCGTCCAGCTTGCTATGGCGCTTTTATCATATGGCCCAACCCAACTTGGTGCCGAATGTGTAATAAGAACATCACATGCGGTCACGCGGTTTGTGTCCAGCACAAAAGCTTCGTTGCTCCAATAGCTGACATTGTTTTCGCGCAATCGTCGATCAATGCTAACCGCACCGCCTACAAACAAAAACTTTTCGCCGTTAATAGTTTCACTGTAATAGTCCGGAAGTAATTTAACGTGGCTAAGATTTATTCGTTTTTCAGCGTCATTAAAAAATATCGGATCATCATGATTGCCGCGTATTGTCATAAAGACAATATTGCGCTTGGCAAAAAAAGTGTTAAGCACAATACAATCATCAACATTAGCACCATATTTGCGCTTAAATCCAATACCAAAATCTCCTACGCAAATTAAAGTACAATCCTTAATGTTGTTTTGAAACACCAAATTTTTTAATCTGGCAAATTGTCCATGAATGTCTCCAATTATATAGACCGGGTTTGTTTCCTCTGTTTTCATATTTTTTCCAGTTTACTCATAAACAAGCACTTAAAGTAAGATTCTCCAACACAATCATTTAAAGTACAGTTATACTCCGTTGCAATTACACATACATTCTTTTTACACAATGAAAAATATTCGATCCAAAAGGTAATTGGTTTTTTGTTTAGAATTTTCACGTATTGCAAATGTTTGATTTTTTGTATTTATTAAAATGGTGGAGGTGTCGGGAGTTGAACCCGAGTCCACGATACAAACAATCTATAATCTACAACAATATCAAGCTTTTTTCGCCATGCTTGCCGGCTATGCACCTACGTTGTGCCCCAGAGTATAGTTTGGTGTACTCAACCTATTTTAGATTTGCCTAAAAAGCTATCCTCTGTCGTCGCCCACATCTTTTAGAGGAGTCAAAAAGTGGACGTAGCTTACGCAGCTAATGCAAGGTTATTTTCGCCTTTTGTTTTTCGCTTTTAAAGTCAAGCAGACTGTGTGTTGCAATAGGTGTGTTTCTTATCATGTCGAAACCTTTTCACCCCCAGTTGAAATTGAAGCTTTGCCGTATGTTGATTCGATGCGCTCGATTTCCTTTGTAATAAAGGCCCTGAGCTCATCATATTTGTTTGGGTGAACGATATTGGTTTGCACTAAGGCGTAGATTAATCCGTGCATAGTGCCTTTGTAGGCACCAGCAAGAGATGCATAATTAATTTCTGTATTCATAGAGTGTGTTGTACTAAAACGCTGAGCAAATGATTGTAGTCGCTGCTCGTGCAGTCATCCAATACCGCCTTGATTTCTTCAGTTGTGCGTCCTTGCTGGCGTGCCGCTGATTGGAATGCTCCCATAAGAGAATAGGCATTGCCGTTAAGACCAACAAGTTCGAGTTTAACAGGTTTACAGTGTAGTGATTCAGTCATAAAGTATTGGTTACAAAGTTATTGTACCATACTTTATGACATTTGTAAACAAAAAAGTGAACAAGTTTTTACCGTCCTATGCGGTCGGCTCAATCAATTCCCATCGCTTGTCCATTTCAACCTCGTTTGTGGCGGCATTATAAAAAATTGATGGATGTCTCAATGCATAAGATCCTCGAAAATCAATATCTAGGCGCATTTGATTTGGCATTCCGCCAACTTGTTTCCAAACTGCATCAAACTCTTCTCCCGCGGACACCGGGCCGTAGTCTGCCACGGTCTTAATCTTCACCTTTTGACCTGACTTGAATTTTGTCTCTTCATTAAGAACACATGATGGATCCAAAACGGACATTGCGGCGTGACATAGTGCGTCTTGTTTGCGAAAAATATTGCTGTTGTTCATACTTGTTTATTTATACACACTTCAATTTCAATCATTGTCTGGCACGCCATATTCAGTGCGAAGAGCCCAAACATATTCTCTGAATTGATCTATTAAATGATCGCATGCCTGTCTGACATTTTCGTCAATGTTTTCATCTTGACGAAAATGACCACCGTTGTATTTTTGTGCGGTGCGCAGTTCATTCAACAGTTCGTCCAGCACTCTCAAGCTTCTTGTGCCGTTTACGGCAGCCGTATATTCATAATCTTCTTCGGGCAATTGAAATTCTAATGTTGCTTTCATAGTTTTATTTATGGTTCAATTTTCACTTGCTCCAATTCATAAAAAATCGCAACGGTGTCGTCAGTTTGTTTTTCGGACAATATATTAAAGCAATGCGCCTTGCGCCAATCATCATATTGTTGTGTTATTGCATACGCTTGTTCTCGGCGAGTGTCATACGCACGCAATGAGTTTGCCCAGTCAATCATAGCATCGCGTTTTTGAATATAGCAATTATATGCCTGCACCACTGTTTCAATTTCTGGGCGAATTCGCTCGGCAATCTCATAGTCAGTTGTATTGACAACATAATCATAAAAATCATTTGCACAGATAAAGCGTGGAGAAGCCAAAAACAAATCCATCACTGATTTTACATTGGAAATTCCGGCGGCAACTTTATGCAAATGGCAATAATGAGACGCCTTAATTTTCTTCAATGTTTGACCGTCAGGAGAATAGAGCACAACACCTTCTTTTCCAATCCAATTTTGCACATCCGAAATACATTCTTGCGTTGTGTTGTAGTTGTAGCGCGACGGACGACCGACGCACCACAATTTGGCAACGTCATCTAGACTTTGTTGTGATACGTATTGTGCAGTCTTATTAAAGATCATGCCTACCAAAGTTAGTGTCGGGACATTATGTTCACGCAGCACAATAATGCGCGTTGGACTTGTCCATTCCAGCAATACCGAATAGCCATTGTCTAAAAAATTATTGTCAAACACTTCAGGATACCGAATGACTAAACCGTCAATTTCATGGCCGTTGGTCAGCATCCGAGCATCGACCGTTCCTCGAGTACTCACAACAAGTTTTCCGTTGTGACGTGAAACAATAAGCAACGAGCCGTCAAGCTTATGAACAGCTTTTACAGGCCATGAATCTTCCCACGGTTGAAAGTTTGGCTGCTCTCCAAAGTTGGTAAATTTTCCAAAGCCTTGAGACACTACGGTGTTATCGGATTTGCGGACAATGCAAGAACGAAAGCGCGCATTGTCGTCAGTCCACTTTACCGACATATCTTTTGGTGTGATTAACCAACAGTCGTCACCAGCAACAGTGACATCTTTAAAATTAAATTGTTCTGTATCGGGAAGTTTCATGTAATAAATGTGATTTGGTTTTACAGTTCGGTTTGTTTAAAAAAGGTTAACTTTTTATATTTGATTTCACTGTACAAAAATCAATGTCACCATGATCTTTCCAACCGCTTCCTGCAACCCATATGTCAACTTCAAAGTATGGATCATCTGGAAACATCTTGGACTCTTGAACATTCGTTACGCGGTAAAGCTCGGAGTCGCTCATAAAAATATCTCCTACTGATATGTTATTCATGTCGTTATTGTAACTAGGTTCCTTTTACAGCGATGATCTTCTCTACCATCTCGTTCAAATCATCTATCGAGAATTCTACCCACTGGATACCTTCACAGTAACTTAAGATGATGTCTTTGATTTCTTCTTTCTTTTGTTTTTCTTGTGTGGACATAATGTTGTGGTGTTTCCTTACAGGACTATTCTACCATAAAAATCAGCAGTTGTATACAACTTTTTTCGACAAAATGGCATATGTTTAGACCTAAGGTCTAAATCACTCTGCACTTAACTTGTAATTTGGCAACGCCGTTGCGTCACCATTAGTCAAAAAATATTCCACGGTTGCCGCAACCGCCAATGCATAAACACGATCTCTAATGTCATATGCCTGACCGTTTGTGTAGGCCTGAGCTTCCTGCAACAATACGTCCTGGTTTGGATCAAAAACAGCAAATGTTTTCATTCTAGGACTTTTGAAAATTTCACGAGATATTTCTTGGTTATAACCAATTTCTTCAATTCTTCTAGAAAACATCCAGCCACAACTTTCACTTAGTTGTCGTTTCCGGAAACCGCCGTCATTGTCCGTAGTATCAGTTTGTTTATCATTCATAGCTTTATTTATTCGTAGATGTGCACGTCCATCCACATTGGCATTGTTTCTGCCATTTGTTTGAGTTTGGCGTGGCTTTTTACATATACATCAAACACATACCCACGACCGCCTGCGGCCTTTTTGGAATTTACTGCGGATCCTCGGTCTTGCACAATAAAGTTTCCGTTCCCAATTTTGCCTTTAAGACGTGGAATTGAAATGGCAGATCCAAATTTAAAATTTGTATGAGCAGCCACAGTCACTCCTTCGGTTGCACATTTTGTTTTTGGATCGGCAACACGCACTCCATATTTTTTATCGGCCGTATAGTATGTAATGCGAGCCTTTATTTTTTTATATTTTCTCTTTTGTTCGGTGCCTTGAAGAATGTCAAGTGACAGTCCAGCAAAAACAGCAGACAGTGTACCAATAAATTTTCTTGTTGTATAGTTTTTCATATTATTTTATTGTCTCTCTGGATATGGCGGAGGAACTATTTCCTGAATCCATTCGTCCACGTGATCAAAGTGCCAGCACGGTTCCTGTCCCGGAATGTAAAATCCTCGGCCTGAAGCACACACAGCAACCACATTGTATCGGCATTCAACACTTACAAGCCAAAGCGAATTTGGCTTTGGGATAAAAGATTGTTCTTCCTTGCTCATTGTTTTGTTTTTATTGTTTCGTATGCCTGAATAATATCTTTTCTGGAAATACTGCTAAAGCTTAAGTTTACATTATCCAAAAAAGAAAAATCCAAATTTTCAAACGCGTTCATATTATTCTTATCATGCACTTTAACAAACCAATGGCTTCCGCCGGTAATGGTTTTAATATCGCGCAATTCAAAATTACCAACCTGCGGAATCGAAAAATCAAAATTTGATTTTATTTCCTCAAATTCTTCTTTGGAAATTTTTGACATATGAGCATGTCTTAGAAGAAAATCACAGTGACTAATTTTTCTATTTTCAAATTTTCTAAAAGTATCTCTCTTTTCCCAAATTTGAAAAACACATTTTATTTTTATTTCCTTTCCAGCAGGACAAACAAATTCATCACAATCAAACTGGTCAACAAGATGAAATGATTTATCGATTCGATCGTAAAATGTTTCTTTTTTAAATGTCCGAGGCAAAATGAATGCAATGACTCTGCTGAATTTTGCAGCATGGTTAATAAACTTGGTTGCAATCTGAGCTCTTCTTCCAAATGGAGGATTGCCAATACAAAGAACATTTGTACGGTTTGAATAATCCCACAAAAAGAAATCCGATCGAATAACAGAATTATGCAACGGTTCAATATCCAATCCTATTGTTTTATTGGCATCGAGTAAACTATAAAATGAACCGTTGCCGGCCGATGGTTCTAGTAATAAAGAAAACGAATCCAAATCATAGTGTTGTTTTACACGATCAACGCATCGCCGAGCCAATTCTGGTTTTGTAAAATATTGTTCTTTTATTATTGTTCTCATTTAGATACTGTGTTCATAGTGTCCAATAGGATGTCAATATGCCGAGTAATAAGCAAGAAAGAAATACCGCAACACTTGCAAAGCAAATGACAAATACAATAATTTTAATAAACGGTTTCATACGTTGTAAGTTTATTGATAGCGCCGAACAAGTGGGTGAACATTTGAGGTGTCATTAAACTTAATGTGTTTATGCCAACCTCTTACGCATTCTCCATTACTGTTGTAAAAATGAGAAATTCTGCCGTGTGTTGAATCAATTACATTGTTGGTAACACGCATCGCGCTATAAAGTTTTTGCGAATAGTTTTGCTTGTAAAAAATACGATAGTACATTTTCCAAAGCGATGTCCGAATTAGTCCGATTGTTGGTTTCATAATTATTTTGCGATTTTAAGATCTTTTACATTCACTCCAAACTTGGCAGCAATCATGTCAAGTGTAAGCACCACTTCAGTTGCCGTCGCTGCTAAAAATTCTGCTTCGGACAGATGTTTCCAATTTAAATACCAAAGCTTGTCTTGATTCGCCCATTCGATTGCGGGACCATCGGTGCGATGCCGCTGTCCGTTCAACCACCATTCCTTGGTGCCATCCGCACCGACGAAGGCGGGGCCTTCGTCGCGGTGAATTTTTCCATTCACATACCAAAGCTTGTCTTGATTCGCGCGTTCGATTGCGGGACCATCGGTGCGATGCCGCTGTCCGTTCAACCACCATTCCTTGGTGCCATCCGCACCGACGTATGCGGGGCCTTCGTCGCGGTGAATTTTTCCGTTCACATACCAATGCTTGTCTTGATTCGCGCGTTCGATTGCGGGACCATCGGTGCGATGCCGCTGTCCGTTCAACCACCATTCCTTGGTGCCATCCGCCGCGACGTATGCGGGGCCTTCGTCGCGGTGAATTTTTCCATTCACATACCAAAGCTTGTCCTCCGGATTCGCGCGTTCGATTGCGGGACCATCGGTGCGGTGAAGTGTCTTCATAGCCGCATCACTGTAATAATAGCGGCTGCCATATTCGTCGATTTTAATATATATTGGTTTCATAGTGTAGTGTTTTGTGAATATTGAAAATTAGGATCATAAGACATCACTCTACCACTTTTTCCGCATCGGCTATGCAAAATATGCCAAACGCAGCAAGTATTGTCAGATCTTCGATAAGAAGGCTGGCTCCACGACCAGGAACTGCATCAATCCAGGCCTGAGTTTTGCGATTTTGGTCAATGACCCAGTCTCGAAGAGCGAGTTGATCAGCGGTAAATGTAGTAACGTCAATGTGCACAAGAACATTATACCACATTTTTGCCGTTTGTAAACAAAAAAGTGATATCGTGCCTCAACCACCATAAGGTAAAAACATCCGAGCACACATGGCATGCCCAACACAATTTCAACAATGTCTAGACTCATATTGGAAACTTGTTCGGAACTCAAATAATCCTACTTTTCACAAAAATCTTTTAACCTTTGGCGGATTATTTGGATTGTGCTTTTACAAATGCATTAAAAGCATCTGTATCATTAGCAATAGTGTGTGCAAGTGATAGGAGAAATTTTGCAGATACTTCAGAATCCAATTTGGAGCGAACGGTATTAATATCTCCAAGGGAAGCTCCCATTGAACGCATTACTGTTGATAGTGCAGACAGTTGGTCGGATGATGCTTCAACAAATTTTATTGGGCCTCCTGTCAAACTTGCTCGCAATTGCGATGTCGGTCGATCGGCACCACGAAATGCTTTAGTATCTCCTTTTTGAGCAAGATGTAATGGCAACCGAATGGAGGATAGCAAAATGGAACGACTACCAGGTGTGCCTCCTACATACAGTTTTCCATCTTTTTCAAAAACTTTTTCACGAAAAGTGAGTGGACCATTGTACCATTCAACAGTATCTCCCGCTTGTACATCAGAATGTTTGATTGGCTTTGGCTCATTTTGTTCAACAAGGTTGTTGTCTCTTGAAAGGACACTTTGACTTGCTTGGACCAACTTATCGTTAAAATATTCTGTAAATGGTTTCATATGGTATTGTTGTTAAGACTTATAAAATGATTAACGGTCAACATATCCTTTGGTAAGAAGATTTTCAAGGTCGTCACGAATATCCTCTGGTGTCTTATTACCATCTCCTTCAATATAATCATTAAAATCGTTTTCATACCATTCGGCAAATATTTGTGTTCCTAATAGTCGAAAAACCTTTTCCAAAACACTTTTTGATATGGTTTCCTCGGATAGTGACCCTTCATCCAATTTATATTCATCCGGCTTGAGTGTCAGATTGTGCACCATACGCCCTTTACTATCATTCTTTCGATATTGCGCATTAATACGGCCATCATCAAATTTATGAAAAATATCAACTTGTTTGCCATCCATAAAATGACCAGACTTGGTAATAGTCGCGGTACCCATTTTGAATGAATATGGAGCTTCATGGAGTTCCATTTCATCAAAATCATAAATATACTCAACAACATCAGGATCATTCATTGCTTTATTTTTCTCGGCCCAAGCTTTAAAATTACTTGTTGTAGTTTTTACCAAGGAAGTATTACCCATTTTTTGTGCGTGGCGAATGGCATTAATAAATGTATATTTTGTTTCGGGACCTGCTTCATCAATTTCTTTTTTATCGGAATTATGCGATTGCATAAATTCGGTAACACTTACAATACCATCCTCAGCAACAGCAATTTCACTTTGCGCCCATTCAGGAAATTCGCGATCATCTTCAATCATTTGGAGACAAGTGTTGGAATTGCGAACAATTGTTTGAAGTTGATTTTTAATCATCTTTTGTGAATAAAAACCTTCTTTCATACCTTCCTCAATTTCAAAGAAAGAGAGTACATCCTTAAGATTGCCTTGCGCCTTAAATGAACCACCATCTTTAATTGTTAACCATGAACCACCGCCTTTGCGTTGAAGAATCCAATCTCCCGCCCACTTACCATCGGCACGTCTACCGTAAATATCAGTTACAACATCCCAAGTGCTGTCACTCAATTTTTGTGTGACACTTTTAATGGTAGAATTTACCGCAGTATGAATTTCATCGTCACTCATTAATCCATTAAGCTGTTTAAAACCTATATTGCTAAATGCGACATTATCCTCTGTAAAAGTATGCTCTTTAAGTTTAAATTCACCTAAAGCTGAATCTAAGGATTTGTGAACTTTACTTACCGTGGTAGAATTTGGATTAATTGTCATCCAACTTCCAACCATTGCAGTCTTGGTACCAGACCAGGCGCTGTCATTGTTGTATAAAATAAAACCAACCGAATCAGAATTTCGCCTTTTACCATAAACATCAGCGTTTTTCAGGGTCTTTAAGTCTATTTTGTCATTATTAGGAATCTCTGAATTAATAATGCTTAAAAGTTTTTCATCGCTGATATACGCTTGATATTTGTCACTTTTTAAAGTTTTCCAATCTTCTGCTTTCAATTTAGGATCATGTGGTGTCGAATTACTTGTCGCAATGACATTATCCTCTGTAAGTTGTTGCCCTTGGAGAACTGATGCGGCCGCTGCATATAATGGATCTTGATTGTAGTGAAATGGTTTCATATGTATTGTTATTTATACAAAATTATTTTTTAACCCATACTGTAGGACGACCGTTCCAAAATTTTGTTTGCACAAGAGAATAACCATGATTTCTCAAACATTGATTAAATTTTCTCGAAATTGCTTTTGGGCTATAATCAACACCACGATCTTTGTAAACATCAAAATGGCCTACGCTTTTACTACCAAATGCATTGGCAATAACAAGTGCTTTTGGAGTTGCTTTTGCCAATACTTCTTCCAGGTGTTCAATTGGAGCTTCCCAATGTTCAAAATATTCACTTGCAAAAACAAGATCGGCATGCGATTCCAATCCTCCAATAATGCTGAATCCGTGTGCTGCTCCCATATTGGTTGCAATACTGTATTGAGGTGAACCAGCAACTTGTGTACCAATTACATTTGCATTTGGATATGCTTCTTTCCATGCTGCAGTAGTATATGCACAACCACAACCAATATCGGCAATGGATTGAATATCACCTAATGAGTCACGCAATGATCCGTGTTCTGTTTGCCCAGCTTTATCAAGCAATCCAATATATTTGCGGGAATACATGCACCAGCACGCCCATACTTCAACAAGCATATACGGATCATCATATACAGAATAATCAGGCTTGCCTGTTGCTAAAGAATCATACCAACGCGATTCAATTTCTTGGTATTCGCGCAATTGTTCTCTTTGATTTTTTGAACCTTTGTAGTACAACAATGCATTGGACGCAAGTGTAAAAAACTTGTCTTTGTCAATGTCAATATATGCGCTGCACAGTTCTACAAAATTTTGTAAGTCCTCTGTTTTAAATTTATCAAGTGTTTTCTTCATGCAATAATATATATGTGCTTAAAATGGTGCGTAAGACAGGACTCGAACCTGCAAGCCTCGTAGGCGCGGAATTTTAAGTTCCGAGTGTATCATCAATTCCACCACTTACGCATTAGAAAATTTATCGGTTGGTAAAACAATTTACCTGTAGGGACCGAAAGCTCCTGTAAGCGACACCACCACAGTGCCAAATTATTTCATAATATTTGCCAATGATTTTTCAAATTCTTCCACTTTGGGAAGTCGATTTGGCCAATAAATATAATCCTTTTCTTCGTTTTCTTTTAATCGTGATAACAAAGGAAGAATGGCGGCATACAAAGCATCTGCTTTCTTTTTTTCACTTTCTGCGTTTTGTACAATTTCCAACTCACTTTCGTTTACAGCGGAAAATCCAAAGTCAAAATCGTAGTCAATATTTTTCATGTATTAATGTCTTACCTATAATATGGGCTATTGCGACGGTAAGGCGGTCGCCAATATTCGTTAGGAATGTATGTATAAGTTGTATGGCAAGTTGAAAATCCCGTCGAGTGAATTCCAGGATAATAATACGGATCATAAGAAATGGTACAGCTTGAACTTATAAGCGCAAGTGCGCAAAACAATGTGATGTGTTTCATGCTTTTGTTTTTTTAAGTTGTGCTTTCATTTGCGCAAGCAACTTTTTCAATTCGGGAAGCAGATATTTTGGATCAACGGTATCAAACGGAAGAACGTGAAACGGTCCGCGCGCATTTGGCTGACCGTAGGTTTCCATTCTTTTGGTGTGAAAAGCAATTGATTGCTCCATTGATTGAATATCGCTTTTTAAGATTTGCTTGTTGTTCATGTTGTGGTGTTTCCTTACAGGAACATTCTACCATATTTTGCGGAGGATGTAAACATCTTTTTTCATTATTTTGAATCTTTTGTTGATAGAATAATTCCGTACCAATACAAACACACGCACAAATACCATACGCCTATTGACGAACTGAATGTAAAATATACAACCGTGCCAGAAATTACCAAGGATAGTAACAATGAAATCCATCCTGGCCATTCCATATCAACTTTGTCTTTTGAAAATGCCGCCAACGCACAACCTATTGAAGCAAGCGACAAATATATAACAGAAGCAATGAATAAAGTGATATTTCCTGTTTGTGCATAAACACACATGCCAACAAGGCATAGAAAATTGATTATTGTCACCATATGATGTATTGTTTTACAGTTTAAATATTGCGTTGTATGTTGATAGTTGCTGTGGGTTTTGAAGATCGCGAACTGAGGCATCGTCAAATCCCCCAACGGCCATTAGAAGGCCGAGGCCAAGAATCGTGAGAAAGATAAACAACAGTATGTTTGGTTGGTCTTGCATGTCAATATTCTACCATATTTTGCACGGTTTGTAAACAACTTTTTGCTGTTTATTGCGGCACTGTACCGTAACCAAGCCGAGCTGCTTCCTTTGGTGATAAAGTGGCATACCATGATTTTTTTTGAACTAGTAATCCTGGCTTTCCTGTATATTGGCAAGTGTTTTTACTGAGATATTCCGCGAACGCAATCATACCTTGAACGGTTTCATCTCCTCCATCAATATAGATTCTTAAACAACCAAACTTTTCCTTGAATTGGCCTATTTTTATTGCAGGCGGATTTGTATAAACATACAACTGTTGCTTATGGAGGAAATTTTGAATTTTTCCTGTAAGCCGTCTTACTTTTTTCCAGAAAATGTTTTTTGGATTGCAGTGCAAGCTTATTTTTCTGTTAAACTTTTGTATCAAATCATTGACAAAATTCATGAATTTTCTATTAGGATTTTTAACGGCGCGTGATGTGTTTTGAATATAGTCAACAAATGATCCGAATAAATGATCAACAATAGTTTCCCATCCTTTGGGACAATCGTTGGCGCACCTTAAAGGCAAAAGTTTACCATCTGTACCAGTGTCAAAAAGACTTGGATATTTTTCAAATAATACTTGCTCAAAATCTTTCTTTGCAATTCTTTTCTTTGCTTGTTTTACTGTTTGCATAATGATATGTATATTAGAGTTTTGGAAGTGATGTCCATAATGTCGGCTCGCGCAATTCACATACGCACCATCCAGCATCTGGGTGCCATGAACAGATGCTCGCCAAATGACCAAGACCGTGTTGGTTTGGCGGACAATAGACAATAACTTCCGTTCCGTCCTTGGGAGCAGTTTCAATAGGTTTCCAACAATTGTCATCTTGAATTTGTACCATCGTCCTGCCATAATCTGGACTCCAGCCTACATGACCTAATGTATGTTGTGCATTTTTATTCATAATTTTTTTATTGTTATGTATCATGTCTTCTGGTGCGATGGTCGGCTTCGACATAGCCGGGCAATTCGTTCAAAGAAAAAAGCCAGTCGGCATTTTTGAGCGGACAACGCTCTGGGACGATTCCTTGCTTCCACTCATTTACGACAAATGTTGAATAGTCAGTGTCATATTGCGCGTTCAGTTGCTGGGATAGTCCGCAGTATTTGTGCGCGTAGAACGGGCAGGTGCTGCAACTTGTAATGGAGAAGCTAATAGGACGGTCAGACTTAACAGGCGGGGCGGTATTAGTAAATGTTACAGTGTTTCGTTACAGTTTATTGTACCATATTTTACGGGCAATGTAAACAAAAAGCGAAATATCAACTATTTGTTCATATCATAGTTTTTGTTAATTACCTTGAATGAATTGGCAACATATTGCTTTGTCAGCACAATGTCATCAACAGAATGAGACAAACAATATGCACCATGATTGATTACAACACCTTCAAAAGCTTTGCCATCAATTTTCTTAAGACCAGTGGAATATTTGTCAATCAACGTTTGAGTCAGCACAACATTTTCTTCCAAGATTGGAACGTGAGGCAGTGACAGTGCATTTGCAACAATTGGAAAATAAAATGCATCACCTTTGCGTGCATATTTTCTTTCTTTGATGCGATACACACTGAAAATTGCCAATCCCGGATCGTCTTTTGAATGTGGATTTTCAGCAAATGCCTGAATGCCTTGACCATAAGATTCACCACGAATTGCCAATGAAACGCCGTGCTCTTTGCAATACGCGGTGAGCTTTTCACGAATGCCGTATTTTTGGACATGAGCAGTGTATTTGTTATGAGCGTCATCTTTAAATTCAAGAGTTCGGCCGCATACGCCAAAGGTGTCAGATTCAATGTTGTAGTATGCAGTCCAAGATTGACCGTCAATTTTCAACGTGACATCTACAATTTCACCAAATGGTAGTGCACTTACCATATTTTCCCATCGCTCTTCATCAGTTTTAGGAATGCCAAAAGGAAGCAAACCTTTAGCAGAAAGATCCTGCGGCAGTGGTGGTTCATAGTGAGTGATGCCTAAGGCATCGGACACATCACGACCTTCATCTTCAGGTTGAACACAATCGCCGTATTTCAGCATAATAGAATCCACTTGCTCAGGTTGTACAACAATACCTTCGCTCCATTCCCCGCGAAGCTTTACAGCTTTGATGCGGCCTGGAGAATATTTGCGGTAGCCTTCGGCCCATTCAGCATCTTCAGGAAGAACTGAGTCAGGTTGAATGTAGATTACAAGATCACCTTCACGATGAAGGCCTCGTTCGGTTACACATTGATAGCCTAAAATTTTGACAAGATCAAGACGATCTGCATTTGGGTGAGAGACTACCGATTTAATTTTTTCAACTGATGCGTTTTTCATAATGTAATTAGTTTATTCCAGCAATTTTCAATCTTGCGATTCCATTTTCATCCCAGTTTATCAGCTCGACGAGACCAATATTTCCATCTACGGAAATTTCCGTGTATTAGGCGATTTTCATTTTTGATTGCTTGGGATAACTTTTCTCTCGTAGTCATTGACGCGATTCTATTAAAGTTCATTTTTTCGACATGCATTTTTGGATGCACTCTTTTTCTTATTGGTAAAATATTTTGTAGGAGGCGCAATCTTATGGCGCACCAACGACCTAAGAGCAATTGGAGAATAATCAAATGTGTTTTTAGTTGTCATAATGTGGTGTTTCCTTACAGGACTATTCCACTATAAAATGCACCGTTTGTAAACAACTTTTTTCAACAAAATGAAAAAGATTCAACCTATACAGGATAAGGGAAGCATCCACAATTACACATTGGAATTGACAATTGATTGAAAAGAATGGCGGATGAAGTAGGTCCTGCCCCCAAAGCTCTTTCGAGCTCATACTGATTAGCAATCAGTTTCAGCGCTTCGCTGATTCATCATCCATAAAATGGTACACCGAGTGCGACTCGAACGCACAATCGCCAGAGCTTAAATCTGGAGGCTTTACCAATTAGCCCACCGGTGCATTTGGCGGAACGTGCAGGATTCGAACCTGCGACACTCTTTGAAGGAGTGTTCTGCACTTTCCAAGTGCAGTCTTCGTCCGTCCAGTCACGTTCCAAGGAAAGTCCGCGGGCTTGGATTTGCACCAAGTTGGTCAGATTCACAGTCTGAGGCCTTACTACATAGGCTACCCTCGGGAAAATTTGCAAGCATTTCACTTGCGCGCACACTCATTATCCTGGTGAGAAATCCTAAGATTGGCAGTGTGTGTACCTTATCCTAATTGAATTTTTTTGCGTTTGCGTGTAGGACCGCCACTCTCTCTTTTAAAAGAAGCATTGTCCATACCATGAGACAGCACTTTATATTTGTTTTGCACTTCAACAGTTTGCAGTTCAGGTGCTTGCAGTGAATTAAAAATTTGTGTATAGACAACCACTGGATCCACCGGAAATTTCATGTCTTTCAAACATGGATTTAAAACCCAGCAGTTGTGATCATCAGAATGTTCGACACCGCGATAATTCAATCCAAACAGCGGAACATCAAGATGTGCATGCAATGCCATCAACTTTTCAGGTTTGCAATTTGCTTCAAAATTGTTACACACTGCGGTTGAATAGTTGGAAAGGTACTTGAATCTTTTTCCAAGTCTATCATTCTTATAAGCATAAGCTTCAGCGAATGATACAACAGCGTGTGTTTCATGAATGAGAAAATATGGATGGCCACCAACACAATAAAATGAAATTGGGGCGTTTGAAGTCCAACCATTTTGCAAACGATAAGTTTTTGAAGGATTAAGTTCACGTATCACAATGGCGCAAAGCTTAAGAAATTGTGATGGATCATTAACATCGTATCCGCCGATTGTGTATCTTCCAGGAAGCGTTTTATCAACCGTTGGAATCTTTGATGTTTTGCGGTTGTAGACAATTTTAGAATCTTGACCATACTTGGTGCAAAAATCATAATAGTCTGAAAAGTTTGAATTGATGTACATAATATAAAGTTTGGTAAAATGGTAGGGGCGACAGGAATTGAACCTGCTTACCTTCGATTATGAGTCGAACGCTAGACCAATTAGCTACACCCCTTTTTATTTTGCCAATATTGTTTTTTTATTTCGGCAAGTTTTTTCCTTACATGGTTATTCTACTATAAAACAAGGCAGTTGTAAACAACTTTTTTCACTTTTTTTCGATAAAATGGCACACCACGTGAGGATCGAACTCACTAAGACGAAAGATTTGGAGTCCTTCCGACTTGCCCACAGTCTGATGGTGCGTTGAAAATGGTCCACACTGACGTGTCCGAATCGTCTTGTTTCGCTCTTCAGGCGAACGCTTTACCATATAAGCTAAGTGTGGATATAAAATGGAGGGAGCTAGAGGAATCGAACCCCTACCCGCTACAAACGCATAGCCCAGAGTTCAAATCTGGTTTGTCACCTTGACGCTAGCTCCCTAAAAATTGGAACAGGCGGCCGGGATCCCAACCCTTGGTTATCCTTGCGGACCTGCATTGTATAAAATGGTACCTTCGGTGTGATTCGAACACACCGTTTTAATTTAAATTATGGAATAAAGATCTTCGACATCTTCCAATTTTATCTGTCCCGAAATAAATTTTGTGAAATTATTAATTCCATTTTCATTTCTGATTAGAAATATTTTTAAATTTGGATTGTCTTTTTTTACTAATCTATATTTGTTTTTATCACGATCTGATAACCAACCTTTAACTTCGATATATGTATGATCGGAAACTTTAAAATCCGGTGTATAGCACCTATGCTCATCAAACTTAAGTCTTTCCCGAGATATGGTATACCCAAGTTCGATCAATTTTTTCACCTACTTGGGCTTCCCAAGTTCCTTGAACTTTAAGACCATTGGAAAGAGTATACCATTTTATATGTGGTGATCGTTCTAAATATTCAATTCGGGCCTTAGATAATTTTCGTTTTGATTCCACAGAATGACCGTTTAATGATGCCCCAAATTTTTTTCCAACCAATGTTGGTCTTTCTAAACGAGGATCATCATGTTTCGTTATTCCTGCAGACCATCCCATCATTTTTCTAGTTTCAGATGAATAATTTTTTCTCATGTTTTTCCTGTTTTCTAAATATCCAGGATCTTTATTCTTTAAAAGAAGCGCATCGCTATTTCTTTTCCTAATAACAGGACAACTGTTGGATGATTTAGAACATATATTTTTACCAACTTTAATAGTCTTAAAAAGTGCTAAGTTGCCACAACCATGTTCACATAAAATGTCCATATTTTATTTATAATAGAATCTAAATTAATACCCCGACCGAGACTTGAACTCGGACGTTCTTCCGAACAACAGTTTCTAAGACTATCATGTCTGCATTCCATCATCGGGGCTTTACGGCGCCTCTACCGTTGGGCTACGAAGGCAATGGCGCACACAGAAGGACTCGAACCTCCAACATTCTGTTTCGAAGACAGACGCTCTTCCATTGAGCTATGCGTGCATGGAAAATGTTATACTTTTGCGCCAACCGCAAGTGCGGCAGCATAAGCTTTAAATTCCGCAGAAGTTTTACCTTTAACAAAGACACCTTCTGAATCATAACTACGATATTCTGACCATGGCAATGTTCCATCGCTTGTGTTAATAAGACCCGATGGAAGTTTAATGAAAACCTTTGTATCGCCTCGCATGTATGCAACGCATCCGCTACCGCAATAAATTACATCGTCATTAAGTTGACCATTAATGGATGTGGCATTTTTATCGGTTGCTTTAAGACCACCGTCAATCATTGGCTTACCAATTCGATCTTCGTTTGAGGCCAAAAAGTTATCATAATTATGTGCTCCTTTTTTAGTCCAAGGAGTATTGCCTGCGGCAAAAGGAAATTCACCATTTGCTTCAACAATTTGTCCTCCCAAAATTGCTTTTGCGGCAATATACGTTTCATCGTTTGTTTTAATAATATTCATATGTATTGTTATTTATACATTTTTTGTTTTGAAAATGGCGCACATGGCGAGTACTGATCTCGCGTCCGAAACATTGACAATGTTCCCATCTGCCATTGAAAGTACATGTGCGTATTGGTGCCTCTGGGAGAATTTGAATCTAGATCTTATCAAATAAATGGTGCAGGTGAGAGGATTCGAACCTCCATCGCTCCATTACGGTGCTACTGCTTAGAAGACAGTTCCGATACACCTGCTGAAAATTTTCTTTTAAAACATTTAAGTTCATAAAACTCAGGTAAATATCTTTTCATCCACTTTGAAACATTCTGTGGTTTTTTACCAAGCAGCTTTGAAACTTTATTCACCCACCCAAACTTCGAAAAATCTATACCCGAATTTAAAACCAAGTCTTTATATGGTTCCCATCTAATGGCTTCTCTTAATAGTATTTTTTCTCCGGGCGCCAATTTTTTTTCTTTAGCTGCTTTGAGTCTTAATATTTCAAAATATTTTTCATAAGATGGTTGTTTTCCGATTTTTATTACAGAATCAATGAGTTCATGGTTGTACACAGAAGTATAATGTAATTCAATTAACGTCCATCCGGCTGAGGTGATTAAATCATGTCGTTTTTGATAATATTCGGCGAGTGTCCCATCCTTATTATAATGTTGATTTCCATTTACCTCTATTCCAAATTTTAAATCGGGAAAACATATATCTATTGAAAAATTTCTATCTTCCAGTGGGCTCCATTCTGAAACAAATGATATCCCCTTTGAGTTAAGATAGGTTTTAAGATATTCACAAGGAACGGATATAAATTTAGAATTATTCTTCCAAGGGTGTTTATCCGGATTCTTCTTAAGAAAATCTTTTCTCTTTATTGAGAGATTATTTTTTCTTTCTGCGGAAAAAACAATTGGAAATTTCTTACATTCGACACATCGTTTTCCTCTACTATTAAACAGTATTCCACAACGTAGACATGTTTTTTCTTTCCTCTGTTTTCTGTTTGGATTTGATTTGCACCACCGTATGTGGTCTCCAATAGATCCTCTAGTTTCATTCGAAATTTCAATACTACAAAATGAACATTTCCTAATTCGAATCTCATTTTGCATAAAGTTATTTATACAAGATTCGAATTAGAACGAACGAGGCATAAGAAAATGGTACGCAATGACAGATTTGAACTGCCGACAATCTGAATGTAAATCAGGGGCTCTACCGCTGAGCTAATTGCGCATTAAAAATGGTGGGGGATTTGTGAGTTGAACACAAACATCTCGAGTCAAAGTCGAGAGCACTACCATTATGCTAATCCCCTATTGAAAAATGGTGAGTCGCCCAGTAATCGAAACTGGATCTCTACGTTCGTAGCGTAGCGTGCTGTCCATTCTACTAACAACTCTTAAATTGGTCCTCGATGTTGGGCACGATCCAACGACCTCACGCTTATCAAGCGTGCGCTCTACCAGGCTGAGCTAATCGAGGTTTGAAAATTGACCAATTGCCTAATCCGCTGCACACTACTTTATCAGGTATAGCCGCTTGCAATCAGGCAATTGGAAATGAATTTGCGGCTCAGGTCGCTATATCGTGCAATGTGTTCCCAACCGAAATTGATAACGTCTCGAAAGACTCGATTTCTACCATATGCCGACTGGCGTCTTCCTATGGCTACCTTGCACAAACGTCTTAGTTGACGAATACCCCTCAATGACCGCAAAAGTGGTCGGGACGGCCAGATTCGAACTGACGACATCATGCTCCCAAAGCATGCGCTCTACCAGGCTGAGCTACGTCCCGTAAAAAAATTTATGATTCTCGCCAACCCGAAGATTGTTGCACGCCATCACAGGAATTCCTCCGACGCACACGAGATAACGGATTCAAGGACCCGGGACACCCTTGTTGATTGACATTTCAACTTATGGCTTACGATTTTTACCTGACAGCAGGCTTCTTTCATGTGGAGTACAACATGCCGTGCTGTACCATTAGTTCGTACTTATGACGCAGAAAATTGGCGGCCCGTTAACATCAAATGGATTTGGAATCCACATGTTCCGCTCATCACTTCACGACGGGCCAAGCGTGAAGCTCAATTGAGCGCAAGAAAAACTTTCATGGCAGGCCATTCTCCTGCACTTTCCTTTTTACAACAAAGGGTCCTATTATTTAGACGACATGAAAAATTGGCTCCCATCCTAGGTAACGATCCTAGCCCCCGAATTTCACGGTTCAGTGATTAACAGTCACGCGCGTTCGCCTGCTCGCGTCGATGGGATTTGAAAATTGGTGCGCCTCCACGGTACTGCCCCGTGTTAGTCTGGTTAAAAGCCAGGTGCTTCACTGTTAAAGCTTGAAGCGCATATGAAAATTGGAGCCCCCTATCTGATTTGAACAGATAACCTGCTCATTACAAATGAGCTGCTCTGCCAGTTGAGCTAAGGAGGCATTAGAAATTGGAGCGCCGAGTCAGAATCGAACTGACTTATAACAGGGTTGCAATCTGTCGGGTGGCCATTCCCCATTCGGCGCATAAAGAATTCCAACACGCGCTGAAGTTTGAAAGGTAGAAATTTGTTCAAGTATCCGGTCTTGTCGAGATATTGTTTTGTTTTAGGTCTTAAAGACTTACTTCCGCACTCGCAGTCACCCTTTCTTTTGGTCTCGTAAATTACAACAGCTAGACCGTCTGTGTTGAAAAATTGGTACCACAAGAGAATTTTGAAATCTCGACCTGATCCGTATGAAGAATCTGCTCTGCCTCTGAGCTATTGTGGTATAAAAGTGGTGGAGGTTGCCGGGCTCGAACCGACCACACTCTGCTTGCAAAGCAGATGCTCTACCAGATGAGCTAAACCCCCGTTGTTGTTCGGTGTGAACAACTTGTTTTGAAATTGGTGCGTCATGTGGTAGTCGAAACCACGCTTTCTGAGTGGAAGTCAGATGTGCTGCCGTAACACTTATGACGCGAAAATCGAATAATACAGACAGAATTGAACTGTCACTGCGGCATGTTTGCCTATCCTATCGGACAAGAAACCCTTTGCTTGGGGCGTGCTGCCATTACACTATGTATTAAAAATGGTGCGGCGGAAGGCAATTGAGTCCTTCATATTTCACATTACGAGTAAAATATAATCCCGTCGTTCACGCGCATTGTAAAATTGGTGATGCATACGGGGAACGATCCCGTAGTCTCTTGAGTGAAAGTCAAGTGTGTTAGCCCGTTACACTAATGCATCATAGAAAATTGGTGCGGCCGTGTGGTTTCGATCCACTCCCCCGAAGAGATAAGATTTACAGTCTTACTGCTGGAGCCACCAGCTTTCCGTCCGCTTTGAAAATTTAAACAGCTTTAACAAGCATACAACCTCAGCAATCCGAAGACTGGAACTTAATCCAAACTGAGAGCATCGCTACTGTTCCTGAGTGCGGTTGCAAATTGGTCCTCCTGGTTGGGAATGATCCAACGACCCGGCCCTTATAAAGAACCCCCTCTACCACTGAGCTACAGGAGGTGACATTATTAAAAATGTGAGAGGCGTCCATTCGTGACATGAACTGATCTTTCAATCAAGGTGGTCTTACGCTTTCGCGGGTTTACTTCAACCTCTCGTTGTATTGTGAAAGTTTTAGTAACGGTATCACTATTATATTCCGTTAATGTATTATACATTGCACAATAAGTGTGTTTAGTGTATAATGTATGAATCATTGTGAAAAGGGACACACGGGCTCATAATATTCGGATTATATGAGCGAGCCCGTGATTTACTACCATGCTCGATATGACACCGACTTGTCAATACCGTGGGTTCATGCACCGCATGCTGCTTCCGTGTGAAATTGGTTGCGAGTGCCGGAATCGAACCGACCTCCTAAGCTTATGAAACTTGGCTGGAACCACCTCCAGTCTAACTCGCGATTTGAAATACTTGTGAGTGACAAAAAGTAAATTGGATTTGCACCAATTCCTCCGGTCACAGCTGGACCGGCACACATCTATTATGCTATTACCTTCACGATGATCCGATCCGTTGCAGCGGGGCTTCACCATCATGTTCACTCACTTGCACGAACAGCCTGCAAGCCGTCCGAAAATTTGAGGGCAATATTGGGAATCTAACCCATACTCTACATCTGAAACAACAGACACGCTTAGTTTATTTCAAGTTTGCGCTAGAGTTTATTACCCATTAAAATTGGTTTAAATTTAAAGTATTATCCTTTAATTACCAATGCATATTTGAAAATTAGTGGAGTGACTGGGAATCGAACCCAGAGGATACCTTTCGGTTTTTAGACCTCCATGCCAGAGATCACCCATTGAAAATTTCGCTTGTAGGGTCATTCTCCCCTCCCTCTCCTGCTTTCTTTTGCCGCGCCTTCGGGCTACTCTCAGTCAGGAGTATGCAATTAGCACCTCAAACGTGAATGTGTCGGCGATTACAACATAATCTTTAAAACTCATGAAGTAGAGTTACCGTTCGAACACACAATGTGGTTCTTCAAGTTGATTGGATTAACCAATCTTTTGCGGACTTGATGGCCACATTCTTTTTCAAGTTGATTGGATTAACCAATCTTTTGCGGACTTGATGGCCACATTTTTTTTCAATCAATTGTCAACGCATCATCTTGTGATCCATGCCGTTCAACCACGGTCGTTTTGAGTTTCTCGCACTCATTCAGCGTTTCGTTAGAGTTATTATACCACATTTTCAGTGGGATGTAAACATCTTTTGTAAATCTTTTTTACGTTGGCAGAAGGTTTTGAATCTTCTTTGTTGCCGCCGTATGTGAATATTCTACCATAAAAAGCAGCAGTTGTAAACAACTTTTTACGATTTTTTTTACGTTGGCAGAAGGTTTTGAATCTTCTTTGTTGCCGCCGTATGTGAATATTCTACCATAAAAAGCAGCAGTTGTAAACAACTTTTTACGATTTTTTTCATTTTTATTTTTCCCTTATGCCATAACAAAAAGACCCTCGGCTTGGTGGCGGAGAGTCTTTCAAAAACTTTTTTGTCGGATTGTTCTCTGCCTTATTTTTTTCTAGGATTAAAGCTTTGTGTTCCTGTGGCAATATACGTCTCACTGCCAAATGACCACGCACGCGCAACACACAATACGTTGCGTGACGGTGTGTTAGGTTTGACGGAGAGAGGTTTCATATTCATAAGTTATTTATACAATTTTATGCTTCAAGAATGAATTATTTTTAAATAATTGCAGGCACTTGCTCTCTTGGATTGCCAACAAAAACATCCCATTCAACACGATGGCGCACACTGTCAGACAATGCCGAAAATTCAACATCGGACAATATTTTTGGAACAACACTTGATCCAAATGCATTGGAATATGGAAATTTTGATCCTTTACGCAAATTGCATTTTTTACATGACAGCACAATGTTTGAATCACAATTGACACCACCTTTGCTTCTTGGCACCACATGATCTCGTGTTGCAACCGAATAAGGAATTTCCTTCAAACAATATTGGCACTTACGATCATAAATGTTGTACAACTGACGCAACTTTATTGTTTTGCGCCTGCGCTTCATAAATCTTTTAGAATTGAAATAGCCAGGAATTACAACAATTGTAGGAACTGCATACGCCACGTCTGCTGTACGCATACACGGATAATCATCTGGCAATCCTGTATCATTGCTTATCCATGAGCTCCAATCATGAATGTTGCCATGCGGATCATATGCTTTTACAGCACCTACCACAAGATTGCGCATTGCCGATCTTGCGTTAAAAAAACCAAGAGGTTCAAACCCACCAGAAAGGACTAGTGTTGTTTTTGTTGTTGGCGTGATAGGTTTCATATTATATTGTTGCATTCAAAACTGTAGAAAGACTTAATCGCATATTAAAGTCACATTCTGTAATAGGTGTATCAAGTGTCACGCCATCATTTTGAGACCAACCGTTTGCATTTAAAATTTTCACTTTTAAATTTTTATGTGTCGTCCATTCATGTGCGGTCTTTTTAGGTCCAAAAATATTGTCCCAATTGTCACGTCCTTGTTTGGACAATGTTTTTGAGGCAATCGAATCTCCTGTAATATCATTTTTTGCTGACATAATCTTTATTGTGTGAATATTATACCTTACTTTAAGGACATTGTAAACAACTGTTTTCAAATCTTACGATATTTATAAATATATATTATGAAAAAGAAAATAATGTTCTACGGAAATTGCCAGTTAGGTGTTTTAAGTAGAATGTTAGAAATTCACACACCTCAATTTAATGAGAACTATGAAATACTAAAAGCCGCAGATTATGATCTAGCAACAATATGGATTGAAGAAGTTGGTGTTGTCGCTCCTTTTATGTATGTACCAACTACCGAACATGGAATTGCTACCGAAAAAACGATTAAATCATTGGAAAGAATTATTGATGATTCGGATATTATTGTAATTCAAAAATTTAATGAGGCAACAGATAGACGCATCGAATTAACTACCGACTATATCTACGACAAATATCATAGCACAAAACAAATAATATGCATTCCATCATTTTGGTTTTCTGGTTATTTGTCAGAAAACCATAAAAATGATCTACAAATACCATACATTTTTATATGGCTTTTAGAAAAAGGTTTAAATAATACGCAAATCCTAGATTGGTTAAAAAATGAAAATGATCCAAAAATTGGAGCCTTAATAGATTATAATGTGAATAGTTGTTTGGAAGAACTTAAAAGAAGAGAAGCAGATGAATGTTCCAAATATAAATGTTTCATAAGTATTTTAGATATTGTAAATACATATAAAGAAAATATCATATGTTATAATGTGAGTCACCCAAGTGAATATTACTTTAAAATGTTATACAAAAAATTGATTTGTGTTTTAGATGAAACTCTGTTCTGCAATATAGATGAAAACAATATTATATTGCCCGGTCCGGATTGGGAAATATTTCCGTTGGATTTATGTTGGTTTAGAGAAAACTTTAAAGATTTAAATGTCTCGCGTAACTCATACCAAACCTTTATTAATATTGATTTTATCAATACTCAAGTTGAACGCGTTAAAACACTTAATGCTGAAGATTTGCAAATATTACAACCAAAAATAGATTTTCTTAAAGCATAATATAATGAATGTAGATATTTTAATACGATCCTATAGTAAAGATTTTGAATGGCTTGGACATTCATTAAAAAGTATTGCGCAATATTCGTCGGGTTTTTCAAACATACATATTGTTGTTCCTGAATCTGATGCGCATTTAATTGGCCATTTAACAAGTGAAAAGGTACATCCTACACTTGACATGTGTGATGGTTATCTCGCTCAACAAATAACAAAGTTGTATGCTGACACGTGGTGTAAAGGAGACTATGTTTTGCATATAGACAGCGACTGTATATTCTATAAAGAGTTTTCACCTGAGTGTTTTTTTATTGATGGTAAACCAGTTTTACTACGAGAAAAATGTGTCGACAGTCCGTGGAATACAATATCCGAAAAAACATTGGGGTGGTATGATGAATACGAATATATGAGACGACATCCAACAATATATCCAACTTGGTTTTACGCAAAATTTAGAGAGTGGATTTTAGAGACACATGGTTGTGAATTGAGCGAATGGATATGCAAACAACCTCATCATGAGTTTAGCGAGTTTAACACGGTGGGGCAATGGGCATACAAATTTCATCGAGATTCATTTGTATGGTGCGAACCAAAGCAATTTACAGAATATTGTAAACAATATTGGTCATGGGGTGGACTTGATGACTCTATAATTTCCGAGATTAATGGTTTGCTTAAAAAGTAATTATGAAAACTATAATACTTAATGTTTCAACCATTGGGCCACATGAGAGTCTGGCTAAATTATTGGATGACGAAATAGTTTTTTATTGTAAACAAAATATTGATATTGTTCAATTAGAAGACAATTGTGTTGGAAATTTTCAGTCAGTTGGGTTTTTCAATTCTTGTTTGTGTAAAATACAAAAAATAATCGAATATTTAAAGGCTCTAGGTGATGATGACTGCCTAATCTATTTGGACAGCGATATTTGTGTCAAGGATGATATTGTTTCAATTATGAAATTGGAATTAGAAGACTATGATGCAGCATTTCAACAAGATAGCCCTAATGCATTATGTGGTGGAATGTTTATTTGTCGAAAAAATAGTAAAACTTTACAGTTGTTTCAAAACATATTGGATACCCTCGTTTCCAATACTGAATATTATCAAAATAAAGAATGTGATCAGACTGCACTAAATGAACAACTTGCAACCAATATTATAAAACACAAGGCTCTAAGCGAAAGGTTTACTACCTATGGAAATATAGCTGAAGGTCTTTGGAATCCAAATTGTGTTGAGTTTGAATTACCTCACAGTTTAGTTGCATTTCACGCAAATTTTACTATAGGATTGGAAAATAAAACACTATTGCTGGATTTAGTAAGAAATAAAGTTAAGCACAACTAAGGAGGTAAAATCCATAATTGTTTTACTGAAAAGGAACGCCACCAAAAATGTGATGCACCGCTTCAACATTTCCAACACTTGCGCAACTTTTTGCTTCCCGTGCTCTTTTTAGCTTTACTGCCATTTTTTCCTCATCAGATAAAGAATCATACCATCTTTGTTCTTGTTCCAATAGCAGTTTGGCTGTAAGAGCATTATCTTCACATGCCATTCTTTTTCGTTCTTCGTATGGCCCTCTTCTTTTTGCTTGTCCCATAGTATTATTGTTTGTTTGGTGTCGGAAATGCAATAATATTATTTGGCTTCTGTGTTTGCTGCTGCACATTATTTTGCACTAATAATTGAATTAAGCTTTGGTTTTCATGTTGTAGTTCTTTTAGCCTAAATGCTACGGTGAGCAGCAAGGAATTTAAACCGCCGTCCGGTGTTACAATGGTTTGACTGCATCTTTCGCATGCATCAATTAATTGTTGTGTTTCAACTTGTTCCATAATGTTAGATTAAATCATCACCAGCAAGAGCCCAAATTAATGCTCCGACCCATCCTATAAGAGTAAAGCCAAAAACAATGTTAATAAACAAAATAACCCAACGGTATTTGTGTCCTTTAACAAAGGCAAGGCATGATGGGCTTAAAAATAATCCTAGTAAAGCCAAACCTATTGCCGTTAGCACGATTGCGTCATTTGTCATAATGTTAGTATGTGTTCTTTAATTTCGTCAATGTTTAGCATTGTGGATACGCACCCATTGTTTTCAGTTACGGATGATATGTGAAAATGTCCACAATAATGTTTTTTTGGTGTACAAAGTTGAATCAATGTTCCATGATCGTTTCGCTCTTGAACACATTCGTCCCACAGCAGACGATCGCGACTACACCAACCTGAAATATTAGCTTTATCGGTAGGGCCGTTCCACCACGGCGCACTGTGAGTAATCAGTACATCGCATTGCACCGCAAGTTCAGGACACAATACAAAACCTTCATCGCGCCAATATGATCTTTCAGGAATACGGTTTATTCTATCAACACTAATTGCGCCGCCGACAAACAAGAATGTTTTACCATTAATACTTTTAAGAGTGTAGTCCGACAACAGTTCCAAATTGCTCTGAACAATGCGATCACGGCCAGTGAAATATTTTGGATCATCATGATTGCCTCTGATACTGAAAAACATAATGTTGTGTTCGGCAAAAAAAGCATTAAGCTTACGCCCAATCGACTTTTCCCTTTCAGGGTGATGAAAACCAACACCCAAATCGCCAACGCAAAGCAGGTAGCAATCGCGATTGTTGTAATGCAGAATGCTGTGTTTGATGGCACCAAATGTACCATGCAAATCTCCTACTATGTAAACAGGTTTGTTCATAGGTCTATTATAACCTAACTTTTGTTCTTTGTAAAGGACTATTTTTTATTTAGTTTTCTTGAGTTCCGAGTTTTTTTAATCTCAGATTCCACTACATTTTGTTCTTTTTTAATTCTTTGCTCTAAACGCTCCGCCACTTGATTACAATCCAACCATATGTCTTTATCATTTAAAAGATCAACAATTTCGGATGGCGTAAGAAAATCTTGATACATTTCTTGGAATAATTTTGCCGCCCACTTGCGTTCGTGTATCATACCGTGGTACATTTCGCCACCTTTTCCTTCGGTGCCTCCACTATAATTGTGAAACATAAACATACTGTGATCTGTAATAATAAACTCATCGGCCATTAAAAAGATTAATGTTGCGGCGCTCATACAAGCACCTTCAACACAAACAATTAGATGTGCTTTGGTTTCTGAAAGAACTTGGAGAAATTGTATTGTTGTAAACAAATTGCCTCCAGGACAGTTTATGTAAATTTTAATGGTGTCGGTATCTCGACTGTTCCGAATTTCATGAAAACAATCAACATAATCTTGAGGGTCACCAATTTCTTCAACCAAATAGTATTCTTTGGTTGAACCATAATCCTCAACATACGGTGTATTTTGACTTGATCTCAAAATATCTAAAATTCCTTGCGATTTAATTGAATGTTGTTTCATTATATGTTTTACCTTTATATGTATTTTAATTTAAATTTACCGTCAGAATAAATTTTGATGTAAGAACAAATGTTATCACAAAAAGATCCAGAATTTATATAGACACAAGTTTCAAAATATTTTATTTCGGCATAATGTGTATGACCTGCTAGCAGGACGTCATACAGTTTTCCGTATTTTTCGACAAATTTTCTGCTTACAATATTTTTAGCGTCAATCCAGGACTTACTTAATCGTTTTAAAGCTCTTGAAGTTTTATAAGACTTATCAAATTTTTGAACCCAATAGTACAACCCAGTAAAAAACCAAGTGATTATTGGTCGATGTTTTATCCAATAATCATACTTATCACCATGTTCGAAAAAGAATGTTTTGTTGTTAATTGTAGCACAGTAGTTTTCCAAAAGCTCCATACCTGTAATTGCGCTTAAAAATTCTACATTGCTATCATGATTACCTTTTACAAAAATGACATTATGAGTTTTTGAAAGTTTTCTTATTTTGCTTAAAATTTTCCAATCAAGCTTATCATATCGTTTAAATGAATAGTTATCAAATAAATCCCCATTGATTACGAGTGTATTAAATTTTAATTTTAAAACTTTTAATACTTTTTCTTTTTGACTTACATCTGTTCCCAAATGAACATCACTTATAACTAAAATTTCAATCATAATGCTTTTTCATTGTACATTTTAATTACTGTTTTTAGATCCTTTAACCATTTATATGTATTTTCTTTAAATACGATAGGATTTGGATCATCATCAACCGCCATTAATATTACACTTTGTGTAATTGGAATGTTCGTTCGTTCATAAAAAGCCGCGGCATAAAAAGCTGCTTGCATAAAATAATTTGAAATGTAATCTTTTGTTTTGCGTTGTCGTGATGTTTTAAAATCAATGACACTTAAAATTCCTTCATATTCTGCAATACAATCAACGCGACCAGCAATCTTAAAAATGTCACTGTACAACGGAGCTTCTTGCAGCACCACTTTTCCAACGTTTGCATCAAGCATCGGTTTTATGCTGTACCATAATGCTTTTACATGCGGCATTGTGTTTGGAGGAAAAATATCCGTTTCATTATTAAGATATTTTTCAGCAATAAGATGCAACGCGGTACCTCTTGTTCCCGCGTGGTGCAGCACTCGATTTGCTTCATGTGTACCTACCGCTGCTTTCCATCTTTCAATTCCTTCTTTAAGCACGGAACCAAGAACTGTTGTAATACTTGGATAATGTTTACCTTCAGGTGTAATGTATATTCGTGTACCAGGAACACTGGCATCACCAAGATTGTCATAACCTAATGAGACAGGTGCATGTACAAATGTTCTATTCGATCCCAAAATATTATCTTATATTAAATTCCAGTCAATAAACATATTTTGTTCCATATTCTTTTTCATACGGTCGTTGTTATGTTTATTCTTTTTAAATTTCCTATGATCATCGTACGAACAATAATCTTGTGCTTTCTTTTGTCTTTTGCTATCTCTTTTTTGTTTACTCATAAGATTAACGAGTTTGAATTGTACAACGTCTTCCGCTTTTGCTTTTAATTTTTGTAAGTACATCATTCCAACCACTGCCTGCTCTTTGTTGTAGCGTCATTGCACTTTCACTTGTAATGCTTGGAGGAAATGAAATAATTCTTTTTACAGAACCTTCAGCGTTGCATTGTACGCAAGGTTGGTTGATAGGCAAATCGCGATCAGCCATGGAAAGACTGCAATCCCATTCGTGAGTGCACTTTTCACATTTGTATGTGTATGTCATAAGTTCAAATCGGGAAATGCTTCACGTACCAATGATTTGGTAAGCAAAGGATATGTTTTATGAAGCTTTTTATCTTTTGCATCAACAATAATAGTTGCGTCCTTGTAATAAACAGTTTCAAGCAATTGAATGAATAGTTTTTCTTTTCTAAATCTATCAATTCGTGTATTACTTTTTGTAAAACGAGGAAGCATTTGAATTGCTTGTTTCAAAGGTGAAGGTTGCAATCCTACAGGAGATTTTTCCTGTCGATACGGAGGTGCACCTTCAGGTAAATCAAAAACTACAGAAGTGTCAAATGCGCATTGTAAAATAAATTTAAGAGCAAGTGATGTTCCATTTCTCAGAATATCAATTCGTTCTTGTTTATTTTTACTTTGCTCCAAAGATTCAAAAACTTCGTGCGGAAACAATACCATGGTTTTTCTTTTAATCATATATTTTATTTATGGAAAAATTCATTGACGCAAGATATTAAAAGATTGCATCTTTGCGCAATAAGATAATTTAGTACTTTGGAATTGCCTTTGGTCGGCCTATTGTTGTAAGCTTCGAGAATGCCAGCTTTAATATCGGATGGTGTTTTGCTGAGATCAATAACATTCAGGTTACGAATGTAATTGCGGTAAATGTCATCAGGCATTACAGCTTGAAGATTATCATTAGAAATTGCTTTGCACCATTCTTCAATTTGCTTTGCGCGCAATGGTGTTTGACGCGTGCCTTCTTCCAAAAACACTCGATCGGCACTCAGCACGTTTGGAACACCATCGCTGCTGTCACCTTTAAACACATGTTCCAGCAAATAGCGTTGAGGGTTTTTATCGGATACCAATTTTTTAGTCAAAGGGCTAAACTGTTGAACATTATCATATTTTTGCAATTGAATAAAATCTTTATCCGCACTGACAATCATAACAGGTTCATAATTGCCAAATTCCTGTGTAGTTTCTACAAGTGTGCCGATAACATCATCAGCCTCAGCCTTGGGATGTTGAATCACAGCATACGGTAAGTATTCGGAAATTTCATCTTTTACTTTATTAATAATGCGGAATATTTCAGTCCAATCGAGTGTGCTTGCTTCACGGTTTTTCCGACGTGCGCCTTTATATTCGGGAAAATAATCTTTGCGCCATGAACCGCCATCACAGGCAATTACCATCGCGCCATACTTATCACGATACTTTAAATTGTACATTCTCAGTGAATTGAGAATAATATGGCGAATAAAGTTTTCCTCAATTTTGTCAGGTTTAACCTGAGAAAATACACCTGAAACGGCAATGGCTGAATAATCTATGAGAATCATATATTTGTTGTTTGAAGATATATTGTACCAAACTTTTACTGAACTGTAAACAAAATTATGAACTTTTTTTCCACAAAGATTTGACGTGGTTGGAGTGTATCTTGGTCCCAATAAAGTTGTTATAATAGTCATCACTTAGCAGCACCTCAAGTTGAAACTGAAGACGTGCTTCTTCATAGTTTAATTCACCTTTGGAATGGCATATTGTTAAGACTTCTCTTTGAAAATCATGTGGTCTTTCCTGAACCAGAGCTTTTACAATTTCACTTGATCCATAATATTTTTGCCAATCACTATGAACAATTTTAGTTCGTTTTTTGGTTTTCCCTTTTAATGGAGCCAAACGTCTTTTACCTATCAGTGTTTTCTTACCAATATATTTTTTACCGTTAAGACTGTCGGTAATACAATAAACAAAACCTACGGCACCAGCATCAATTTCTGCTTGAGCAATTTCGTCCGTAAATTCTTTTTCTTTGTAGTACCATGAACCCATAGTTTATATATTAAAATATATCGGATGCATCTTCTTCATCACAATAATTTTTATGTAAACCGCAGAACGGGCAATATTCGGGATAAAGTTCCTCATTCGGATCATCATCTTCTTCATCATAATTATTATAGTATTTGTCACCTTCGTCATCCCAGGTAAGTTCATACGCATATTTACATTTGGAGCATTTGTTGGATTCAATCATTGTTTTTTAATTCTTCTTTACGTTGGTAATATGCTATTATTGGAATGATTGGCCATACACATAAAAATATCACGCACAACATTAATAGTATGATTATTAATAGAGGGACGCTAAATAGTGATGCAATTGCATACCAAAATGGGCCAAGGTCATCGGATGGAGTTTTTTTGTTCATTATGCTTCACATGTTGTGCAAGTTGTGATTGATCGTGCCAATTCTTGAGATGGGTTTGCGCTGCGTTGATAGTACAATCCTTTTACTTTAAGTTCCCAAGCAAAAATCATAAGTTCGTTTACTTCCTTAGGTTTGGCCTTTGGTGCAATCATAAGATTTAATGACTGCCCTTGGTCAATATATTTTTGCCGTTGCGCCGCTTGAATAATTATTTCCTTTTGACTTATTTCACCAAAGGTTTTAAATACAGCTTTTTCTTCATTTGACAATGATGAGAGATGTTGAACACTTCCACCATGAATAAGAATATCTTTCCATGTTTCGGTATTATTAAGATCCTTGGATTTTAGCAGTTTTAATAGTTCTGGATTCTTATAGGTAAATTTTCCTTTGGCCAAATCCTTAACAAAGTAATTACTGTTTAATGGCTCAATCGAAGGGCTGACTTGACCAAGAATAAAGCTGCTGCTTGTTGTAGGAGCCACTGCCATTGTTGTAGTGTTTCGGCGGCCATAACCTTTTAGCAATGGTGGTGTTCCAAAAAGTTTGGCCAATTTGACACTTGCAGCATCGCATTTTTCGCGTATTGTTTTAAAGATTGTAATGTTTTCAGTTTGCGCATCCATGCCTTCAAACGGAATACCTTTGCTTTGAAGATATGTATGATAACCAAGAACACCAACACCAAGAGCACGTTGATGCATGGCAAACTTTCTTGGCGCTTCCATATAAGCCACATCTTTGGTTTTATCAATAAATTCCGTCATTACGGCATCAAGAAAATAGACGAGTGTTTCAATCGCATCTGTATCTTTAAGTTCATCCCAGCGTTCAAGGTTAAGCGATGAAAGGTTACAAACAAAGCTTTCATCAGGTCCATTGGACAAATAAATTTCGTTGCAAAGATTTGAATTATTAATTTTCATTCCTTTGTCTTTGTATACCTGAGGCGCAGCGTTGTTTGCATTATCACTGAATAACAAATAAGGATATCCGCTTTCAAAGCGCTTTTTAATAACAAGACCCCAAATTTTTCTTTTGTGTTTGTCACCTTCAATCATGCTGCTCATCCATTCATCAGATACAGTAATACCAATACTCATGTCTTGAATGCTATTGCCATCACCTTTAATTTGGAGAAATTCTTCAATGTCACCATGATCAATTGGCAAATAAGCGGCAAAACTTCCACGGCGGACATTACCTTGAGATACAACATTCATTGTTTTGTCATACAGTTCCATAAAATGAACTGCACCTGTGCTTGTGCCACCGCTACTAATAACGCTACCTCTTGATCGTATGTTTCCAAAATAACCACTTGTTCCGCCACCGCCTTTTGTCATCATGGCCACTTCGCTTAATTTGCCAAAAATACCTTCCATTGTATCAGGAATGTATGATCCAAAACAACTGATAGGTAATCCTCTTTCACGAGCAAAGTTGCTCCAAATAGGACTGCTTAATGAATAATAACCTGCGTGCAAATAGCGTTCAAACTTATCCGCAAAACCTGATATTCCTAAAAGCTTTTCAGCTCCATCTGCAATATCACGCATCCGACTTTCAGGTGTTTCACCTTCAAGCAAATATCCTCTTTCTAGGAATTTGCGACTGTCAGAATTTAACCAATATATTTTTTGTTTTTCCATAATGTAAATGTATGTATCCTTTAGAAAAGATCATCTTCACCAAAACTTTGATTCTTTTTAGAATATTCTGTCGGTCTTGAAAAAAAGAAATCGGTCATATTATTGCCGTGCAATTGTTCATCAAACCAAATTGTTGCATCAAGTAGTGTTTGATCAAGTTCAAAAGGTTTGGCAAACCCAATTTGCGTCATGCTTTCGTTGATACGACTTTTAATAAATTCCTTGAGAATGTTTGCATTCAATCCAGGCTCGTCAATGCCGTTAATCATCCAATCAACAATTTTGGATTCAGCTTTGTATGCTTCAAGTGCTTGTCCTGTAATTTTAGCTTCAAGTTCGGCATCAAATAATTCGGGACATTCTTGACGGATTGTTTTAATAATTTGAATGCCTACAAGTGCATGAATATTTTCTTCATTGCGCGTATATTTTACTTGCTGATCGGTATCTTTAAGAACATTTTTATGTGTGGCAAACCAATTGATAATATAAAATTGGCTGAACAAGGAAACATTTTCAACAAACAATGTAAACAGTATAAGCGCATATAAATATTGTTTTTTGCTATCTTTATAAAACCTATGAGTGTATTTTTTAAGATAATTAACACGCCCTTGAATCCAATCCAATTTAAGATTTTCCTCAAATACATCTTCAAGACCAAGCACGGTAAGCAACCGCTCATATGCATTGTTATGAATAACCTCCGTATTGGCCATAACATAGCCAAGATCTTGTAACGATGGGTGAGGAAGATTATCACCCAATTTGGCCCAAAAACTTTTAACCGAAACTTCAATTTGACCGATCGCACTTAGTGTGCGAATAATAATATTTCTTTCCTGTTCTGTAAGAATAGTTTTAAAATCATGAACATCGCTTTTAAAACTAAATTCTTTATCAGTCCAGAATCCATTGTGCATCGCCTCAATGAAATTTTCTGTCCATGGATAATGGTTTGGTTTGCGCGAAATCTGTTCGTCAAATATTGTTGTGTCGGTAATAGTATTCATTGTTAAATTTGTAAAAAATAAGCCACTTTGTGACATATTAGGTTTCCCTTAATGATTATACATTAAAATGGAGAAATGTAAACATAAAGTGTTTACATTTTATTCTTTTCCTCGGCTTATGCTTTTTAATGATCCATTAAGACCATTTTTAAGAACAATTGTATGTGTCTTATGTTTTTTTGCATAATCATAAACGCCTTTTTCGGAATCATCTTCCAAATTTAAATAAGTGCTCCATTTTTCAAACACCGAACTTCCCTGTTTAAATTTAACAAAAGTTTCATTTGTTACTTCAAACATTTTCCATGTTTGTCTTTTGGCAATAACATCACTTGGTGTTGGCGTTTTGCCATCAACATCTTTTCTTTTCATTCCTATTGGAAATGAAGGCATTGACACCGCGCCGCTTCCAACCGAAACATCTTCCTTTTTTTGTTTATTCATTGTCTTGTAATATCCTGTTGTGTAATATATATCGGTTGCTGTGTTTTACAATGATGCACCTTGTAAACATTAACACCGAAAATTTGTCCAACAGGCGGTGTTTCATTTTCCACTATTACATTTGTTTGACTTAGCGCCAACACGTGACCAGTTGCTTTTAATGCAACGGGTCGGTTTAAAACATATCGACCGTTTTTAAGTTTTTGATCTTCGGTAATATGCCAAGTGCATTCATTAAGAGTTGAAATGTCCAAAGCAACACCTGTCGCCTTTTCCATTATTGCAATAAGCTTTTTATCAGAAATTCCAGTATGCTCCTTAATCAAATATAATGCTGTAAGATATGATGCAATTGTGGATTTACCAAAAGGAATTTTATTTAAGAGTCTTTTAATGTTAAAGACCAATCTGTGAAAAATATTATACTTACTACGCTCAACACTGTTTTGTGGGCTGCGAATGTGTTTGCCATCCTTATCAATAAGTCCCAATTTATATGCTCCTGTGCTGGTCCAACGAGTAGTCAACAAACGTAAAAAACGTAAGGCATAAATTGTATCAGCTGTTCTGGAAAGTAGGCCCATAATTAAAGATTTTGAAGTTTTTTAGTAATGTAAAGATCGCTTGGTATATTCGAGTAGTCGTCTGGATGAATATAATTTAAATATAGTAAAAAGGTTTTTAGCGCGGGCCAATGTTCCTCATTCAGTTTATAGAAACACATTTGTGTCGCCGATGAAATTGTAAAAACATTATAAATAATAATCAGATGATTTAAAATAAGTCTTTCTTGTAGTATTTTTCTTTTACTATACTTATTTAATAGTTTTTTTAGATACTTAAAACGATCAACGTCACAATAAAAATCATTTAAATCCAAACAGTTTGGATTGTTGTAATGCCTTGCGGCATATATGTTGAAATTCTTATCATTAAGTTCTAAATTTGAGCTTTGCATAACCTATAAAGTTATTTATCAGCCAATAGATCAGTAACACTTTTTCCTTTTTCCCAAAACTTACAACTCCAATAACGAGCTTTCCATTTTGGACCTGGATCGGTATCACAATGATGCCTTGCTCTAAAACTTTTTAGGCGTTGTGGATTATCTCTTTTAATGTCTGTACTTGGATCACCAAACCCAAGTTTAATTACATTACCTTTTTCATTGCGAACATAAACATAAAACTTATGTTTTTCGTCACTCGATCTAAAAGGGTTATCAAGTTCTACTTTGCGACCTTGATATTCTGCTTCGGATATAAAGTTTAAAAATGATTTAATCATACTATTTGATACCAACTTAATATTGTATTGAATGTAGAATTAACTGAATCTGCGGCAATCGCTAATGTATAAACATCAGAAACGCCAGCTTGAGTTCGGCCCAACTGTAAAAATTGACTTCCCAAATCGTTGAGTGTTATGGATTCACTTGCATTTGTAATAAATCCAGATTTTACTATGGTTCCACCAGTCATAATCGAATCGCTTATCGTGAATTCAGTGCTTGCGCAATCTGGGTGAACGGTCCATGTAGGAGTGGTCGCAAAGGTTGCATTTTTTATTAGTGCCCATTGATATTTTTTATTTTGTTCAATTACAATTGAAACTTCAGTAGGAATAATTATACCATCAAGCTTAGTGGACGCTAAACTAATAGATACTGTATTAAAGAATTTTCCGCGGTCAGCATTAGTTCCATTAGTTTGACGAGTAACAAATACCGAAGCCGATGATGCTTGACAATATGTTAACGACTCAGGGTTATGACCACCTTCACTAATTACGCACAAAATTTTACAAGTTTTGCTTCCTCATCACGACGTGTTAAAAGTCCATCAAGTCCTTTACCAACCCATAAGCGTTTCATTGCGACAATTTGTCCCGCAATATAATTGTAAAGGTTTAACGTTTTAATCTCACCGCCAATTGCTTTTCTAATATTATTCATTTCCACGCGGGAAGCACCTACAACACTTCCGCCTCTATTAAAAACAAGTGATACAAGAGCGCCAAAAGCATCAGGGTGCAAAGCATCGCTTCCTGGAAACGCTCTTTTTGTTTCACTTATAAATCTTGGTAACGTATCGCTTATAAACACGCTTTCAGCTGCTTCCCAAGAAACACTAATATTTTTTACACGCGAAATGCAACTTTTTGCGGCCTTACCTTTTTTACCAATTGTGCTCAACAACGAGTTATATGAATTCGCATCAAGATGTTCATACCAATCCTTTTTAAATTGCGCTGCTGTATTGTACCCAAGATCGTAACCTATTCCAATTGTAACACCACTTTGTCCACCAGGATATGTAGGATGTTTTAATGCTTTATTGTAATAGTTTGCTCCTCCACCAACTTCATATTTTAATATAAGATCATATGCTTTATCGGAAATACCAATTTTAAGATTAGGTTGCAAAGTTTCCTTTATTTCCTCAACAAATATTTCTTTCCCGTTTAAGCTTTCCAATTTGGAAATAATAGCCGACCAAGTAATGAGACCGTCTTGTCCATCAACTTTAAGCTCAAGAAGCATTTGAGCTTTTTTTACCAAGTCGATTTTATTAAAAGTTTTATTAAAAGTGGACATATTATTCTATTGGTGTTTGAATCGAATATTTGGATTGAATAGTCGCTGATGCAGTTTTGATGGTATCATATAAATCTGCAACCGTTTGTCTTGTTTCCTCATCTGTTGAGTCCAAACTTGAAACAATTTGATACAAACCGTCGATGCTTTCGATACCATCACTAAGATACATTAATGACAAACCAAGTGCATCATCAATGGCATCAAGTTCCTCGTCCTCAAGTTTAGGAATATTGGATTCTTTTGTTTTTGATATTACCGTCGGTTGTGTTCCGGAACGAATGGTTGTGAGTGTTTTCATATGTTAGCTTTTTTTATTGGCAACAAAAGAACGGAAAGATTCCTTAATTTCCAATGCAGAAGTTTGCGGTTTGTATTGCTGTTCAACAAATGCTTCCACCAAATTTGAATCGGTGCATTTTGTTGCAAGTTCAACAATTTTCATATGGCGCAACGTTGCCACATTTGTTTTTTCTTGAATTAAAATGTAATGAAAGTTGAAAAAATCAATTTCATTTTGCGATGGTTTACGACCTAAGGCGATTTCAATTGCACTCGTTTCATCAGGTGCTTTGACTTTTACTTGTTGACCACCATCACGCGGTTTGATAATCCATGAATCATAATGTTCTTTTTCTTCCTTAAGACCATATGTACCTTTGATTGGTACTCTTGGTTCACTGATTCCCTTAGCGTATTGTTTTAAATAATCTTCGGCATGATCTTTTGCCTCAAATGGAGTGTTATAAGATGCTTGTCCAAGATACAACACTTTGCCACTCTTGTTGACAACCTTTGGTCTATATCCACCAAATTGTGATTTTTCGGAAGTTGCCATATAATTATTAATATCAATGGCTTCTTGCACAGCATCTTCTTTTAATCCTGCAGCTTTGGAATATTTAATATTAGGATCAAGTTTAAAGATATAATTTACTGTATCAATGAAACTTCTGTTCCCACCTTTAAGCCAAGTATTAAGATCAATTCTTTTGTTAAACATCTTAATTTGTTTTGTCAAACGGTCGATAAATTGTTTTTTAGCGCTATCGGATGATGTATCCTCCAAATCGGATTCAGACCATTCTTTCCAAGAAAGATCATGAAGAAAACCATCGGCATCCAATGCTTGAAGAAACAGTTTGCTTGATCTTGCGCCGTCATTTTTTTTACCGTCAAGCGTGTAAATTCCTTTTGAAACAAAAGTTTTTGCTTCTTCCGATTCTGTATTAGTTTTATCCATATGTTTTACTATTCTTTGTCCTGGTGTGTCTTTTATATATTTTTTTCTTAACTTGTCAGTTCCTTCAAATCCCGCACCGTATTCTTCGACAAAAATTGTCATAGTCTTTTTGGTATTGTTGTCAGTAACTTCAAGATGTTTTCCTCTTTTTACATCATATGATGAATCCCAAATTCCATCTTTAAGTTTAGCAATAACTACATCATATTTGTATGATGGAATTTTTGCTTCCTTAATACCTTTTTCTACACATGATACCAATTTGATATAATATTCTGGATCTTCAGCAAGGTGATGTTTTGCTATAATTGTCGCAATTTCTTCGTCATCTGTATGTTCCAGTTCAATTTTAATGCCTGCGGCCAATTGTTCTGGATCATACTCGATTGAATCATCATTGGCTTTAAACGGTGATGAATCATCACATGCTTCATTCTTTTGAGCAGCATAATATGCACCAAGAGCCATTGAAATTCTCTCCTTTTTAGTCTTACCTTTAAATTTAGGATTTGTACTATCAATAAAATCTCGAATCCATGCGGATGCAGGTTGTGATGCGCTTAACTTTTCAGTTACGAATTGTTCTTTATAATAAAAACTATGAATATCCTTTTTAGGATCATATTTTACCACCAAATCGTCTAACACAAAATCATCACCATATTCCTCAACAGCGTTGGCGAAACCGGAAGCGTCACCAAATATATGATCAACCACCTCGTCATCTGTACAGTTTCCTATATAACTCAAATTATCAGATTTTTCTCCAAGTTGCAATTGTTCTTTTAAATTGCCGGAAATTTCGGAGAATGTAAGATCTTCCAACGTCTTTAAAAGTTGGTCTTGGCTTGAGGCTTCGTTTAATAGCGTATTCATTATTGTATATTTATCAAATCCTTAATAAAAAATTTGTTTTCTTTTAGTGTGTTTAAATTTTTGCAAAGCACGTGGTTTGCACCTCTTTCCAAAATGGATAATTTATCGGAGCCTGTTTTGTTGGAATGCACAATGTCTCCAACATTAAAAATTGATCCGTTAATATAATGTTCTCTTACTTCGCTTAATGTATCAAATTGTACATGCGTGCGAAAGTTGTAACTTTCTTCAAGACCCATGCCTTTACGCACGGCGTTAAATAGTTCTTTAACATCGCCAAATGTTTTTGGAACACCTTTGGAAAATGTTTGTAAATCGTTGTCAGCGGCTGCACTTCTCATTTTTGATGCACTTACGGCAAAAGTTGCTTCACCTGTTCGGTCATCAATATCAGGATCTCTTGTTCCAGTTGATACAACATTTACGCCATCAGGAAATTTGTAATATCCATGCGCGCCTTTGACACCATCATATTTTTGTAATAAAGACTTAAATTCGTTAACTCGATCGCTTCCAACGGCAACCGTAAAACGTGTGTATCCTTCATCATATGCGCTTGTTGCAACATCAAATATGTTTTTTACATTGTGGTCAAGTATAATATTACGGCCGTATGACGGAAACATTTTGCGCATAAATTTAATTTTCTCCTCATAACCTAAAGGATTTTTCTTAGGATCTTCGCTTTGAGAAGCATATATTTTGAATGTTTTGCCTTTGGCCATTGCGGCAATTGATTCAATATTTTCCTGGTGCCCTCGGGTCGGTGGATTAAAGCGACCAAATGAAATGATAATTTCATTCATTCGATCTTCAGTAAATTTTCTAAATGTTTTCATGCGTTTTGACTTAAAATGGTTTGTGCAACGGTATCAACTTCGTCTTTTCTTTTTGCGACAATTCGCTCAATTTCAAGACGGCGAGCAAGTGGCAAATCATCTTTTGAACTACCGTCCAGCACTTCCAAACGAATTACTGCTCTTGCGGCACTGCGGGCCATTGCAACTTCGCGGCCTGAAGGAGTTTCCGGTTCTTCAATGTCCATGTCCTCATCTTCAACATACGAACGATGGCGTTTGTGATATTGATATGGAATCAAACCAACATTATCTTCAGGTGTGTCACCATCTGTATAATCAACAGGTATAATATCTCTTAGACGCAAAGGTTCGGACTTCATAGTTCTATTTATAATAATTCGCATTAACGACCTACCGCACGTTTTTGTGCATACTTGAGTTCTGTTGTGCTGCCAATGTATTCTGCTTTAATTTTACCTAAAGCACTTTTAAGTTTGTTTTTCACCTCGGACTCGCTGTTACCGATAGACATTAGAAAACTGGCAATGACTCCTTCACCCGCATGAAAACTATAATCATGTGATGTATTGCCAATTACTTCAGCTGGCAATACATCATATGCAACCTCATCAACAATCAGACGGTATCGTTCACTCGTTCGAACAACTCCTACATGTGTATATTTTTCTTTAACAGCATCAATCAAATCATATTTTTCCGAACTGTTTTGATGAGATGGAAATTCAACCATACGTTTTGCAAAACCAAATAATGTTTTACTCTTAGGGATGAATATGTCAATCATATAACCAAATACTGAGGAACGCAAACCGTTTGCTTTATAAAATTTTTCCCATTTTTTATCAACGAGTAGATCATCTTTGCCGCCTCCGGCTCCTTCGGTAGGATCAAGATATTGCCCAAAGTTACCATCACGATGGTCAATCTTTTCAACTTCATAATGCAGATCAGCCGTATCAATGCCAGATGCTTGCACCATATCACCAAATTTATACTTTGGCGCTTCGAGTATGGTGCGAGCTATACTCACCAATGGATCATTTTGTATGTTTAAATAATTCATCTTTCCCACCCTTTAATAATAGAAGGATCAAAATTGTTACGAGAAAAACTCATACGGTCAACAAGTTTTACAACGTTTTGTTTAATCTTATCATTGATTGCAAATCCTTCTTGACCTGTAACTTTCAAGACATCGGACGTTCTTACAAATGTTTCCATCTTTTTAAGATCTTCCAATTTTTTAATGATAATAAGTTTTGCCCGTACAATAGCATTTTGTAAATCGTAAATGAGAGCTAAATTTTTCTTATTTTCTTCAGAAAAGAATTTTAAAAATTCGTCACGTTTTGCTGTTGCGCTTGTTTTTCCTGCTTCACTCTTTTTGGAATCAATATCCTTTTGAGCTTTGGCGTTGATCCAAACCAACAAATCTTTTACATGCTGTGTTGTATCCTTAATACTTTGTCCTTTACGTACAAGTGTATTATTAAATGTTTCCAATGTTTGAGCAAGTGTTTGATTGTCTTCAATTTCTTTTAATGTGGAACCGCTTATGCTTTGGAAAATTTTACCTGCTTCGGAAAGAATGTCCGTTAATTCTTTTGTTTCCTTGGCTGTTAATGTTGCCTTTCCTGAAAGATCTCGAATGTAAGTATCAGTAAACCAAACATCAGGTGTTTTATTAAGAACATTTGAATTGAAGCCGTATGATGCTTTCATAGATTCAAAAGTATCGCCAGTGTATTGTGTATGGAAAAATACTCCAATTTTGCTTGCTTTTATTGTTTTGGCCAAAGCACTATCTTTTGGAATGGCATAAACAATTGTATTTGGTTGAAATGTAAGATATTCCTTACCATCATATTCTTCAATTTTTAAATCTTGAGATGTATATGCCAGGTCGCCTTGAAGAACACCTTGTATACCAAGTTTAGGAAAGTATTTTAATGCAATGGAAAGTTTATCGGCAAGGTCACCAGACGTATCAGCACGAACATCAGCTTCGGTTTTATATACCTTTGGGTTTTTATTAAAGATTCCTTTTTTGGCAACGAAGAATTTGCCATCAGATGGATCGGTGCCGACAAATATTGCCGGAGCACCATCAAATTTAGCCGCAACATCATATGATTGTTCGCTGTGACCTGCCAACATATCACGCATGCTGCGTAATGCGGTAATTGCTTCACGTGCGCCTGCAACACCACCATAAAGAATCTGGTCCTCGATGTGTGTCATATGAAGATTTTTACCTTCGGCGGAGGCTTCTGTTATGTAATGTTGTTTAAATGTAATCATTTGTTTTAATCTTATTCGTCATGTAATTTGATAAACGGTGCGCTTAATTCAGATTGGCTGCTGGCGTATTGAATGCTGCTGGTAATAAAATCATCTTGTTCATTAGAATCGGTAATAATATCAATAAGTTCCAAGCCAATATATTTGCTGAATAACCATGATTTTCCATTTGCATCAACTTGATCTTTAAATTCATCATATGATAATTTTTTACCGTCAGTTGAGTATCTGCTGTAATTTTCATAAAATTTCTTCAGCATAATAGGATCCATTTTTTCAATTGCCGATTTTAAAACTTTAACATCGGTAAGCTGTTTAAGACCCAAACGTCTTAGGACACCTTGAATTGGACCATAACCAAGTTTTCCTCCGTTGGCAATTTTGCCTTTAATTTCACCTTGCCAAGATGTAGGTTCATTAAATGTTCTAAATTGAACTTTACCATTAACAGTAAAGTAAATATAGATATCCTTCGAGGAAAAGAATCCTTCGGAGCCAGTGGTAAATTTATCAAATTCAATTACTTTCTTTTCTTCATCATAATTGTAATAATCAATTTTGCCACCTTTTTTCATTTTTTTCAATGAAACGCCAATAATGTCTCCACTGGCCAGTGCTTCATACAATATTCTATTTAATTCAACAATGTCATCAATGGTATGATCAAATTTGATTTGAGCTCCTACTGGTGAAAGCATGTAAATATCCGCTGGACTCCATTTATTAAGGTTACTGAAAAGTTTATCAACCTTATTTAGTTTCATGAAAACTTTTTCAAGATTTTTTACCCATGAGGAACCTCTATGAAATGTATAATTTTTCTTACCAAATCTTTTATATAGTAATTCAGCACCAATAATACAAGATTTTTTCCAGCTGTCGGAAAGATTAAGAATATTTTCCAATGATTCATTAACCTTAACACTGGCATATGCTTCCTTTAAGTCGTCATCATTATAATCCGCGGTGCCGTTCCATAATGCTTGAGCATATACACATTGCGCACTTTCACTTAGTGTTGTAATTTCACTTCCCGCGCCTGCAGCCTTTTCTGCGCCGCCAAATTCAGCAGTTTTTGCAAATTTACCAAGTGTATATGATGCAGTGCCATCCTCGCTTTTTAAAACAATTTTTGTAGGATCGACTTTATTTAAAATGGCATCGGCCACAGCTTTATCGTATTTTAGTACAACCGTTTCACCAGTAGTAAGTACGAAAGGAGATTTTTTCTTAAGTTTTTCAATAAACTTATCAACACGCACTTGATATTTGTACAATTCCCCTGGTGCCAAATTATTGGCTTCTGTTAAAAAATGTTGTTTAAATGATTTCATTATTACTATTTATTGCTTTTAAAAAACTTTTTGCTTAGTTCCAATTCATACTTATCGGCCTCAAGTTCCCAAGGCATTTCTTCATAATCCGAATCTTCCGAAAAGTTTACACCTTTCCATTTTGCGCAATAGTTACCATTTAGTATGGTAAGTTCTTTACGGACAAATTGTTTGACGTGCACCATTTCGTGAGCGAGAGAACACAGCATTGTTGATTCAGATTGAGAACAATCTATACAAATGGTATAATCGCAACCTGCATTATATAAGTCCATTTGATAACATGATGCATACGCTCCTTCCTGTGCCAATAAGTTTTCCTTTATAAAGACCGCCACCTTTAATTTTCTTTTTCGTGGCATCAAAGATTTAATAAAAAAATGCGATGCTCTAAGAAGCAACTGTTTTAAGTGCTTATCAGAACATCCATATATTTTTACTTCAGGCAAAACAAAGGAGTGTTAAATGTTGTCATGCGTACATTTCGATCATACGCACCAAATCTGCTTCGGAAATATTAACACCAGCAACTTCGGCTCCCGCTTTCATATTTAAACCTCGAGATAGTTTTCGCAAGTTTGGTTTTTGTTGTGATTTACCTGCACGCAACAGTTTAATAACTTCTTTGCGTGAGTCAAGACTCAGTGTTAATCCGTCTTCCAATTCCATAGTTCCGACAATCTTTTCCATAAAGTCGTAAATTTCATCTTCGGTAGGATCAATGTTAACAATAAATGCACGCGTACGAAGAGCACCGTCCGGATCAAGTTTGTCAAGTGATAAGTTGGAAATGAAAATAATTCTTCCTGTAAATTCAAAGTAGCGAGGAATTAAACCGTCATCAAGAATTTCCTCATCGGTCATGTCATCAGGGTCAACGACATTTTTACCCATTTTGTTCCAAACCAATTTACGAACTTTATTTGTATTCGTAGCGGCTTTTATAATATTGCGCGATTCTTGATCACCAAGTGTGCTGTCACTGTCATCAAATAGAACGATTTTATCTTTATAACGGAATAATAAACTGTATAAGCCGGCTGCACTGGATGTACCTGTGTTTTTGAAATAACCTGAACCGTCGCGCAGTCCGGCACTCTTTAAAATCTTTTCGGTTGTAAATGTTTTACCAACACCGCCCGAACCGCTAATAAACAATGCATTAGATGAACCGCTAATTGTCATGCGGATTAAATTTTCCAAATCTTCCAATTGTTTTTCAAATGACAATTTTTCGATATTTTTGGAAAGGTTATCAAGATTCTTATTTGATCCGTAACTTTCGTTTGAACTTCCTTTACTTACCTTGATACCTACAACACCAAGTTGTGATAAAATTTTGCTTTTATCTTTTATAATGCTTTCAATGTCGCGGGTTGTTCCTTTCCACTCATATTTGTTTCCAACTTTAAACAGCAGATCGGGAAATTCTTTTCTTATTTCATCAAACACTTTTACACCTGCGATTTTATTGTACGAATAAATTTTGCTTTGTGTTAAGGTGCCTTTAGGTGCATTATCCGCAATAATAGAAACAATGCCGTCAAACATTGTGCTTGAATCCATTGTTTCATTCTCATTTAATGGAACATCATCAGGTGGAGACATTGTAGTTCCCAATTTAATGCCTTTATTGTTAATCATATCAACAATCACAGGAAGAACCTTGATAACCGAAACACGTGAATCAAATTCAACGAAGAATGGAGATGGATCTTCACCGTTCCAATAATGCACTGATGCAAGGTTTACCAAACCGATACTTCCCGCACTCTTATAGTTAAATCGAATAGATTGATTACCTTTACTTGAAAACATTCTTAAACCAAAACCAGAATCTCCCGAGTTTTTATATTCTTCAATTCCTGGAAGCTTGAAAAATGTTTTACCAGTTTTTTTGGCAATGTATTGAGAAATTGTATCTGCGACCTTTAATGCCGTTTCAGATGTGATTCGTTCGGTAAGATATTCTTTAAATTTGAATTTGTGTTTCATAAGGTATTGATGTATTTATACATACTCATACTTTAAATCCACCAAAATTATTAGCTCTTACCGAAGTCTTACCAGCCATAAATTGACTTGGAGCTGCTGCTGAACTTTGAGATCCGCTGTCAACCGTAATATTAGCCATTGGATCAGCCAAATCATATAACCTCATTTTACTTCGATCCACACCAACAGTAAATCTTTTATGTTTTGAAAGATCATTGTAGCGATTTTTCAACTGTTTTACCATAATTTGATTTGATTTTTCAAGTGCTTCATTACTGATCAAAACAAGGAATAAATCCACTGTATGTGAAATACCCATAGATTCGGAAACATTTGTAATATCAATATCACTATTAGAATTGTGTGTTAGAATATTATTGGCAAAAAATAAATGATTCCCATTTACTTCAATATCAATCATTTCAATATCATAATCCAATTCCTCAATTTGCGTAATTATTTCTTCCATATTTTAATTCAATGTCACTAAAGAATCTCCATTTTTTAAACCAGAATTAATTGATTTATCAACGCCGCCGACAGGAAATTTGTGATCAGCACTGCAAATAATTGTCTTTCCTGATGAAGTTGTAATACGATATGCTTTCTTTTTAGTCTTAGGGAAAACGGTAATAACATCATTAAAGCCGGTATTACTTTTTATTTTATCACCAACAGTAATTTCATTTAAAAATTTGTTACCATATTCAGTTTCAACTATAGTAGAAGGATCTAAACAATATCCATCTCGATTTACTTGTGTTGCACTCCAAATAGCCACATTAAATTCAACAGCCAATCCGCGGACTTCCTCTGCAATTGATTTTACTAGTGAGTAAGAATTAATCGAACCTCCCAATCCTTTCATTCGACTGCTGGCACAAATATTAATGTAATCAATATAAATGACATCTGGAACAAATTTCTTTTTCATCTTTAATTCCAACAGCAACGCGCGAAAGTGACCAACATGTGCGGCTGCGGTAGGATATTCCTTTACAATAAGAGTTCCTTTTGTACGATCACCAACATTTTTGATTTTTGAAGAAAATGATGACCGAGATAAATCTTTCAACTGATCAATTCTTACATCAAGAAGATTAGCGTCAATCCGTTCGGATATTTTTTCCTCCGACATTTCCATCGTAATGTACAACACATTTCTTCCTTCGGCCAAGTTTGCCGCGGCCAAATGACACATGGTTAAACTTTTACCACCACCAGTTCCGGACATTAACATACTCAATGTTTTTCTTGGAATTCCTCCGCCCGTAATAACATTCAACATATCCAAATCAAATGGTATTTTATCTTCGGTTTTATGATAAAAATCATACCGTTGTTCCGCATTGGCAATATAATCGTGACCTACGTTTGTATCAAATGTCACGCTTAATGCTTTGGCCAAAATCTCAGGAATAAGTCCTTCACCTTTGGTTTTACTTTTACCGTCAATAATGGTAATCGCTTCCATTACGGCAAGATGAACAGCACGATCTTTACACCATTTTTCGGTGCTATCAATTAACCATTCCAATTCAACTTCGCACGGAATATTAATTTCCGAAATACATTTTGCAACTTCATTGCGATCATTACGATGCACATAATCGCTATTTTGGAATTCAATGTCAAGAACATTTGAATTTGGAAGCTTATTATATTTGCTTATAAAACTTAAAATAAGACCATATACTGATTTGTAATGGCCTTCAAAATATTCTGTTTTTAAGTGTGGTAATGCTTTTCTGCAAAAAATTTCATTTTGAACTAAATTTTTTATTATAATATCTTCAAGATTATTGTCCATGCGGTACTCTCAACTTTTACCAATTTTATATTCTTGCTGTTCCAATATGGAGGCTAAAATATCTCCAATGTAATTCATAAATGATTCATTTTTCATTAAATCATCATCATTTATTTCATCCGGGCATTCCTCAATTTTAAATTGAAATTGCAATTTAGCATAATTTTTATCCTCGTCCTCTGTTATTGAAACAGTGCCGTATGTATATATTACGTTCTTCCAAATTCCTGTCAATAATTTGATGGAATAAAATTCAGACGATGGTTTTTCAACAAACTTATAATCAACGCCTTCTTGCATATTAGTCAATGTTTTCAATTTCTTGTTCAACGGTTTGATCAAAATCAAAATCATCACTGGATGAATCAATCATATCGCGCAATCCAATTGTATATTTGTTTTTAATGTGTGTTGCAAAGTTTGTATTTTTAAACACACCTTCCCAAAAGTCTTTGGTCATTGTTCCTGCTTCGCGCACAGCCTTGGAAAGTTCTGCTTTGGTTTCTGGGTTTATTGCCATGTACCAACCGTTTTTTGGTTTTACAACATAACCCGCTTCAAGCGCAATGTCAAGCAGTCCACTCCATTTTTCAATACCACCTTTCCAACTTACGCTGATGGGAATTTTGCTTTTTTCTTTTACAAAGCGTGATTTTTCAATGTTAATAATAAAGTGATAGCCTTGAATTTCAGTGCCGTCTTTATCTTGCTGACGACCAATAATCCAGCAGTTGTCGCAGGAATACATGATTCCGGTACCGCCAGAAACAACCGCCTTGCTAAACATTTCCTGCGTCTGGTACGTGTGGTTAATAGCAAGCAGTGGAATATTCTTAAGTGTAAGATACGGTGTTACCATTCGGAACAAACCTTTTAACGATTTTGCACGAGTCATATCAGCAACACTTTTTTCATTAAGAGCATCATCAAGTTCCTTTTTAGACGCAAGGTTGCCGACACTGTCAATTACAATAATAACTTTATCCTTACGGTCGATTGTTTCAAGTTGATTTACAAGGTCGAATTTAAGTTCTTCAATGTTTTTAATAGGAACATGTAACACACGAGAAGTATCAATTCCAAAGCTTTCAAAATAACTTTGTGGACTTCCAAACTCACTATCATAAAACATAAGAACAGACTCCTTATGCTTTTTAAGATATGCGCTTGCCATAAGAAGAGCAAAGGAAGTTTTAAAATGTTTTGAAGGTCCCGCCAAAATGGTAAGTCCGCTTGTAAGACCTCCGTCAATGCTACCACTCAACGCAACGTTGATCATTGGCACACTGGTTGTGGTAATATCCTTTTCCGCATAAAATTCGCTTTCGGAAAGCACATCCGCTTCTTTAATGCGGCAATTCTTTTTTAGTTTTTCTAGTATTGATGACATGTGTTGTTATTATTATTGTTGGTTGAAAATGTATTTTCTGTTTTGAAGAATACCGTTGCAATAGTATTCATCTTGCTTGTTCAAGTCGGCTTTCATTTGAATTATTTCTTCATCATTACAATCATTTAATTCTGCTTCGATTAAAGCATTAATTTGTAATTCCCGATCACGTGTAATATATGTATGGCAATCACTTGTAAAGTGTTCCAATTCCTGTGGAACATTATGAATGCCTGCAATCACGTCTTTGTAAAAAGATAGCAGAGAGTTAAACATAAAAGATTGCAAAAAGTCGGAATAATATTCGTCTTTTTTTGCGGTAAACATTTCACTTAGTCGTTGTATAATCATTGTTGTTCTTCAGGTTGATCTTCGGGTTGTGTTTTTTGTTTTTGCTTTTCGTCGAGAATATTATTGTCAATTTCTTCTCCAGGCGGTGTTACTTCTACAAGCAACTGTTTTTCTTTTTGTGTGTTCATATGTTGGTTGATAATGTGATTATACACCATTTTTATGGCAATGTAAACAAAATTTATACTGATAAAAATCTCATCAATTCGGCGAGTTTTTTATCTTTTATAGAGTGCAGTCGAGCCATATTATCATTGATTGGCCATCCTAACATTTGTGTTCCATTTGATGTTGTATATTTTACAAATTTTGAGCGATCAATACATTCAAAGACTCCTATAGTATCACTATTATCAAATTCAATAAAAATTAGACGATCAACATTTAGGCATTTGTTTATGTTTGTCATTTTGGCTCTAATGGTAAACATATTTTTATATGCGTATCGAGCCTGAGTTTTTATCTCAACAGTTTTACCGTTTGCATCAACAGCATCTTTTTCACTGTCAAATGGATCATCCGATCTTTTACATTTTTCCAATAAACAAAATAAAGCCTCTCCCAATTCACCCAACTTTATTCTGTTTGTATTACTATTCGTCATAATCGCTTTGGTATTCGTTGATTCCACACTCCTTACACGAATCCCAAAGCAAGCCGAAGCCAGTGCCTTGCCAATCACCTCTTTTTAAAAGGTGACAATAACCGTTGTCTTGTTTTGGAAAATTTGGAATCTCATCCAAAAATGGGCAGCAGCCTTTGGAATCATAACAATAGTTTCCTATTGGAATTAGCGCCTTACATTGATCAGCGGAAAGATCTGCACGTACCATAATGTGTTTGCCGTATTGGTATGATGGATCGACTCCGAGGTCTTCAATAATATTTTGCGCACCGAGGCCAGCAAGAACCTCGGGCTTTTCATAAAGATAATAGCTTTCCATATTATTTGCCAGCAACGATGATCAGTCCTAAATTGGAAGTTGCATAACTCATATAGACAAGAGTCCAAGGCCAAATTGCCTTTGCATGCAAAGCTTATGCCGACAACAAAATACAACAAAAACGGCGCGCCAATTACATATGACTACTCAAAATTCATTTTCGTTTTAAAGTTCATTATTGGTATCTTTACCAAAAACACTTAAATATTCTTGGAATGAAGATTTATCGGAATTGTATACATAGTCAAAAACATAATCATTCATAACATCGTCATCGCATTCCAATAAATTTTCAAGATCGGAAAATAGTTTATCTTGAATTTTCGACAAAGAGGTGATGTATTGTTTGTATTCCTCAATTTTCGCGTGTGTTGTGTTTGTTTCCATATGTTTAAAAAGAGTTATTAATTGAAAGCTTTTGCAACGCGTGAAATTCCTGTTCAACAATTTGCGAGTATTGATCATCCTCTTTTTGATTTTTTGTTTGAACTTGAAAACTTTTGATGAGTTCATTTTCGGCTCGATGACGCATTGCAATTTCAGCAATTAGTTTTTTCCGTTGCAGCATTTGCGGTGTATTTTTCATAATATCTTATTGTACCATATTGTTAGTGTTTTGTAAACATATTTTAGGAAATAGTGTTAATCAATTCCCTGACCGTTTCGGAATCCAACAACATATGGAAAGCGTGGAATTCCATCAGGAGTAAGATTAAAGTATTTGCATGTAGCATATTTGCCTTTATAAGAATCTGCATCATGCAATAGTTCTTTTAAGAATGTATGATTCCCTTTAATATTGGAACTGAATCGCTTACCGTCAGGTCGTTCCAACGTTGCATAACCTGCCATTCCGCTTTTATTACCATTGCCTTCGCAAATTTCCACGATAAGATATTCATCATCTGTAAACTCCTTGCGCTTAAGCAACGTGTTGCTGCGCTTGAATTCATAAGGTTCGTTGGTGCGAACCATTTGACCTTCATAGGCATCTTCAAGAAGAATGCCGTAAAGTTCATCAAGCTTACTTTCGTCACATGCCACATATGTTGCCACAGGAACAACTGGAGTCTTTGGAGTAAAATTGTATTCAGCGCAAATGCTTCCAATTTTCATGTTGCGATCAAGAAACTTTAATGTGTTGTCTGCAATGTCGTACCAATGATATTCGATTGTGGCTGCACTTTCTTCAAGATCTTCTGCTGTCGGTTTGGTCTTTTTAATAAGTGAACTGATCTTATTAAAGTCATCATGCAGTCCATGACAATACAATTCACCGTCAAGAATCAAATCTGGATGCGACTCAAATACCGGTTCCAATGCTTGTAAAATATGCGGAATGGTTACCCATGGTTTACCGTTGCGACTTGTTGCGCCATGACGTGTAATAATTGCGCGCATGCCGTCCAATTTTGGTTGGCAATATACTGGAAATGCAACCTTGCTTTTTCGGTCTTCCCATTTTTTGGCCAACATTGGCTCGACGAAAGTTGGTTTATCAATGTCCTGTATTGACTCAAAGTATCCAGAATCTTTCTTTTTCTTCCAGATCGCCTGTGCCTGAAATTGCGCCTGAGCAACAAGATCGCGTTCATTTGCTCGACCGACATTTGTAGCCACAACAGTTGACCATTCAGTGGTAATAATTTTGCCATCCACTTGCCCATAAGACGCACGATAAAGACCTAGTGCGGTATCAATTTCCATTGTCCATTGCTGAACAGCTCCGGTTGATGTGCGAGAATATAGAGTAGGAAGTGTTTTCATATTTTTATTAATCAATTGGGTTTTAGAATTAAATGTCGCAATAGTCCAATAGTCGTGAATAAGCTTGCCGTCCTTCCACATGCTATAACCTCCAACTCCGATGCTTTCACAATTGCCAATCATAGCAAAAGCTTCATAAGCATTGTTACATGCTTGACTGTATGCTTGCTTGGGCGAAGCAGACATGGCGGTTCCGTTTCGGACGGCGGCGCCTGGAACAACAAGGTAGTATTTTACGATGTACATAATATAGAATTTTTGAAAAAGGAGGGGAAACAAAGTCTCGGATTAGCGCACTCCCATCAAAGTCTTGACGGCTTTGACTTGGGCGGAGGTGAGGACAACCTAGGATCCGTCTCGCATCTGACCGATCGGAGTGTTGCCGTCCATGAAGAAGGCATTAACGAGGCGGGCGAATTCAGCAGCTTTTAGTTTTTTCATAATGTGGTGTTTCCTTACAGGACTATTCTACTATAAAAATCAGCAGTTGTAGTCCATAGTATTGTTATTTATATCTTTATTGCTTTCAGATTACAGTAAACCTCTTTTAAGATAGTTTTGCTAAGCTTAGCAGTAATGCTTCTTGAATTTCCTTAGTTGTTTTTCTCACAGGAGCTTCAACTACAATTTTGCTTTGAATCGGTTGATCAACCAATTCTTTATTTTTCTTTTTTGAACGTGCCATAATATCCTATTTATAAGCTTTTTGCCACGCGTTCTATGGCTCTTGCCGATTCAACTTCCATAGGTCTGTTCTTATACCAACCGCCGGTATCAAGATCAATTTGTTTACATAAAGACGCAACTTCGCTTGATGTTATCGGGTAACCTCGCCGCATTGCATTACTGGCAATATTCAGCATAATTTGGTACATTTTAGCATACCACCCTCCATTATGAATTGTTCGGTATTCGTTAATCATATTCTTATTAACAAACGGGCAATCGGCATAGCTGTTCCATTTAAAATTGGTATTGCACAATCCTTCTCTTTTGTATTTTAGAATCTTCTCGCGAATTTCATCGGGAAGTTTATCAGAGAATGAAGATGCTTTAATGCTGGCAATATAAGGGTGACGCGACATTAAAGCATCCGGGTCGAGAAATGTTGCGCTTGACCCGCTATAGATAAAATTATTGCTGTTTGGATATTGAGCAGGAACATAATACATTCGAGATAAATCCTTAGTTTGAGGATCACCAAGACTGTTAAATTCTTTATTGCACGCATACCATAAATGACGAATTTTTGATGCTTCAACATGGCGTGTCATTGGAAGTATTACACGAAATTTTGTTTTTTCCGCTGTGCTGCTTGCCGAGGAATAACATACATGAGCATAAGGATCGAATACTGCTGCAGCCTGCTGAAAGCTTCCAGAGTATTCGTCTACATCCATTGCAACCCAACCGCCCCAAGACAATACATTATCATTTTTTCTTGTCGTGTTTTCCGAAAATGATGCAGGTGTTATAAGAGGACTGCCGTGCTTTTTTTCGTGCTTTTTAGGTTTGTATCCTGGTTGTGCGCTTAATTCATACAGCAAATTTTTAAAAGAATCCCAAGATTTAAAAGACATCTTACGATGTGTTTTGTTATCATATATGCTGGTAAAAATTGTAAGCGAATAATTCATATTTTAGCAAAAGAAATCCTCGAGACTTGAAACCGGTTCAGGTTTCCAACCAATAGCGTTTAGGATAAGTTGTAACGGTTCAACAAAAGTTTTTTTAAATTGAAGATCATAATCAATAAAATCATTCAAACCAAATTCAACTGGAAGTTTATCAATAAACCCTATGACATTTTCATTTGTTGGATTTGGTTTTTTCAAATGTATGTATTTGATTTTATCACCACCTTGAATAAGTTGATATTGTTGTTGCAAACCTTTTGTCACACAAAGATGATTGTGCATAAGAGCAGCTCTGGAATTCATAGGAGTTCCTTTAATATAGATTGTTTGACGATCTTTCCATTTTTTAATATTGCTGACACCTCTTGGTGATGCAATTGTTTCAGCTGGAAGTTTGGAAAAATATGTTTTAAACAAAGATAGTGATTGCTGCATGCGCGATTCATCCTCGTTCATAATTACCTTGAATATTTCCTTGAATGCTTGTCTGCACACTTTTGGTGTGGAACTTTTAATTGCCTCAACGCCCATCATTTTAATTTTAGGTTCGGCATATTGAACACCTTCATTATTATGAACATTCATAATATAGCGTTTTTTGGCAATTACAATTCCACGGTTTGAAATGCTTTCGCGTTTCATTACCATTTTATTGTCATAAGCATTTGTCAGTTTGGCAAATTTGGCAAATGATTTTTCCAACATAGGTTCAATTGATTTTTTGGCAAATTCATCAAGAAACATTACTGGGTTTTTAGGATTAAACTTATCAATAATATCCTTAACTGAAATATAGCATGAATCGGTGTCCATCATAATAACACGATCCTTAGGGCTTTCATCTTTTAAGAAATTGGACAAATGGTTATTAAAGCTTTCCTCTGCCCATTTAATCACAAGCTGACCTGTAAGTGTAATACCTTCAGCTACCGCAATGTCAAAATATCGGAAAAACCGGTTACCAATAGCACCATACAAACTGTTCAGCAAAATTTTGATTGCCATTTGTTCAGTTTCAAGACGATCAACTGCGGACGCAACGGCAAAATATGATTTGGAATTTTTGTGTTCATCAATTGTTTCCAATTCTTTCTTTTTGTCAATCATCTGTTTTTTAAGAAGCACACGTTTGGAATATAGCTCCTCAACAATTTGTGGCATAAACCCTTGTTTATCTCGTCTGAAACACGCACCATTGGCCGCCGTGGCCAAATTAGGTTCCGGACTTACATTTTTCTTTTCTTGAAGAATACGATCAACATCCAAACCATGAACTGTCATATGCCGAACCAATGTTTCTGGGCTCATATTGTATTGCATAATCAACGAAGGATAAAGACTGTTAAGGTCAAAACTTAATATCCATTCGTGCATTCCAACGGCTGGGTTTTTAACATATCCACCTGGATATGCAACAGCACCTTTTGGTGTGCTTGGTGGAACCGCAATATGTTGTTTGGCCAATTTTCGGAAAATAATACTATCCCAAATTGCAACTGTGCCTAATGTTTCAGTGTAGTTTACACCTGCAAAATATGAAAGAGTAAATACAAGATTTAACAGTCCCAGTTTTGTCTCAAGTCGTTCCACAAGTTCAACGTCCTTAATGTTATAATCCAAGAAATGTTGGAAATCTTGTTCATACAATTTTGTAAGATTGTTATAGTCTCCATAATCCAATTTATTTTCACCAAGAACAAGTTCGGCAATATTATCCAATTTGTAACTTTCTTGTTGACCGTAAGTATTCAATGTGAATTTTTTAAACAATTCCAAATAATCAAGTTGTTGAATTCCAAATATTTCATAATACACATTTGTTTGCCCTTGGAAAGTTTTTGATTTTTGATCCACTTGCTTCCACGGTGATAGTCGATTGACATCCTCGTTGCCTAATATGCGGGAAATTCGATTTACCAAGTATGGAATGTCAAAGTTAAGAGTGTTCCAACCGGTAATAATATCAGGTGTGTTTAATGTGTCGCTCCACCAATTTAAAAAGTCATCAAGCATTTCTGATTCAGTTTCAAATTGCCGATATTCTTTTTTGAGATGCGGAACAATACTTGCGTTGCAATCATAATCTTTAAGACCCCAAGCAATGTAAGTATCACTTCTGCTGCTTTTAATTGTTATGGTGACAATTGGGTGTTTGGCTTCATCCGGTTTGGGAAATCCGCCTTCGGCGCCATCAACACCACTAGGGCATTCCAAATCCAAATAGCATATGTCAATTAATCTTTTGTCAAATTGGATTGTGTCTGGAAATTCAGCTTGAATAAAAGAAGGAATATGCCGTTCATTTCCATAAATTTTAAACGAATCAACACCTTCATAACTTTTGGAAAATGCTCGGCATTCACTCATGCTTTCAAACCTCATAGGTTCCAAAGGAATACCGTCCAAGCTTTTCCATTTGGCATTCTTATCCTTACTTTCAAGATAAACCGTAGGGCGGAATTTGTAAGTGTTGTAAACTTTTTGTCCTTTATCGTTATATCCACGATAAAGCAGATTGTTCATTTTTCGGTCAATACATGTATAAAATCCATTCAACATAAGAATATTATAACAAAAATCCGCAAAGATGTAAACCAATCTTTGCGGATTTGATAATTTTTATTTACTATAAGTTATTGTATTTTAATAGTGCGAGGTTTCTTTTCTTCCGGAATAACCTTTTCAAGCACTATGCTTAGGATTCCATTTTGAAGAGAAGCTTCTCTCACAAAGACATATTCCGCCAAAGTAAAGCGCCGTGTAAATTTACGAGCGCTAATGCCTTTGTGACAATATTCTCTTTCATCCTTTTCTTCTTGTTCACCAATAATAATCAGTGAATTTTCTATCGCCTCAATGTTTAGTTCTTTTATACCAAAACCGGCAACAGCAAGTTCGATAACATATGAGTCATCGGATAGTTTAACCACATTATGAGGTGGATAAACATTTGTATTTTCTTTATGTATATGATCAAAATCTCGAAAGAGTTGATCAAACCCAATGCCAAATGGCGTGTATGTATTAATTTTCATTTTTTTTTTTCGTTTCTCCTAATTAAGCGAGTTTTATATGTGTTATCAACAAACCCAATAACGGCATCTGCTGTTTGTTACCACCGTGGTAACAAAATTTATTTATACAAATTTTTTCCTAAAGAAAAATTATTTTTTATCTTTTACTTCAGCTGCAAGATCCGCATCTGCTTTACCCCAAGTTCCTGCACTTTTAGTCGCAAACGAATTTACACGTGCATATCCCCACTGCTCTTGAGTTGCGCCAGGACGATGGCCACTTTTCCACGCCCCCATACCTCGGCGCATTACAGCACGAAGAATGCCAATGGAAATTCCAGTGGCTTCACTTTTCTTTTTAAGCGCCGTTTCAATGCTTTCATTATCAATAGGACCTCGATCTGTGGATTTTTCTTGTAAAGATTTTTCTTTCTTGCCAAACATATCTTTATATTTTTGTGTGTGTTTGGATACTTTTGAAGTACTTAGACCTTTGGTGTCACCAGGCATTTTTTTATAAGCCGCCGGATCATCATTGGCCATTGCTGCTTGTTTTGCCATTTGTGCTTTTTTCTTGCTGATGGTGCTAGGACTTAATCCGGCAAAATAACCATCATTTTCGTACATCCAATGTTTAAAACTTTCCATCTTCACATTTTTTTCTTAACATTTCCAATGCTGTATTTATTTAAGCAAGTCCAATCTTTCTTTTCTCTATGTGAAAGAATTTTAATTTGTTTAAGCGACGATGCATCTTTAATGGAGTTGTTATTTGCGACACGCAATAAACCCCAATCGGAAAGAAGTGTAATAATAGTATTGCGTCTGCAAAGATCATCATGTGTAAAAGTACTTGGTTTGCCGTCAAGCGAAAACAATTCCTTAAAATGAACTATAAAATATCGCCCTTGCTTGTGCAGTATGTGGCAACTTTGATATAATGTGTTATGATCTTTTTTTGAGGAAACGCCAATTCGACCTAGTGTTTCTTTAATTTTAAGAAAGTCGTCAGGTTCACTCAAATATATTTCCACCATATCTGATGGGCTCCAATCAATTATTGTTTGCAGATCATTCATAACATTATTGTTATTTATAACAATATTGTTTTAGCGGCCGCCAACATCACGACGTGCTCTTATGCGATCTAATGCTTCGGGCGTAAACAGTGGAAGAACACTTCGTGCTTTTTCTGAACTGTAATTGTAGTGCGCCATTAACATGGCAACATCTCCAGTATCATCCGGTTTCTTGGACCATTTACTAAATCGTTTGCGTGGTCTAATAAGATTACGAAAGAAATCATATTGCATTTTAGGTGCGCACGATGAACGAATATTCATTTCATTTGCAAACAATACTGTATCTTGAAAATACGACAACCCTCGGTTAATCATAAACGGCAAATATTGTTTATCCACAGCATCAATGTCAGCCGAGGTATCGCTATAATCTGCTCGTGAATTTTGCATAAGATTCACACCTCTTGCTCCTTCACAAATGTTGTTAATAAAATCAAAAGGAGAAAGCTTTTTAGGCCCGAGAGTTTGTTCTTTAGTTTTTGCCGCGGCCATATTATCTTTTCCAAGTTACATTGCTCATCAATTCTGTCAAGCATGCAACCATGTTAAGTTCTCTATCAGCAGCAAACGCATTTTTATATCCGTAATCGGCAAGGATAAGCACGGCCGCTGGAATGGTTGACGGTTCCGCTGTATCATACAGTCCGTCATAAATCTTACGAAAAATAACGCTGCTGTCAAGTGAACTGTTATTGACAACCCAACTGCGCATACTTTTGAAATCTTTATCGCGCAAATAAGATGTAAGTTGAGCAATGTTTTGATCACTCATACCTACAAGAATTTCAGTTGGAATGGTACCGCTTGTAGAATATCTTTGACATTCATTTAGTACTCGGCGCCAGTCCGGTGCATAACGAATAATCAATTCGGCAATTGTTTTTTCTTGAAACGTCACACCTTCTTGTTTAAGAATAGTGGAAAGACGTTTCATAAATTCACCTGCCAGTGATGCAAGTTGTTTTTTATTTGTGTTAAAGTCAACAACGCTACATCTGCTGTGCAACGGTTCAATAATCCTGTTTTTAAAGTTACACGTAAGAATGAAACGACAATTGTTACTAAATTCCTCAATAAACCCGCGAAGCGCAGGCATCGTGCTGGTAGGGTTTAAATAATCCGCTTCGTCAAGAATAACAACTTTATAACCACCCGTCAATGATACGGTACTGGCAAATTGTTTAATTTTATTGCGCAGAACATCAATACCACTTTCTTCCGATCCGTTAATAAGAATGTAGTCAAGGTTTAGCATATTACACAATGCCTTGGCCGCAGTTGTTTTTCCTAGACCTGCCGTTCCGGAAAACATAAGGTTTGGAAGTTGACCTCCAGACACAAGTTCATTTAATGTCTTTTTAAGATCAGATGGAAGGATACACTCATCAATTGTTGTTGGGCGATAACGCTCGCACCACAAATATTCGTTTTTGTTTGAATTCATAATATATTAAAAAAATAAAAGAAGGCGCATCTGTATGTATATGACAGATGCGCCTGTTTGTTTAAATGGTTGTAATTTGTTGATACAAATCTTTGATAACGCTTGTTTCTTTTTCAAATGAAGCGGCGTTTTTCTTATGATAAAGTTTTGCAACCTTACGGATGAAACTTTTTTCAATGTCTAATGCATCACTGGTCGCATTAATAATTTCTTTAATTTGATCACGCGCATCATCCATGGTGGAAAGCTCATCACCGATTGCTTTAATTGCTTGCAGCATTGCGCGTTGTTCGTTTGTATCTTTCAGTTGGTTCATATTATTTTAGGAAAGGTCAAGTTCAAGTTGTTCTTTTTGTTCTTCTTGTTCAGCAACTGAAGATCTCAATTTTTCAAAAAGTGTTCCCACAATTTGAAACTCTTCAGGTTGAAATGCGCCTCGTTTGCTGACAGTGTTAATAATATTAAGCACAAGAAGAACATCTTGAACAGAAACTTCAACACCAGTATTGTCGGATTTTTCGTTCATGGTTTACAGATTAAAAGATGAGGTTTTTTCCAATGCGATGAAATATTGCACAGGTTGTGATTGATTTGGCCAACGCGAGATAAGTTTGCTGCTTATTTCAACTGCATAATCACCTGGAACAACTTTAAGATTGGCAATCAAAAAGTGCAAATCAAATGATGCTTTTTGGCTGTTATTCTCATCAATAACAACGGAAAAAGTATTTGCCGAAGAGTTTTTTGGGTCACCGACCGAAAGAGTCACGACACCGTTTGAACCACTGATGGCCACCATTGAGTGACCTAAAGCGCCAGCGGCCTTACGAATTTGCCCTAAGACTTCTTCGGTAATGGTTACAACAAGATCGGTTGACGGCATGTTAATTTTACTTTTAGGAGTTGTCAAAATGCCTGGATCAGCAAAGCGGTACGATGCTTGAGTGCGCCCGCTTTTGAACAGCACGCTATTTTCCGAAAAATGAAGTTCAGGATCTTCCATTAATCCGAACATGGAAATAAATTCATTAAGATCATAAATTCCAAAGGTGGAATCAAATGAACTTACATCGGCAATGGCCATAATATTTTTGGCTTCGGAAATTGTCGAGATAGGCTCACCTGCTTTTACCAACAGGTTGGAATTAATTGATGAAAAGTTTTTTAGAATATCGAGTGTTTGTGATGTTAGTTTTGTCATATGTAAATTGTACAATAAATTGTGGTAAAGGTAAAGGGTTTTTTATTTTAAATTACGGCACAAAAGACGGGTGGACTTTTTACGGTCCACCCGTCTGTTTAAATTAGGCCATAACTCCGCGATGAGAACCAAGGCGATAGCGGCGAACCTTTTCTCCGCTGCGGGTTTTGCGATCGTTGAGATAGATCGGGAAACCTTCTCCGCGAAGCTTACTGATCACACGAGCCGGATCCGCAATTCCGCTTTGTTTTGCCTCATTGGCCGAAAATTCATTTCCATCCTGAAGGAAGGAAAAAATTGCATCGGCTTGAGTCATTTTGTTTGCAAGACGTGACAGTCTTTGTGTTTGTTTCTTAGTCATGTATTTGTTTTTTTCTTTTTTTTCTTTGGCCAGTTTCATATATTTGATGAAGGACCACTCACCAAAATTTTATCAGAAAGGAATTGGCTCGGGCACCGGTTCTGCCACCGGAGCGGGTGGAACGATTTGACCATCCTCATTCAATTGAATTGCATTGCCATCAATTTTTGTGTAAAGATCCAGGAATGCTTCCCGCGTTTCATTTTCAAATCGGCTGATACACATATTAATTGCGGTAAGGCGATCATTAAAGACGCTGTAAGCTTTTACAATATGGCACAGGCGGCGAGTGGAAATAAGTTCATCAACGCCTTCGGCTTCATATGTTTTGCGAATTACCGCGCTCCAACCAACAAGTTTGTCGACAAATTCATCATCTTTAAGATCAAGTGCATCAAGATGTTTTTTGACAATACTGTGCTCAGTCTTAAAGTTTGGATACGGTTGGTCGATTGTTGCAACAAATCGTTCCATAAAGGCATCGTCAATAATACTAGCGGCGCTATAGCGTCCGTCATCAGATCCACGACCTTTGGTATTTGCAGTTGCAATAATATTGAATCCAGGTGCGGGAGCTACAACTTGACCAATCTTTTTAATAAGAATAGGTTTACCTTCCAGAACACCTTGAAGGCACATAACTTTGTTGGAACCGCGGTCAATTTCATCAATAAGAAGAATGCATCCACGTTCCATCGCTTTTACCACCGGACCTTTGTGAAAGACAGTTTCACCATTGATCAAACGGAATCCACCAATAAGATCATCTTCATCAGTTTCAGGGCTGATTTGAACTCGAATGTACTCGCGCTTAAGTTTGGCGCACGCCTGTTCCACCATCATTGTTTTGCCGTTACCGGAAAGACCGCTAATGTAGACAGGGAAAAACATTCGGCTTTGAATTACCTTTTTAATACTGGCGTGTTCACCCCAGGCGACAAATGTAGGATCCACGGGAGGAACATAGACGTCATCATTGGTAAAGGCGTGAATTTTGGTTGGTGTCGGAATGGACATATTGAAAACCGGCTCCGGAGCCGCGGTCGCGACAGGTGATTCACACACACCTTCAGGCGGAGAGAAGTTTCCGGTCATTCGAGTTTTGAAAAGGCCGCGCAAATCATATTTGCCATAACCAACTTTTAGCGCATCGGTCATAAATGTGTCCCGAATTTCGCTGTATTTCATGCCGTGCAGACGACCTGCTTCATTGATGGCGGTCGTTCCGAAAAACGGTTTTTCGCCGGAGTGAAACAATGTGTCCAATGTATTTTTTGCTGATGCATTCATATTCTTCATAATGTAGAGGTGGTGAGATTCGGAGTGTCGTTCCCGATGAAGTTATTGTACCATATTTTGCACGGTTTGTAAACAACTTTTTATCGGAAGATTCATTTTTATGCAATAATTTCAGCAAATTTGTTAAGAAACACACGAGATGTTCTTTTCTCAGAGGTAAATTTGGCAAAATCCTTGGCCAATTTGGTTTGGACACTCGATTCGGTGAAGCTTTTTCCAGAGGATAAGCTGTCCGATTCAAAGGAATTTTCCTCAACAATGTTAAGATTTCTTGTGTTCTCGAAAATGAAATATGCGTCATAATTAAATGCGCCTTTCACAAGCAGGCATTTTTCCTTTTTGTTCTTTCTGAGTGCAGTCTTAAATGTTTCGGATGCATTGGTCCAGGAAACGTGCTCTTTATTATTTGAATTGTAGACAAAGGAATCAATTCCATTGGTTTTCAAATCTCTTTGATTTTGAGCAACAAAGAATCCGAGGACAGATGTGCCGCAAGTATGTTTTAGATTTTTGATAAGATCGGAATATAGTTGTTTGTTGCAGGCATTGTATCCATTATAGCCTCCACTTTGATCAAAGTGAATTTCATTGCCGTGAACTTTAATCATATATTTGCTGCAACCGTAAACCGAGGTGCCTCCACTGGTAGGCTTACGGAATGTAACATCGGAATTATTGTCATTCAACATCAGCCGGCTGCCGTCACCGTCGGTAAGAAAGACAGTATTCATTTTTTGAATTTTATGTTTGGCTTTAAAGTTTTTCACAATGTCGTGAGCAGCAATAATAACTTCCAGCAGAGGGGTGCCGGACATTTTTTCGTAACATGTTTCCAGAGCAAATCTGCACATTCCGCGGTTAAAATTGAACAGTTGAGCTTTGAGTTCACGAACAGCCAAGTCAAACTTGTCTTTTTTCGTGTCGCTGTTAAGCAATTCAAAAATATGAGTAGAATCTTCAAATCGGATACTCAAACCCAGCATCGAAGAATGGGAATTTGCACTATATGTTCCACCATGATATGCCGACAAATCATCAGGATTTGTAAAACCATAAACCTCGAATGGAATTCCTACCGCCTTGCAAAAGTAAACAAGTTGAAGTGTTTGATCAATAACATCTCCCAAAGTGTTGCGCATCGAGCTGCTATAGTCGATGAAAAACACCATGCCGTGAGATTTAGCATCAGCCAAAGTGGTAACACTTTTGAAAATTTGATCTTCAAATTTGTATGAATGAAGCTTATTGACATTAATAGAACCAGAGTCGCTTTCCCGAGAACGGCTGTATTGAAAAGCAGATTTTCTCCGTTCAAATTCCTTAATAAGAACAGCAATGTGTTTTTTGGTCGAAGTTTTAAATTGAGCAAAGTGCGCAACAAATTCAGGGTTGGTCATTACCGCATTATACCGAGGATGAGACTGACGGGCGTGCATAATCTTTTCAAGAGGAACAACGGCGCGCATTGTTTGTTCTTTTTTCGGACTATTAATCACATTGTAGTCGATATTCTTTTGAAGATCTTTCAAATTGGATTCAAATTCATTTTGCGTCTGCGATTCAAAAGGATCCACATCGCCCGAATAGTTCGGTTTAAAGGAATCTGCACCAGCGCTGGAATCGGGTGATTGATCATCTCCCGAACCATCATCTCCCGAACCATCATCTCCCGAACCATCATCTCCCGAACCAGCATCTTCCGAACCAGCATCTGAGCCGGTGGAATCATTTTTCTTTTTATCAATATTTTGATCGGAGTCTGTGTCCTCGGTCTTGTCTTGTTCTTCCTGATCGCCCTGATCGCCGCCGACAGACTGTTCGTCTTCATCTTGAGTTTCCTCGGGATCGGCCGATTGTGAAGAATTTTGTTGCTCCTTATTCTTTTCGGCGCCAACAAAATCATAAATGTCTTTGCAAATCTCAAGAACCTCATCGTATGATTCGGCGGTCAAGCAGCGGTTGTAAAGTACTTCCTCTTCAGATGTCAAAGGAACATCAACCAAATTGCCAATCTTACCTTTAAGATTCAGGCGATCAATAAATCCCATCTTCCGAAGATCTTTATTTTTGATTTTAAAGAAGTCCTTTTCAATAAAGTGTTTGTAGCCTTCACGAAAGGAATAAACAAGACCGGGATAGTCGTCGCGGACCATTCGCTCAATGCGAATATCTTCAACAACGTTGCCAATCGCAAATGGCGCACCGGGAATCTTTTCGCGAAAGCGGGAAATTGCATCTTCTGGAGTATGAAGTGCGTGACCAACTTCATGTCCTACAAGCAAATCAGAAACAAACTTACTTTCGGTGTTCCACGTCGGAAGTCCTAAAGTTCGGTTTTTAACATCAAAGAACGCCGTATTGTAGTTTCCAACAACAACGTTGATGTTTTCCTTTGACAAAAGCTTGGCAAGCATTGTTGGAGTATTTGTATTTGCAACCTTCACGAGAACATTCTACCATAAAGAAGCCGATTTGTAAACATCTTTTTTCAAAAAACCGAACTTTTTTACGGTTTTTAATGCAATCGTTTAGATCTAAACGGTTTTATGTTATGGATTTGATTTGCGTGAAGTTCTTTTTCTTCTCAAATTCGATCTTTCTTTCAAATTTACCTTCTAGAAGGTCTTGCTTGTGGCTAATCACAAATATTCTTGTTTCCTTGTCCAAGTCTTGTAGGATTCGCAGCAAGTTTTCAATGCTTTCAATATCCAGCGATGCATCAAATATTTCATCCAATATTAGAATGTTTGTGTTGCTGCTGTTTTTCATTTTGGCAACCTGTCTCCACGCAAACAACAAACTCAGGTCAATCTTTTGTTTTTCACCTTCACTAAAAGAGCTGTATGTAAAATCGTCTCGGTGGCGTGAACGGATCGTCTCATTGAAATTTTCATCAAGTTCAAAGCTTACGAAAAAATCAAGCATTTGAAGATAATTGTTGATAAGTTTATTCATAACGGGAAGATATTGGCGGATGATTTTGGTTTTAATGCCAGTATCTTTCAACAATTCTCCAATAACATCATTGTAAGTCCGTTCGTCCAATTGATTGGATTTAAGGTCCGACAAAGCATCACGAGTATTTTTCAATTTCTCAAGATCATCAAACACAGTTTGAAGTTCTTTTTGATCACCGCTTGTATTTTTTAAAGTGATAAGTTCGGAAATGCGTTTTTCAAATTTGGTAATTAATGCTTGATTTGCGCGAACATCATTATTAAGTTTTAGCAAACCTTGCAATTCTCTTTCAGCATCCGCCAAAGCACTGGAAGTATTTGATATGGATTGCTGCAGCAATGTGTATCCTTCCAGCATTGTTTGTGACTTATCATCACATTCTTTTATTCTACCATCACGAATGTGTGATTCGATTCCTTGACTGCAAGTTGGACATACATCATTTGATTTGTAAAAATCTGAATCAAATTTAATTTTCTTAATATTGTCATTAATTTGCTTTTCGTACAATTTTAAACTTGACATTGTTTTAGTATCCCTGTCAAGTTTGTTTTTTACTTTTCCATAACTGTTTCCATAAACGGTTGACAATTTTTCGTTGTTATCAACCAGTTCTTGAATTTGAAATTGAAGGTCGTTGATTTCCTCATCATATTTTGCTGCATTACTGGCATTTAATTGGCGCAGTTTATCAAGATGCTTATTTTGAACAACCAGCAAATCTTTTGTGTGCGCTATTTGATATTCTGTATCCTTAATTGAATCCTTGAGTTTTGATTGTGTTTCTTTTAATACCACATTCATTTTGCCAAAAATACCAATGTCCAACAATTCCTCAATAACCTCACGTCGTTGATGAGTTGACAGTTGCATAAACGGAATAAAGTTTCCGCTGCCGAGAACAACAACTTGGTGGAAACTTTTATGATTCAATTTAAGAATATTTGTTTCCAATAGTTTTTGATAATCGCGCGAATGTGATTCTTGGTTAATCATTGAACCGTTGCACCAAATTTCAAAAGTATTTGGTTTCATTGTTCTTATAATTTTGTATTCGTTTGATCCGATGGCAAATTCGACTTCAACTTTACAACCTTTACCATTAATGCTATTAATAAGTTGAGGTTTGGTAATATTTCGGTGTGGTTTACCAAACAGCGCAAAGGATAATGCATCCAGCATAAGGCTTTTGCCGCTGCCGTTATGACCAACAATTAATGTTGAAGAAATGCTATTAAGATCAATTTCAATTTCATTCTCTCCAACACTTAGGAAATTTTTATATCGTAATTTTTTAAAGATTAACATAGTTTATAGTGCGTCAAGTTGTTGTGCTTCAGTATAAAGTTCTTGCAATTTTGATTTTATTCTTTCTTTATCCAAATCAGTTTCAACAGAATCAACATATGTATTTAACAATGTTCCGGTATCGCTGACACAAATTGATTCGTCTGCCACATTTTCGCTGGTATATTCCGCGAATGATTCGACAATTTTAAGATCAAATGGATCATTTGCATTAATTTTATCAATGTATTTGTCAAACGCATACGGATCTTTTTTAGATGATACAATAACTTTAACAAATGAACCTGCAACGTGTGACAAATCCATAGCTTTTACCGATTCAACAGGATTATCATACGCCGTATCATTGTATACAAGTTTTTTGAAAATGCACATGTTGTTTCTCACAGGTTGTAATTTTCTTGTTGAGGTATCAAGAATGTGAAAATATTTTGGATCATTACAATCAGCCCACGTGTGTTCAAATGCCACTCCCAAATAATGAATATTTGCGTTGCTGCTTTTTGTATGATAGTGTCCGCTGAGAACCATTTCATATCTGTTAAACAAACCTGAATCCATACCATGGCTTGTTGATGGCGCACCTTTCATCATTTCAAAACCTTGCAGTTCCAAATGTGCTCCAATAATAGGTGCATTTGCCGTTTCAATAAATTTAATGCTTTCGGCATAGTTTTCACTGGTAATCCATGGCAGCAATGCCATTGCCATTCCATCATAATTAACAACGGTTGGATTCATATAAACTTGTACGCAATCATTGTAATGATTTAAAATTTCAACAAGGCTGCACAAGTCATTGGTATTTTTGAAAGCGCAATCGTGGTTACCTGGAATAATATCCATCGTCATACCATATTCTCTCAATTTCTCTAGAAACATGGAACGATTTCTGGACAATGTTTTGGTATAAAGAACTTTCCTATTGTCAAAATAATCACCAAGGTGAACTATCTTCTTAATGTCATTCTTTAAACAATAAGGGAAAAATACTTTACTGTAAAATTTTTCAGCGTAGTTAAGAAATATATCACTGCTGTTTTTAATTCCAGCGTGCGTATCACATAGTATTGCTATTTTCATATTTAATCTTCCAAAAAGCTATCAAGCAATCCTTTGCGCACAACAGGATGTTTTCTCTTGTCAACTTTTTGGTGCTTTGTATTTTCTTTTATTGATCGTTCCTCATTATCATAATTGTAAAACGCATCATTCTTTTGGCGCATTTTTTCAATCATACTTTCATTGCCGTTGTTGGAATATTCATCAAATTCAGCAAAGGTTCCAATATTACCTTGTTCAATTAAAGATTGCTTAATTGCAACTTGTTTCTTTTCCTTGGCAATCCGTCGCAAAAAGGCAAAGTAACTTATTTGTGTAAAATAGGAAAACGCATTTGCGGATCCTGTTCTTGTAGGAGCATCAAAATTATAGTTATTGGCTGCTTTAATGCAATTTTCAACTGCGTCCATAACCATATCATCTCTATATGTGTATTTGACAAAGTTGGGACTTTTTGACAAACCGTAACATATTTTCAAAAAACATTCACCAATGTAATTGCTAAGCGGTCTTGGTTCTTTACCTTCCGCAATGTCCTTCTTTACACCGCTGACGTGTTCAAATAATGCTTGGGAAAATTCTTTGTTATTCACATAATCTTCACCACGGGATCTTCGTTTTTTTACTGGGTATTCTTCATCCATATATGTTATATACTATACGGATTTGAGGCAATGTAAACAACTTTTTTCAAATTTATTTTCGAATATCCGAATTTTATGGTTTACATCATTCTACAAAATGTTATAATAACCATTAAGGTAACCGCAAACGATGTTAGGACATCATATTATCTTTAAAATCCTTCCAGTAATCCTGTTTAGCAAGTGATGTTAAGTTTGTTTGATCCTGTTCGTTTTGATCAAAATATTCGCTTGCAATTACACTTAGGTTATTAAGTATAAGTTGGTTAATATAAATGTGTTCAAGTTCCTCACTTGCATACGTTTCGGATTCAATTGCTTTCATGTGAAGCACCAAAGTATTTGAATCATCAAAAGGAATGGCAGGAATAAATGTTGTTTTATATGATCCGTCATACGAAACAAGTGTTTTACACTCCATTGCAAAACTTAGGTAAACACATTCGTCGCATACATCAATTAATGATCCTATAATTTGTCTACCACCAAATGTATTAAATACGCGTATGTCCAATTGTTGTTCTTCTTCTTTCATAATGGCATGGGAATTTCATAAACTTTGTACTCGAAACTTTCTTTATCATAAATTTTAATGCGATCAATCGCGTGTTTCATTGTATAATTCTTTTTGTTTTTCCAAGAGAAATTATCCGATATGTCATAAACAACTGTTCCTTTACCGTTATCGGATTTTCTTAATCCTCGGCCAATACTTTGAAGTACTCTAATTTGACTTTTTGTTGGTGCGGCAAAAATAATTGTATGTAAGTTTTTAATATTTATCCCTGTACTAAATGTGGCGCTCGAAGCAACAATAATAGCGTTCTTTTCATTTTCAACAATACCTCGAATATTTTCTCTGTCCATCGCATTAACTTCACCGCTGACATAAAATGCTTTGCGATCCTGATCTTCCGAAGATTTTATCAAATTCTGTATTTGTTTGTACAAAGGTTTGCCGTGTTTGCCAACAAGATTGAATAGTACAAGTGTATTACCTTTTTGATCAAGCGCCAATTTGGATATAAAAAGATTACGACCGGGATGTGATACAATGGCATCAATTTCTTTTTGATAATCCATTTTGGATACCAACTTTTTTAATTCATCATCATGATTAAGAACAAGGCATTTGATTTTTAAAGATGCAAGTGTATCATTATCCATCAATTGTTTTGTAGTAATTACTCGATGAATAGGTCCGAAATTACCAATGAGAACAAGTTCGTTACACACACTGCCATCAATTGTTCCTGTAGTGCCAATACGATATTGCGCATTGACAAGATTGGTCATAATGCTATTAAGACTTTTGGCTTTAAATAAATGCGCTTCATCTCCTACAACCATACCGTATTGTAAAAACCAAGATTTGGGAAGTGTAATAGCGCTTTGCCATGTTGTAACTACAACTCTGCTGTCAAATTGATTTTTTTCTTTACCGCTATAAATTTTATGAACATCAATGGCGGCATCAAACTCATCATCCAGCCTGCTGTAATCATCAAAATCTTTGCTCATTTGCTCCACCAAACTTGTTGTAGGAACTACAATTAAAACCTTTTCATCATGATGATCTAAAAACCAGCGAACCATCATGTAAATAATAAGACTTTTACCGCTTCCTGTAGGGCTTATTACCAAGCTGCGCCCTTCGCTGCATGCGTGCGCAAAAGCTGAAACTTGATAATCACGTGCTTGAATATTGTCGCCATTGCTGCCCGTTAATGTTAAAGTTTTTATATAATCAACCAAATGTTCTTTATTTGTAGGAACACGTTGTGATATATCGTCATCAATACTTACAGTATATTTTCTACTGTTTGCAAACTTCATTAACTCCAACAACAATCCGTATGGTAACGTATGATTGCGCATATCAAGCAATCGCGCCTTGCCGTCCCAAAGCTTGTTGCGATACGCCGGAATAAATTTATAGCCGTCAACCATAAAAGTAAAGTATTCACATGCTTCCATGAGAATACCATGATCATCGGAACTTATTTTAAGCACCGATTCATTTACTTTCTTTACGGTTATATGTGCCATAATTATGATCCGCTCGTAAACCTTCTAAAATCCAATATGTTTTTAATCGTAGAGTGACGCCATTTAATATTGTCCAGTATGTCTTTTAATGTATCAACTATTGTTTGTTGATAGTCCATAGTCAAACGCAATTTGGAAATATCAGGATCTGTTTCATAAAACATTTCCATATCGCTTTTTAATGGTTTGGCCATTCCGTGAAATGGATCATAATTCCAACCACGTGAATCCATTTCGGCTTTGGTCATTTTACCGTTGTAATATAACCACTTGTCTTTTTTCAAATGCGCCATTTCAAGGTCTTTTTTCTTATATCGTAATTTTGATATGCCATATAATTCAAGATATTTTGCGTGCAAACTTGCGCTTTTTATGCTCGTAATATCAAGATTGACTTCGTCAATTTTACTGTCCTCTTTCCATAATGTTAGTATTTCATCAAGTGTCATAATATTGTAATATAGTATGTATCAAATAAATTGGAATCGGTCATATCGGAATGTCACGTCAACATATGCATATTCAACACTTGTATTTTGTGTGTTAAATTCAATACTACCTAATGCTGTTGGAAATGCACCTATAAATTTGACTCTTCTGGAAACATTGTTGTGACCAGTCATAAAGTGCAATGTTAATTCCTCAGTCTTTAATTTTTCTTCTCGAGTGTTATATAACATCCAATCGTGTATTTCATTATATGCCAATAATTGGTCATCCACAGCAATTCGGATTGTAAATGGCTCGTATTGTAATACATCATCGGCAACAAACCCTTGTCTGTTTCTGTATGATGCACTTGCCTCACCTAGTGAAATATTTGGAAATGTTGCGCTTACTGCAAAAAACTCTGAAAGTTTATAGTTGACAGATGAACCTATGGTAAGTTTAAACCCGGTAAGTGCTAATAAGTTGTATTGCATATGAAATTATTTATACTAAAAAAGCGGTTGGCCTTTCGACCAACCGCTTAGAGTTATTTACCGTCCGTTAGGATTAGACAACAGATGTATCAGTAGGGATGTAAGAACCACCACCAAGGTTTGTAACTTGGAATGTACGGAAGTATGGGTTCTGACGATCAGCACCTTTACCACCGTCGGTATTTGGAGAACCAGCAAATGGGTTGGCAACAAGACCGTAACGTGTTTTGAAACCAATTTTTGGTTGGAACGTGTTAGGATCAACGGCGCGAACCATTGTCAAAGGAACGTATGGGCAATAGAATATACCTGCGTCATATGCGTTTGAACCGCGATAACCAACAGTGATGTAATCAGTTAATGCAAAAGGATCAACATATACTTTCAAACGACCGTTGATGATACCTGCAAAAACATTGCCTGTGTCGTCAACATTAAGGTTTGCGGAAAGAGCAGGCGCATAATCAAGAACACCAGCAGCTGCAAGAGCACTTGCAACGTTGGATGAGCAGATTACAATGTTACCTTTACCACGACGTGTTGCTTTTGCAACGGCGTTAGCCTCGAGTTCGATTTGATAGATAAGCGACTTGAATTTTTCAACGGCCCAACGACCATCGGCATCTTCGTGAATGTCGAAACCACCAGTTGCGGCACCAACAACGATTGATGTGTTACCTGCACCTGCAGTTGAAGTAACACCACCGAATGTTGTGTTACGAATACCACCAAGAATAGCTTTTGCATTAACAAGGTCAATCACTTCACGGTTGATTTCCGCAAGGATTTCAACAGAAAGGATGTTTGCAAGTTCTGCTTCAGCATCAAGTCCGTGAACGGACTTAAGGTCTTGAGCAAGTTCCATTGTGTATTCAGCTTTAAGAGCACGTGTTTGAGCAGTAACAGCTGTTCTATCAACTGTGAAATCCATTTGGCCGAAACCACCTGGGGAACCTGCAGAGGTACGACCAATTTGAACAGTGTTGCCTGTATTTGGGTCAACATAGTTACCGTTGGTACCGTTACCTGAAAGTACTTCGCCTTGTGCTGTAGTAACAGGACCGGAGAATGCACTGTCAGGCTTGTTGAAGAGAGCTTCAGCAGTATTTACACCAGCAGCGTTTTGATATTGACTGCGCATTGCGAAGATCAAACCGGTAGGCATTGTCATTGGTTGAACACCAGCAATATCGTAAGCAACGATATTTGGCATTGCACGACGGACAAGCGAGATAAGAACTGGATCCCAGGTCTTAACAGAGCCGGAACCATCACCAATGGCGCTGCTTTCGTTAAGGAAAGATGCTTGCGCACTTTCTTCGCGAAGAGCTTTTTCTTGGTTTTCAAGAAGCACAGCGGTAATCGACTTACGATAATTGTCCTTAAATGCAGGAGCGTCTTTGGCTTCCAATACTGGAGCCCATTTTTTTTCGAGTTGTTCTGAATTAAACATAATAGTTATTTATAATAGTTGTTGTTTTACTTATTGTTTGTGGGAATAAAGCGCATTGTTTAGCAGACCAAATTGGCAGTTGTTGCCTTGTTCATGCGTGACATTGCACTTAAATAGTTTTGCATTGAAGGGGAAAGTGATTCTCCTTCAATTGTGTTTTCGATGATTGTTTCTTTTGAAATAAATGAAGCGTTATCGTCAACGTTTTCATTTAACGTGTTTTTATTAGCTGCACGACCGTTAATGTAAAATTCACGAATGGTTCCAACCTTTTTGGTAAAGGTATCTTCATTAATAAATTCAACATCTTCAACAAGTTCAGTTAATTTTGCAATTTGGGTATCAGCAAGACCAGTGGAAGCTTCTGCAATAACTTTTTGACGTGTAAGTTTTTCAACACGATCAGCAAGTGCATTTGCAATTCTTCCTTTTTTCTCAACTTGTTCTTTTAGTGAGGATACTTGTGCTTCCATATCTGAAACAATATTAACCTTACTTTCAGGAACTTCGATATAGTGTTCTGTAAAGATATTTTTAAGAGAGCCAATAAAGCTTTCAGCAATTTCTGTACGAAGTGTGGATTCAACTGCAACTTTGTTATCATTAACCCATGTCTCAACAGCGTATGTCAAGTATGAATCAATTTTTTCAACCAAGTTTTCTTTGAGCACTTCAACTTCCTCATTGAGGCGTGTTGCATATTGTTCTTTAAGAAGTGATTTGGTTTCTTTAACTTTCGAGGCAACGGCAGCTTCAAAAATGATGCTTGCTTTTTCCTTGAAACCTTCAGTTAAACCTTCTTCGTCTTTAACAAGTTCTTCAATGTCAGTTGGTATTGTGCTAGGTTTTTCACTTCCAATAACTGTGTCACCTTGTAATTGTATATCCATATCAAGAATATCTGCCACAACTTGTACAAGTTCTTTATCTGATAATGATTTAACATTAAGAAGAGTGCGATTATCCATAGTATGCGCAAACTTATAAGCATAATACTTAAAGTCCTTTATGGACATTTCATCCTTATCATTAAAAGCATCAATCAGTTGATTTGAATATTGCCATGCATCTTCTTCTTCTTGACTTAATTCCTCATCTTCATCTTCTTCGTTAACCGATTCTTTTTTGATAAGTTTCATGAATTCAGGTTTGGTGAGTTTTTTGAATTTTGCTTCAGTCATTTCTTCTTCGTCGGATTCTTCCTGTGCTTTCATTTCAGCAATATGTGCTTCAAGTGCTTCAAGTGCATCAAAATCACCATTGATGATTAACTCCATCATTGCTGATTTATGTTCTTCATCAGTAGGAATTGCTACCATTTTGAGCATATCAAGTAACACTGCACCACCTTCTTCTTCATACTTTTCATTGCTCTTTGCGGCAAGTGTTTCCACTTGTTCATCAGTTAATTCAAGTTTTGCTGCAAGTGATTCAATTGTTTCTTCTTCGGCTTCCATTTTTTCCATATCTTCCATATCTTCCAGACTGTACATTTTTTCCATGCTCTCATTAATTTTAGCGAGTGAGGAAAGAACATAATCTTTACTTCCCAATTTGCGTTGATTAAACACGATTTTAGTTTTAGGTGTATCCTTTCCTTTAAATGTGATTGATGATGGAGATACATCGACAACAACACCAAAGTTGGTTTTATCACCTTTTTTGTATTCTTTTACTTTATTTGCGATTGTAATAACTTCTTCCGGATTTTCCTTCAAAGTGCGTTCAGCAATAAAATTATCAACTTCCTCTTGTACGGTTTGCTTTGTAATTTCCTCGGCAACACCATCTAGAGTAAGCAACGTTTGTTCTGTGATGTCTTGAATGACATCCTTTTGTTTTGTATTTGACATATGTTATTTTACTTTTTAATGTTTGTTTGGAGAGGAAATGAACAAACCAAAAGGTTTTTTCAATTTCTGTCTCATATTATTCAATGTTTCCCATAGTAATAGTTCACTTACAACAACTTGATGTTAATCCATAATTTAAAATTTGTAAATGTTCTTAAAGATTAATATCCTTAAGAAAATTTGAAAAGAGTTTTATTTGTTGTTCTGCCAATTGTGCTTTTGGCATTTTTGAAATAATTTTTTTGTATTTATCCGAAGTAACCGCAACAATTGAATTACCTTTATAAAAGTATTCTACACCTTCCATAATCCCGTTTACAAATGCGGAAGGTGCGGAAGGATCTTGAACAATATCAACTGTTGAAAGAACAAAATCATCGTTAACAGTTGTTTTGCCATTTTTGTTATCAACTGTTCCCATACCGCGGCTTGATACACCGAGTTGGCAACCACCTTCAAGTAACCCTTTGACAATAATTCCCATTGGAGTGTTTAAGATAAGCGCCTTGCCAAGCACATCGTTACCGTCCCATGAAAGGTCTGTAATGCGATGTGAAACTTTATCCAAGTTTATGCTTGGTGATTCAGGGTGATTTAATTCACCTACCGCACGTCCTTTATTGACATAATTGGTAACATAACGGTCAACGGCGGTTTCAAGAACAGTTTTTGGATAAATTCTACTGTTTCTATTAAGCTGTTCAGCTTGCATGAAAATACCTTCAATGACAAATTTCTTTTCGCCATTGGACCCAACTGATTCAGAAGAATATTTGACATTTTCTGTATGTTCGGTTATTAACTTCATTATAGAATCTATTTATACAAAACGATATTTCTACACGCATTTTTTTAATATTTCACCGTATACACTCATAATATTCATATTAATACTTTTAAGCTGCTTTGGTGTGCACAATTTTGCCGGCATTACTTTTAGCAATTCCTCACAATATAATGGACTTGCCAATTCCCAATTACGAGTTATATAAACATAATGATAAAAATGCAAATAAGCATTGGCCTGTTTGGCATAAAGAGTGGCATCAAATAATTGCCATTCTTTGTTTAGTTTTAGTACGCGTGCCTCACAATCTTGTTCCAATAAAATTGTTTTATACATTTCATTCCAAAAACTGATACCATCAGTATTGTTGGCTTGTAAATCTTCCCAAAATGTGGATGCTTGATGATCATTCCATAAAGATGTATTCTGGACGGCTTGTGTCATATGACAAAACTCATGAACAAATGTTTCTTCAAACAAATGTAATTCGCGAGCCACTTCGATGGATTCGCCATCACACCAACCTGTACATTCGGCTGGATCATCTCCGTATTTAATTTTTGTGCCAGGGTGAATTACAAGTTCCTTGCCATGCTCATCCAAATAATCCAAAGCAAAATCAAAAAACTTTTTGAATTGTGAAGTACAATCAGATATTTGAGAATGTAATTTTCGTCTATTCATGGTAATGATAAAACAAACTCAATTGACAACCAAATGTTTATTTTGTTTGTTTATTGTAGATATCAGCGGTCATTTCAACTTTTTTAATGTCAAGTATTGTTCGTGCTTTATCTTGTATAAGCGCATTAAATGACGCATCAGTTGCTTTTGCATCTCCGCTTACTATATTTTGAATTAATTCTTTAGCGTCCATAGTATTTTATTTATAGTGTTATTGTCCTGGGTTAAAAACAGGTGCGGGTGAGGATGATGGAGCCATATCTTGAGGTTCCGCAACTGGAGATGGTTCCGATGTATCAGCTGCATTATCTTGTGCACCAAAATCAAAATTATCATCTGGTTCATTTGTCTCAGGAGCATCAAAAGCATTATCAGGTGTTTCCATATCCATTTCATCAGTATCAGATCCCATATCAAAGCCACCGTCATCACCCATATCACTTTGTGGTTCCTTAGGTTCAAGTTTTGCAGCGGCTTCCAACGCAATTTGTTCATCCATTTTTTGAATTTCTTCATCCGATTGATTAAGAATATTGGAACGAACCCATTTTTCGGAATAGTATTTGCCAATTTTATCTTCGATTGAATTAAGCATGGTAATACGTTCATTCATAATTTCAAAGTCTTTTAATTCACTGAAAAAGTTATCTTCAAGATAGTCAACCGCAATATTTTCTCTAATATCATCCCAATCGTCAACGGTAATAATACCTTTAAGAATCAATTGCACTTTTAACATGCTAATAAACAATACAGAAAACTTTTTACGAAGTCGATTAATAAATTTTTGAAATTTAACTTCATCTCTTGTAATTTCGGTACTGCGGCCTATGTTATAAGCTGTCGCACTTTCAAGTCTATTTGGTGGAACATTTAAAGAATTGTATAGTTTTCTTTGGAAGAATACAACGTCATCAATTTGACCTAAGTTTTCACCGCCAGGTAATGTTGTAATTTCCGTTCCTCTTCCACCATCACGGCGAGGCAACCAAAAATCTTCAAGCATTGTCATTGTTTTACGATCATCTCGCATTTCGCCTGTGGAAACATCGTAAACAAGTTTATTACGATATTTGGCCATAATGCCTTGGACATATTCTTCTGCCTTTCCTTTTGGAAGATTACCAATATCAATGTAGAAAATACGGCGTTCAGGCGCACGCGCCATACGATAGATTACCAATGAATCTTCCATCATACGCAACTGGTTAACCATTTTTGTTGCTTTATGCAAATATGATATTGAAACAACACCGCTTTCATCAAGCAATCCTGAAGGAACATAAACAACTGTATTAGGATCAATTCTAATACCATTTGTAGTATTACCCAAACCTGGTGATCCATTAAAATCATCGCTGTATAAAAAGTATTCTCCGCTTACCGAAGAAGTTTTTACACCGCTGATTTTATCAATTTTTGTGGTAATTTCTTTGACCTTTTTAATTCTTAAAGGATCAATTTGGCGAATTTCACGAATACCATCTTTTGATTTTTCATTATCAATCATTAAATGATAATAAATTTTGCCATCAATGTACCATCGGCGAAAAATATCCGAACCGTTATAGTTAAAATCCAATAACTTAAGAATAATTTTAAATTCCTCATGAATTTTATCCTTAATATTTTCAGGTAATTCAACATTATCAAGAACCAAATTGACAGGACTACCGTCACTATCATTTACAATGGACGCATCAACAATATCGGAAACAGCGCTATCACATTCAGGTTGACTTGCCGCATTACGATATTTAAGAATTAAATCTTTTTCGTTGGTGACCATTGCACCATTAAGATCAAGCACTTGACCATAATAACCACTTGTTGATGATGAATTTACAATTGCAGTACCGTCACTTTCAAGTGGTGGCGCAAAGGATTTTAAATCATATTCATCCTCAACTGTTTTTCCAATCTTTTTGCTTATTTCAAATCCGAATAGGTTCATAGTATTATTTATAGAAAAAAACTCGGTGGCATTATGGACACCACCGAGTTTGTTAAGTTTAGAATATTGTATTATTCGCTTGCTCCAAAGGATGATGTCCAATATTGATATGCAAATTCAACTGTAAAGTCTTCAATTGCATTATTTGTTTCATAAGCCATTTCAATAGCTGAAACGGCAATGGGATATGCATTAACAAATCTATAAGATTTACCTTTTTGTTCTTTTCGATCAAGTTGAGTAATTCTCAAATCTCTGTAGTAATCAAGAGGGCTGAATGAACCTGAAGTATTGGATACGTTATTGTTAATAAGATTCATCCACTCTTCCATGGCCGTACGAATTTTCATGTTATTATCGTTAATTACGGTAACAGTCCAATTTTCATAGGTACGATCACCTGCAATTTTAAGCATACGTCCGCGATACGCAAGATCAATATTTTCAATTGTGCTTGCGGGCAAGGATGCGGCTTTAATAAGAAATGATGCATCATTTTTATCGGATGATCCTGCACCAGGCCATTCAAGTTTTACCTCGAAAAGGTTTGCGCGAGCACCACCGCCGATTAATTTTGTTTTAAAGTCGTCGATATTAGGCATATAATTGTTTTTAGTTATTATGTTTATTTATAATATTATCCAACGATTTCTTTGAATTCAACACCCGTTCGCGTTGCAATAAAGTTTAGAGTAATATAGTTAATTGAACGAGTAGGTTTGATGTAAATATCAGCAACAAAACGATTGCCGTCAATTATCTCACCTGTATTATTTGTGGCATCGCAAACAACTCGGAAGTCGGTAATACCACGACGGCCTTGAACATCGCGTAAAAACGGTTCAATTGTATTGCGGAATGAACTGCGAGTAAAATCATCATTTTGTTCAAACAATTGAAATTTGGCTGCGGTTGCAATTGCTTTTTCAAGAGTAATAAACAGTCTGCGCACGTTGATACGATCAAACGCACTTGGTTTTCTTTGAAGTGTTTTATCACCGTAAAGAATAATACCTTGTCCTGGGAAGGAAACGATAGGGTTTACACCAAGTTTGTAAATGTCATCACGAGATGTTTGATCGGCGTTGTATGCCAATTTAGTAATACCGAGTAATCCACCGCGGTTTAAACCTGCAGGTGAGAACCATGCGTCAGCAACACGATCTGCATTTGCGCAAAGTCCGGCCATATGACCGCATGCCGAGATCCAAACATATGAATCCGAATACTTATTGTAAACATAAACAGGTGTTGAATCCATGATAAGATAACTTGAACTGTTAATGTTATTTGCTTTATCGAGCAAATAAGTTTTCTTGGATGTATCACTAAATAGTGTTGACATATCAAGAGGAGCAGAAATAAATCCTACACAATCTTTACGCGCATTAACAATAGTCGCAATTGTATCATCAATTGTTTTTTGTGATGAAATAACATAAGTGTCAGATCCTTGAACATATGTTTCGCTGAAAATAAAGTTAACATCAACCGTTTCGGAATCCGCAAAATATTGTAATGCAGATGTAATGTTTCCAGCTGTTGTAAGAGAACCGATAACGGCATTGTCGCATTGAATATTTTGTACACCTGCGGCCGTAGCAGCGGCATAACCACCACCTGTTGTTATTGTTTGAAAAATAGGAATTTCAACAATAATATTTGATGTTGAATTAATAGCAATATTAAGATTATAATAGTTATCGGCAATATCAATTCCTACATTTTCATCAATAATAACATCGAAAGATTGTGACACAGGTGTTTGCGCAACACCATCAATAGTTTTAACAGTTGTTACGGTAACAGTAACCGGAGTTTCAGTTGTAACGGGAGCATCAACAGCAAGACCGCCAGTTGTTGTTTCAACTGTTACAGCAACGCTGTATGTATTACCATCTTCTGCAAGGAGATTTGTAACAGTTCGAGGAACCAGGTTCATAACAACTCCAGGAGTTCTTACGGAAGTTGTTGCAGCGGTAATACCAGCGCTTGTATCATTGGCGTGTGCAATATTAAATGTTGTATCTGTAATGCCAGAATTGGTTGGCTTTTTAATAACTGTAAGGCTGTAAACAGCACCTGTACCACCTACTGTATAATGAGCGGTAATGTCTGCAGTTGCACTAAGCGCAGCGCGAATTTTAGTCGCAACTAAAGTAGCTGTGTTATCCGCTGTCGTCAGTGCAACCGGAATTACAAGAGGTGATTCTGTTACAAGAGCACTTGTAACTGTTACATTTAAGTTACCAGCTGTGGTAGCTCCCGATGCTGCAACAACTGTTTGCGTCTCTACTTGTGCGGTACCAGTGGTGATGTCATAAGTATTATTATATCCAAATAATTTGGTGTCAACGGATTGAACACCAAAGGAATTAAGAACAGGTACGGTCGCAGTTGCACCCGTAGCATATACTTGAGCAATAGGTTTATCTGCTCGTTCCCATTCATCGACGGCAACGGAACTTAATGAAGTAATGTAAATGTAACCAGAAGAACGATTAATTACATTTTTGTAATAATTTGTTGCGCCATTTTCTGTTTTTGCATCACTTGCAAGTGACAGTCCTTCATATTTTTCCAAAATGGAACCAGGAATTCCTGTAATAACACCTTTTTCGTCGATGATAAGAACGTGAATTTCATCCAATATTGGATCTGCTGCACCAATATTTGCCGCATAAGCGTCAGCGAAGGATGTTGAACTTGGTTTGCTTGAGAAATTTTGTCGGACAGTATTAGCAATAGCATTGTTGGCCTCCCACGCCGCCTCGTTCGGACGAGCAATAATAACGCGAATACTGTCACCTGCTGCACCTGGATAGCGAGCAGTAATTGCCGCTGTTGTCATAGGTGTTGTGATTGATTCGTATTCTTCAAGATTACGAATTAATCGTGTATCACCATTAGAAACAGTTTGACCTGCTACAGCTCCAGTCGAATTTTTCGCATCTGTTGCGACAGCACGAGAAACTTTAAGATTATTTCCGTATTTTAAGAAACTTGCTGCAGTAAAAAATGATTTTGCTGTGCTTGCATCCGGTGATCCGAAGTTTGTGATCAAGTCCTTTTCGGAACTTACAGTAACAAGTTGTCCTACAGGACCCCATGTGAAGTGACCGGCATAGCCACCGGTGCTGGAAGCGAGTGCTGGAATGACGTTGGTCAAGTCGATTTCATTGACTTGAACGCCTGGTGATATTAAGAATGCCATATGTTTAGTTCAGTAGTGTTTTATAATAAGTTGTCATAATAAGTTTGTAATTCAATCTAAAACCTATTTATAAATATCTAATTTTCACAGGTTGCCCCATTCCTGCATACTGTCAAGTGTTTCTTGATATTTTTCAAAACTTTCAAAATTTGAAGTATCGTTGTTACCATTATTTATAATACCAAATGGAGGTAAGTCTTCTTCCATTTCTCGAATTTTATCACTGTATAACAATTCCTTAAGATCAACATTACTCATACCTCCAAAAGCATCGGTGGATACAAACCAGGCAAACATTACCAAATTCATAACCATATCATCATGTGCTGATCCACTGGCGGAATAACTGTCACCTTTAGGTTCAAAGCTACTTAATTCTTGAATGGTATGTGCATCGCAAATTTGCAGTTTACCACTTTCAAGTAAATCTTTTAAATTGCTACAACCTATTCGTTTTACTCTTTTGCTCATGGTAACACCAATGCCATTGCTTTTGGTGCTGCTTTGAACAAACATATTATCATATTCATAGTCATAATATACGGCATTACAAACAACAATACCAGCATCATTATTTTCAATTACAACAAGTGCTTCATTGTATTGTTTGGCCGCGCGCATAATATATTCAGGAAATATTAACGGAGAAACCATATTGTCTCGGTATGTACAAACAACTTTAAACGGCATGCTCGAAATATCAATTATGCTGAATGTGCTGTAATCTTGTCCACGACCTTTACTTACATCCACAGTCATAATATAATCATGACCTTCCTCAGGTTCATAGTAATAGTTTATTCCGTGTTGTCGTTTTAATGGTTCAAGCGCCGATAATCCAAGCAACGATTCGGATGATACCAATGTTTGAGAACTTCCGATAAACGAACAATTGTGTGATATAAAATTATCATTGGCCAAAAAATGATTAACGTCATCAACATGTAATATATCATACACGTCATCATGGCCACACTCTACAATATTATTAATACATCCAGCTTTTAATAAAACATCACCAATTTGTAATTCCGAAGCAGTCTGCCATTCGTGTAAAGAATTTAAAAATTTATGATCATATGTACATTTTATCGAGCTGTTTTCACAGATTAATTCTAATATTGCTTTATTTGTCGTTTTAGATATACCTGAAAAATCCTTAAAACCTTCTGTGGTAAGAATTTTATATTTTGATTGTTTTTTGGTATTAGTTTGCATTTAAAAAATTAATACATTGTCTAATAATTATATCTCTATTTCTAGGTTTACTAAATTCAGAATGTTTTATTCTTAAAACATCATATCCCAATGACCTCAAATATAAATCTCTCTTGTGGTCTTCATCTGTATTGTGAAAATAATCACCATCATATTCAATAACCTTTTTATTTAAAACAAAATCAAGGAAAATACAGTGTTTATTCAGTATACTATATGATGGCATGTTTATACAAATTTCACCGCCATTTTCAGCACATCTACCGGAAAATCCAGATTCAAGCAAAGATTTAAAAAGAGTATTAGCAGCAATTTTAGATGATTTGACATTATTGTTTCTTTGTAAATTTTGAATGGCAATTTCACCCATTTTCTTTTTATATTTCTCTTGTTTTTCAAACCAATTTTCGTTATATTTTAATTTAAACCATTCAGCTGAATGAGTATTAATTCTCAGTTTTAACCATTTTTTATACTGCTTCTCATCATTATTTAATTCTTTTAATTTTTTAGTATAATGATTTTGTTTGTTTTTATTGGAACATAAATGGTTACCACAACAATTATATCCAATATTATATGAAATATAATTGAACTTTTCATTACAATGTTCACATACATTTTTTATATTTTTATCATTCAATATAAAATTAACTAATTCAGAAATTTTATCACTACTAGCAATAAATTCAGATGTATGAAATTTAATAGATTTATACAATCGTTTATTTTTGTAAACTTTTCTATTGGTGCCTTGAGTCCAAGGTAGTATTTTTTTAAGTTCTATTTGTGTTTCCTCAAAGCTATATTCACTAATATCATTTTCTATGACCATTTCATTAGCACGACTTTCCTTTATACTATTTGAAAATTTTTCGCGATATTCCGGATTTAGCATTCGCTTCGAATTACCCGATCCATATAAATCTTTTTTTCTTGGTTTTAAATCTTTACCTCTAGACATAAAGTTATTTATACTATTTGATCAAGAAAATTGCTGATAATATTCATTTAATGTTATTTTAATAATTTCATTTGATTCTTTATCTTTAAGAGTGATAAGTGTATCACCATGCAGACAACTATATTCCTGTTCAAACTGAAGTTCGCTGGTGTTTGCAATTGTTTGTCGTTTCCATTCTTCATCTCGACCAGGAACATCTTGCCAACGAATTCGGAACGGCTTAAACTCGTTGCTCTTTTGTATTGATCCTTCCCACAGTTTATAAAACATATTACCAACACCGTTTGGCGTGCTTGTAATAATAACTTTAGTTTCCTTACCAGATGAAATAACAGGATACGTCGAAGTATAAAATTCATTTGCATTTTGAACGAATGCAAATTCATCCATGAAAATAACGTTCAAGGATAAGCCTCGAATACTGCTTGAACTTGTGGCTGCTGCAATAATCTCGCTGTTATTACTAAATCTTATACTTCCTTTATTTAGTACCTTACATCCAGGTTGAAGGAAAAATGGTAAATTTTCCAACATAAGTGTAAGTCGACTTAACATTTCTCGAGCAGTGGCGCCTTTGTTGGCAAGAACACCAATCTTTTTTTCACCGTTAAAAATTACATAATGAAGCAACCATGCAACCGATGTTATACTTTTACCACTTTGGCGAGGAGCTAAAACAATACTAAATCTATTATTACTATAATGATCAACCAATTTTGTTTGATAACCACGCAATTTAAATGGTACCAATCCGTTGTCAAGATCAATAACCTTGACGTAGTGCTCGCAAAAATATGCCACACTATTCATGCACTTTTGATATTCAGTTATTTCATGTGCGGTAAAATTTTGTTGGACTCCATCACCTTTGACACGTGGATTTCCAAGATAAAAGTTATTGCCAATCATGTTAAAAATATTTCATTTTGTTGTTTACATACTTATGTATTATGTTATAATAATACTAGATTCCAATCACGCCTAAACAATCCTAAAATATATTGTCCTTTAGGATCGCGGAGCGAAGGTTAAATATCAATAGTATCCTTTAAGGCGTTGGTTTTAAGTAACTTTTGTAATTCGGTTGTAGTACCCACAAATATTGAATTATTGGTAGTAGTACTTTTTACAGATCCAGGCTCAGGTTCCTGAACAATCTTTTTACGTTCCTTTTGCAAGCTTAGTAATTGACTGTTCATATCCGCAGCACTTTTAATCATAGCTGATAGTACTTCAAATGCTCTTGGATGTTCAGCATCTGATGCAAGTGAGTGCATTGTGGCTATTGCATCATCACTTGTATTTATTAGCTTTTTAATATGACTTCTTGCAAAGGAATAATCTTCCTCGGCATCAACAATAATATCGTCATTTGACGGTCCTTTTTTAATGTTTTGTTCAGTACAATTGCGTTGAACAATTGGTAAATTTGCATTCAAATTGGACAATATATCATCCTTAGTTTTTTTGGTATTGTACATAATATAAATTGTGCGTTATCAGATAAATCCGAATGTTGTTTCTATTGTATGTGTATCATCAGGACCTGCGGTAAAAGGATTAACTTCAACTTTTACTCCACCAGCCGCAACGGTAGGATTGTTAACAAGTGTATTATCATAAAGTTTCACTTCAACTTTCTTAATAATACCAACATTGGAATTTGGACTTGCAACAAATCTACATTTGACATTAAAATCCAATGTATAAATTAATGTTCTTCTTCCTGTTTCAAAACTTCCTTCATAGTCATCCGAAAATGTTACACCTGTTAAAGTAATAGGAACATCAATTGAAGTATTTGGTCCTTCCAAATCTTTTACCGCAATTGTATATTCAGGTGTAAAGATGGGAAATATTTGTTCAACAATTTGAAGCGCATCATCTTGATTTCTTGCATATACACTGAGTTGTAAACCAATGTTATACGGAACACTTTGCCATTGTCTTTGTTTATGGTCTGAATCGCCAGCGATGGGAATTAGTGTTTGATTTAATCTGTTTAATTTTGATCCTGTATCATATTCAATACTTGCTATTTGAAAACTCATCCGTGGAACTTTTACTGCAACTAATGCAGTTTCCTTGGAATTAGGATCGTTGTTATAATTTAATCTTGCAAGTGTATGTTCCTTGGGACCATACGCCAACGGAACTCGAGCAACGGTAGTCATTTTACCATCAATTATTTTTGCTGTATGAATATTATTAAAAATACTACCAAATACGGCAATAATTTTTTTAATGGTACCATTGTAATAGTAAGGATTGTCCAGCATGGTTATGGTGTATCGTGTATCGGTTCTCCAAATGGATTATCAATTGAAAAGTCAATAAATCCATTTGCCCCTATTGTTTTAAAATCATGATTTTGCATACCATCATCGTTACCATATGTTGAATCTCGAACATTTGTGCTTGCAACAACTGAATCAACTGTGGCAACATTACCACTTACCGTTCCTGTTAATGTTGTATTTGGCGTTATAGTATGATATGCGCCGTCATTAAATGTTGTTGGACCAAGACGCGCAATGTCCGAATTGTCATCTTCGCTCTTTTTGTGATCAAGAAATTCAACACTTCCTGTAATGCCACTTGGTAATTGTATTATTAATGTTTCACCCAATTGGAATTTGTCTGTAATACTATCGTATGTTACTTTAAAGTTGGAAGCTTGTTGATTAAATCGCTGAACATCATCAACCACTTTAACTCCTGTATCAATTTCTTGATTGGAATATTCAAACAGTTCACATGTAAGTTTAAATGTCGGAACGTGACCTAATTGATAAAATGGTTTTTTGTCTTCAACATAACGAACTTCAAACAATCCTTTGGATAATGGCAAATATATAAGATCACCTTCACGCGGTCGTACGCCACCTTGAGTATAACCAAAACGGCCGATCATGGAATTCCAACGGCGGCGGCTGACAACAAAAGTAAGTTGATCGCGAATTTCAAAACCAAATTTACTGAAAAGTTTTCCATCACCTTCCATTCCTTCAAAGCTTTCAATATACATTTCCAGCATAAAGGCGGCATTAAAACTTGACAGCACATCTTCATTTAGTATGCCGTTTATTTGTGCTATTTTTCTCGGAATGTAGTATACATCATGTCCGTAGATCTTCATTGCTTCTATAATAAGATCATCATACAGCGATTGCTCGCTTTTTGTTCCGTGACTTATATAGACATTGCGGGCCATGTAAGGTATTTATATGTTAGCCGAAGTAAAATTCGACTCAACCAACGTAAAAATCCGGCGGAAAAGAAAATTTCAATTCAAAGTCGGCTTCAATCTTTTCAATGTCCGCAAGTGCATCATCGTAGATTTGTCGGCCGTTAATTGTTACACCACCAGGAAGTACCATATTTTCAAACTTTAATAAATTTTGACCCCATTGGCGTTTTAACAGTGCTGTCAAATATCTTTTAAACATCATATCATTATAAATGTCAGTATAGTTTTGAGGGTTCAATGTTTGATATCCTTCAATAATAATATACTGTCCTATTGCAACATGTGATTTCCAATCATCATGAATTTTAATTGTGTGCATGTGACGAGAAAAATTGATTTGTTGTGATTGACCTGTAAGAGTCATTTCAATCAAACCAAGATATTGTTTTGTCATTTCATAATTGACCAATCCTTCAGGATTTCGGAGACCGTAAAGATCATTAAGAAACATTTGGTACTTAATGTTAAACATGTCCGCAGCATATCCTGTATTAATTTTTAACACGCGAAGAACAACAATAACATCCTCAGGAATTGTGATATAGTCATTATCATAATCTTCTTGAGTTATTACATGTTTGTAAAACGTGCGAACAATACCATCACTGTGATATTCTTGATAGTATTGTAATGCTTCATCAACGCGATCTTCAATTTGATCTTCGTCCAGATTGATTTCAGTTACAGGTGCACCTAAAGTGCGCAAACAATAATCAACCAATTCTTGTCTTGTAGAAGGTCGTGCCATAAATGTTATTTATAAATTATTTTATTACCTGAGCATATAAGACTGAGATATTAAAGCGGTCATGGTTGTTCTAATGTAATATCGGATATTGGAATGTCAACGCGAGCTTCCAGTCCACCCATAGAACTAATGATAGCGGCGAATTCGGGAAAATTCTGCGGAGTCTGTGGAGGATTTCCGATCAATGGAGTAGTAAGTATCTCATCGTCGCATTGAACAAAATAACTTCCCGCGTGCTCTCCGCTGTAAATCGGGTTGATGCCAGCCAACCAAAATACAGGCAGACCACGGTTTGTCTGCGCCTCTGCGATGACGTCATTAATTGCTTCCGCTTGTTCTTGTGTAGTGACGTATCCGATCATGGTAATGTTAGTCCGGTTGTGCCTTCCCAAAGGTTTTTGAGAGCGAGTGAATATGAAGTATCTTGCGCGTTAGTCAGTTTCAATCCGAGACTAAATGCACCAATCTGCTCACCGCAAAAATTGCTTATCGCTCCGTTAACATTGTTAGCGAGAAACGCGACATTGAGATTGTTTGGTTCTGTAGCGATAGTTTTATTTGTCGTTCCAAGTGTAGTTACGCCGCTGGTTTTACGCCGTTTTAAAAATCGACTGGATGCTCCTCCACTAAATGTAAAAATACCAAGTCGATCATGCCAAGGAATTTCCGCTTTCACCTCTCCTATTGCTGGAGCATAACCGGACATCGCAGTAATTGTAGTCGCAGAAAAACTTATTTTATTTGCATACATGTCCAACTGAGATCCGAACAAAGCTGAGTAGTTATTTGTTGATGATGCCTTGTAAAGTCCTGCAAAGTGGTAGCTGTCTTTAGACAATCCTAATGTCCTAATTCCAACATTAGTCCTCATGTAGCCATTAGTCCTATTACTTAGGACATACCCAGCTCCATGTGTTACGACGCCCATAAAAGTACCGCTGGTTAAACTGGTCATACAAATAGCATTAGCCGCAGCGATTCTCCAGATTGGAAGATAAAGGCGTTTCATCGAGGAATACCATCCATCACTTTTCCCAGTCCTGTAGAAGGTGTTGATTACATCCCTCTGCGTCCCGTTAACAATGCCTCCGCGCGCGACAACCGCGGCAATGTATGCATTTGCATCAGGATCGAGCGAGCTTTTAGCAAAAGTCATGTTTCGTGCCGCGAACATATTATAGTGTAAAGTTTTGAATTGCAGATCCACTCCATGCAGTGCCATCCGCGATAAATGAAAGTAGGTCATAGCGATTAGCAGCTGCTGTAATAACAGGCGCAACGTTATCCGACCATTTGGCTCCATTAAAAGCGGCTGTAAATCCACCACCACCTGTCATCACCTTAAGAATAAAACTTTTACCCGCTGTGGGAGTAGGCATTGTAAACGTACAATTTCCTGTGAGTGTTACTGTTTGAAAAGTGCCTGAGGTTAATTCAATGATTTTTGTTGCACCATTGATACCACTGGTACCATTGTCTACTACGCCTTCAGTATAGTTATTAATTGTAGGATTGGTAAGAGTTTTGTTTGTAAGTACTTCCGATCCGCCGAGCGATACGGCTCCAATATCAGATAAAAACAAAGGGATATTATCGGAAATTTCTCTTGTAGGATATGGTACGGATTCGATGCTCATGTATTGTATTTATAACTTTATTACTTGTTCCAAAATTTCATGATAAGCCATAGCAATGCGCTTCCTACAACTTGTAACACAAACATACCACCAACAATTTTTGCACGATCGTTTTCTAAGGAATCGACGCGCGTTTGCACCGCCACCAACTCATTACTTTTTACAAAATCTTCGCGCATTTCATACAACTGCTGGCGCAATTCGGTATTTAATGCCTTTAAATCTTTTATTTGATCACTTATTTCCCTACGCCATTCCAACTGCATAAGCATAAGTTCGTTTTCAAAAGCGGTTGGAGTTGGCGGTTTGGTGTTTGGAGTTGGCATTTTATTCGAGCATTAAATGTGAAATAGTTATATCTTTATTTATAAAGAGGTCATTTTTGATTATAAATAAATTATTATGAATGATAAAATCTATATTACATCAAGCTTTAAAGAAGAACTTGAAGCATTAAATAGCGGTCCACTTGATTATATTACTGTGTACAAAATTGAAAATGGTAAAGTTTACTTTAAAGCAAATAATCATAAGTTACATTTGGAAGCTTCCGAATTTAAGGAAGTTTGCCTAGGACAAGATTAATCATGGAACTGCCGGATAATTGGTAGTTTTATTATAGCTTGATGTAATTTTTGCCGCAGAGAAACCGTTGTTCCACGTTGCCAACCAAGGATAAGGTTCAGTGCCGTAAGCTCTTGCAATTTCACCGAGAGTAGCATTTATATAGAGCCAAACGCCGGTTTCATATCGTACGGTTTCATCACCATAAACATAAGTTTTATTTCCATACGGTGCATAATCAATCGGAGCCATTTTGCGCCAACTTTGACCGCCAATGAAACCTGAACCAGGGTCGCCTTGAGTGTTGTACCACGGTCCATCCATCAACACCCATGCAGTAGCATTTGGTTCTGCTGCGTTTGCGGGATTGTCGCTGCCAACTCGAGTTGCACCAATACCTTCATATGCAACGTTTAATCCGTCCAACAATCCAATGAATCGTTCAATGCGGCTACGATCTGTATCGGATATTGGGCTGTTGCCAGAGGCAAGGATGATGGCTGTCATGTAGCCGTTGAAGTTGGTCGTGGTGTTGCTTGTGGCAGCACCGATGAACGAAGCAGTAACGGTATTATTTGGAATTGTGGTGGATATAGCTGTTGTACCGGTTACACTACCATTAACTCCGAGTCTTAGACTACCGCTAGTAAAAAGTGCTTCCGCAGTTAATACGTTGTAGTTAGCGTTTGATGTTGAACTTGCATTTACTGCTGTAGAATTATTCGAACTAGCGGATGCTCTAAATACACTACTG